>Ga0208953_1000030_pt1 | contig 166171 bp, 177 predicted proteins | sample RifOxyB2_FD_184033 | JGI IMG/M metagenome (GOLD analysis project Ga0208953, IMG submission 184033) | Groundwater microbial communities from Rifle, Colorado - Rifle Oxygen_injection B2 (SPAdes) | ecosystem: Environmental > Aquatic > Deep subsurface > Groundwater | place: USA: Rifle, Colorado...
ATATGCTAAACTATCCATGGGTATGTTCCTCCTTTTTTGTTTTGCGACAATATATGGAGAGAATATACCCTTTTTTTGTTTATTTCACCCCCTTACTTCAATTTACACAACTATTTATACACCAACATACAATGTGAAATATTGGAACATTTTTTTCTATATGATATTATATATATACATCACATTTTCAAAAATAAAGGAGAACAGTTTTGTTTGACCCTAAGTTTTTTTCATTAATCGTATTTATAATTTCGTATTTATTGTTTGTTTTTTTGCCTAATTTTCGTATGCACACCGTGCTAACAGGAGCATTCCTTCTTATTATTACAGGGACCATTTTGCCGATTGAGGCGTTTTATTCAATAAATTGGAATGTTATGGGGATGTTTGTGGGAATGCTCATGGTTTCAGATGTTTTTATGCAGAGCAAGGCGCCGTCATATCTTGCGGAGATTATAGCAAACAAAGCCAAGAGCGTAAGTTGGGCAATGATTTTTCTATGTGTTTTGACTGGTTTTATATCAGTTTTTATTGAAAACGTTGCAACTATTCTTATCGTTGCGCCGATAGCCATTTCTCTTTCCAAAAAACTTAATTTTAATCCCATTAAGATGATGATAGCTATTGCAATTACAAGCAATCTTCATGGGATAGCTACATTGATTGGCGATCCTACGAGTATGCTTTTGGGTGGTTTTACCGGAATGACATTTAATGATTTTTTCTTTTTTATGGGACGTCCCGGCATATTTTGGGCAGTTCAAGCAAGCGCTTTGGCCTCATTTGTCTTTTTATATTTTATTTTCAGGAAACACAAAGAGAATGTCATTTTTTTATGTGAAGAAAAAGTAAAATCGTGGATGCCGACAATTATGTTGTGTTTATTGATAGTTCTTTTATCCCTTTCTTCTTTTTTGTTGTTTATTCCACAAGCTGGTACTTTGTGCTTGATATTTGGCTTGCTCTCTCTTTTTTGGGCAAAAATTGTTGATAATTCTCCTGTTTTTGAAGGAATAAAAAAACTTGATTGGGAAACGACTTTTTTCTTAATAGGGGTTTTTATTTTGGTCGGAGGGCTTACCTCGGCTGGTTGGATAACATCTTTAGCTGTTTTTTTGTCAAGTGTAATAGGGGATAACGCGCTTTTGGGCTATTTAACGATAGTTATAAGCTCTGTTTTTTTATCGGCTTTTGTTGAGAATGTTCCCTATTTTCTTGCAATGTTGCCTGTTGTTACTTCTTTGTCTGAAAATATGACAGTAAATCCTTACCTTTTCTTTTTTGGGCTATTATTGGGGGCAAGTATTGGAGGGAACGTTACGCCTATAGGAGCATCTGCTAATATAGCGGCCTGTGGATTGCTAAAAAAAGAGGGGAGACAGGTCTCTTTTCTTGAGTTTGTTAAAATTGGTTTGCCGTTTACTTTAATAGCAACTACTGTTTCTGCTTTGTTTGTATGGATTATTTGGAGATAAAACGTCCCCGAGAGGAATCGAACCTCCAGCCTACAGATTAGAAATCTGTTGCTCTATCCGGTTGAGCTACGGGGACAGCTAAGTAATGTGTGTGAGTGTGAGTAATTAGTATTTAGCAAAAAACCTAAAGGAACTCAAAATCACTTATTTAATGATACCATAAGATTTATAAAATCCCAATAATCTCCAAAGTAAGATGTCAATTTGCAATATTGCCATATTTTTTGTAGAATTATTAACTCAGGTGGTTTTATATGCCAAGAAAAAAGATTAAAAAAACTTTAATTAAAAATAGAAGAAGGACTGTTAGGAAATCTACTAAATTATCCAGAAAAAGAGAAAAAAATTCTCCTTTGGGGTCCGTGACCCATTATTTTGACAAGATAAATGTTGCTGTTGTAAAGCTTTTTGCGCCATTGAAAGTAGGAGATTATGTCGAATTTAGAAAAGGCGAGGAGCATTTTAATCAGATTATAGAATCTATGCAAGTTGACCACAAAAACATTCTTGCTGCGCGTGTAAAATCAGAAGTTGGATTAAAAGTGATAAAAGAGGTTAAAGAAGGCTGGGAGATGCGTAAATTACACCAGCCGACTTTACTTGAAATTCCCAAAAAGGAAGAGCCCCCTAAAAAAGAGATTGAACCTTTGGTCTGTTTTTCTGATAAGAGCCGCGAGCCTGTTATGATAATTAAACGTCGTATTTCCATTGAAAATCCAATAGCTTCCAAAGCATTAGAGTCCAGGCCTAAGAGTCCATTTATAGTTAAGGATTTGAAAAAAGATAATAATTCAGTCTCTCAAAGGGATTCTTCGCAAAATCAACTCGCGCAAACCCCACCTGTTATTAATAAGCCAAAGAAAAAAGGGTATGGCGAGGTTAAATTTCTTAAGTTTTAAAAGGAAAAGATCTTATATTGCAATTCTGAGTAGAAGAACAAATCCGAAAATTAGAAAAACCGCGCTACTTATTATTTTTATTGTTTTTTGTGGCAATAAATTCTTTAGATAATATCCCAAAAATATTGAGATTGTGTTTACTGAAATCATTGCCAATGTTGAGCCTAACCATACTTGCAGGGGAGAGTCGTATTTTGCGGCTAACGTAAAAGCCATAACCTCTGTTTTGTCTCCCAGCTCTGCCAGAAAAAAGGTCGTAAAAACAATCAAAAAAATTTTCTTAGCATCGTTGCTGTGGATTTTTTCTTCTTTTTCTTTTTCAAAAAAAGAATTTATTCCAAAAAAGATAAATATTATCCCAGAAAAAAAATTTATATATACCATAGGGATGACATTGCCAATTAGACTTCCAAAAAAAACAGCTATACCCATAAGTATAATTGTTGCCGATAAAATTCCCGCAAAAATATAAGTTTTTTTATATTTTGTTGAAAGGCCTATTGTTAAAAATTGTGTTTTGTCTCCAAGTTCCGCAAGAAAGACAAAAAAGAGCGATACTAACGCGGGGGAGATATTCACCCCGATTAGGAAGTCGGGGTTCATTTATTGCCACCGAATTTTAATATTTTTCTGAGTTTTTTTAAGGCGTCAGATCTATGGCTTATAATATTTTTAGAATGCGGAGAGATTTCCGAAAAGGTTTTTTTGTAACCTCTTGGGATAAAAACAGGGTCATATCCAAACCCGTGTTCTCCTTTCATTTCATAGCTGATCCTTCCAAAGACTTTTCCGACGACAACTTTTTCTTCTCCGTTAGGGTAGGCAATCGCCATAGCGCACACAAAATGGGCATGACGGTTTTTATGTTGTTTCATGGCTTTTAGTAGTTTGCCGCAGAGATTTTTTGTTGTTGGAGGGGATGCGTATCTTGCGGACATAATCCCTGGGTTGCCATTTAAGGCATTTACCACAAGCCCTGAATCATCTGCAATTCCGATCTTTTTAAATTTTCTGGCAGCTGCACGGGCTTTTTTTAACGCGTTTTCTTCGAATATTTTTCCATCTTCTAAAACTTTTATATTCTTACCAATAATATTAAGTTTTGTCTGCCCGTCAGCAGTCTGTAGTAAGTCAAATATCTTTTTAATCTCTTCCAATTTATGCTTATTAGTCGTAGCGACTATGATATCCATTTGAGCGCTTTTTGCCCTATATCTGTTCGATAGTGCATCTTGTCAAAACTTATCAGTTTGACCGCTTTATATGTGTGATCAATAGCCTCTTTAATATCTTTTCCAAGTCCTACAACATTTAAAACTCTACCCCCGTTTGTTAGATAAGAGGCACAAGATTTTGTGTCGCAATCATCTAATTTTGTTCCGGCATGAAAAATTATAATATCATCTAATTCTCTTGCTTTGTCCAATCCATTAATCTTTAATCCCTTTTTGTAAGAGCTGGGGTACCCTCCTGATGCTAGGACTACACAGACAACCGGTCGTGGATCCCACTGCAAAGAGATGGAGGCCAAATCTTCATCGAGAATTTTTCCTATTATGTCTATCAGGTCATTTTTCATCCGCGGTATAATACATTGTGCTTCAGGATCTCCGAAACGGCAATTATATTCTAAAACTTTCGGACCGTCTTTTGTGACCATAACTCCCACATAGAGTATGCCACTGTATTTACATCCTTCTGTTTTCATTGCGTGGATTGTAGGTTTTAAGATTTTTGAATCAATTTGTTTTAATAGCTCATCTGTTACAACGGGGGCGGGGGAGTATGCTCCCATGCCCCCGGTGTTTAATCCTTCATCATTATCAAAAATACGCTTATGATCTTGAGATGATGCCATAGGAATGATTGTCTCTCCGTCCGTAAAACATAAAATAGATGCCTCTTCACCCGTAAGAAATTCTTCAATAAGTATCTCTTTGCCTGCTTCTCCGAATTCTTTTTTGCACATTATATTTTCAATGACAATTTCCGCTTCTTCTTTTGTTTTACAGATTATTACCCCTTTTCCCGCGGCCAGCCCGTCTGCCTTAATAACACAAGGGAGTTCAATTTTATTAAAAAACTTCTTTGCTTCTATGGGGTTTGTAAATGCTAGGAAGTCGGCGGTAGGGATTTTGTATTTTTTCATAAGGTTTTTAGAAAAGACTTTACTCCCTTCTAGCTGGGCTGCGGATTTGGAGGGTCCAAATATTTTTAATCCTGATTTTTTAAATTCATCAGTTATTCCAAGTACCAGCGGGACTTCAGGGCCTACTATTGTAAAGTCTATTTTATTTTTTAGTGCGAAGTTTTTTAGTCCTTCTATATTATTTGCGCTTATATCTATGTTTGTTGCTATTTGAGCTGTGCCTGCGTTTCCCGGCGCGCAGAAAATTTCTGTGACTTTTGAACTTTGGGCGATTTTCCATGCCAGCGCATGCTCTCTCCCACCCGAACCTATTATTAAAATTTTCATGGTTATATGAATATTACTATAATATTTGTTGGTTTTGAAGAGACAATTCTAACAATTCTTTTTTGTCAGAAGAATAATCGGGGGACTGTTGCGTAATGACAGTTTTTGCGATTTGTCATCCCCGCGAAAGCGGAGATCCATCTTGTTTTCTGAAAAATAGATTCCCGTTTTCACGGGAATGACCATTTCGCAACAGTCCCATCGGGGTAAATTTAGTGATTAGGTTGATTGTTGCGCTAATATCTTCCGTTCTAAATTATATAATTCTTGGTTTTGTGAATATCTTTCTCTCAATGCGGCAATTAATTCTATTAATTTGCACTCTTTGATAGCTCCTTTAACAATATTTGATGTGATAGTTTCTCCGCTACCGGAATAAACATTTATTGATGCTATATTTATACCTACTCCCGCTGCTTCCAGTCTTAAATCTTCCACAGAAAACATTCCAGATATAATGGCTACTGTTTCTCTTTGAAGTTGAGGAGAAAGGCTAATTGGTCTTCTTCTATTAACATCATTTGAGCTTCTATCTGTTGAGTTTAATTCTGATTCAATGACAGGGGCTCTTTCTATTGCATTGGCTAAAAGAGCCTCAAGTCTTTCTTCTTTTATTGCGGCCTTTATTATGTTTAATGCATATAGTTCTTCATTTCCGCTTTGGGCAATTCCTGGTGTGTATAGACCGGCATCAGAGGCTATTAATTCAAGATCTGATGGAGATAAATATTTAGCTAAAAGATTTGCCATTGTTGGTATTGGTGAGGTTCTCGTATTTTCTTCCCTTTGCGGCGGTGGCTGAACAATTTGTGGGGCTGGGATAAGTTCTTTTGCAAGCTTTGTTATTTTGGCACGATCATCTTTATCTGCTAGGCTGACAAGTATGGCCATAAATTGATCTGTTTTCATGATCGCCTTTAATCGAGTAAGGGGAACAGGAAATCCAAATGCCTGTAGCTTTTTTGCTGTTTCGTCATCGTTTGCCCCCCGATTTTCTAGGCAAGCAAGTAGTAATTGAGCGGCGGTATAAGGCCTATTAACTACAGTTGTTAAATTAAAAGATATTACTTTACTATTAATCATTCTCACTATTTATTTTTCGAAGATAAAATTGAATAATTTCAGGTTGTTTGACCAATCGAAAAAGATGGATATCATCTCCCCTGAAATTTCAATAACCTTTATTCGAACATCTTATGAAATGATATATAAAAAGGTAGTATCTTTTGATTTGGATAAGACAATAGAAAGAAGACCGATAAAAGAGTTATATCTAAGCTTTGAAAAGATAAAATCTTCCGGAGATACGACGTTAACAGAGGAATTTATCGTAGATGTTATAGCCTATGGATTTCCTTTTACAAAGAATATGCTGCACAGAGCAATGGTTGATCCTGGTAAGCTTGCCGCTTTTGGTTGTTTTTTGAAAGATTTATCGAGTTTAGCAAAACAAATTGGAATTAAAATGGTTAGATTGGCGCCTGGAAAATTTATTTATCAGCGATTAAATGATACTGACTTTGCAGGATGCGAGTTAGCTGAAACGCCGTTTACTAATGGACAATTTAAAAAATTGCTTGAATTAGAGCCTGAAAAAGTAGCAAAAATTATTAATAATCCTCAAGATCGATTGGCCAAATCGCTTGCAATTTCTATTGAAAAGACTGATGAGGGCAAGGCCAATTCTCCTATGGTATTTCTTAGTCATACAGAGGCAACAGCATTAGCTTCCCTGTTAGGATTAAGACTTCCAACAGAGAAAGAGTGGGAGAGAGCTGCTGCTGGTACGGATGGGAAAAAATATCCAGATAATATAATGCCCATTGATGATAACGACAACAGAATTGTCGCGGTCATAGGTTCGGGCGGTGGAACAAGCGATGTGACTAAATTACGAAAGACAGGAGAAGGATTCTTAGGGTTAATAGGAACTGTTTGGCAATGGATGAGCGACTATCATAGCCAAACATATCAACTATTTAAATTTTATCAGCGAGGCGGTTCATGGCACGACGACAATGAAGGTTACTTGCGGAGTAATTATCATTGCTTCGATAATGCCGATGGTCGGAGCAATAGTGTCGGCGTTCGCTTTGCCAAGGACTTGCCCACTTAAACCTTGCATTTTTTACCCTTTTACCCTTTTACCCTTTTGTCAAATTACCCCTTGACAAAATTTTATGATGTTGTAAAATTATTACACGTATTAAGTTTGATTAAGGTCCAAGCTTATTCGTAGTTTGTAACATTAAAAATCTCTACGCCAAATTTTTGTAGCAGATGATTTTGGTGAGGGGGTTTTTTCGTGCTTTTTGACCTTGAAAAATTTTTAAAAAATGAGAGAAATAATTACTTTAGAGTGCAAAGAGTGTAAAAATAGAAATTATACGACGACTAAAAATAAGCGTAATGATAGTGGTCGTATAGAAATGATGAAGTTTTGTAAATTTTGCCGTAAACATACGGACCATAAAGAGACTAAATAATATTTATTCTCTTTTTGGAGGCGAGTAGCTCAATTGGTAGAGCACCGGTCTCCAAAACCGGCGGTTGCAGGTTCAAGTCCTGTCTCGCCTGTGTAGCTGATGGCTGATAGCTTGTAGCTTATGGCTGGTGGTAATGGTAAAAGATTTGTAAAAATGAGTGAGAATAATAAAAAAAAGAATGTTGTTGATGTTGTTAAGTCTTATATAAAAGAGACTCAGGCGGAGGCAAAAAAGGTTTCTTGGCCCAGTAGGCAGTATGTGTTTACTGCTACATTAATAATAATAGTAATGGTTTTAGTTTTGTCTTTTGTGCTTTCTTTTTTGGATTATGGGTTGACGAATGCTATTTTATTTTTAACGAGGATACGTTTATAAAGATGGAATTTGATAACTTAGAGAATAAAGAGATGAAAGATCAGATGGCTGAGAGTACTTCAGAAAATGATATAAGTGGGGAGCACAAGGAAGTTGTTGGAGAGGAGCTTACGGCTGAGTCTATGACTGATGAAGGTGAGGGGGTTAAGGATGTTATTGTTGGGGAGGAAGCGGCTGCCAATAAAAGGTGGTATGTTGTTCAAACTTATTCAGGGCAAGAAGACAAGGTAAAGCAAGCTATTGAAAAAAATATAGATCGTTTGGGATTAAGAGAGAGAGTTTTTCAGATTTTGATTCCGGAAGAAGATATTGTCGAGTTAAGAGGAAAGAAGAGGATAGAAAAGAAGAAAAAGATGTTTCCCGGTTATATTTTCCTCGAGATGATTTTAACTGACGAAACCTGGCATGAGATAAGGCAGACCCCCGGAGTTGCTAGATTCATTGGGACCAAAATAAAGCCCACGCCTGTTATAGACAGGGAGATGCAAAGAGTTTTAAAGCAGATTGGGGTTAAGGCAGAAAGACTTGAGGTTGCTTTTGAGAAGGGTGAGGTTATAAGAATTGTTAGCGGACCGTTTAGAGGATATACCGGATCTATCGACGAGATAAATGTTGACCGTGAAAAATTGAAAGTTTTAATTAATATTTTTGGTAGAGACACACCTGTTGAGGTTAATTTTGAACATGCGGAAAAGGTTGTATGACAAAAATATTAATTAAAAGAATAGAAAAAAGTATATATATAATAAAGAAGGGTTTAAAAGTAAATGGCTGAGCAGTCTAAAAAAGGTAAAAAGAAAAAAGAGGTATTAACGAAAATAAAATTACAGATACCTGCAGGAAAAGCCAATCCCGCCCCTCCTATTGGTCCTGCTCTTGGACAACATGGTATTAACATTATGGAGTTTTGTAAGGCTTATAATGCCAAGACCTCTGATAAGGGCGATACTGTTATTCCTGTAGAGATAACAGTATATAAAGATCGTTCTTTTGATTTTATTTTAAAGACTCCACCAGCAGCAACTCTTATTAAAAAGGCTGCCGGCATTGACAAAGCTTCTGCCGAGCCTAATAGAAATAAAATCGGGAAAATATCTAAAGAAGATCTTAAGAAAATTGCGGAAATTAAAATGGAAGACTTAAATGCCAGTAAACTTGATGCTGCTATGAAGATAATTGAGGGGACAGCGCGTTCCATGGGAGTAACAGTTGAGTAAAAAGTATAACGAAAAAAAGAAAATAATAGACCCGTTAAAAAAATATGAGATAGATGAAGGGCTCAGCTTGGTCAAAGAGACAGCTTGGGCTAAATTTCCTGAATCTGTTGATTTGGCTGTTAAGTTAAATCTATCTTCGAAGAAGCCTGAGTCAGTGAGAGGGTTGGTCTCCTTGCCTCACGGAAGTGGAAAAACTAAGCGAATTGCTGTTATTACTTCTTCAGACAGAGTGGAAGAAGCTAAAAACAACGGAGCAGATGTTGCTGGTTCTCAAGACTTGGTAGATCAAATACAAAAAGGTTTTCTTGATTTTGATGTTTTATTGGCAACTCCAGATATGATGCCATCAGTTGGAAAACTGGGTAAAATTCTTGGGACAAAGGGTTTAATGCCTAATCCAAAATCCGGCACTGTCAGTCAAGATCTAAAGGCAATAAAAGCTTTTAAAACTGGCAATATGGAGTTTAGAATGGATAAAACCGGAGTAATTCATTTGTCTATAGGTAAGGTTGATTTTAGCGCGGAAAAAATAAAAGATAATTTATTGGTTGCTATTGAGGCCATAAAAAAAAGCAAGCCTTCTTCAGTGAAAGGTGAATATTTTGGTTCTGTTTCTATTTCTTCAACAATGGGGCCAGGAATAAAGCTTAATATTAGAGCTATGGAGACAACGTAATGACAGTTAGGACAAAACATTTAAAACAACAAAAAGTTGAAAAAGTTAGTGATATAAAAGAAAGAATAGCGTCTTCAAATGTAATTATCTTGACTGACTATCAGGGGATGACAGTTAAACAGCTTACAGAACTCAGAAAAAAATTGTATCAGAACGACGCAGAATTTACAGTGGTAAAGAACCGTTATTTTATAAAAGCTTTGCCTGAAAAATTAAGTTCTTTGGAGGCGAAACTTAAAGGGACTATTGCCACTTTGTTTGGCTCAAAAGATCTTATTTCTCCGGTAAAGACCTTAATGGATTTTATAGGTGAAAACGAAAAGCCTAAAATTATTGCTGGTGTTGTTGAGGATGAAATTTGCGATGACAATAAAATCAAAACCCTTTCAAAATTACCTGGGAAAAAGGAACTTCTATCAAAAGTTGTTGGAGGCTTAAAATCCCCGCTTTATAATGTTGTTTCTGTTATGCAAGGCCCGATTCGCAAACTAGTTTATGCTATGGATGATTTAAGAAAGAAAAAATCTGAAGGAGGTGAGAAATAATGTCAAAGGTAGAGGAAGTTATAAGCCTGGTGGAAGGTTTGACTGTTTTGGAATTGTCGGATTTAGTTAAGCAGATGGAAGATAAATTTGGGGTTACTGCTGCTGCTCCTGTTGCTGTTGCTGCCGCTCAGGGCGCTGGCGCAGCTTACGAAGCTGAGGTAAAAGATGAATTCGATGTGATTTTAACTTCAGCTGGAGATAAAAAAATTCAAGTTTTAAAGGTTGTCCGTGAGGTTACAGGACTTGGATTAAAAGAAGCGAAGGAATTGGTTGATTCTGCGCCAAAGCCCGTAAAGGAAGCTCTTAAAAAGGAAGAAGCCGAGGAAATTAAGAAAAAGCTCGAAGCAGAAGGAGCAAAGGTAGAGATTAAGTGAAAAGGGAAAGCTTATTTAAAGATATAAAAGTAAAAATTCCACAGCCTCCAGATCTTTTGGAAGTGCAAAAGAATTCTTTTGCATGGTTTATGAATGAAGGATTGAGTGATGAATTGCGTACCATATCACCGATTAAAAGTTATGATGGGACTTTGGAATTATACTTTACGGGTAAAGTAATTGTTGAAAAGCCAAAATATACTGAGCAGGAATGTTTAGTCCGTGAAGTTACTTTTTGTGCTCCTTTAAAGGTGGAGGTAAAGCTTGTAAATCGCCAGACCAAAGAGGTAAAAGTTCAAGAAGTTTTTATTGGCGACCTTCCGCTGATGACCGAAAGAGCTACTTTTATCATTAATGGCGCTGAGCGAGTTATAATTTCTCAGCTTACCAGATCTCCAGGAGTTTATTTTAAATCAAGCAAACGGATTGAGAAAGTGGGTCGTCATTTGTATTACGCTACAATCATTCCGGATAGAGGATCTTGGCTTGAAATTGAAACCGATGCACACCTTGCTGTTTTTGCTAGAATAAATAAAACGAGAAAAATAGGAGTTATTACGCTTCTTTGTGCTATCGGCGCTTCTGAAAAAGAAATTTTAACTGCTTTGGCTGAAGGTGAATTTAGAAATCGAACTTTAAAAGAGAGTCCGATTATTTCCGAAGAAGAAGCGCTCATAGAAATTTATAAAAAACTTCGTCCAGGCGACCCTGTTACATTTGATGGCGCTAAAAATTACTTGCACAATCTTTTCTTTAATCCTAAACGTTATGATTTGAGTGTTGTTGGAAGGCATAAGATGAACATAAAACTTGATCTTAACGTAGAAGAGGAAATAACAGTATTAACTAAAAAAGATATTCTTGGAATAATAAAATATCTTGTTCAGCTTCATATGGGCGAGGGTTTGACTGATGATATCGATCACCTTGGAAATCGTCGTGTTCGTAGCGTAGGAGAGTTATTGCAGAGACAGTTTAGGATAGGTTTTACTAGGGTAGAGCGTTTAATTAAAGAGCAAATGACTATAAAAGGACCGTCTGCGACTCCTCAAGCGTTGATAAATGTAAGACCTTTATCTGCAGTAATAAAAGAATTTTTTGGTTCTTCTCAGTTATCACAATTTATGGATCAAACAAATCCATTGGCAGAACTTACGCATAAAAGAAGGTTGTCGGCATTGGGTCCAGGAGGATTAACTCGTGAACGAGCTGGTTTTGAAGTTCGTGATATTCATCCTAGCCATTATGGCAGGGTTTGTCCTATAGAAACACCTGAAGGACCAAATGCAGGTCTTATTGGTTCTCTTTCTACTCATGCGAAAGTGAACAAATATGGCTTTATAGAAACACCTTACTTTAAAGTTACAGATGGCGTTGTTTCCGGTAGGATAGAATATTTAACCGCAGATGTCGAAGATTTATATCATATTGCTTCGTGTGATGTTAGACTTGATTCTTCTAAAAAGATAAAAGAGAGTCAGGTCCCTGTAAGATATAAAAGAGAATTTATTTTTGCTGCTTCGAAAGAGGTTGATTATGTTGGGGTTGCTCCTTCGCAAATAGTTGGCGTATCAACCGCAATGATCCCTTTTGTTGAGCATGATGATGCAAACCGAGCTATGATGGGTGCTAACATGCAACGTCAATCAGTCCCTTTGCTTTGTCCCGAATCTCCGGTTGTGGGGACTGGGCTTGAAAAGAAAGTTGCAGATGACTCTTGTTCTGTTGTTAAGGCCAAGCATGCCGGCCGTGTAACAAGTGTTACGGCGGAAAAAATTGTATTAACTACCACTACTGACAAAAAAGAGGTTTACGACCTTATTAAATTTGCCAGAAGCAACCAAAATACTTTAATTCATCAAAGGCCGACTGTAAAACTTGGAGACATTGTATCGGTAGGGGACTTACTTGCTGACGGTTCAGCAACCCAGGGAGGGGAATTAGCTTTAGGTAAAAATATCTTAGTGGCGTTTATGCCTTGGGAAGGCTATAACTACGAAGATGCTATTTTGATTTCTGAAAAACTTGTTCGTGAGGATGTTTTTACTACTATTCATATTGAGAGATTGGAAGTTGAAGTTCGTTCTACTAAGCTTGGAATGGAGGAAGTAACCAGAGAAATTCCAAACGTTGGGGAAGAAGCGCTTAAAAATCTTGACGATAGAGGGATTATTAAAGTTGGCACAGAAGTTTTGTCGGGTCATATCTTGGTAGGAAAAGTGACGCCTAAGGGTGAAACCGAGCTTCCAGCCGAAGAAAAATTATTAAGGGCTATTTTTGGAGATAAGGCTCGTGATATGAGAGATACTTCTCTTCGAGTTCCTCCTGGCGAAGGCGGAAAAGTTATTAATGTACGCGTGTTTTCGAGAGAAAGTGGGGATGAGTTAAGCCCAGGGGTTCATGAATTAATAAGAGTATATGTTGCTCAAATAAGAAAGGTTTCTATTGGAGACAAACTGGCCGGAAGGCATGGGAATAAAGGTGTTGTGGCAAAGATTCTTAAAGAAGAAGATATGCCATATTTGCCGAATGGGCTTCCTGTGGATATAGTATTAAATCCTTTAGGGGTTCCTTCTCGTATGAATATTGGTCAGATTTTTGAACTTTTGTTGGGCTTTGCTGCTGATCATTTTAAAAAGAAATATGAAGTTACACCTTTTGATGAAATATATGAGGAATCAGCATCAAAAAAGAAGATAGAAGAACTTTTGCAGGAAGTTAAAAATGATCTTCCTTGGTATGATACTACCGGAAAAGTGGAATTAAGAGATGGCAGGAGTGGAGAGCCTTTCGAAAGAAAAGTTGCAGTTGGAAAGATGTATCTTATGAAACTTATACATCTTGTGGATGACAAAATGCATGCAAGGTCTACGGGTCCTTATTCTTTGATTACACAACAGCCATTGGGAGGAAAAGCCCAATTTGGAGGACAAAGATTTGGAGAGATGGAGGTTTGGGCGTTAGAAGCATATGGGGCAGCTCATACCCTTCAAGAACTTTTGACTGTTAAATCAGATGATGTTGTCGGGCGTTCCAGAATTTATGAATCTATAATTAAGGGGAAACCTATGGGGAAACCTGGAACTCCAGAATCTTTTAAAGTTTTAATAAAGGAATTAAGAAGTCTTGGTTTGGATGTAAAGACTTTGGATAAAGATTTAAAAGAGGTAAACATTGAAGAGGATAGCAAAGCTAAAAAGCAAGTTCCTCGAAGGAAAAAAAGGTGATTTAATGGCGCTTTTGTCAAATAACACTAAAGAAGGGGTTGAATTTGAGGCTATTCAAATAGGTTTGGCATCGCCTGAACGTATTCTTGAATGGTCTTTTGGTGAAGTAGAAAAACCAGAGACAATTAACTACCGTACTTTTAAACCTGAACGTAAAGGATTGTTCTGTGAAATGATTTTTGGTCCTGTTAAAGACTGGGAATGTCATTGCGGAAAATATAAAAGAGTTCGTTATCGTGGTATATTTTGTGAACGTTGTGGCGTTGAAGTTACAACGTCTCGAGTTCGTCGTGAGCGAATGGGGCATATTAAACTTGCTGTTCCCGTTGCCCATATTTGGTTTTTGAGATCTGTTCCAGGGTATATGGGGCTTCTTTTGGATATAACAGGAAGAGAGTTGGAAGAAGTTATTTATTATGATTCCTATATAGTTATAGAAGTTTCAGGAAGTTGTAAGTTTAAAGTTGGAAAAATTTTGCGCGAAGCTGAATACATCGAAGCATGCGAAAAACATGAAGATGATTTTAAGGCGGAGACCGGAGCAAAAGCAATACGTGAACTGTTATCTAGAATAGATCTTAGCGCATTGGCGTCTAGGTTAAATAAAGAATTTAAAAATTCAGAAGGTCAGAGGAGATTAAAAGCAATAAAAAGATTGAGGGTGGTTGAGGCTTTTTTAAATTCAAAAAATCGCCCTGAGTGGATGATAATGGAGTATTTGCCTGTTATTCCTCCTGATTTAAGGCCGATGGTTCAACTTGAAGGGGGAAGATTTGCAACTTCTGATCTTAATGATCTTTATCGTAGGGTTTTAAATCGTAATAATCGTTTAAAGAAAATGATTAACATGGGCGCTCCGGATATGATCATTCGTAATGAAAAAAGAATGTTGCAGGAGGCTGTCGATGTTTTAATTGATAACGGGAGAAGGAAACGTTCTGTTGTTGGTTCTACTGGCAGACCGCTTCGTTCTTTGACTGATATTATTGAAGGAAAGCAAGGAAGATTTCGTCAAAATCTTTTAGGAAAAAGGGCCGATTATTCAGGCCGGTCTGTTATTGTTGTTGGGCCGCATCTTAAAATACATCAATGTGGTCTTCCAAAAAGAATGGCTTTGGAATTGTTTAAACCTTTTGTTATTCGTAAGCTTGTGGAAAGAAGTTTTGCTCAAAATGTTAAATCTGCGAAACGAATGATAGAAAAAGAAGATGTTATAGTGTGGGATATTCTTGAAGAGGTAATTAAGGGACATCCTGTTTTATTGAATCGCGCCCCAACTCTTCACCGTTTAGGCATTCAAGCTTTTGAGCCGATTTTGGTTGAAGGAAAAGCCATTCAGCTCCATCCTTTAGTATGTCCTGCATTTAATGCGGATTTTGACGGAGACCAGATGGCTGTTCACGTCCCTCTTCTTACTGAGGCTCAGGTTGAGTCTAGGTTGCTTATGCTTTCTTCTAACAATGTTTTATCTCCTGCTTCAGGCAGACCAATAATTACTCCTACCCAGGATATGGTGCTAGGAACTTATTATATGACCTATTTGGATGAAAAACAAAAGTTTGGAGCTGGGCGTATTTTCTCTAATGAATGGGAAGCTATGATTGCGCATGATCTTGATCAGCTACACCTTCACAGCAAAGTTAAGGTTCGCCTTGAAGGACAAATTATTGAAACTACAGTCGGCCGTATTAAGTTTAATTTCACAATTAAAAAGGCTATAACCCAAAGAGTTTCTCCTGATGAAAAGATAAAATATCTCAATTTTGTAGTAAATAAAAAAGAGCTGGAAAAACTTATATTGGAGTGTTATACCCGGTTTGGAGCTGTGGTTGCATCTCATGTTGCAGATGAAATAAAGCGTTTAGGGTTTAAATATGCAACAATTGCCGGAGTTTCTATTTCCATTGCGGATCTTAAAGTTCCGGAAGAGAAAAAGAAGATAATAGAAAAAGCTAAAGCTGAGGTGGCGGAGCTTGAGCGTTTAGTTAAAGAAGAGACATTATCTCAAAATGAAAAATTTATTCGTTCTCTTGACATATGGAGCAATGTTACGGAAGAAGTGACAAATGCAATGTTAAAAGGTTTGGATGAGTTGAATTCTGTTTATATGATGGCTTTTTCTGGCGCTCGTGGAAACGTCCAACAGGTAAGGCAGCTTGCAGGAATACGCGGTCTTATGGCAGATCCTTCAGGAAATATTATTCCCATACCTATTCTTACAAACTTTGAAGAGGGTTTGAGTGTTACAGAATATTTTATCTCTTCTTACGGTGCAAGAAAAGGTATAGTGGATACAGCTCTACGTACAGCTGATTCTGGTTATCTTACTCGCAGGCTTGTTGATGTAAGCCAAGATGTAATGATTACAGAGGAGGATTGTGGCACTGATGAAGGGCTTGTTTTGTCTTCTGTCCGTGAAGGGTTTGAGGAAATACTACCTTTATCTCAACGTCTTATTGGGCGTTATCCTATCAAAAATGTTGTTGATCCTATAAGTGGTAAAGTTTTGGTTAAGGCTGGCGTTGAAATTGGTGAAGATCTGGCTGACGTTTTGCGGGAAGCTGGAATTGAAAAAGTTGCGGTGAGATCTTCATTGACATGTAAGGCAAGCAGGGGCTTGTGTCGTGTCTGTTATGGTAAAGATCTTTCAACCGGTAATGTTGTAAATATTGGGGAAGCTGTAGGCACTATAGCGGCTCAAAGTATTGGAGAGCCTGGAACTCAGCTTACCATGAGAACCTTTCATATTGGTGGAGTTGCTTTGCATAAAGCCAGTAAAACTTTAATAAAATGTAAGCATGGAGGGATTGTTACTTTTGGTGAAGGGATTGAAATGAAGGAAGTTGAAGATGATCTGGGGAATAGGGTGAAGATGATTACGCGTAGCGGTCATATTATCCTTAAAATAGGAGACAAGAAAGAATCCTACTTACTGCCGGGTGGAGCATATTTAAAAGTTAAACTAAAAGATCATGTTAGTGCGGGCGAAGTCTTGGCTGAATATGATCCTACTTATGAATTTGTTATCTCTTCTGCGCCGGGCAAAGTTAAATATATAGGAATAGATGTTTTATCGAGAAAAAAACGGGTTGGCGCCAGAGTAATCTCTGAAATAATTTCAAAAAAAGATGGAGAAATTTTTGTTTATAATCCTAAAATTGAAAAAGATTATAGTGTTCCTTCTGATTCAAAAATCTTGGTTAAAGTTGGGGACAATGTTATGGCAGGGGATGAAATAGCATCCTCTATTACTTCTAAAACTTCCGGAAAAGTTATTAAAGTAGATGCGAAAACAATTTCTGTAGCATCAGGAGAGAGTTATATTCTTATTGCTTCTTCAAAACTTATGGTAGAAGATGGCGCTTCTGTCGAAGCTTATGACGTTTTAGCAAAAATTGAAGCTATTCGTAGGGATCCTTCTAAAACTAAAGATATTATTCAAGGACTTCCAAAAGTCGAAGAGTTGTTTGAATCTCGTAGGCCTAAAGATGCTGCATTGCTTTCTGAAATTGATGGCACGGTTTTAATTTCTGAAAAAGAAGGTTTACGCTTATTGACTGTTTCTGGTAAGGATGAAGGGAAAGAATACTCTGTCCCTTATGAGGTTCGCTTGAAAGTTACCCAGGGAGATAGAGTCCATAAGGGTGCTCAAATGACAGAAGGGACAGTTAATCCTCATGACCTTCTTAGGATTTTGGGAGTTACAGCTGTACAGAGGCATTTGGTGGATGAGGTTCAGAAAATTTATAGAGCTCAGGGCGTGACTATAAATGATAAGCATATTGAGGTTATCGTAAGGCAAATGACTAGACGCATGAGAATTTTGAAACCTGGAGATTCGACTCTTTTGCCTGGAGAACTTATTGACAAACTTACGCTTGATGCTGTTAATAAAGAAATTACAAAAGAAAAAGCTGAAGGAGAGGAAGTTCTTTTAGGAATAACAAAAGCTTCCTTGACCACTGAAAGTTTTATTTCGGCAGCCTCATTCCAAGAGACGGCAAGAGTTTTGACCGATGCGGCAATTCGTGGAAAAATAGATAAAATGTATGGTTTAAAAGAGAATGTAATCATCGGCAGATTAATACCTGCTGGAACGGGATTTGAAAAATATAGAGACTTAGATTTAACGCCAGTAACAGGAGATATACTTTAATGCCAACGATAAATCAGTTATTAAGAAGAGACAGAAAAAATAAAAAATGGAAAACAAAATCACCTGCTTTGAAAGGAAATCCATTAAAACGAGGAGTATGCACGCGTGTTTATACCACTACTCCCAAAAAACCCAACTCTGCATTGAGGAAGGTTGCAAAAGTTCGTTTAGCGGGTGGGATGGAGATAATAGCATATATCCCGGGAGTGGGTCATAATTTACAGGAACACTCAGTCGTTTTAGTTAGAGGTGGGAGAGTTAAGGATTTGCCAGGAGTCCGTTATCATATAGTAAGAGGGTCATTAGATACTTTGGGGGTTCAAAATCGTCATAAGAGTCGCTCAAAATATGGAGCGAAACGCCCAAAGGGAGGAGCTAAGGTTTAGTATGCCAAGAAGTGGAAAAATATCAAAAAGAAAATTTGTTGGGGATGCAGTGTATGGAAACGTTGACATTCAGAGGTTTATAAACAAAGTGATGTATGATGGAAAGAAGAGTTTGGCCGAAAAGTTAGTTTATTCTTCGCTTAAGGCTGTGGAAGATAAGCTTAAGAAAGACGGCATTGAAATTTTTAAAACTGTTTTACATAATTTGTCTCCTTTGATGGAAGTGAAATCTCGTCGTGTAGGAGGGGCAACATATCAAGTCCCGATTGAGGTAACTTCTGAAAGAGGCAAAGCCTTGGCGATGCAATGGTTAAGAGATGCCGCTCGTGAGAGGGCAGGAAAAGGGATGGTTGAAAAGTTGACTTTAGAATTATTAGATTCTTTTAATGGGGTGGGGGTTGCAATGAAGAAAAAAGAAGATATGCATAAGACTGCTGAATCTAATAAAGCTTTTGCACATTTTAGATGGTAGGAGAGAAAAATGGCGGAGAGAGAAAAAAACTTATCTAAATATAGAAACATAGGATTTGCGGCACATATTGACGCAGGAAAGACAACTACTACCGAAAGAGTGTTATTTTATTCAGGTAAAATACATAAAATAGGAAACGTTGATGAGGGGAATACTACGACTGACTGGATGGAACAAGAAAAAGAGCGTGGTATAACAATTACATCTGCGGCTATTACTACTTTTTGGAAAGATTATAGAATAAATATTATTGATACTCCCGGTCACGTTGATTTTACCGTTGAGGTTGAACGGTCAATGAGAGTTTTGGATGGAGTTGTTGTTGTTTTTTGTGCTGTTGGAGGTGTTCAGCCTCAATCTGAGACAGTTTGGAGGCAGGCGACTAAATATAAAGTTCCTAGGATCGCTTTTATAAACAAGATGGATCGTACGGGTGCCGATTTTTATAGGGTTTATCAACAAATTAATGATCGTTTGTTAGTTAAAGGAGTACCTATTCAAATTCCTATTGGCGCAGAAGATAACTTTCAGGGAGTGATAGACTTAGTAACGATGAAGGCTATTATTTATGAAGATGATATAGGAATTAAATTTAGAGAGACGGATATCCCTACAGATCTTGCTGATAAGGCAAAGAAATTTAGGGAGAAAATGCTTGAAAGTGTTGCAGAGACAGATGATTCTCTTCTTGAAAAATATCTGAATGGAACTGAATTATCTGTAGAGGAAATTAAGTCAGCTTTAAGAAAAGCTACAATTTCAGCTTCAATCGTTCCAATAACTTGTGGAAGTGCTTTTAAAAATAGAGGAGTTCAACCTTTATTGGATGTTATAATTGATTGTCTTCCGGCTCCTTCGGATGTTCTTCCAGTTAAGGGGATAAATCCTAAAACAGGGGAAGAAGAAGAACGTGCTCCTAATGATGAAGAGCCGTTTGCTGGACTTGCTTTTAAAATTATGGCTGATCCTTTTGTAGGAAGACTTACTTTTTTCCGTGTTTATTCTGGAGTTTTAAAGTCCGGATCATATATTTTAAATGCATCTAAAGGGAGAAGAGAAAGAATTGGACGTATACTTCAGATGCATTCAAATAAAAGAGAAGACATAGAGGAAGTGGGGGCTGGAGATATTGCTGCTGCGGTTGGGTTAAAAGATACAGGGACAGGCGATACTCTTTGCGATGAGGATAAGCAGATAATTTTAGAATCTATAGTATTCCCGGAACCGGTTATATTTGTTGCAATTGAGCCTAAAACAAAAGCTGATCAAGAAAAACTTAGTCTTTCTCTTGCAAGGTTGGCAGAAGAAGATCCAACTTTTAGGATTAGAACAGACCAGGAGACTGGACAAACTATTATTTCTGGTATGGGAGAATTGCATTTAGAAATTATTGTTGACAGACTTCTTAGGGAATTTAAAGTTGAGGCAAATGTTGGAAAACCTCAAGTTGCTTACAAAGAGACAATAAGAGGTAATGCAGAAGTGGAAGGCAAATTTATTCGTCAGACTGGTGGACGTGGTCAATATGGACACGTTTGGATAAAAGTTGAGCCTATGGAGGCTGGAAAAGGGTTTGAATTTGTTAATGATATTGTGGGTGGATCTATTCCCAGAGAGTATGTTCCTGCGGTAGAGAATGGGATAAGAGAGGCCATGACTACTGGGGTTATTGCGGGATATCCCGTAATTGATCTTAGAGCTATTCTTTTTGATGGATCATATCATGATGTAGATTCTTCGGAAATTGCATTTAAAATAGCAGGATCAATGGCTTTAAAAGATGCGGTGAGAAAGAGTAAGCCTGTTATTTTGGAACCAACGATGAAAATTGAAGTGACTGTTCCAGAACAGTATATGGGAGATGTTATTGGCGATTTAAGTAGTAGGAGAGGAAAAGTTGAAGGGATGGAAATGAATGCTGGGCTGCAAATTATTAAGGCAAAAGCTCCTCTGGCAAACATGTTTGGTTATGCAACTGATTTGCGAAGTCGTACGCAAGGCAGGGGTACTTATAGTATGGAATTCTCTCATTACGAGGAAGTTCCTAAAAATATAGCAGAGGGGATAATTGCTCAAGTTTCTGGAGCAACAAAGGCATAGGGAAGGTAAATTTATGGCAAAAAGACAAAGAATTAGAATAAAATTAAAGAGTTATGATCACAGGCTACTGGATGAATCGGCCAAAAAGATTGTTGAAACTGCTAAGAGGGCAAAAGCTGCTGTATCAGGCCCTATACCTTTGCCGACAAAAAAGGAAATCTATTGTGTGTTAAGGTCTCCTCACGTAGATAAAAAATCTCGTGAGCATTTTGAAATCCGCACTCATAAAAGATTAATAGATATTTTAGACCCTCCAAAAGATACAGTTGATGCTTTAATGCAACTTGATCTTCCTTCGGGGGTAGATGTGGAGATAAAATTGAAATGAGTACAAAAGGACTATTGGCTAAAAAAATAGGAATGACACAAATTTTTAATGACAGAGGTGATGTTGTTGGTGTTACTGTCCTTGAAGCTGCGAATTGTCGTGTTGTTGGTATTAGAACAAAAGTCAAAGATGGGTATAATGCAATTCAATTAGGTTTTATGCTTGCTAAAAAGCTTAATAAGCCGCTTACTGGATTTTTAAAAGAAAATAAGCTTAAACATATAGTGGAATTTTCTATTGAAAATGTTGATGAATATAAGATAGGGCAAGAGATAAAAGTAGATGTTTTTAATATTGGAGATATGGTTAACATAGCTGGAATTGGTATAGGGAAGGGTTTTGCTGGAACGACAAAAAGATGGCATCATCATCGAGGGCCTATGACCCATGGCAGTAAATCTCACAGGCTGACAGGGTCTATTGGCGCAGGGACTACACCTGGCAGAGTGTATAAAGGACTTAATATGCCTGGACATATGGGAGCAAAAAGAGTTACGAACAGAAAAGTTAAAATAGTTAGCGTTGATACGGAGAAGAATCTTTTATTGGTTAAAGGGTCTGTTCCTGGTCCCAAAGGAAATATTGTGGAGATTGTAAAAATATGAAATTAAAGATTTTTGATTTAAAAGGAAAAAGTCTCGGAGATATGGAAGCTGATTCTAATCTTTTTGGCGTTAAAGAAAATGTAGAGGTTGTCCATTCTACTTTAAGATGGCTTCTAAACTCAAAACGTTCAGGAACACATTCTACTTTAACAAGGGCTGAAGTTCGAGGTGGAGGGGTTAAACCTTGGAAACAAAAAGGGACAGGTAGAGCAAGGGCAGGATCAATTAGATCTCCTCTTTGGCGGCATGGTGGGGTAATTTTTGGGCCAAAGCCTAGAGATTATAGTTTTCATCTTCCTAGAAAGATTAGAAAACTTGCTTTAAGAGTTGTTCTTTCTGATAAGGCCAGAGGAGATAAGCTTAAAATTGTTAAAGATTTTAACATAGATCAGCCAAAGACAAAATTAGTTAAAGATATTTTGGATAGTTTTAATTTGTCAGAAAAGAAAGTTGTTGTTGTTGTTGATAAAATTTCAAAAGAATTAAGCTTAGGATCGAGGAATTTAAGAAATATTAAAGTTTTAAGTTGTGAAAATTTAAATGTTTTTGATTTATTAAATGCGGATATTTTGCTTATGACAGAATCTGCAGTTAATAAACTTAGGGAGATGTTTTAGATGAATCCACATCAAATAATACTTGAGCCGATTATAACGGAAAAAGCTTTGAATGCTAGAACGAACAATGTTTATGTTTTTAAAATTCATCCTAAAGCAACCAAGGTTGATGTGAAATCTGCAATTAGTAAGTTGTTCAGAGTGTTGCCGTTATCTGTTAAGACTGTTAAGATTGGAGGAAAAAGAAGGATTGTAGGTTCTAAGGTGGGCCGTACTGCATCTTATAAAAAGGCTTATGTTCTTCTTCCTGAAGGCAAAAAAATAGAGGAGCTTGAAGTGGCATGACATTACAACAGAAAAGACCAACATCTCCAGGCACAAGATTTCAAATAGTTGATAACTATGATGATATTACAAAGTTTTCGCCGGAAAAATCGCTTTGTGTAAAATTAGCAAAGAAATCAGGAAGGGGTTTTAAAGGACGAATTTCATCTCGCCATCGTGGGGGTGGAGCAAAGAGGATTTATCGTTTAATAGATTTTAAGCGCAATAAAGAGAATATTTCGGCTGTTGTTATGGGGATAGAATATGATCCAAACAGAAATGTGAGAATAGCGTTGGTAGAATACAAAGACAAAGAAAAAAGATATATTCTTGCACCCTTAGGCTTAAAAGTTGGAGACAATGTTGAATCGGGAAGTGAAGCTGAGGTTAAAGTTGGGAACTCTTTGCCTCTTAAAAATATTCCTGTTGGTTCAGTTATACATAATGTTGAGTTAAAACCTGGCAGAGGTGGGCAATTTGCTCGCTCGGCTGGGGCTCAAATTAACCTTCTTGCAAAAGAGGGCGATTATGCAATTTTAAGATTGCCATCTGGGGAACAACGGATGGTGCATATTACTTGCAAAGCGACTATAGGCCAGCTTGGTAATATTGATCATAAAAATATATCTAGGGGTAAAGCAGGGAAAACCAGACATATGGGTCGCCGTCCTTATGTTAGAGGCGCAGCCATGAATCCCTGTGACCATCCTCACGGAGGAGGAGAGGGTCGGGCTGGTATCGGACGTAGTGGGCCACTTAGTAAATGGGGTAAAAAGACTTTAGGTTATAAGACTAGACGTGGAAAAAGAGTTTCCGATAGGTTTATTTTACGAAGGAGGAAAGGATGAGTCGTTCACGTAAAAAAGGGCCTTTTGTAGATGATCATTTAATGAGAAAGGTTCAAAAATCGATTGATTCTGGAGATAAAAAAGTTATAAAGACTTGGTCCAGGCGTTCTACGGTTATTCCTGAAATGATAGGGCTTACTATTGCCGTGCATAATGGAATTAAACACATACCGGTTTATATAACTGAGTCTATGATCGGGCATAAATTAGGCGAATTTGCTCATACAAGGGTGTTTAGGGGACATACAGCGCCTACTAAACAGACGGCGGCATTAACATGATGGCTAAAGCACAATTTAAATGGATTAGGGTTTCACCTTTAAAATTCAGGCGTATTATGAAACTTTTGCGCGGAAAAAATATTACTGAAGCTCTTGCCGCCTTGAAATTTATGCCTCATAAGTCTGCAAAGATTATTTATAAGCTTATTGAGTCTGCAGCTGCAAATGCTGTTAATAATTATAAAATGCAGAAAGATAATCTTATTATAGAAAAAATAGTTGCTGATGGTGCGGGGATGTTAAAAAGATTTCGTCCTCGTGCGAGAGGCAGGGCGTTTCCTATTAAGAAGCGTCTTAGTCATATTACAGTTTATGTGTCCAATAAGGAGGAAGAATAGTGGGACAGAAGACACATCCAAAAGGTTTTAGATTAGGTGTTATTGAAGAATGGGATTCTATCTGGTATGCAAACAAGGCAGACTATGCTAAGTTGTTTACAGAAGATAGGGTCATAAGAAAGTTTTTGAAAAACCATCTTTATAAGGCTGGGATATCAAAAATAAAAATATCTCGCAGGGCAAACCAGGTTGGGATTGATGTATATTCTGCGAAACCGGGACTTATTATTGGAAGAGGGGGAAAAGGTGTTTCCCTTATAAGAGATGAAGTTGTAAAATTGATAGGAAAGCCCGTGCAACTTAATATTCATGAAGATCCAAATCCGGAGACATCATCTCAACTTGTTTCTGAAAATATAGCTGCTCAACTTGAGAAACGCGTTGCTTATAGACGTGCTATGAAACAAGCTGTGACTCGTGTACTTAGGGCAAAAGCTAAAGGAATTAAAGTTAAATTGGGTGGGCGTTTGGGGGGATCTGAAATTGCCAGAAAGGAATGGTATAGGGTGGGAAGAGTTCCTCTACATACTTTAAGGGCAAGAATTGATTATGGGTTTTGTGAAGCTATGACAATATACGGGAAAATAGGGGTAAAAGTCTGGATTTATAAGGGAGATGTTTTACCTCAAAAGAAAGAAGTAAAAGAGGAGTTAAAAGCAAACGATGTTACAGCCAGGGAAAACTAAATTTAGAAAAAGTCAGAGAGGAAGATTGCGGGGAGAGGCTGCAAAAGGAAATACTTTGAAATTTGGAGAGTTTGGAATACAGGCTTCAGAGACAGGGTATTTGACTGTTAATCAGATTGAATCTGCAAGAAAAGCTTTATCGCATTTTTTGCAAAGAAATGGAAAAATATGGGTCAGAGTATTGGCTGATAAGCCTTTTTGTTCCAGGCCTGCTGAGACTCGTATGGGGGGAGGAAAAGGCGCGCCTGAAAAATTTATTGCGGGAATAAAGAAAGGTCATGTTTTATTTGAAATGGCTGGAATTGGAGAGGTTGATGCAATGGAGGGAGTTAGACTTGCCGCGTTTAAACTTCCTTTAAAAGTTAGGATGGTGAAGGTCAGATGAATATAGCCGAACTCAGAGAAAAAACAAAAGAAGAATTAATAAAAGAGTATCAGACTTTGGCGATTGAATTTAAAAACTTTCGTTTTGCTAAAGCCAAAGGAGAGGATAAAAATCCTCTTCAGCGCAGATTTGTTAGAAGGGATATAGCAAGGGTTTTAACTATTATGAGAGAAAAAGGTTGGAAATAATATATGGATAGAAAAATGCGTAAGATAAAAGAGGGAGTAGTTATAAAAGAGGGGGCAGAGAAGACTGTTGTTGTGCAGGTTGAGAGTGTTTTTTCCCACAAAAAATATGGGAAAGTCGTAAAAACATATAAAAAATTTCTTGTTCATGATGATAAAAAAGAGGCGACTATTGGTGATTTGGTTGAAATTATGGAGACTAGGCCGATATCAAAACGTAAATTTTATAGAATTGTGAGAATTTTGGGAAAAGTAAAATTAAAGATTAGAGAATTGCCAAAGAAAAAAGAAAAAACGAAGGAAAAGGAAGAGAAAGAAAATGATTCAATCAGGGACTAGATTAAAAGTTGCTGACAATAGTGGGGCCCGTAAAATCTTGTGTATTAGGGTTGTTGGATCTAGTGGACGCAGATATGCCGGATTGGGAGATATTATTGTTGGTGTTGTTAAAGATGCCACTCCCAATATGCAGGTTAAGGATGCGCAGATTGTTTATGCCGTTATTATTAGACTGAGGAAAAAGGTTAGACGTAAGGATGGCTCTTGGATCTCTTTTGATGATAATGCTGTTGTTATAATTAACAAGGCGGACAGTAATCCTATAGGCTCACGTGTCTTTGGCCCTGTTTCTAGAGAATTAAGAGAAAAGAATTTTATGAAAATAATTTCTTTAGCTCCGGAGGTTGTTTAATAATGTATCGAGTAAAAGTTAAAAATAAAAAATTAAAAATCAAGAAAGATGACAAAGTGTTGATTCTTGCCGGCAAAGATAAAGGAAAAAAAGGAAAAGTTTTAAGGCTACTTACAAAATCAAACAGGGCTATTGTTGAAGGTATAAATATTGTTAAGAAACACCAAAAGCCTACACGTAATTTTCAGGGAGGAATTATAGAAAAACCTGGTTCGATTGATATGAGTAATCTTATGGTTGTATGTTCAAAGTGTAATGAACCATCTCGTCTTGGAAAAGACAAAGAGGGCTTACGAATCTGTAAAAAATGTGAAGCAATAATTGATAAAAGTTAAGGAATAATAAATATATGAAGAATTTAAAAGAAAAATATTCAACTGAAGTAGTAAAGAAATTGAAAGATGAGTTTGGCTATAAAAATATATTAGAAATTCCCCATGTGGTGAAGGTTGTTTTGTCTGAGGGAGTGAAAGAAGGGCCACAAAATCCAAAGTCTGTTGACATTGCTGCTGCTGAAATGTCGGAAATTGGGGGACAGCACGCGGTTATTAAAAAAGCAAAAAAAAGCATTGCCAATTTTAAGCTTAAGGCTCGTGATCCTATAGGATGTATGTTGACCCTTCGCGGAGAGAAGATGTATCTGTTTTTGAATAAACTCATAAATATAAGTTTGCCAAAGGTTAGAGATTTTAAAGGATTGCCTGAAGATTCTTTTGACGGGAGAGGGAATTATTCTTTTGGTATTAGAGAGCAATTGATTTTTCCGGAAGTGGATTATGATAAGGTTGATAAAGTTCGAGGAATGAATATAGTTATTGTAACTTCTGCCAAGACCGATAAAGAGGCTAAATCTTTATTAAAAGGGCTTGGTATTCCTTTTAAGGAGAAATAATATGGCGAAAAAATGTTGGCTGGAAAGAGCAAAGCGGGGGCCTAAATTTGCTGTGCGTATTCGCAACCGATGTTCTGTTTGCGGTAGAGCGAGAGCCTATATACGTAAATTTGGAATTTGTAGGATTTGTTTTAGAGCTGCGGCACATAAGGGTGAGTTACCGGGTGTAGTAAAATCAAGTTGGTGAGGAGAAAAAAATGAGAGAACCTGTTTCTGAATTTATAACAAGTGTAAAGAATGCTATCTTAAGAAAGAAGAATATAATTGATATTCCTTTTTCAAAATTTAAAGATAAGATTTGTAAGGTGTTGATTGATGAGGGGTTTTTGGGCGGAAGTGAAGTATTAAGCCGGGGAGGGAAAAAAATACTTCGTGTAACATTGAAATATGCTTCTAATAAATATGGAAAAATGTCTAAGTCTGTGATTTCTGAGATTAAACAGGTTAGTAGGCCGGGAAGAAGGTATTATGTTGGAGTTGGTAAAATACCGAGGGTTCAGTCGGGATTTGGTATTTCTCTTGTTTCTACTTCTCACGGAGTTATGGCTGGTGAGGAGGCAAGAAAAAAGAGACTTGGCGGAGAGGTTTTGCTTTTTGTATATTAGTCTTTTATAGGAGGAGAAATGTCTAGAGTAGGAAAAGCGCCTGTAAAAATTATTAAAGGTGTTAATATTGAGATAAAAGAAAATGAAGTAATCGTTAGTGGAACTAAAGGGACTTTGAAGGTTCAAATTCCGGATACTCTTGAAGTAAAAATTGAAGGAGATGTTTTGACTGTATCTAAGAAAAAAGAGACTAAAAGAATCAGATCGTTGAATGGATTTTTAAGGGCATATATTGCTAATATGGTAAAGGGTGTTTCAGAAGGGTTTGAAAAGGATTTAGAGATAAGCGGCGTTGGATATCGTGCTTCGTTGCAAGGAAAGAAACTTGTTCTTTCGATGGGATATTCTCATCCGGTTGAGATGGATCCTCCCGATGGAATATCTTTTAAGGTGGAAGGGCAGAACAAGGTAAAAGTCTTAGGATTTGACAAGCATCTTGTCGGTCAGATTGCTGCAAATATAAGGGCTGTGAGAGAAGTCGAACCTTATAAAGCAAAAGGGATTAAATATGAAGGTGAAATTGTTAGGCGTAAGGTTGGTAAAGCTGCAAAAGTTGGAGCTGGAGCATAATTATGAAAAGTATTAATAAGAGAAAAAAAATTTTTGGCAATGTTGAACGTCCGCGATTGAATGTATATAAAAGTTTAAAGCATATACATGCGCAAATAATCGATGATGATTCTCAAAAAACAATAGTTGGTTTATCAACACAAATTGTGAAAAAGGGAAACAAAATGGAAAGATCGGTTGTATTGGGAAAAGAAATTGCAAAAAGAGCAAAAGAAGAAGGCGTGACAAAAGTAGTTTTTGATAGAGGAAAGTTTAAATATCATGGGCGTATAAAAGCTTTTGCAGATGCTGCTCGTGAGGGGGGGCTGAATTTTTAATGGTTAGAGAAAGAAATTTTAATGAACCAAAGGAATTTGAGGAAAGAGTTGTTCAAGTTAGAAGGGTTACTAAGGTCGTAAAAGGCGGAAAAAGGATGGGTTTTCGTGTTTTGGCTATAGTTGGAGATAAAAAAGGAAGAGTTGGCGTAGGATTAGGCAAAGCATCTGAAGTCTCCTCTGCTATTCGCAAAGCTGTGGAAGCGGCAAAAAAATCTTTAGTGACGATTGAATTGATTGGTGGAACTATTGCTCATGAGATTTCTGGAAAACTTGGAGCAAGTTTTGTTCTTTTAAAACCAGCTCCTTCAGGGAAAGGAGTTATTGCTGGTGGATCCGTCAGGGTTATTTTAGAATTAGCTGGGGTGCGTGATGTTGTAGGTAAATCTATAGGTTCTAGTAATGCTGTTAATACTGCCAGGGCTACTATTGATGCTTTGTCAAATTTAAAAATACAGTCGGAATTTGAGATTCTTAGAGGCAAAAAGATAGATGTGAGGTATGTTCAAAATGTTTGATTTAAAATCGTTAAAACCTAAACCCAAAAAGAAGGCAAAAAGAGTTGGAAGGGGAACTAGTTCTGGGCATGGAAAGACTTCTGGCCGAGGACATAAGGGACAAAAGAGCAGATCGGGAGGAACAAAAGGGGTCTATTTTGAAGGAGGCCAAACTCCTTTTTATAGAAGGTTGCCTAAGAAGAGAGGATTTAAAAATTATCCTTTTCGAACTGTTTATGCGCCTGTAAATATTGTTGCTCTTAACAGATTTAATTCCGATGTTGGTATTAGCCAATTTGAAGCAGCCTCTTTAATTAAAAATGGGGATAAAGTGAAAATTCTTGGAGTTGGTACTTTGGATAAGCCTCTTAATGTTACTGCTCATGCTTTTAGTAAAAAAGCTAAAGAGATTATAGAAAAAGCAGGTGGAAAAGCAATTAAATGTTAGATACTTTAAAATCACTTTTTAATATTGTTGATTTAAGAAAGAAGTTTATATTTACTGCTTTTATGGTATTGGTTTTTAGGCTAGGGTCTCATATTCCTGTTGCGGGCGTTGATTCTGAAAAATTAACTGCTCTTTTTGGGCAAGGGAATCTTTTAGGGTTTTTGGATCTTTTTACTGGTGGAGCTTTGATGAGGTTTTCTGTTTTTGCTATGGGAATTGTTCCTTATATTAATGCTTCAATCATAATGCAACTTCTGACTATTGTTATTCCTCAACTGGAAGAGCTTTCAAAAGAAGGAGAAGCAGGCAGAAAGCAGATATCTCAATATACTCGTTATCTGACAGTAATCTTAGCTGTACTTCAATCAACAGGGATGGCTTTTTGGTTGAGAGGCGTTTTGCATGAAGGGGTTAATTTCCCTTTATTTCTTTTAGGGACGGTAGTCTCTTTAACTGCCGGAGCTATAATTGTTATGTGGCTTGGAGAACTTATTACTGAACGTGGGATTGGGAACGGGGCGTCGATGATTATTTTTGTTGGAATTGTGGCCAGGATCCCTTCTTATATTGCTCAGACAGTAACGCTTGTAAAAGGTGGCGCCAGTTTAATAGGCGTTGCTATTTTGATCTCTTTTTTGATTTTTATGGTTATGGCTATTGTTTTTATTCAAGAGGGGCAGCGTAAAATTCCTGTCCAGTATGCAAAAAGGGTTGTAGGACGAAAAATGTATGGAGGGGGAAATACTTTTATTCCGATGAAGGTGAATCAGGGAGGAGTTATTCCAATCATTTTTGCTTCATCGGTATTGCTTTTTCCAGCGACTCTAGCTCAGTTTATGCCATTTCCTTTTATGCAGAAAATATCTAGTTGGTTGTCTCCAAGTGGAAATTTATATCTTTGGCTTTATTTTATTTTGATTTTTTTCTTTACTTATTTTTATACTGCAATAAGTTTTAATCCTAAGGATTTGGCTGAGAACATGAAGAAATATGGCGGGTTTGTGCCTGGAATTAGACCTGGGCAGCCTACCGCTCAGTATCTTGAGTATGTTGTTTCTCGCTTAACCCTTATAGGCGCATTATTCTTGGGATTGGTTGCAATAATTCCAAATTCAGTCGAAAGTTTGACTCGTATAACAAGTTTTCAAGGTTTAGGTTCTACGGCTCTCCTTATAGTTGTTGGGGTTGCCATGGATCTTGTTCGCCAGATAGAGACACATCTTGTAACTAGGCAATATGAAGGGTTGATAGCGTGATTTATATATTTTTAGGTCCACCGGGCAGCGGTAAAGGGACTCAAGCTAAAAAATTAGCTGAAAAATTAGGAATTCCTCATGTTGCAGTTGGGGATATGTTAAGAGAAGCTGTTCGCAATGAGACTGAGATTGGAAAAGAGATAAAATCTTTTATGGAATCAGGAAAACTTGTTCCTGACAACATAACAATAAAGCTTACTCAAGAGAGGCTGCAAAAAGATGACTCGAAGAGTGGTTTGATATTGGATGGATTTCCTCGATCTTTGAAACAGGCCGAAGCCTTGGAGGATATTTTAAAAGAAAGGGATTTTAAAGTTATATATTTTTCTGCTCCAATTGAATCTATTATTGAAAGAAATTCAGGAAGATTAAGCTGTAAATGTGGAGCTGTTTTTCATATAAAGTACAATCCTCCTAAAAATGATGGGATATGTGACAAATGTGGATCTCAGCTTTATCAGAGAGAAGATGATAGAGCTGAGATTATAAAAAAGAGATATAATGTTTATGAAGAATCTACAAAACCTTTGGTTGAGCTTTATGAAAATAAGAAAAAAATAATAAAGATCGATGCTAGAGGCGCTATTGACGATATCTTTTCTGGTTTGGTTGAGGCGTTAGGTGCATGATATTCATAAAGACTCCTGAAGACATAGAGAAAATTCGGGAGGCTTGTAAGATAGTTGAAAAAATTTTATTGAACATTGAAAAAGAAATAAAAACAGGAATTACAACTAAAAAATTAGATACTATAGCTGAAGAGCTGATAGTTAGTTTAGGAGGTTCTCCTGCTTTTAAGGGATATAGAGGTTTTAGGCACGCAACTTGTATATCAATTAACTCTGAAGTTGTTCATGGATTGCCTTCAGATGTGGAATTAATGGATGGGGATATTGTTAGCTTTGATGTAGGAGCGATTTATAAAGGTTTTTATGGGGATGCAGCGAGGACGTTTCCTGTCGGTAAAATTTCTGCTCATGCGAAAAAGCTTCTAGCTGCTGCGAAAGAGGCCTTAAAAAAGGCTATTCTCCAGGCTAGGGCCGGTAATAATTTAGGGGATATTTCTTACGCAATAGAAAAGGTTGCAACAGATGCTGGTTTTTCTGTTGTAAAAGATTTATTTGGACATGGGATTGGACGTAGTTTACATGAAGATCCCTTAATACCTAATTTTGGTGTGAGGGGGACTGGAGTAAAGCTTAAGAAAGGTATGGTTTTGGCTATTGAGCCGATGTTAAATATTGGCGCTAGCCAAGTGGAGACGTTAGATGACGGATGGACTGTAGTTACGGCTGATAGAACTTTATCAGCTCATTTTGAGGATACAATCTTAATAACTGAAAATGAGCCAGAGATTTTAACTAGAGGTAAATATAATGGGAAATAAGGATGTTATTGAATTGGAGGGTGAAGTTGTTGAAGCTTTACCCAATGCTTTGTTTAGAGTAAAAGTTGAGACAGGGCAAATAGTATTAGCGCATGTTTCTGGTAAGATAAGAAAAAATTTTATTCGTATTTTACCCGGGGATAAAGTTAAAATCGAGCTTTCTCCCTATGATTTAACAAGAGGTAGAATTACATATAGAGCGAGGTAAGAAATATGAAGGTTAGGGCATCAGTAAAAAAAATGTGTGTGAAATGTAAAATTATTCGTCGCAAAGGCGTGGTACGGGTTATTTGTGAAAATCCAAAACACAAACAAAGACAGGGATGAGGATTGATTAATAGTATTTTGTAATTTGTAAAATATAAGGTTTACAAGATAATTAGGAGGGCAAATAAATGGCGAGAATATCAGGGGTGGATATTCCATCTGGAAAACGGATAGAGATAGGGCTTACCTATCTTTATGGAGTAGGAAAAGCGCTATCTGGTAAAATTCTTAGAGATGCGGATATAGACCCTTCAATAAAAGCGAAAGATCTTACAGATGACCAAGTTTTAAGGATAAGAGATGTTTTAAAGGAATATCTTACAGAGGGAGATTTACGAAAGGAGATCTCTCAAAATATTAAGCGATTAAAAGATATAAATAGTTATCGTGGAAATCGTCATCGTAAAAATTTACCATGTCGAGGACAAAGGACACGGACAAATGCTCGTACTAAACGAGGAATGCGAAAGACAGTTGGCGGTAAAAAACAAGAGGAGAAGAGAGGTTAATAATATATGGCAGAAGCTACTAAAAAAAGAGTAAAGATTAAAAAAGGGATTATCAGGGGGATAGCGTATATAAAAGCTACTTTTAACAATACTATTGTTACCATAACAGGTCCAAATGGAGAAGCCATTGTCTCTTCTTCTTCTGGAGCTGTAGGCTTTAAAGGGACTAAAAAGGGGACTCCATTTGCGGCTCAATTAGCAGCTGAAAATGTGGGTCGTAAAGCTTTGGAAGTAGGAGTAAAAGAGGTTGATGTTTTAGTAAAAGGGCCAGGATCTGGAAGAGAGACAGCTATTAGGGCACTGCAGGCATCGGGTTTATCTATTTTATCTATTAAAGATGTTACCCCTATTCCGCATAATGGTTGTAGGCCTAAAAAAAGGAGGAGAGTCTAGTGGGAAGAACACCTTCCACATGTAAGCATTGTCGCAGAGAGAGAGAGAAGCTCTTTTTAAAAGGAGAGCGTTGTTATACTGGCAAATGTTCTGTTGAGAGAAGAAAATATCCACCAGGACAGCATGGAGCAGCCACTGTGCGATTGACAGAATATGCAATTAGGCTTAGAGAAAAACAAAAAGCAAAAAGAATTTATGGATTAGTTGAAAGGCAATTTCGTAAATACTTTGAACTAGCTTCAAAAAAAGCGGGCGTTACGGGAGAAGTTTTGTTGCAACTTTTAGAAGGAAGGTTGGATAATGTTGTTTTTAGATTGGGATTTGCTCCTTCAAGGCAAGCAGCAAGGCAAATTGTAAGGCATGGTCATGTGAATGTAAATAATAGAAGAGTTAATATTCCTTCTTACCAGGCAAAGGTTAACGATTTGATTGTTGTTAAATCAAAGTTTTTAGATGCCAGACGTGAAGCATTAAAAGAATATACTTTACCGTCGTGGCTGAGTTTTGATGAAAATTTTGTTGGTAAGATTGTTAAAATACCTGAAGGTGAAGATTTAGAAAAACTTATTCAGGTCTCGTTGATAGTTGAACATTATTCTAAGTAAAAAGAGAGATTAAAAAAGGTAAGGATGTGAGGGGTTGGGGATGGTTTTTAATCAAATTAAAGGAGGAAAGTTTGTGATAATGTTGGGTGACAAACCTTGGGTTAGATATGAAGAGGAATCAGATACTTATGGTAGATTTGTTGTTGAACCACTGGATCGGGGGTATGGTGCAACTTTAGGGAATGCCATGAGAAGAGTTTTGCTCTCTTCTCTTACTGGCGCGGCTATTACTTCTATGCGAATAGATGGAATTTCTCATGAGTTTGCTACTGTAGAAGGGGTGGTGGAGGATGTTTTACAAATAATACTTAATTTAAAAGAGGTTCGTTTTAGGTCCCATTCTGATACACCAAAAGTAGTAACATTAAAAACAAAAAAGAAGGGGGTTTTAACTGCAGGAGAGATAGAACATGATGCGGAAATTGAAATAATAAATCCTGATAAAGTTATAGCAACTCTTGACAGTAATGTGAATTTTGATATGGAGATGATTGTCGAGCGAGGTAAGGGGTATGTTCCCCAGGAAAGAAATAAAAAAGCTACTCTTCCTGTTGGAGCTATTCCGATAGATTCTATTTTTACTCCAGTCTTAAAAGTTAACATGGTAATTGAAGAGGTACGAGTTGGGCAAGAGATAGATCATGATCGTCTTGTTCTTCACGTTTGGACAGATGGCACGATTAAACCGGACGATGCAGTTCGCGAGAGTGCAAAGATATTAAGTAAGCACATAGATCTTTTCGTTAATTTAGGTGAACCAATGGAGGTTTCTGCTGGGGCCGCAGAAAAAACAGAAGAAGTAGAAACTTCTATCTTGGAGATGTCGCTTGAGGACTTAGAATTGTCTGCCAGATCGCTTAATTGTTTAAAAAGGGCTAACATTAATACCGTTGGAGAGCTTATTTCTTTTAGCGAAGAGGAGCTTATGAAGTTTAAGAATTTTGGAGGTAAATCTTTGCTAGAGGTTAAAGAAAAACTTGCTGAATATAAATTAAGTTTTAAGGGAGCGAGCGATGAGGCACAAATATAAGTTAAAAAAACTTAGTAGGCCAACAGATCAGCGTTTAGCTTTGTTAAGAGGTGGAGTTGCTTCTCTTATACAATATGGAAAAATTAAGACAACGGTTACCCGTGGTAAAGAGATAGGTAAAATGACAGAGAAGCTGATTACACTGGGGAAGAAGAAAACACTTGCTGCACGAAGAAAAATTTATCAAACATTAAAGAATAGGACATTAGTTAAAAAATTGGAAGAGATTTCTTCTGGTTTTTCAGATAAAAATGGAGGGTATACTCGATTGACGAAAATTGGAGTGCGTCGCGGGGATGCAGCTCCTTTGGTATTGATTGAATTTACCTAAACTTCATAAACAACTGTTGGATTAGTTATAGTATGATTTAATAAATAATTGATTAGAGAGGAAAAAAAGATGAATAAAGGCAAAACTTTTTCGATGAAAGGAAAAGATGTAAAAAGAGAGATATATGTTGTGGATGTAAAGAATAAAATCTTAGGAAGAGTAGCTGCGAAAATAGCACATATCTTAAGAGGAAAACATAAACCTTTATATACCCCCCACGTTGATGTTGGTGATAAGGTCATTATTTTGAATGCAAAATACATAAAAGTTTCAGGGAAAAAAGAGGATGAAAAGTTGTATTTTTCTCATTCTGGATACCCTAGAGGGGATAAGTTGTTGTCTTTGCGTGTTGTTCGGCAGCGTGATCCGAGGCGTTTATTGTGGTTTGCAGTAAAAGGGATGTTGCCAAAAGGACCCCTGGGCAGAAAGATGATAAAAAAGCTTACAATTTATCCGGAAATCAAAGAAGTTTCTGGTAAAGTTTTAGATATTTAATTTGGGGAGGAGATATGTCTGAAAAAAAACAAATAAAAAAGAAGACCCCGGTAATTGAGAAAAAAAAGGCAATCAATGTTAAAAAGGAAGAGAAACCTGAAGAACAAAAGGGATCTGAGTTGAAATCTTCTTATGTTAAAGAGCTTCAATCACCTGTTGAAGCTAAAATTGGAGGGGAGACATTTATAGGGACAGGTAGAAGAAAAACAGCTATTGCTTCTGTTAGTATATTAAAAGGATCAGGGAAAATTTATGTTAATTCACTCCCTTATGAAAAATATTTTTGTAATAGAGCTGTGCTGCTTTCTAATATTCTTTCTCCACTTAAAGAGACAAATTTGGTTGAGAGTTTTGATATTTCTGCTAAAGTAAGCGGAGGAGGGGTTTCGGCGCAGGCAGATGCTGTTAGACTTGGTATTGCGAGAGCTTTGGTTGAGTTTAGCTTTGATTTACGTAAAATTCTTCGACCTCTTGATTTATTAAAAAGAGATCCGCGCATGAAAGAACGTAAAAAATATGGACTCAAAAAAGCAAGGAAAGCTTTCCAATATACAAAACGATAAATTTTTGATATAATCGACTTTAAGTTATAAATCAGAGGCGAGAATTAAAATGCTCGCCTCTGATTCTTTAAATAAGTAAAGGAGTATATATTATGTCAAAAAGAAAGCAGATAAAATATAGCCTTATGATTCCTGGTCCAACCCCTATTCCGGAAAGAGTCCTTGCTGCCATGAATAGAGGTATGATTGGCCATCGTGGGCCCCTTTTTTCTGCTGTTATGAAAGATGTGATGGAACTTCTTCGCTGGGCATATGAAACAAAAAATGATATTTTTGTTTATCCTTGTTCGGGAACCGGCGGAATGGAAGTTGCAGTTGTAAATACTTTGTCTCCCGGAGATAAGGTTATTGTCTTAAATATTGGGAATTTTGGGTCTCGCTTTGTTAAAATTTGTAGAGCTTATGGTGTTGATGTAAAAGATGTAAAGTTTGAAAGAGGAAGGGCTGCAGACGCCGAAACTTTAAAAAACGAGCTTAAAAAAGAGCAGGTTAAAGCTGTTTTTATGCAACAAAATGAAACATCTACGGGAGTTATAAATGATGTAGAGCTTTTAGCAAAAACAGTACGCAATGTACAAGGTGATGCTTTGATAATTGTAGATGCTGTATCTGGCATGATGGCTGCCCCTTTACAGACCGATAATTGGGAACTTGATGTTGTTGTTTCCGGGTCTCAAAAAGCTTTTATGGTGCCACCTGGGGTTGCTGCTGTTTCTATTTCTAAGCGGGCATGGAAAGCTTATGAAACATCTAAGTGTTCAAAACATTATTTTGATTTTGGACTTATGAAAGAACAAGCTCCTAAAGGACATACTTATACAACTCCGCCTGAATCATTGATTTTTGGCATGAGAGAAGGCCTTACAATGCTAAGGGAAGAGGGACGCGAAAATGTATTTGCAAGGCATGGAGAAAACCGTGATCTTGTGCGTACAGCATCCAAAGCGCTTGGATTAAAGCTTTTGGCTGATGATTCCTGCGCTTCTCCCGCCGTGACTGCAATTTATCCACCGGATGGGATTGACGGTGAAGAGGTAAGAAAACTTATGCGAGAAGATTTTAATATTGAAGTGGCGCCTGGTCAATCGGAACTTAAAGGTAAAATCTTTAGACTTGGGCATTTAGGGTATGTTGATTCGCTTGATATTATATCAGCTTTTGCGGCGCTTGAGGTTTTATTTAAGCGTCTTGGCGCAAAGACTGATTTTGGAGCTGGTGTTAAAGCAGCTATGGGGCTGTTGTAATTTTATACCACAATGTCCTCTAAGAATGTAGTAATTCTTGGGACTTTTGACGGGGTACACCTTGGGCATCAAAGAATTATAAAAGATGCGGTCTCTTATGCAAAGCGCAATCAACTAAGATGTTTTGCGACAACTTTTGATCCTCATCCACAACAATTTATTTTTGGTAAAAATAAAATTAAACTTTTGACAACACTTGAAGAACGAATAGCTATGATAAAAAAGTTAGGTGTTGACGAAGTTAAGGTTCTTAAATTTAATAAAAGACTTCGAGAGCTTGAATGTGAAGAATTTATAGAAAAACATATTGTTTGTGAGTTGAAAGGCGCTATTGTTTTTGTAGGATATGATTATTCTTTCGGAAAAAACAGGTGCGGAAGAGTAAAAGAGCTGAGAAGATTTGGAGAAAAGTATGGGTTTATCGTAAAAATGGTCAAGCCTTTTAAAACGGACGAAGCTGTTATAAAATCAAGTTTTATCCGTGAACTTTTAGATAATGGTCGTTTTAGAAAAGCGCTTACTTTGTTAGGGCATCCTTATAACTTAAGCGGAAGAGTAGTAAAAGGGAGCGGAAAAGGAAGAAAATTAGGATTCCCGACTGCAAATTTATTGATTGATACAGATAAATTGATTCCTGTGCATGGGGTTTATATCGGTATCGTATGGCACAGACCTTGCCTTGTAAATATTGGTATTTGTCCGACATTTGGAATAAATATTCCCTCTGTTGAAGTTTTTATCCCAAAATTTCATGGGGATTTGTATGGTAAAATCTTAGAAATTCATTTATTTAAGCGTCTTAGAAATGAAATTAAATTTCCAAACAGTAATTTATTAAGAGAACAAGTACTTAAAGACATTGAAGATTGCTTAAATTTTAAATTTTGATTGTTTTTATTGTGAAGTCTTTTCTGATCTTGTTGTTAGAATTGCTGCGGGGATTAAACCTAAGATTGACTCTCCGATCAAAGCTAATATTCCTGATAGCAGCGCGAGCAAGATGTAGCTAAAGTTGTCCATGTGGTTTTTTCTTTTAATAATTGCAAAAGAGATTGTAAGAGATGCAACTATTGCCAATATAGTGCCTAAGTTAAAGGCTGTTTTTGTGTCTATTATTCCTAATAAGCCCATTATAGAGCCTCCTACTATGCTTGCAACAATGATTAGAACAAGATAAGCCAAATAAAATCCTAAGGCTTCAATTGCAGTTCTTTTATATGCAAAATCTGTTAAGTTTTTAAACACTAGTTAATTATATAGCTTTTTAGATTTTAAAGTCAAGCGGCGGAGCTGCCGGGCATTCCATGTGTGAGGGGCAAATGCTAAGCTATTGATTGAATGCCTTTCTAGTAAATGATATAATCATAAAATATTGGGGTTAATACTATTAGGGGTGTGTTTTGTATAATGAAAAGGAGATTAGTATGCGTAAATTTATAGTTTTATTTTTTCTTTGCCTTTTTTCTTTTGCGTTGGTTTCTTGTGATAATTCTAGCAAGAAGGATGATATTGTTACCGTTAAAATGTGGATGATGCCTAATTCTCTTGAGCCAGCAAACGATATAAGAGAAGTTTTAAAATCTTTTGAAGATGCCAATCCAAAAATAAAGGTTAATGTTACAGTTCTTGATTGGGGAGCTGCCTGGACAAAGATAACAACTGCAGCAACTTCTGGCGATACTCCTGATATAGTTCAATTGGGTTCGACTTGGGTCGGTTCTATTTCCGGAATGGGAGCTTTGTGGGAAGTTAGCGATAAAGTTTCTGAGCTTGGGGGCAAAGATGCTTTTGTCCCTGCAGCATGGGCAACTAGTGGAATTCTTGGAAGCGGTAAAACAACTGCAATCCCTTGGATTGTTGATGCGCGAGCTTTATATTATCGTACCGATGTCTTAAAAAAAGTTGGGCTTACGCCTAAAGATTTTGACACATGGAATTCTTTTAAAGAATCATTACAAAAGATAAAGGATGCAAACCTTACTATAGAAGGGCTTGAAATTGCTCCGTTTGGAATGCCAGGAAAAAATGATTGGAATGTTGTGCATAATCTTTCTCCCTGGATTTGGGGTGCAGGTGGTGATTTCTTGGCTAAAGATTTAACAACTTCGATTATTAATACTTCTCAAGCATTGGAAGGGGTAACTTTTTATGTGAATTTATTTAAAACAGGACTGGTTCCTAAAGAATTTCTTGAATTTAATACTGCACAAGTAAGTTCACATTTTAATAATGGTTCTGTTGCTGTATATTTTGACGGCCCATATGAAGTAAAAACATTAACAACTCCTCCGTCCCAGGGAGGCGCTTCTGACTCTGTGACTGCAAGAAATTTTGGAGTACTTCCATATCCTAAAGGAGGAAATGGCAGGTTTACTTTTGTTGGAGGGAGTAATCTTGCAATATTTAAAGCGTCTAAAAATAAAGAGGCGGCATGGAAAGTTGTAAAATATCTAACAAGTGATACCAATGCTCAACTTGCCTATACTAAAGCTTGTGGGTTTCTTCCGGCTTATAAAAAAGTATTTGATCATCCGTATTTTTCTGTTGATCCGGCTCGCAAAATCTTTAAAGAGTCTATTTTGTATGGTAGGGCGTATCCTTGTATACCTGCCTGGGGGATGCTTGAACCGATCCTTACCCGTCGTTTTGGTATTCTTTGGGATTATGTTACAGGTAACGAAAAAGAAATAAATAAAGAAGAAGTTCAGAAACAACTAGACCTTGCAAAAAGTGAAATGGAAGCTGTTTTGAGTCAAGGTCAGTAACCTAGGAGTTTTCATGTGTGGAATTTTTGGATACATAGGGACTAGAGAAGCGATACCCTTTTTAGTTTCAGGACTAAAAAAGCTTGAATATCGCGGTTATGATTCAGCAGGCATTGCAACTATTGATAATGGTCGTCTTTTTTCTACAAAATGTCTTGGTAAAATCGACCAACTTGAAGAAGAGCTCAGAAAGAAACCTATCGGAGGGAAAATAGGGATAGGTCATACACGGTGGGCGACACATGGTAGGCCTTCTGATGAAAATAGCCATCCGCATTCTGATTGTAAGGGGACTCTTGCCGTTGTTCATAATGGAATAGTTGAAAATTATCTTCAAATTAGACGAACCCTTTCCGAAGAAGGACATCATTTTACTTCAACCACCGATACTGAAGTTATAGCCCATTTAATTGAAAAACACTTAAGCAAAAAAGGGATATCGCTTGAAGATGCCATTAGAAAAACTCTTAATGAAATAACAGGCTCCTATGCTATTGCTGTTATATCTCAAAAGGAGCCAAATAAAATAGTTGTTGCAAGAAAAGGAAGTCCTTTGATTATAGGGGTTAAAGAAGGAGAAGCTTTTGTCTCTTCTGATATCCCTGCAATGCTTAAGTATACAGGTCAAATTATATATTTAAATGATCTTGAAATTGCGACTCTTACCGGATATGACATAAAAATTCAATCTTTAAAAGGTGATGAAGTAAAAAAAGAGATCACCCTCGTTTCTTGGGATCCGGAATCCGCGGAAAAGGGTGGATACGCTCACTTTATGCTTAAAGAAATTCATGAGCAACCGAAAGCCATTAGAGATACCGTTTGTGGCCGTGTGAAAATTGAGTCTTCTTTTATTCATTTTGATGAACTAAACTTCACAGAAGAAGAGGCGCGAAAAATAAATAGAGTTGTATTTACTGCTTGCGGAACCTCATGGCATGCCGGATTAATCGGCGAATATTTAATTGAACAGTTTATAAAAATTCCTGCTGAGGTTGAATATGCCGCAGAGTTTAGATACAGGCATCCTATTGTTGATGAAAATACCCTGGTGATAGCAATTTCTCAATCTGGAGAGACCGCAGACACGCTGGGAGCGATTTGGGAAGCAAAGGCTCAAGGGGCAAAAGTTATAAGCATTTGCAATGTTGTTGGTTCAAGTATTGCAAGAGAATCTCATGGAGTAATCTATACGTATGCGGGTCCGGAAATAGGAGTTGCTTCTACAAAGGCTTTTACCACCCAATTAACAATTATTTATTTATTTACGTTATTTCTTGCAAAAAAAAAGAAGACTATTCCTTTAAGTGAAGTTAAAAAAATGATTTCTGATCTTATTGAGATTCCTGATAAACTTGAGAGAGTTCTCCTCAAAGAAAAAGATATAGAGAAAATTGCTGGCAGGTTTTATAAGGCTAATAACGTTTTGTTTTTAGGTCGTGGCAAAGGTTTCCCTGTTGCTTTGGAAGGGGCATTGAAATTAAAAGAGATATCCTATGTTCATGCGGAAGGATATCCTGCAGCAGAAATGAAACATGGCCCTATAGCTTTAATTGATAAAAATATGCCTGTTATTGTTTTGGCTCTTCAGGGCCGGCGATATGAGAAGGTTTTGGGAAATATTGAAGAGGTTAAAGCTCGTGGAGGAAAAGTAATTTCTGTTGTTTCAGAGGGAGATCAGGATGCAACAGAAAAAGCCGATGAGGTTATTCCTGTTCCTGTAACAACTGAAGCTTTATCTTCTATTCTTGCTGTTGTTCCTTTGCAATTACTGGCTTATTATATAGCTGTTAAACGGGGTTGTCATGTTGATCAGCCTAGAAATCTGGCTAAATCTGTTACAGTTGAATAAGATGTTTGGTTTGAGTGTTTTACATCTACCAGATTAAGCTGAGCAGATTCTATTCCGTTCCATTCGTTTGATTCCAGTAAGTAGGCAAAATCATGTGATAAATTAAAGTCTATGGTCTCTTTCATCTTTCCGAAACCAAAGCCTATTGCTTCAAGATTTGTTTTTCCGTTTGAAAGTTTTAGCTTTAAATGATTTTCATTGCTTCCTACAACTTTACCCTCTCTAATTTTGAGGTTGTGGCTTGAAAAAACAGGGATTGGATTTGCCTGACCATGGGGACCCAACAATTTTAGCTCTTCTATTAAACTTAAAGTTATTTGTTCCGGGAGAATTGTTGTTTCAATATTTATTTTTGGATCATATTCTATTTTTAAGTTAAAGACCTCTTTATAAATTTTATCTTTTAATATAGGAATGTTTTCTGGAAGAATTACAAAACCTGCGGCAGCTTCATGTCCACCAAAATCCACAAAAAGCTCTTTACATGATTCTAATAATTTAAATATATTAAAATTGTCGATAGACCTTGCAGATCCTCTTCCTGTCCCTTGGTTTACGCTTATTAATATAACAGGTCTATAATATTTGTCGACAATTTTTGATGCGGTGATTCCAATAACTCCTGGATGCCAACTTTCACCTGAAACAACGATGATTTTTTCTGATTCTAAATTGTTGTTTTTTATTTTTTGAAGAATTTCATTGTTCATTAAATCTCCTATCCCTTGTCTTTTTAGGTTTGCTTTATTTAGCTCTTTTGCTAAAGTTTCTGCTTCTGCTATTGTTTTTGATATTAGTAAATTTACTGCAAGAGAAGCGTGTTTAAGCCTTCCTGCGGCATTTAGCCTTGGGGCCAAACCAAAATTTACATCTCTTATAGAAATTTCCGGCTTCAATCCTGATACATCAGCTAAAATTTTTGTTCCTATTCTTTTTCTTTCTCTTAGTATAGATAATCCTTTTTTTGCGATTATTCTGTTTTCGTTTGTTAGAGGGACAACATCAGCTATTGTTCCTAGCGCGGCTAAATCCAATAACTGTGTTAAAAAATCACTTTTAGTCTCTCCCATAATTCTTAAGAGCGCCCAGGCAAATTTAAAAGCGACTCCCGCACCCGAAAGATCACGACTTGGATGGTTTTTTTCTATCATTTTGGGATTTATAACTGCATAAGCATTTGGTATTTGTTGAGGAACATTATGGTGATCTGTTATGATAATTTCTATTCCTATGGCATTTGCCTCTTTTACTTCTGTGATACTTGAAATTCCGCAGTCTACAGTTATTATAAGGTTTGCTTTTTCATCTTTTAATTTTTTTATTGCATTGATATTTAAAGAATAACCTTCTTCATAACGATGTGGGATATAATATGATGGAGTTATTCCTATATGCTTTAGAGTTTCTATTAATATCGCGGTTCCTGTTACGCCATCAACATCATAGTCTCCATAGACAACGACTTTTTCTCCTCTTGTTTTAGCTAAAACGACTCTTTCCACCCCTTTTTTTATGTTTGGAATATCAAAAGGATCTTTTAGATTCATTAAGGTGGGGGATAAAAACTCCATGGCGTTTTGTGAATCTGTTATTTTTCTGTTTATTAAGATTTGAGCAAGAATTGGGGATACATTCAGCTCTTTTGACAGGATGTAGCTTGTTTCAGCTTCTTGGGGAAAGAAGTTCCACCTTTTCATCCTTTTTTGATTAGCATCAATTTTTGACCGTATTCCACGGGTTTTCCGTTTTCTGTCAGAATTTTGAATACTGTTCCTGAAATCTCAGATTCTATCTCGTTAAAAAGTTTCATGGCTTCAATTATACAGACAACTTTTCCCGTAGATACATGATCTCCGACCTTTACAAAAGGGGGTGAGTCAGGTGATGGAGCGGCGTAAAAAGTACCGACCATTGGAGATGTTATTGCGATTAAATCTTCTTCTGCATTTTTTTCATCTTCTTTTTTGATGGTATCGGATGTAATATTTTTAGCATTTACTGTTGTTTCAGATGCTGTTGCAGTTGGAATGACTAAACCTCCTCGTTCACGCCTTATCTCGTATTTTGTTCCTTTATCTTCTATAGTAATTCCGGAAATATCTTCGTTTTTTACTATTTCGATGAGCTTTTTTAATAATTCGAAATCTACCATTGTTTTTCCTCCTGAAAGAATTATGCTCTTCCTAAATATTTTCCGTCTCTTGTATCAACTTTTATGATATCTCCAACTTTTGTAAAGAATGGAACAGACGGAACGGTATACCCTGTTTCTACTGTTGCGGGTTTTCCGCCTGAGACAGTATTGCCTTTAAATTCCGGAGCCGTGTCTGTTACCTTTAAATCTACAGAGGTTGGAAGGTTTACTTCTAGCGGCTCTGCTTCGTAAAAAGCGATATTTACAATAAAACCTTCTTTTATAAAGTGCGCTGATCCCCCCATCTGTTCTTTTGTAAGTTCTATTTGGTTGAAATTTTCTTGATCCATAAAATTATACTTTTCACCGTCGTTATACAGATATTGCATGGGGCGATATTCAATGTGAACCTTTTCCAGTTTTTCGCCCACATTAAAAGTATCTTCTATTACGGCTCCCGTGCGAAGATTTTTCATCTTAAGGCGAATCCTTGCTTGTTGGGCCCATTTTATGTGGTTATATTCAACACACTTAAAAAGTTCCCCTTTGTATTCAAACGTATTACCGGCCCTTATTTCTGTTATAGATACTGACATAATTTAATGACCAATTTCATCCTTCTGCCGGATGGGCAGGCAATGTCTAATGAAAACATGATTATTTTATAATATTACTATTTATAGAGGGTTTTTGCAATTTGTTTTTCAAATGTTAAATTTCATTGTTTTTTGGTTCAGATTTATTGTAAAATACCTTAATGAAGAAGATCGCAATAATAGGATTGGGATTAATCGGGGGATCGTTGGCTTTAGCTTTTAAAAAAGCTGGTTTTTATGTTATAGGTATCGCAAGGAGAGAAGAGACCCTTCTTGAGGCAAAGGAGAGGGGGGCTATCGATCAGGGGTCTTGCAAGATAAAAGATGTTGCGGCTGCTGATTTTGTCTTTATATGTACCCCCATAAATCTTATTATTCCAATATTAACAGAAGCTATTCCGCATTTAAAAGAGGGGGCTGTCGTTTCTGATGTCGGATCTACAAAGCAGGAAATAGTCTCCTGTGCCGAAAAGATGATGCCTAAGGGGATTTTTTTTGTTGGTGGACATCCTATGGCAGGAAAAGAGAAGGTCAAATTTGAAGAGGCGGAGGCCTCTTTATTTTACAATAAAAGGTGGATATTGACTGAGACTTTAAAGTCTGACAAAAAAGCCACTCTTGCTATAGAAGAGTTAATAAAGGTGACAGGCGCTCAAATTTCAAGGCTCAGTCCCAAAACGCATGATCTTGTAGTTGCGGCAATAAGTCATATGCCCCTTGCCGTTGCTGTTGCTCTTGTAAATGCGGTAGGGGGTGAGGTTGAAAAAGAGCTTATGTTTAAATGTGCAGCTTCGGGATTTTTTGATACCACAAGGATAGCTTCGGGGGATCCTGTTTTGGGGATTGATATGTTTGTAACCAATAAAAAGGCTGTTTTGAAAATGATAAAAGCTTTTAAAGCATCTCTTTTTCTTCTTGAAAAATTTATAAAAAACGGGGACATTGAATTTATAAAAAAAGAAATTGAGAGAGCAAAGATTGTTAGGGATAAAAGTTGTAGTCTTGCCAATTATTCGAAATGAATCCCGATTATTCACCCCTACCGATTAGGAAATCGGGGTTAATAACTAACCAAACCATCAAGCTTTTAAGGCTTATGTTTTAAGTTATGTTTCACGGCCTGTCAAGGCCCTTGACTTTTTGTTGCTATTTCCCTAAGATTACAATACTATGCGGGTTTTGTTTTTTATTGTCATTTTTTTGTTTTTTTTGTTTTCTTCCAGTTTGCTGGCTATCCCTTCCGTGGGAAATTCACCTCCTAAAATTTCTTTAACTAATTTGAACGGTAAAATTATTAATTTTCCTAATTCTGAAAATAATATTACAATTTTAACTTTTTTTGCTTCTTGGAGTAAATCTTGTGATGAAGAAATTAAAGTTTTAAATAGAATATATCATGAGTATAAAAATAGTGGATTGAAGATTTTTGCCATCTCTTTTGACAGGAAATTTGATACACTAGAAAAATTTGTGAAAGATGAAAACATTGAATTTGAAATTCTTATAGATAAAAACTTAGTATCGATAAATAAATATGCAATACTTATTTTGCCTACTACGTTTGTTATTGATAAGGAGGGCAATATTGCAAGTATTTTTGTAGATTTTGACGATAAGCTTGAAATAACACTTAAAAACTTTATAGATTCTCAGCTTGATAAATAGCATGAGGCTTTATTCATATCTTAATGCTTCAACAGGATTCAGATTGCCGGCTCTTATCGCAGGATAGACACCTGAAAAGACACCTATTATTATAGAGACTGTACACGCAAGCACTATAGACCACATTGAAACTGCAAGGGGAAGACTTAGAAAATACATAATTAATAAAGAGACAACAATTCCCAGTATTATTCCTATTAAACCGCCTATAAAACTTATAACTGTGGCTTCAACCACAAACTGTATAAAGATATCATTCTTTTTTGCTCCGATTGCTTTGCGAATCCCAATTTCTCTTGTCCTTTCTGTTACGGATACGAGCATTATGTTCATAATGCCGATACCGCCGACAATAAGTGATATAGCTGCAATTCCTCCGACTACACCTGTTAAAATGCCTAGGATGTTACTTAAAAGATCCATTGATTCTTCCTGTGTATCAACACGGAAATCTTTTTTTCCATGGCGAAGAAGCAATATATCTTCTACTTCTTGCTTTAATTTTTCTATGTCTTTTTCGCTTTTTGCTGCCATCCCAATTTCTATCAAGTTATTGGAATTATATATGTCTTGTGCTGTTGTTATTGGAATGGCAACTATGTCATCATAGTCAAAACCCACCAGTGTTCCTTTGTTTGTAAAAACTCCAATTATAGTAAAAAAATAGCCTTTAAGCTTTATTCTTTCTCCTATAGGAGATAATCCGCCAAACAATTTTTGTGCAACAGTGGGACCTATTACCATTACTTTTCTTTCATCAACTACATCTGCGATTGCAAGAAATCTGCCTTCCTTTACAGGATGGGTGAAAACATATATATAATCCGGAGAGACGCCAAAAACAAAAGGGATTTTTCTTGTTAGTCTTCCGTAACTTACTTCTCCCTTTCTTATGATTCTTGGATCTATGTATTTTAAGTATTTTGATTTTTCTTTAATTGTAACAGCGTCCTTATAGGTGAGGGTTGAATCAAGCATACTCAAAGTTCCAAAAGGCCCTTCACCTTCCTGCCATGCTCTAACTTCAAGATAATTGGTTCCTTCTCCAAAACTTGCAATACTTGCATGTACATAGGCTTTTGCTCCTTCTCCCATGCTCACAAGCACGATAACCGCAAAAACTCCAATAATGACCCCGAGCATGGTAAGAAAGGTTCTTACTTTGTTTGATCCCAAAGCTTTCAAAGCCATTTTTATGTTTTCTATAATTTTCATAAGATGTTTATTTGGTTGAGTTTTTGATCTTCTAAAAGCAAACCATCTTTTAGTACAATTTTTCTTTTTGTATAGGAGGCTATATCCGGTTCATGTGTTACAAGGATGATTGTTGTCCCCTGATTATTTAAGTTTTGAAGTATTTTTATTATTTCCACACTGCTTTTGCTGTCTAGATTTCCAGTTGGTTCATCTGCCAATATTATGGCAGGGTTGTTAATAAGTGCTCTTGCGATGGCGACTCTTTGCATTTGACCTCCAGACATTTCTTTAGGATAATGATTTGCTCTGTCTTTTAGTCCGACATCTTCTAGAATTTTTTTTGAATGTTTTATTCTTTCTTCGTTGTTCTTTCCGGCATAGATCATTGGCAATTCTATGTTTTCTATTGCGGTAAGCCTCGGAAGTAAATTAAACATTTGAAAGACAAATCCTATTTTTTCGTTTCTGACTTTTGCCAATTCATCATCATTAAGATTTTCTGTGTTTATATTGTCTAAGATGATTTTGCCTGATGTCGGTTTGTCCAGGCAGCCTATCATATTCATAAGGGTTGATTTTCCACAGCCTGATGGGCCCATAATTGAAACAAATTCACCCTTGTCTATGTTGATAGATACTCCATTGAGTGCAGGAACGTCTACTTCCCCCAGTGTATAAATTTTTTTTATATTTTCTATTTGAAGGGTATGACCTTTATTCATTATTTATGATTTTTACATTTATTCCGTTTTCTAATTCAAGTACATTGGATATTGCAATTTCGTCTCCTTCTTTGAGCCCTTTTGAAATTTCTACATTTGAAGAATCTTTGACTCCTATTTCAATTGGTATTTGAAAAGCTTTGTTGCCTCTTATTATGTAAGCTACTATTTCACGCCTTTTATTTTGAGCGACGGCAGAGCGGGGAATAATTAAAGCGTTAGGTTTTTCTTCTATAAGCATATCTACATTAACAGACATTCCTGGACGGAATTTGCCTGTCGCATTTTCGGGAAGCGCAACTTTTGCCCGAAAAATTTTATTTTCTTCATCCGGCTTGATAATTCCGGACGTTTTTTTTAATTCAGCCTTGTAATTTATCCAGGTTATCTTTCCTATAAACTCATCATTTGGATAGGCTTCAGAAAATATTTTAACTTCTTGAGCGACCCTTGCGTTGGCTATATCTGCTTCATCTATCTGGATTTCTATCCATTGTTTTGATAAATCTATTACCGATATTACGGGTATGCCTGGAGGGACTATTTCACCTTCATTTATTTTAACGTATGTTACCACTCCATCAATTGGAGTGACTATTCTTTTGTTTTCCATCATTGTTTTTGCATTTTGTAATTGTTGTTCTGACGCAAAACCTTGTTCAAAAAGTTCTTTTGTGCTTTCATAGTCAAGATGTGCTTGTTCATAAGCATCAAGTGTTGCCAGAATTTTCCCTGATTTTACCTGGTCACCCTCTTTTACATATATTCTTATTACTCTTCCCCCAAGGCTTGATCCTAATTCAGCCATATTAGCTGTGATTACGCCTGGAGTTGATATATAAGAAGCAATCTTTCCTATTTTTGCAAAGTCTGTTTGAATTTTTATTTTTTTTCCTTGTTGTGAAAATAAAAAGAAAAATAAGCCCAATATTATTAAAAGACCGAGAATTATGAGAAGCTTTTTATTCTTAAACATTTTTACCCCCTATTTTGTTATTAAATTTATAATTTCAAGATTACTGTTTATTTTAATATTTCAGATTAAAGATCAAATAATTTCTTTTCCAACAAGTTTGTTTAACTTGGCTTTTGCTATTTGTAAATTAACTTGTGCATCTAAGTTGTCAATGCGTGCCTGAGTAAGAGCTACTTCTGCGTCAATAACCTGAAGGTTTATTCCTACTCCTGCCGAGTACCTAATATTTGCTACTTTATAGTTTTCTTCTGCTATTTTTAATGCTTTTTCAGTGCTTTGAATTGTTTCTTTTGTGGATTTAAGCTCTGAAAAGGCATTTCGTGTTTCTAATGCTATACTATTTTTTACGGAATTTTCATTTGCTCTTTGCGCGTCTAAATCTGCCGATGCTTTTTGTATTTTGCCAGGAAGTGTCATATCAAGGATATTCCAGGACGCAGAAATAAGCGCTGACCATGAGTTCACATCTGTGAAATAACTTGGATATTGTGTGTAATCCGAGTTATATGTCCCTATGGCAAAAACTGATGGGAATAAATCTGACTTTGCAATTTCAAGGTTGTCGTGCGCAGTCTTTTTGGTTAATAGGAATTCTTTCCATTCTGGTCTGTTTTCATAAGCAGCTTCCAATATATTTTCATAAGGCGGGATAAGGGAAATTTCGTTTGAAAGGTCTGCATATTCTACTTCCAGTCTATGATCAAACGGATAGCCTAAAGCGCTGTTTAACGAATTCTGGGCAATTATCAGGCTGTTTTTAGCTTTTGATAATGTTATTTCAGCATTAATGTTTTGAACTTCCGCACGCAGGACATCTGATTTCGTGGAAATCCCTGTAGAAAACATGGTTTTGGCTTTTTCTAGATGATTTTTTGCCATATTGTATGCTTGCTCTGATAGTTGGACTAGCTTTACCGCCCTTATTAATCCATAATATGCAACTGTTGTATCAAAACTTACAGAAAGAATTGTTTTGTTAAGTTCTTCAAGAGTAATTTCGTAGTTGTTTTGCGCTAATCTTAGCTGTGAGGTGAGTTTCCCTCCTGTAAAAAAAGGTTGTACAAGCGAAAAACCTAATTTTCTTACAGGTATTTGTTCGTCGACTCCTGCGATAAAAGATTGAGTTGCAGGAATTCCCCCTACGTTGGTTGTAAAAACCATCTGATATGGTTTTGAATAAATTTGACCTGTTGACGCTTCAATTTTTATATTTGGGAAAAAGGCTCCCATAGCTTGAAATGCTTGGCCTGAAGCAGCTTCTAAAACTTTTCTTGCAGTTATAACAGATGGATTTTTATCCGTTGCAATTTTTATACTTTCTTTTAAATTTAAAGCAAACGCGGAGGATGAAAAAAATAAAATTAATATAAAACCTATAAGTTTTTTCATAATTAGTTCTCCAAACTTTTAATTATAATCTTTTTGAATATGATATTATAACATTTAAAAAGCTTTTTTTCTTGATTTTATTCTTGATGAAATGGGATTAAAATCCCCCTTGTATTTTTTTTTATTTATGATATAAGTATTTCTTGTTGTTCTAAATTTGAATGGCAGGCTAAAAGCCCTCAGAGGCATTTCTGTTGAAGTCTTTGAGGGCTTTTATTTTTGCTTGAAATGTTTATGGATAAGGAGTTAATTAGATGTTAGGACCTATATCAAAAGCTTCGGATAATGAGTTTCTTGTTTTAAAAAGTGTGAAAAGAGATGGGGTTTCTTCTAAGAAGGACGATAAAAGCATTGTTGCAGGCGAGAGTTTAAAAAGGAAAAACAATACTGATCGTTTTCACTTTGAATTTGGTTCTTTGCAGGAACTTACCCCTATAATTGCTTGTTTTATAGAAGAAATAAACGATATTGTTTGTTTTTCACGAGTTGAAGATCGAGTCTTTATGCTTTCAGATGTTGCTGCGAAAATGTTAGAAAAAGGAGTTAACAAAAGAATCGTCTTGGCTGTTTTTGAAAGGGCGTTGGAAGAAACAGGAAGGATTGAAAATAAGGATATTGCTAGAAAGTCTATATTGTTAGTTTTAAAGAAGATGTTTTCTGCGGATCTTTTTGAGTCTGCCATGTATTTTTTGAAGGATAAAGGGCTTTTTGCATTATTAGATTCTAACTTATTAGACTCTTTCATGGATTTTTTAAGTAATAAAGAGATTGATGATGAGAGCAAATTTGATGCATTAGCAGGTTTTGCGAAAGAGGCTGCTACATGTTCTTCTCTGGGGAATATAAATGAGGGATTTAAAGAAAAGATTTTAGTTTACATGTTGTCTTTTGGTGAAAGCATGGTTAACAAAGGGATAGATATGACTGATTTTGTTAATAATGGTTTAAACTTAGCAAGAGATCTCAAAAAAAGCGCTAGTAGAATTCTTAGATTTTGTGATTTTGCTAAATTTATGGATAGTATCAGAGCTAGGCAGGAAGATATTGTTGTTGTTTTGGATGAAGCTTTAAATTTAGCAATGAAGGATAAAGAGATAAATAGGGGAGCTGCGGTCAATTTACTTACATTAACAGTATCTGATATGAAGTTAAATATCGAAAATACAAAGAATTTGTTTGATAAGAACTGGAAGTTTGCCGAAAACATTCCTAATCTGGATGATCGATTTGCTTGTATGGTGCTTATTGCTAAAAATATGGTTGTTTATGGGTTTGATATTTCTGAAAAGTATAGAAAATTAGAGCTGACAGGTAAGAAAATATTGAGCTGTTTGATTTTTGATGATAGAGACGATCTGAAAAAGGAGATTGCCGGAATTCTTCAAAGCGTTTCTTCTTTAGGTCTTTTCCCCAGCCTATTAGATTATGCAATAGATTTGGCCAAGAGAAATAGATTGAACCCAGATTATTCACCCCAATTATTAGGAGGAATTTTAAGCCTCGATAATGATAATCGGGGTTGATTCCTGATATCACCGTGAATAATCGGGGTGAATATAGATTCTATTGCAAGTCTGATAAATGAGTCAAATTTCTTACAAAGTGAAAGAGCTTTATAAAAAAATTAGACAAATATGCTATTGAAATTTATTTTTAAAATTTACGAAAATAATATAGAGAACACCTTATAATGATAGGCTTTTATGAAAGGCGGAAATAAGAGATGACAATACCTATAACATCTTTTGCAAGTAGTTCAGGGTGTTTTGTTGCAAAGGGAAAAATGGGAAAGCAGAATCTTCGAGTTAATGCAAATGTAATTTTAAATCTACCAGTGCAGACGTACAAAAGAACAGAAGTTTCCGTTTTTAATGTCCTTTTTTCGTGGCTTGGCAGGGCTTTTTGTTTTTTTGCCGACATTGCCAAAGCTAATATAAAATTTGAAGCAGTAGTTGCAAGTCCTCTTGAGCAGACAAAGATTTTCAAAAGAAATTTTATTAAGAATCCTACTTTGATAGAGGAGAATCTTCAGGCGGGAGTCGGATTTGAAGTTGCTTTTTTATCATCAAGAGGGCATATGACTGTTTCCTCGAAATCGGTTATTCTTAAGCGGGTTAAAGTAAGAAAGACTGATTGTTTTGTAAAAGAGGTTGATTGCGAGAATCTGTCTAATATTAAGCAGATTGCCCGAGAATCGTGGGCATTAAGAAAACTCATGTCCCTGGGGATAAGTGATTTGTTTGTTTCATCAAGCGAAAACAGTATTACTACCCGTTTTGTTGAGGGAGTTAATCTTTCTACTCTTTTAGAAAACGGGCATTTAACAGAGATGCAAAAATGGTTTGTTGTTGCGAGGGTGGCTGAGGAATTGGAAAAAATTCATTCCGCAGGAATTGTACACGCGGATATAAAGGTTGAAAACATAATGGTAACGCCGGAAGGATATGTAAGAATTATTGACTTTGGCGAAGCCCGCAAGGAGGGATCGCTTATTACTCGGGAAGAGCGATTCTCCGAGGATTTTCAGTTTTCTCCCAATTACGCAGCCCCTGAACTTATGATGTCTGACGGAAAAGGGAATGTTGTTATTAAAAAAAGCATGGATGTTTTTGGCTTGGGAATGATTGTCGCTGAAATGTTCGGCAGAGAAAAAGAGGCCCTTTCTTATAGGAACGGGGTCTATTCTGAAGCGCAAAATGATTTTGTGTTGAGTGTTTTGCAGGGTTTATTAAAAAGAGATCCTGATAAACGGATGGGATTGGCGACTTTTTGTAATAATATAGAAGTTTGGCTTAGAAAAAAGCATATAGATAACGGATATTATGTCAGGAAAAGAATGATCATGGAAAGAGAAGCTGCCTAGTGCGCTTTTTCAATAATGTTTTTGGCAAGTTTAACAGCTTGGGCGGCATCTGCTCCATATGAAGCATTTATTCTTTCCGCATAATCGTCTGTAACAACGGCGCCGCCGATTATAACGGGGATATTAAGCCCTTCCGCTTTTAATTTCATGGTAATATTCTTCATTTCAAGCATTGTTGTGGTAAGCAGGGCAGAAAGAGCTATTGCATTTGGCTTTTCTTTTTTTGCTGTCTCTATTATTTTATCTGTTGCGACATCTTTGCCCATATCTATTACAATAAAACCGTGGTTTTCCAGAAGCATTTTTACGATATTTTTGCCTATATCATGGATATCTCCATGGACAGTTGCAATCAGTATTTTTCCTATATTTTTTTTGTTTTCTTTTGGAATTTTTTCTTTGCACAGATTAAATCCGACGGTCATAGTCTCTGCGGAGGATAACACCTGAGGAAGAAAATAAATTTTCCGGCTAAACAGATCTCCCACTTCTTCCATCGCGGAAGTCAAAGCTTCATCTATTATTTTTTGTGGGTCAACTTTCTTTGCTAAAGCATCCTGAACTAGAATTTTCATGAGCTTTAAATCGCCATCCAAAACAGCATCTTTAATATTTTTTAAGTTCTTAAATTTTATATCTTTTGTTTTTTTTATGATATTTTGATGGTTTTTGTGTTTATGGGAATTTTCTATTTCTGATTTTAGTTTTATGATAAGATTTTTTTTCTTTTTTTCTTTGTCTCCTATAAAGGCAAGTTTCCGCTCTGCTGTTTTTCTTATTTCAGGGTCATTTAAGTCTATAATTGCCGCATCTAACCCGTATAAAATTGCCAATTGGAGGAATATGGCATTTATTTTGCTGCGGTTTGGAAGCCCGTGAGATATATTGCTTATTCCTAAAGATGTTTTAACTCCATATTTTTCTTTGATAATAGGGATTGCTTTTAATGTTTCAAGTGAAGCATTTAATCCTACGCCTGCTGTTATCACTAAATTATCAATAAAAATATCTTCTTTTGGTATTCCAATTTTTAGAGCTTTTCTAACTATCTTTCCCGCAATTTCTACTCTTTCTTCATGATTTGAAGGAATTCCTTTTTCATCTAAGGTTAATCCGATAATTGCAGCTCCATATTTTTTCGCTAGGGGCAACATTTTTTCTAGGCTTTCAGTTTTTGCATTAACCGAATTTAACATGGCTTTTCCGCAGAATTCTTTAAGTCCACTTTCTATCCCGCTTGGGCTTGGAGAATCAATTGAAAGTGGGGTTGGAACAGCTTTTTGAACAATACTCACCGCCTCTTTCATGTTGTTAGTGTCGTCTCCTTCTGGAATGCTGATATTTACATCTAGAAGATCTGCGAGATTTTTGGTTTGAGAAACGGCTTCTTCTCTTATAAGAATAAATTCTTTTGATTTTATATCTTCTCTTAATGGTTTTCTTCCTGTTGGGTTTATTCTTTCTCCAATCGTTAAAAGCTTGTTTGGGTTTAATTCGACGACTTTTGACCTACTTGCAAACCTTGTTCGGAAGGGGGCGACTAAAAAAATCTTTTCTTTTTTTAATTTTGTTGCGCGCGGTATTTTTTGTCTTATTGATGAGATATGTTCGGGAGTTGTTCCGCAACATCCGCCGATGATTGCAATTCCCATTTGGAAAAATTTTTTGGAGTATTCTGAAAATTCATCAGGAGTCATTTTATAAATGGTTTTATCGTTTTCTATTACCGGCATTCCCGCGTTTGGCATTACCATTACAGGCTTCTTGCTTTCGCTTAAGATTTTTTGTGCTATGGGGAGTATACCTGCTGGTCCTGATGAACAATTAATTGAAATAACATCTACTCCTAAGGATTCAAGGACTACTACAGCTGCTTCAGGCGGAGTGCCAAATATTGTAGTTCCGTTTTCATCGTATGTCATGCTGGCTATTATTGGCAATTTTGTTTTTTCTTTTATTCCGATTATAGCCGCTCGCATCTCTTGTAGATCAGAAATTGTTTCAATGCAGAGACAATCAGCTCCGGCGTCTTCCATGGCTTTTGCCTGTTCGGAAAAAACTTCTGAAGCTAAATCAAAAGATATTTCCCCCAAAGGCTCTAATAATTTGCCAAGGGGACCTATTGACCCGCAAACAAATACTTCGTTGCCGGCTATTTCTTTCGCGAGCATAACTCCCGCTTTATTTATTTCTAGAACTTTATCTTCTAATTTGTAGTCTTTTAGTTTTAGTCTGTTTGCGCCAAAAGTATTTGTTTCTATTATGTCAGCTCCCGCATCCACATATTTTTTATGAATGGATTTTATTAATTCCGGATTTTTTATGTTTTGGATATCAAAGCCTTCTTCGGGTTTTATCCCTCCCTCCATGAGCAGAGATCCCATTGCCCCATCTATTATCAGTACATTTTTCCCTACTATTTCTGTAAATTTACTCATTGCTATCCCCTGATTTTTGCTGTTTAGTATATTTCATTACTAACGCGTTTTCATTATTGTCTTGATAATAATTCTTACGTTTTGATATTATTTCAAACCCGAATTTTTTATACAAATTTTGGGCTGCTATATTTCCTTCTCTTACCTCTAAAAAGAACAGATCGCATGGTGATTTGAGGATTTCTTCCATCATTTTTTCTCCGAACCCTTTTCCTCTGTATGAAGGACTCACTGCCATATGTAAAATATGGCCTTCATTTTTTACAGCCTCGAAACAGATAAATCCTTTTATGGTATTACTATCTGTCAAAACATAGATATTTTTTAGAGCTGATTCTATCTGAGATTTTGACCATGGCTTTTTAAATGATTTATTTTCAATATCCAAAATTGTTTCAAAGTCTTTTTTTTCTGCTTTTCGTATAATCACAGATTTTTATTATATCATTTTTTCTGTTTTGTGTGATTATGATGAGGTGAAATTTTAGTTGCCGAACATTGTTTTTACAAATAAAGTTACAGTTTTTATATAATGTGCTGAAGGGAAGAGGAGAAGTTGGGAAATAATGAGGGTTCCAATAACTCTGCCCAATATGATATAAAAGACCATTGATCTGACATCTGATTCCGGTCGTTTGCCTCGTGCCGCCTGATCGGTAATTAACGCTGCTGTCGGGTCAACCATTATTGTCAGAAGAATTGTTGCAATGCCGTTTACAATCGCGGAAAGTTGTGTTGCGGTGACGCGATATTCCGGGACCATGGCTCCCGCAAGCATTGACGCTAAAACGCCTATAGCGTAAATCGAGACCATAATAGCGTTAAATATTAAAAATGCTTTAGGGATGTTTTTTAAAGATATTTCCCTGAAAGATCTTTTTGTCGGAAATTTGAATAATTTAATAAAACTCCAGATTTTTCTTGGCCATAAATTTTGAATAATCATCTTTGGGAGAGAACCTGTTTTTTCAAATTTATCGATTGCCCGTGTATATAGGGCAATAAAAAACGGGGACAAGACCGCGCCTATGAGGTTGCCTATAAAAGCGGCAAAGATTATCATTCTGAAGTTGTAAAATAATACATCAGTGTTTTTGTTTAAAATTGCCGTGTCAACCATTCCGCCGAGAAAAGGGGCCTGGAACATGTTTGAGAGACGCGCAATTAGCAACGTGGCATTAACAAAGGATAAAGAAGTTGCAATATGTCGTGTTCTGATTCCTGCAAGCCTCAAACAAGAGGCAGATGTTTCTGCTAAATGTATGATTGCCGTAAAAAAACATATTACTATAAGTGGCGTCATTTATATTATATAATTATACCATAGGCAAAATATATACAAGGAGGAGAAAAAATGAGTGACATTATAAAGCATATAAATGATAGCGAATTTAATGTGGAAGTGGCACAGTCTCAGGTTCCCGTCTTGGTCGATTTTTGGGCTCCATGGTGTGGCCCTTGCCAGATGTTAGGGCCTGTTTTGGAGAAGGCCGCAGCAAAATTAGAAGCCAAGGTGAAGTTTGTAAAAATAAATACAGATGAAAATCAAGAGATGGCGGCTCAGTTGGGAGTTAGCGGAATTCCATCCCTTTTTATTTTTAAAGATGGGAAGATGGTGTCAAATAAAGTTGGTTTTATCCCTCAGGCAACACTTGAAGAATGGCTAAATAAGAATATTTAAAAAGATTGTTTTATTGTCTTTTTTCCTTTATGAAATTTGCAGAGTACTTTACACCGATTAGGAAATCGGGGTTCACGTTAGAATCAATAACCAACAAATTGTCAAACATTACTTACGGTATGAATAATCGGGGTCGTAGATTGCCCATACCTGTTAAGATTCTTACAAAGGTCTTGACAGTTTTAGATATTTTGTATTACAATGTAATACAGGTGAGTATTTGGAGGTGCTTATATGGCTAATCGAAGAATTTTAACTTTATCATTACCCTATGAAACACTGAAAGAGGTTAATGAGATCGCAAAGGAGGAAAAACTTTCAAAAAGCGAGCTTTTTAGGCAGGCTGTTGCAGATTTTATAGGGAAGATAAAATGGGAAAGAGCTTCTCGATACGGAAGAAAAATTGTTATGCAAAATAAAATAAGTGAAAAAGATATAGAGAAAATTGTTCATGACTTTAGAAAAAAATAAACTAACAGTTGTTCTTGATACAAATGTTTTTATCTCCGCATTGATTTTTGGGGGTATCCCATTTGAACTCTTTGATCTTTGCAGGCAAGGCAGGATAAACTTAGTTGTTTCCTCTCATATTCTTTTGGAGTTTGCAAGAATTTTACAGACAAAGTTTAAGTTTTCAAAAAAAATGGCGCTTGATGTTGTTTCAGAGATACGAAGGATTTCTAAAATTGTTTATCCTAATATTAAAATAGATATTGTTAAACAAGATTTATCTGACAACAAAATAATAGAATGCGCGGTAGAGGGTGGGGCAGGATATCTTGTTTCAGGTGATTCACATCTGTTGGATATTAAATATTATAAGACAATTAAAATTGTGTCGCTGTCGGAATTTCTAAAATTTATTTAAGCTTTTTTTAAAATGATAAAACTTACTATCCAATACGATGGCTCTTCTTTTTCAGGGTATGAACTTCAGCCTGGCAAACGTTCTGTTCGTGGAGAAATAAAGACCGCATTATCAAAGATATTTGGTAAAGAAATTGATGTTGAAGCTGTTTCTCGCACCGATGCATGCGTTCACGCGATTTCTCAAATCGTCTCTTTTTCTGTCGACCACAAAATGCCTGTACAAAAAATCGCGCATGTTTTAAACACATTTCTCCCTCCTGATATCAGGGCGATAGATTCAAAAGAGATGAAAAAAGAGGGGAAAATTCGTCATCTGGTTAAATCCAAAGAGTATCAATATCTTATTTTTAACGGAAAAGTGCTTCCTCCGTTTTTCAGGCATTACATTTGGCATCTCCACCAGAAACTTGACCTAAAAGCAATGAAAAATGGGGCTGGATTTTTTAAAGGGCGGCACAACTTTAAATCTTTTTGCGCTTCACGGTCTAATTTATATCTTCGAGGAAAAAAGCTTAAAGAGGCTGATTTTGTAAGGACTATATATAAAGTTTCAATTTCAAACAAAAAGATAAATTTATGGGACGGTTGTTCTATCCCGGTCATCAGCCTGAAATTTAAAGGAGATGGCTTTTTGTACAAAATGATCCGTAATATTGTGGGGACTTTGGTTGAAGTGGGGCTTGGCAAGAGAGACCCGTCAGATATTAAAAAGATAATCGCTAAAAAGAGCAGGAAATACGCAGGGAGATGTGCGCCGGGGGAGGGATTGTGTCTGGTGAAGGTCTCTTTTTGAAATAGGGAAGAAGAGGTAACGTTCTATGTTGTAGCTTCTTTCATTAAAACATGCAATTATGATCCTAGTATTTCGAAGAATTAATTGATAGAATCCTAATTCATAAGGGGTGATTTTTGTGAGACTAAATAGTAACTCGATTTTTGACTTCAAATTTAATTGGTATCCTTATATGCCATGCGCAGAAAATGCGACTGCTGACACTAAGAAAAGCGAGCCGGAAAAAAATAAAAGCACTGGAGATAGTGGCGTGCAACCAACTGAAATTGAATATTCTTGTGATCAAGAACCAACGGGCTTAAAAAGAGCAGAATGTAAAGTTTGGCAGAAAGCAGGAGAGTGGTTGCTTGGGAAGGATTTCAGTAAAAAGCTTGGTGAAGCTTTTGAAGTTGGCTCACATGAGTAAAATAGTTTCTTTCGATTCTACCCCTCCAATTGTTGTCATGACTTTTATCTTGGGCAGTTTTTTAGGCTGGGGATTGGGGAAGCTTAACCCTGATATAGGCTAAGGAAGCTATTTTTCATGAAAAGAGAAAAATTTATGGGATATTTGCTGATTCTAGTTGCTTTATTTGTTTTAATCGGGATGATTGTTTCTAAATTTATTGCTTCATTGCATTTTTGGTTTTTTATTGATGTTGCAGTTATTTTGGTTTGTGGAATTATTGGTATTATATTGATTGAAAGATAAAGAACAGCAATTTTTTATTGAAGATTTTTTAACTGGATGTTAAAATGATTTTAATAATAAAGAAAATCTTAGAATATGAAACATGAAAAAATTGAAAACATAAAAAAAAGGTTTAATCGGGAATGGCTTTTAATCTCTGTTGTTAAAACCAATGAATTTACTACTCCTGTATTGGGGAGTCTTATTGCTCATAGTCCCCACAGAGAAGATGTTTATCAAATGTTGTTGAAACCTCATAAAACAAAGAAGCTTTTACTGGAATTTTCAGAAGATTCTTTTCCAAAAGGGTATATTGCTGCTTTTTATTTATGAGAGAATTTAAGTTTGATCCTAAAAAAAATGTTATTATTTGTCATGTTGAAGTTGTAAGTCCAAAAATTGCAATTTCTCTTAAAATGGCTGTTGATACTGGCGCCACTTGTACAATGATTCCAATAGAAGTCGCGGTTGCAGTTGGAGTTGACCCTTTGCGCTCCAAAAGAAGAGTAGAAATAACCACAGGAAGCGGCATAGAATATGTTCCAATTATTACAATTCCAAAATTTAGAGCTTTTGGCATTGAAATTAAAGATATGGAAATAATTTGTCATAATCTCCCATCACAAAGTCCAGTTGAAGGGTTGCTTGGTCTTGATTTTCTTAAAAAGGCAAAAGCAATAATTGATTTTTCAAAAAGTATTATTTATGTGGACTAATGGTAAAAATGAAAAAAGATCAACTCCTTAATAATTTATTAATAGAAATAGACCGAAAAAAAGAAAAGATCGATAAAGCTCGACCTTTTCCAAAAATAGTATTGGATAAATTAACCGAATATCTCAATATTGAATGGACATATAACAGCAACGCGATTGAAGGAAATACAATGACTCGACAAGAGACTATGCTTATTTTGAAAGAAGGATTAACTATTTCCGGCAAGAGCATGAGAGAACATCTGGAAGTGACAAACCACAAAAATGCAATTGATTATCTTAAAGAGCTATTGACCAAAGCCCCGCCTATTACACAAAATGATGTTAAAAATATTCATGGATTGATTTTGGAGGGGATAAACAATAAATATGCGGGGAAATATCGTGATGTTGAGGTTTATATCTCAGGGTCGACTCATAAACCGCCGATGCCCCAATATCTTGATGCCTTGATGCTTGAGTTTTCCAAATGGATTGTGGATAGGCAGGAGCAAAAAGATAGCCATCCTGTAATATTTGCCGCGGATGCCCACTTTAAACTTGTTGATGTACACCCTTTTATAGATGGAAATGGTCGTACAGCCAGATTGCTTATGAATCTTATTTTAATGAAATACGGATATCCTATCGCGGTTTTTGAATGTGAATCAGACAAAAGGCAGAGGTATTACTCCTCTTTAGATTTAGCGCATAAAGGCGATATTTTGCCATTTCAAACAATGGTGGCGGAATATGTGAATATTACTGCTGATAAATATTTAGAATCGATACCAGCAAAAAAATTATATAGCTAGAAATAGATAAATTAACCCCGATTATTCACCCCGATTAGGAAATCGGGGTTCATACCTGGGGAAATTTCTAACACTTTGCTAGAATTCTGTTTGTCTATGAATAATCGGGGTTAACTTATGGATTTGTTGTGCAAAATGCTTATTTTTGTCTGGTGGTGGATCGAGCACAAAGTTGATATCCTGTCCCATGAATGTTTATTAAAATTAATGGAGAGTTTATCGTATTAAGTTTTATTACAATTCGCCTTATAGCACAACGAGTTGCTTGAATATTGGGTAAATTTAAGGCGATTCTTACTTCTTCAAGAGAAACAGTATATTTAGGGTCTTGTATTAAAATATCCAATAGTTTTTTTTCGTTAGATGTAATTTTAACGGTTTTATTTGTGCCTTTCAGTATACCGGCTGCAAGATTTACTCCAAAGCGCAATAAATTGTCTCTAATTTCTAAGAGTTTTGACGGTGAATTGTCCTGTTCAATAAAAAGGCCTGGAGGAAGAAGTCTTTCAAGGATTCTTACTTCAAGCTGTTCAGGTGATTTATCCTCTCCATCTCTTGTTGTTATATGTGGGGCAAAAGTACTACAAAGCTCAAAAAGAAGACATTGGCTAAGATCAACCTCAACTGGTTTAATTCCTGCTTGACCAATTTCTACAGTTGCGAAAGGATCGTTCTCCAGAGAGGTTTTAATTTGTTGCATGGCATCTAAATTTGTTATTCCTAAGCTAATTGAGATTGCATCTGCCAGAGGATGACCTTGAAACTTGGACTTCAAAGGATAGCGTGGCAAAACTAGTAATAAAGTTCTCTGATTAGGTAATTTGAAATAACTAGTTCCATTAATATTAACTTTATCCATTCTCATTTATTATTTACCTCCCATTATTCTATCAAGCACAATGCGAATTGCTTTTTATTGTTACTATGAAGTATCGTTTTTTCTTTTTCGAGATTTCATACAATATGTTACATATTGCAATTTTCGCAACCTCCCGCAACTTTCTTAATTGTGATATAATTTGACCAGAAAAGGAGAAATTATCATGAAAGTACTAGCTTCCGATAAGATTGCAGAAATTGGTCTTTTGATGTTTAAAAACGCGGGGATCGAGGCGGAGATGAAGACGGGGCTTTCTGAAGATGAAATTGTAAAAATTATTCCACAATATGACGCACTGATTGTCCGATCCGAAACAAAAGTTACTCCAAAAATTATTGAAGCCGGCAAAAACCTCAAAATTATAGGAAGGGCAGGGGTTGGCGTCGACAATGTTGATCTTCCAACCGCTACAAAAAACGGGGTTATTGTTGTCAATTCCCCTGAAGGAAATACTGTCGCGGCGGCGGAACACTCGTTTGCAATGCTCCTTTCCATGGCTCGCCAGATTCCTCAAGCTTACAGCAAACTTAAAAGTGGCGTTTGGGATAAAAAAACTTTTAAAGGAGTTGAGGTCCTAAACAAAACACTCGGAGTGGTAGGCCTCGGGAAAATTGGACGGAGAGTAGCCTCTTATGCTATCGGAATGGGGATGAATGTTGTAGTGTTTGATCCCTATGTTACAGAAGAATACGCGAAAAGTATTGGTGTTGAACTAAAAACACTTGAAGATTTGGTAAAAATATCCGATTTTATAACTCTTCACATACCAAAAACAAAAGAAACTGCCAATCTGATAAATGCTGGTATGATCGCGAAAATGAAAAAAGGGGTTCGTATTGTCAATGTTGCCCGAGGCGGGATTATCAATGAACAAGATCTCTACGATGCGCTGAAAAGCGGGCATGTCGCGGCGGCCGCCCTTGATGTATTTGAAAAAGAACCGACCCCGTCTGATAATCCTCTTTTAACTCTTGATAATATAGTTGTTACCCCTCACTTGGGAGCGTCAACAGTTGAAGCGCAGGTAAATGTTGCGGTTGATGTTGTAGAACAGATTATTGAAGTTTTAAAAGGTGGATCCGCGAGGTCGGCGGTTAATATTCCTTCAATGAAGCCGGAAACACTTGCGCCTGTTAAGCCGTTTATGAGTATTGCTGAAAAATTGGGAGCCCTTGCATCACAAATGATTTCAGAACCTGTCTCAAAAGTGTCAATTTCTTACGCGGGTGAAGTTGCGGAGAACAATGTTTCTCCTCTTACTACGGCATTACTTAAAGGGCTTTTATCTCCTGTAATGGATGTTGTCATAAATTATGTAAATGCTCCTCATATAGCAAAAGAACGCGGGATAGAAATTGTGGAAAGTAAAGGGCGGGATGCAAAAGAGTTTGCTTCTTTGATATCGGTAAAAGTTTATGGCAAAACCGAACAGAAGGACTTTGCCGGAACAGTTTCAAAAAACCTGGGGGACAGGCTGGTTTATATAGACGGGAACAGGATAGATGCGGATCCTTCGGGTTATCTCTTAATACTTTCAAACATAGATAAGCCTGGGATGATTGGCAAAGTAGGAACCCTTCTGGGAAGCCACAATGTCAATATTGCCTCTATGGACGTGGGACGCAAAAAGGTTGGCGAAAAAGCTGTAATGATTATAAATGTTGACAGCAAAGTATCTCAAGATGTTTTAAAAGAGCTGACGACAATAGAAGGGATTTCTTCCGCATCCGTTGTTAAGCTGTGATAAACCTAAATAATTTATTTTCTGTTTTTCGCGATAAGAAAAAAGTTGGCCTGGCTCTTGGTGGTGGAGTTGCGCGGGGCATAGCTCACATTGGGGTTCTTAAGGTTTTAACGGAAAACAATATCCCTATTGATTTTCTTTCCGGCACAAGTTCCGGATCCCTTATAGGTGCTTTGTTTGCTGCCGGCATGTCCCCCTCTTCTTTAGAAAAGGCTGCAACTCGTCTTGGCTGGTTCCGCTTTGTAAGGATAGTCTTTAAAAAACACGGTGCCGCTTCAACAGATGAAATTAAGCGGTTTATCATTAAAAACATAGGCAATGTTAAATTTTCCGAATTAAATATCCCCTTTGGTGTTGTTGCTGCCGATTTGTTGACAGGGAAAGAGGTCTTTATAAAGGAAGGAAATGTTGCGGATGCGGTAGCTGCCAGCTGTGCTTTTCCCGGAGTTTTTTGTCCGATCAAAAGCGGAAGCCATCTTTTGGTTGATGGAGGATTATACAACAATGTTCCAAGCAGTGTCGTAAAATCTATGGGGGCTGATTTTGTAATAGCTGTTGATGTTGTTCCCGGAGGTGTTTTGGAGAATGAGCCCGAAAATGCTCTGCAAATTTTTGGAAGAGCTCTGGATATTGTACAGAAAAAAATAAGTGAAGAGGGAAGAAGTTTGGCAGACCTTTTAATTGAGCCTAAAATACCGGAAAATATATGGCACATAGATTTTGATAAAGCGAAAAAGCTTATTGCCGTGGGAGAAGAGGCGGCGCAAAACCGCCTGCTGGAAATTAAAGCAAGGCTTTTTTTGTAAGAACCGTTTTTATTCTATATCTACCCTTGCCAATAAAGCTGCGGCTGCATTAGGATGATTTGCGACTCTTGCTAAAGCATTCTTTTCTACGCCAAGGGTCTTAATTACTTTAGCTATTTCATCTAATAAAGATGGAGAAGAATTTACTGCCGTAAGAATAAAAATAAAAGGATCATCTTTTTGATTGGCATCATATGAAAATGCTTCTTTTATTACTGCTGCAAAAACTTTGTCATTAAACCTTGATAATATAGAAGGAATTTGGATGCCAGGCTCAGATAGACCACCTAAGAATATTTTAAAACTGCTGTTTTTCCCATTTATTTTTTCCATTAATTTATCCAAAACAGATCCTTTATCATATTTTACTAAGTCCGCAAGATTGATAAATAGTTTATGGCCGATTTGTTCTGGGCTTTCTAGCGCCGTATCTGCCAACCTGTCTAAAGAGGAAGCCTTATATAATTTGCCTAAAACCTCGTCTGCTGTTGCAAGTAACTCTGCCCTAACCTTATCTCCGTGACGGGAGGCTTCTTGTTTTCTTTCCTCTTTTACTCTTATCGCGGCCAACATTAAGCCTTCCATTTGTTTACTAGTTGCTGCTTTTGCTATTTCTTTTAACGGTCGAGGTTCTACGCTGATTAAAATATCCTGAAGCTGTCTGGCTTGTTCCCCTGGAAAGGCTTCTGCCAGTTTTAATACATGGGAAACAACAAAATCCGGAATAAGTGAATAAATATAACTTATTGCGCTTTTTTGTGGGATACCAGTTTTACCTGATAGCATGTCAACCCACAGAGAATGGGCGAAAGTTCGTTTTAGTTTTGCCAGTTTTTCCTTTTCTTTTTCAGATCCTATAGATTCAATCTTTTTGCAAAAATCAACTAAACCACTAGAAGCAATAACATCCACAGCTATTTTTGAAAAAGCTTCCTGAAAAAGCCCTTCTAATAATGCTGAGTAAAGATTGTTTTGTCTCTCACCATAAAATTCTTGTTGTTTGGGAGCATCTAAATTTCTTCCCGAAAGAATTGTAAATATATCTGTCCAATCTTTATTTTTAATGGCCCTCCTTAATCTGTACTCTTGCGAAAAAAGGAGTTTATTAGAGACAACAGAAGAGGCTACTTCTGAAGTGTGGTAATCTTTCCTAAGCTCCAGTTTGTCTGAAATGATGCCAAGTGCGTCAAGAAGCGCGAGCATTATTTCATGGCTGTCTTTTGCTTCATTTGTACTCTTTAGCGCTAAGAGTTTTTGGGCATATGAAACTAACTTTTCAAGTGGCAGTTTATTAGCTCGTTCGTCTATATTTATATTGGCTGCTAAGGCGTCTAAAGTTTGTTGTATTCCTATTTGTTTAGCTGTGCTTAGATAGTCTGTTGTAGATATCGCAAGTAGAGGCGCAAAAATCGGAATGGAATCTCCTGTAGCTGTGACCATTGATGGGAAGGCGAACCTCGATTCAACTCTTTTTAAAAGATTTTTTGGCATGCTGTCTAAAGCATTGCATCCGCGACTGACCCATCTATAAGCATTATTCAATTTTCCAGCAACTGTTCTATCTGTCATTTTTTATACCCCCATGTTATATATTCCTTTCGACATATTTTTTGAAAATTTCACTTTTTTTGTTTTTTCCTTTATAATATAGAGCAAGGAGTAAAATCATGAAAAACTTAAAAGGGACAAAAACGGAACATAATTTATTGGCATCATTTGCGGGCGAGTCACAGGCAAGGAATAGATATACATATTTTGCATCTGTCGCAAAAAAAGCGGGCTATGAACAAATTGCCGCCATTTTTTTAGATACGGCCGATAACGAGAAAGAACATGCGAAAAGGTTTTTTCGATTTTTGCAGGGGGGCGAGGTTCAAATTACAGCCACATATCCCGCAGGGGCGATAGGAGATACAGCTTCTAACCTTGAAGCTGCCGCTAACGGAGAAAAGTTGGAATGGACGGTGCTTTATGTTGACGCGGCAAAAATTGCAAAAGAAGAAGGGTTTGATGATATAGCAACAATATTTACGGAAATAGCGGAAGTTGAAGAACAACATGAAAAAAGATACAGAAAACTTCTTAAAAATGTGAAAGAGGGGAAAGTTTTCAAAAAAGATTCTGTTGTAAAATGGCGCTGCCGCAATTGCGGTTATGTGCATGAAGGGGCAGAAGCGCCGAAGATGTGCCCTGCTTGCGCGCATCCGCAAGCGTATTATGAGGTTTTGGCGGAGAATTATTAAAAAGGTGTCAAGGTTTCAAGGGGTCGAGGCATCAAGAAAAAAATTGTTAAAAAATATAAAAAAACTTTATTTTAAAGAAAAAGAAAAGATTGAATCAAAGTTAAAAGAGTTTAAAAATATTTTTGATAAAAATGGCAAAGACGAGCTTTTTTATGAGCTTGTTTTTTGTTTGTTGACCCCGCAATCAAAGGCAAAAAGCTGTTGGGGGGCAATAGAAAATCTCAAGGCAAAAAATCTGCTGAAAAATCCTCACGATAAGAAAATTGCAAAAGAGCTTCAACGAAAAGTCCGATTTCACAATAACAAAGCAAAGTATGTAGTTGCGGCAAGAGAACTTTTCTTAAAAAACGGAAAAGTTGATGTCAAATCAAGTCTTAAGGAATTTGAAAATACAAAAGCAGCAAGAGAATGGCTGGTTGAAAATGTCAAGGGGATGGGGCTTAAAGAAGCAAGCCATTTTTTGAGGAATATCGGATTTGGAAAACATATAGCAATCTTGGATCGGCACATTTTAAAGAACTTAAAACTGCTTGGCGTGATAAAAGAGATGCCAAAGAGTTTAACTCAAAACGTTTATTTTGAAATAGAAGAGAAAATGCGACGGTTTGCGGAAAAACTCGGCATCCCGCTCGATCATCTCGATCTTCTCTTTTGGCGCAAAGAGACGGGGGAGTATTTTAAGTAGATTGACAGAATAGAAGCCCTATTATAGTCTAAGGCTTGATTTTTTCTATCAAGGTTTTGACGGTTTTTTTTATATCATAAGCGTGGGTTATTCCTGTGACCATAGCTATTTTTTTTGCTCCGGATTCTAAGATTTGATCAATATTATTTTTGTTTATTCCTCCCATTACGGTAAAAGGGATTATTAAATGGGAGGAGATTTCTTTTATGGCTGTAACTCCCAAAAAACCTGAAAGTTTATCTTTTGTTTTAGTTGGGAAAATAGGCCCAATGTTTACATAAGAAGCTCCGTTTTCCTGAGCAAACAATGCTTCTTTTAAATTGTGGGTGGAAACACCGATAAGAAGATTAGGGGCTATTTTTCTTGCATCAATAAGTGGCATATCTTCCTGGCCAAGATGGACCCCATCAGCATTGTATTTTAACGCGATGTCAACAGAATCGTTTATAATCAACAGGGCATTATATTTGTTTGTCAGTTTTCTAAACTCCAAAACATATTGTTCTGGATTTTTTTTGTCGCGAAGCTGAACTATTTTTGCGCCACCTTTTAATATCTCCTGCAAAATAAAAATAGGGTCTTTTTCTGCGCAAAAATCCGGGCTTATAACTGGATAAATGCCAATTTGATTGAATTTTTCAAGGCGTTCTTCAAGAGATTTTTTTTTCATATATTGAGATGGATGCAATAAAATTAGTTTAATAATTTTACAGTTTCAACGCATCTTTCACATAAAGTGGCATGTTCATTGTTTTGCCCGACACTCTCTTTAACTTGCCAGCATCTTTCGCATTTTTCTCCCGGGGCAGGGGAGATTGCAACATCAAAATCTCCCTCTTTTATTTCTACTTTTGATACTATAAAAAAGATTTCCAAAGTTTTTTTGTATGATAAGAGAAGTTTAAGTTCCTTGTCTTTTGCCAAAATTAAAACCATCGCGGAAACAGATGAGGCTATCTTTTTTTCACTGCGAGCTTCTTCTATTTTCTTGTAAACCTTTTCTCGTATTTCAAAAAGCTTTTCCCACTCTTCTTTTGACGCTAAATTTTCAAATTCTTTTTTATCCCTCGGCAAATCAAGCAAAAAAACACTTTCTACTTTCCACTGTACACTTTCCACTGTACACTTCTTGTAGTATCTATAAATATCCTCTGCCGTAAAGCTCAAAATCGGAGCCATCAATCTAAGCAATGTTATCAAGATTTCATTAATTGCTGTTTGTGCGGATTTTCTATTCTTAGAATCTTTTTTATCGCAATAAAGCCTGTCTTTTGACATGTCAAGATAATGTGCGCTTAAGTCTGTTACACAAAAATCATATAAGGCATGATAAACAATATGAAGTTCATATTGTTCATAGGCTGAATTGATTTTTTTTATCAATTCGTTAAGTTTTGTTAATATCCATTTGTCGATCTCTTCCAAATTATCTAAGGCTAATGGCTTTTCAAAATCCGATAAATTGCTTATCAAAAACCTGCAGGTGTTCCTGATTTTTAGATAAGCATCTTGTACCTGTTTTAAGATTTTATCGGAGGCAGCCATATCATTTCTAAAATCGGTTGATGCGACCCAAAGGCGCAAAACATCAGCCCCATATTTTTTTATAACATCAAGAGGATCTATGACATTTCCCAGGGATTTACTCATTTTTTTCCCTTTGTCGTCTATTGTAAAGCCGTGTGTCAAAACAGATTTAAACGGAGCTTTTCCTTTTACTCCGACAGATGTTAACAGGGAAGATTGAAACCATCCTCTGTGCTGGTCCGATCCTTCAAGGTAAAGGTCTGCAGGCCAGGATAATCTTGTTTCTAAAACTGCGGCATGGGATGAGCCGGATTCAAACCATACATCGAGAATATCTGTCTCTTTGCTAAATTCAGAATTGCCGCATTCACATTTTATTCCTTGTGGAAGGATCTCTTTTGCCTCTTTTTTAAACCAACCGTCAGTCCCTTCTTTTTTAACCAATTCCTGGACAGCTTTATTGTATTTGCCCCCAAAATGAACTTTTTTGCATTTTGTGCAGTAAAAAGCAGGAATTGGAACTCCCCATGAGCGTTGTCTTGAGATGCACCAGTCGGGACGGGTATTTATCATTCCTCTAATCCTATTTTCACCCCAGCTTGGGATCCATTTTGTTTCTGCAACAGCGTTTAACGCCTTTTCTCTCATATTGTTGTGTTCTACAGAGATAAACCACTGTTCTGTTGCACGGAATATTACAGGTTTTTTACATCTCCAGCAATGGGGATATGAATGTTTTATAAATTCAAGTTTAAGAAGATTTCCATCGCTTTCAAGCCTTTGGCCTATTATCTTGTTTGCTTCTATGATGTTTTTCCCGGAAATAAAATCGGGGAGAGTGTTATCAAAATATCCTTTTTCATCAACTGGCATTATTATCGGAAGTTTGTAATTTAATCCTACTTTATAATCTTCCATTCCGTGTCCTGGAGCAATATGTACAAGTCCAGTTCCTTGTTCCAGCGTGACATACTCATCAAGAACCAGGATAGAATCTCTTTCAAGAAAGGGGTGTGCGGTTGAAATTCCTTCGAGATTTTCTCCTTTTGTTTTATCTATTATTTTATAATCTGAAACGCCAAATTTTTCCATGACAGCTGTTACAAGCCCTTCCGCTATTATCCAGATTTCATCGTTTACATGGACAAAAGCATATTCATATTTAGGGTGGGCTGCAATTGCAACATTTGCGGGCAATGTCCATGGGGTTGTTGTCCATATTATAAAGAAAACAGGATTTTTTAAACTGACCGATTTTGAGTCTTTAACTTTAAATTTAACATAAATCGACGGGGATTTTTCATCTTCATATTCGAGTTCAGCTTCAGCAAGAGCTGTTTCACAATTTGGGCACCAGTGAATCGGTTTTAAGCCTCTATAAATATATCCTTCATCTGACAGTTTACCAAAAGTTTCAATTATTTTTTCTTCATATGGAGGATCAAGGGTCAGATAGGGGTTGAACCAATCTCCCAAAAGTCCGAGTTTTATCGATTCATCTCTTTGTATATAGACAAAATTCATGGCATAATCGTGGCATCTTTTTCTGAATTCTAAAATTCCGATATCATGCTTTTTGTCTCCAAGCTCTTTTAGTAATTGGGTTTCAATTGGAAGCCCGTGACAATCCCAACCTGGTATAAAGGGGGAATAAAATCCTGACATCGACTTATATTTAATGACTATATCCTTTAATATTCTGTTTATTGCATGGCCAAGGTGAATATGCCCGTTTGCGTAAGGTGGACCGTCATGTAAAATAAATTTTTCCTTCTCTTTGTTTTTCTCAAGAAGTTTTTTATAGATTTCATTGTCAGTCCAGAACTTCAAAAACTCCTCTTGAGCAGCATTTGAGTTTGCGCGTATAGGAAGATCGGTTTTTGGCAAATTAAGAGTCTGTTTAAATTCCATGACTATATTTATTTTAGCATAAAATCGTTGAATAGTTCTAAAAATAACAGGAAAATGGTGTTATAATATATAGAGGTGTTTTAATATGTTAACAAGATTCTTTGTGAGAACTGTAACTTTTGTTTCTTATGGTAAAAATACTTTAATTGCGCGCCGTGAAAATGCTATAAGGTTTTTAAGGGAAAACATGCCTACTTGGACCATGAGCCCGTTTTGTGATGGTTCAAGAAATCTCAGGTTGTCTAATATAAAAGCCTTAAGGAGTTTTAAAGGGGAAGAATCCGTTCATGTTTTACTTGACTATGCTGGAAATAATTTTGAGGTTTTTCCTTTGAGGATTGAAGCTATTCGTGTGTTGAGGCATCTTAATGATACGGCAGCCATAGATAGATTGGAGCAAATGTTGGATAGAAATGTTTTTGGCGTTAATCTTTTTGGTTCTGAAATAGCGTTGACACTAATAAGCTTGAAAAATAAAGGGAGAAAAAAAGGCGGCGAAGACAAACTTATAGCGTACATAATGTTACAAAAAGCTTTTAGTGATCCTAAAAACGCAGATTTATATTTAGAAAAAATCAGGCATTTAGGCCGGGGCGCGGCTCCAGCCTTAATAAAAGCTTTAAGGCAGAATGATTTATCTTTGAATATGAAAATCAAACTATTGGATATTTTTCAAAGCTTTAATTTGTTGGATGATGAGGTTATCAGTTCCTTGCGAGGCGCTTTATCTCATTCCTGTCTTTTTCTAAAAATTGATGAAGTGGTTCCTTTAGAGATTCAATTTTAAGCAAACATTTGGTCGTCAAAAGGGGGAGTTTTTTCTTCTTTTGGAAGATCTTCGGTTGGCCTTCTATAGGTAAAAGGATCTAAGGTTAAAGCCTTTCTTAAAACTTCATCGGCTTCTTTGGCAAGTGTAAATTTCATGTCTTTTGGCAGCTCTTCTTCTATTTCCTTCAAATCTTTTTCATTTTCATAGGGGAGAATTACCTCTATGATGCCGGCCCTTCGAGCCGCGAGAAGTTTTTCTTTTAGTCCGCCGATTGCAAGTACTTTGCCCCTTAGCGTTATTTCTCCCGTCATTGCAACATCTTTACGTGCCGGTATTTCACACAAAGAGGAGACGAGGGCTGTTGCCATTGCAATTCCTGCGCTTGGCCCATCTTTTGGGACGGCTCCTTCCGGAACATGTATATGAAGATCAAGCTTACGATAGAAGTTTTCATCAATTCCTAATTCATCACACTTTGATCTTACATAACTCATGGCTGCTTTGGCCGATTCTTGCATAACCTCTCCCAAATGTCCGGTGATTGTTAGTGTTCCTCTCCCTTTCATTGTTGTTACTTCAATAGGGAGAGTATCTCCTCCTACTTCAGTCCATGCGAGTCCTGTTGTAACCCCCATCTGGTCTTCTTTTTCTGCAAGGCCATAATGATATTTTGGGGCTCCCAGGTAAAAACTTAGATTGTCTTTATTAACCAAAAAAACTTTGTCTTCTTCTTTTGTTTTTATAAGTTGTGTTGCTATTTTACGCAGAACTGTTGCTATTGTCCTTTCAAGATTGCGGACTCCGGCTTCTCTGGTATAACTTTGTATCATTTGAAGGAGAGCATTGTCTTCTATTTTTGCCTGCAACTCTTTTAATCCATGTTTTTGTATTTCTCTTGGCAGCAAATATTCTTTTGCGATATGCAGTTTCTCTTCTTCTGTGTATCCTGACATTTCAATAATTTCCATCCTGTCATGAAGAGGGCGGGGGATTGGCTCTATTGTGTTGGCTGTTGTTATAAAGAAAACATCTGATAAATCAAACGGCAAATCTATATAATGGTCGACAAATTCCTTGTTTTGTGCGGGATCTAATACTTCAAGGAGGGCTGCTGCAGGGTCTCCTTTAAAGTCCATTCCCATTTTATCCACTTCGTCCATAAGAAAGACAGGATTTGCAACTTTTCCTTTGTTTATGTTTTGTATAATTCTTCCCGGAAGAGCTCCGACATAGGTTCTTCTATGTCCTCTGATTTCTGCTTCATCGCGGATACCGCCTAAAGAGACATGGACAAACTTTCTTCCCATAGCTTCGGCGATGCTTGATGCGATACTTGTTTTTCCAACTCCCGGGGGGCCAACAAGACAAAGGATTGACCCTCCTATTTGTCCTGTCAGCTTGAGAACTGCGAAATATTCTACAATTCGCTCTTTAACTTTTTTTAATCCATAATGATCTTTGTTTAATTTTTCTTCTACTTCTTGGATGTCTATTTTGCTTTTACTCTTTTTGTTCCAGGGAAGATCTATTAACCAATCAAGATATGTCCTAATTACCGTTGCTTCGGCTGACATGGGGGTCATTTTTTCCAGGCGATCCAGTTCTTTTTTTGTTTTTTCTTTTACGTTCGCGGGAAGTTTTGCTTTTGCGATTTTCTTTTTATATTCATCAATTTCCGGACCGGAGGAAAAATCTTCCGACCCTTCTTCCGTCTCTTCTCCTAATTCTTCTTTTATGGCTTTTAATTTTTCTTTTAAATAATATTCTTTTTGAACTTTTTCTATCTGTTTTCTAACTTTACTTTGCAAGTTTTTTTCAACTTCCAGGACTTCAAGCTCTTTTTCTATGATTTGGCAAAGTTTTTTTAGTCGGCTTTCCACTGAAATAGATTCCAAGATCATCTGTTTTTCGTCTATTTTAAGGGTTATGTATGAAGCAATAAGATCTGCTAGTCGTCCAGGCTTATCCACATTTATTATGGACATTAAAGTTTCAGGCGGAATTCGTTTGTTTAATTTTACATATTTTTCAAAGAGTTTTATTGTGTTTTTGATCAGCGCTTCGATTTCAGTTGTTACCCCTTCCGGTTCTGCAATTCTGCTGGCCAAAACTTTGTAGTAGGGTGACTCTTGTGTAAATTTTTCTATTTTAATTCTTGAAATTCCTTCTACTAATATTTTTATAGTTCCGTCAGGCAGCTCAAGCAGTTGTACTACTTCACCAAGTGTTCCTATCGTGCAAAGATCTTGAGACGAAGGATCTTCTACTTCTTCATTTTTTTGCGATGAAAATACGACGACTTTTTCTCTTTTAAGCGTTTCTTCAAGGGCTTTAATAGATTTGCTGCGACCGATAAATAAAGGGACTATCATTTGAGGAAAAACAACAATATTACGTATGGGAATTAATGGAAATTCCTCTTTCCATGTTGAAGTATTTTCAGTTTTATCTTTATTTGATTTTTTGTTTGAAGTCATCTATTTTGATTTTTTATTGCCAGAAGAAGCATCTTTCATTGATGTTATAACTTGGTCTATAATACCATATTTTTTTGCTTCTTCTGCTGACATATAAAAATCACGGTCGGTGTCTTTTTCTATTTTTTCTAACGATTGACCTGTATGGGTAACAAGAACATTATTCAAAAGTTTTTTGATTCTTAAAATTTCCAGTGTTTGAATTTCTATATCTGTTGCCTGTCCTTGCGCGCCTCCGAGAGGTTGATGTATCATAATTCTGGAATTTGGCAGAGCATATCGTTTCCCCTTGCTCCCCGCGCATAAAAGAAGGGCCGCCATGCTAGCTGCTTGTCCTATGCAAATTGTTGTTATGGGGCTTTTTATGTACTGAAGTGTGTCATAAACGGCAAGCCCTGCTGTTACAACCCCTCCTGGTGAGTTTACATAAACATTTATATCTTTGCCGGCATCTTCAGCTTCTAAAAATAAAAGCTGGGCGATTATAAGGTTTGAAATTTCATCATCGATTGGGGTGCCGATAAATATAATTCTTTCTTTTAATAACCGTGAAAAGATATCAAAAGAACGTTCTCCTCTGCTTGTTTGTTCGATGACCATCGGAATTAACTGGGAAATTTCTTTCATATTGAGTCCTCCTTATTTATTCTTACAAGTTTTAGCTGATATTCGCGTTGCTTATTAAAAAATCCAGAGCTTTTCGCCTCAATATATAATCGTTTACATATCTGATAGTTCCTTCTCCAAGTGATTTTTTATATTCTTCCGCAGGAATATCGTTCCCCTGTGCCATAAGGGCTATTTCGGTGTCGAAATCATATGGAGTGACCTCTAAGTTTTCAACTTGAGCAATTTTTTTTAATACTACTTTCCCTTTGGCCCGGGATGTTGCCGGCATCTTCAATTCATTGCGCAACTCTTCTTCCGTCTTTCTAATGCTTTTCAAATAGTTTTCCAGGGTTAAATTGCTTCTGGACAAAGATGCTTTCAATTCATCTAGCATTATATCTATTTCTATGTTGATTAGACTTGAGGGGAGTAAGACTTCTGCATTTTTGGAAACTCCATCTATTATTTGATTTTTTAAATCAGCTTCAGCTTGGTCTTTTTTTTCTTGTTCCATGTTGATTCTTAACTCTTTTTTTAGTTCTGCGAGAGTTCCGAACTCACTAACTTTTTTGGCGAACTCATCGTCAATAGGGATTAGTTCTTTGTGTTGGATCTTTTTGACCTTCACATTAAAATCAACCTCTTTTAAAGCGACCTCTTTTATATGATAGGTTTCATTGAATTTAATTTTGAAAGATTTTTCTTCACCGGCTTTCAATCCTTCTATATTTGCATCAAACTCTTCATTTATAAGGTTTTTGCCAAGGGGGAAATTTTCAACCTGTCTTGGCCAGCTTTTAACATCTATCCCTTCAACCTGCGCCCCAATTTCGAGTGTAAGGTTATTGCCCTTTTGTGTTGTTGCGCTTTCGGTTTTTACGTCTACAAATTTAGAGATACGATCTTGAATATTGCCTATAGCATAAGTTACTTCTTCTTCTGTAACTTCAGTCGATTTTTTGTTTATTTTAATTCCTTTATATTCGCCAAGATTTATTTCAGGATAGACATCTACTTCTATTTTAAATAAAAAAGGCTCGTTTTCTTCGAGTTTTATTATATCGACTTTTGGATAGTCGACAGGATCAATGTTGTGTTCTTTAATAAGGGCAGGATAAATATCGGAAATCATGTTTTGGGCAGCTTTATCGTTTATTGCTTCGGGATTCAGATTTTTTTCAATAATATTTTTTGGGGCTTTCCCCTTTCGAAAACCGGGAATTGACATCTCTTTGGCATAATTATCAATAACAAGTTCTCTCTCTTTTTTAAAAGTATCAAATTCTACTTCTACTTCAAGTATTTGGGTATTGCCGTTTTTCTCTTGTTTAAGTATTTTCATATTTAAATTATAGCTTATTGAGGAAAAAATCGCAATCTCTCAAGCTGCTACTTTTTTCTGAGATTTTAAGGCTTTCGCACCATTCGAAAAAAATGGATATCATTTCCCTTGAAATTTCAATAGCCTTTATTCGAAAGTATTATGAAATGATATATAAAAAGGTAGTATCTTTTGATTTGGATAAGACAATAGAAAGAAGCCCGATAAAAGAGTTATATCTAAGCTTTGAAGAGATAAAATCTTTTGAGGATGTAACTTTAATTGAAAAATTTATCGCAAATGTTATAGCCTATGGATTTCCTTTTACAAGGAATATGATTCACAGATCTATGACCGACTCTACTAAACTTGCTGCTTTTGGTTGTTTTTTGAAAGGTTTAGTTCTTTCTTCGGTTGGTAGTATAACTGAGATGATTCAAATTCCTGCATCAACATTTAAAATGGGGAGTACTAATTACGATGATGAACAACCGGTGAGAGAGGTAACTGTTTCTGGCTACAGTATAGGTAAATACCCTGTGACAAACAAGGAATTTGCCGTGTACCTTAAAGATACAAAACGAGAAGTTCCGGAGACAGTATCAAATCCTGAAAAAGCCAATTATCCAGTAGTTTTTGTGTCATGGTTTGGTGCTATTGAGTACTGTAACTGGTTAAGCGAGAAACAGGGGCTAGAGCCTGTTTATACTATTGCTTATACTATGAAGGGCGATGCCCCCTGTTCTGGTCGCTGTGTTAGAGCTGGTGAATGTATAAAAGTAATCCTTGGGGCAAATTTAACAGGAAAAGGATACCATCTTCCAACAGAAGCTCAATGGGAACTTGCCGCAAGAGGAACAGATGGCCGTAAATATCCGTGGGGAAATGATTTTGACACATCTAAATTTACATCTAGTGTAAATGGGAAAAAAGAAGAGCCAGAACCTGTGGATTCTCACCCTGAAGGAGCCAGCCCGTTTGGAGTAATGGGAATGGCAGGAAATGTTTGGGAATGGGTAGCTGATTGGTGGGGTGACAGCTATGATCCTACTCAGTTGATTAATCCTAAAGGGCCTAAAGATGGTAGTCAGAAAGTATTGCGCGGTGGTTCTTTTGTGAGTGGCAGACAGGAGAGCTTCCGCGGCGCAAAACGGGTCCACAATTATCAAGAGAAGAGCTTCTCTGACTCTGGCTTCAGGGTCGCCAGGGACTTATAAATTACACTTTTAGAAAATATAATGGCGGCGCGAAAGCCGATAAGCTGTTCCGAATGTCCGTCACGTGGTTGTTCCGGTTCGGAGTGTGTAGGCCGACTGCTGCATTGTTCCAGGAATCGCCTCTGAATTTTCAAAATGTCTGAATTGGTCGGGGTGATAGGATTTGAACCTACGGCCTCCTGGTCCCAAACCAGGCGCTCTACCAAGCTAAGCTACACCCCGTTACAAAAATAATATGAAGACAAACTCTGTAATAATTTTTGGCGCTTGAAAAATACATTATACCAAAATTTTACCTTTATGTTAACCTAGATTATTCACTCCGATTAGGAAATCGGGGTTCATACCTGGGAAAATTTCCAACATTCTGCTAGAATTCTGTTCGTCTATGAATCATCGGGGTTAATCTTTATAAATCACTTGATAATTGTGCAAAAGAGTCTTTTGTAATGATATAAAAATCTTCTTCGAGCGTAATATTTCCAAGCTGGTCTACCTCTCCATAATCTACATATTGGCTTGAAAAAATTGCCGGCGGCTTGGTTATTTTCATTTTACGACGGACAGCAAACTTTTTTAACGAATCAAAACCTGCGGATGATGGAGTAAGAATAACAGCAGGAACAAATTCAGTAAGCTTTATTAAAGCTTGCGCAAATATCCGATCCATGTTGTAGCCTGTCCCATTATAGCCGGCATAGACATATGCTCCTTTGTTCATATAAAGAACGACCGCGTTTGCTACTTGGTTCCCTTTTGGAGCAACAACCTGAATAAAACCCGCATTGGCTTCTGTTGCGTGGACATAAGGCATCTCTCTGTGGATACCTCTAGGATTAAAACATCCGGGAACCCCGACACCTGAATAAGACTCTGTAAACAGATCTTTTTTAATTGTTACCCGAAAGATTCTTTCAGTTAAGTCATCTAAAATTGGCTGCCTATCCATTTCTCTGACTGATTCCAGTATATATCTTAAACGATTCTTCATGTTGGCTGTTAAATGAAAGGATCTTTCTATTATTAAATCGGCAAATTCCTTTGCTTTTTGATAGCTATCTAAATTGTCGGCATATTGCAAAGTAATTTCTCTGCCTTCTATCTGCGTGATTTTTGCCAAAAGAGCTATTTCAACCAATTCAAATGTTGCGGATAGTATCTGTCCTCTTTTTTCTTCCTGATTTAATCCTTCCTTGGCATGAGCTTTAAAATCAATCCCGTAACTCCAGAGTCGATTGTTGTAGCCTTTTGCCATAAGTTGTGCTCTTATCTCTTTATTGCATTTTCTATCTTTAAGTATTCTTTCTGTATTTTGCCCAAAAGCCTCTTTTGCGATTGATTTGAAATCTTCCAGGCTCAAAGAATATAGCCATGTATTCATTTCTGCGTTTGCTTTGGCTTGAGGATCGGCTGCGGTTGGATCATAATTTAAAAAGAAGACGTTTAATAATTTTGTGAGTAAGACTCGCGCCAAGAGGGGCTCTCGAAAGCTTTCACCCCTGTCAATTGTAAAAACCAACGCGACAAGACGAAGGATTTTCTCGTAATTTTCAGATTTAGAGATAAAACCGATTTCGGTATCTGTTATTGGGCGCCCAAGTACATTTGTTAAAAATGATTCCCTGAAAGCATTCATTTGGGAAGATATTCTTTCCTGCAATCGTCTTGCTTTGGCTTTTTTTTCTGGCGGAGTTTCCATTATTCCTTGGATGATAGCGTTGATTTTTTCCGCAAGATGTCCAAATGTTTTTTCTATTTTATCTTTTTCTTTGTCTTGCGATGCATGTGGTTGTATAAATGGATTATTTTGAAGAAGACTTTCCTTGTCGGGGAAGAAAAGTTCATCCATTTGCAGCAGTTCCGTGTAGTCTGCCAGAACGTTCATTTTTAGCCGCAGATCAATTTGCTTTGAGGCTAAAAAATCTTTTATCGGCTGGTATCTTGCCTTGCTTATTGAAGGAGAAGCTAAGGCTCCTCTTAAAATAACCGAATAAGTCGGACTTTGCGCTGTTACAACTTCCAGTATTAAATGTCCTGTCTCTTTAGGTGGTAGGGGGAATGCCTTGGGCTTATTGCCAAGCAGGGACATCAAATGATTTAAATTTTCAAGGCTATCTTTCCATGATGGGAGCTTTTCTAAAAATTCATCTAATTCATTTTTTGATTTGATGTGAGGCAGAAGATTTTTAATTGTTACCCATGTAAGTCTTTCTCTTAATCGCGTATTTGCTGACAAAAAAGCTCCTTTTGTAAATAACATGTTTGTCAGCGAACCCTTTTTTTGGGGATCAAGTTCATCGAGGGTTGTTATAAGATGTGCAAGATTTGGCAGGGCATATTCAAAAAAATCTTCAGTAAGTTTTCCTCTTTTTGCCGCATTGGAAAGACCAACCAACTTATAACCTAAGCGTCCTTCACAATGTGGCGAAATATCTTCGCTTGTTTTTATAAAACGAACTAAAGCAGGGAGCGCTTTAACTGTTAAGGGAGCTGCCAGAAACAATTGTCTGCCTACACTGATAAATTTGCAAACCAGGGAGGACGGATTGTCTGCATTAAAATCGGCTCTACTTTGAATTAGATCAGTTATAGCTGGCAAAAGATATCTAAAAAAATCTTCGGAGTTTTTATTTTCAATAGCAATGACCTGGCCGACCGGTTCAGCCCCAAATTTTTTTACTAAAGTTGAACTTGCTTTAAGATCTGTCAACCCATCCCATTCGCTTAATGAAGAATCTTTTTCTCTTTTTAAATATGTTGCAATAGCAACACTTCCCCATCCCTTTTCAATAACAAGCCTTAATAATTCATCATCACGAGCATATTCATATCCTCCGACAATTGAAAGAATGTTTATCCCCTCATTTTGAAGCATCCAGAATGGGAATGCGCTCCATTGGGGGAAATTCCAGTGGACAACCATCAATACATCGTTATCCTGCAATCCTTCGTAATAACTTAGCATTTTTCTGGCATTAAGGTTCTTCTCTATAAAAATAAAATCCGCATTGTCTAAAACTCTTTTTTGTTTGGCTTCCACAAGCAACTTGTCAAATAAAATGTTTAGCTCCATGGCTTCGATACGGTTGAAAAATCTTGAAAGTCTGGAACACCCATAATAAAGAGAGCGTAGGGTTGTTATCCTGGAATCAACATCAACGATACTTGGAGCAATAACTGGCATCGCCCTTTTTGCTAAATAGAGAGAAAAAAGAGCTGTCCAGTTTGATGGTTTGTCTGTTTTCTTGTCATATGTTTTAATAAAAAAATATCTTAAAAAATCAAAAGATTTATCCTGCAAAACACTTTCGTATAATTGGCCAAGTTTAATAGGAGTTAAACATCCTTGTCCCGTTTGACTTGCATATTCCAACAAAAGCCCTTCTATAGAGTCTATTAACACAGCTCCCAACATCTCTTCTGCTTTACATTTCTCTTTATCTATTTCTGCTGTTCTGTTTCCTTCTTCGGTTATTGCTTTTTCCCAGCGGTAAAAATTATTTGTTGTTTCGCTGTTATTTAAAAATATAAGCCCCGCTTTTCCTGCCATTATATATGGACTGCGATAATCGGAATGATCCCCTAGTTTTGAAAAAGGATCCAATGTGAGGGTAGGAATCTCTTGAAAGAGATGTTTTTTATCAACAGGACTTAAAAAGATAATTTGTTCGATCTTAATATTTTGTCTTTCAAGCCACTTGTGAATTGCCTCCATTGATAACGTGTGTCTCCTAAATTGTATGAGTATAATGGATTTTTCCGTTTTTATTGCAACAGCTAAATTGTTTTCATTATGTTTAAATCCGATAAGCAGTGTTTCTTCCGCAGATGAAAGATCAATTTGAGCAAATTGATCTTCTTTCATCATAATGACTGCAGGGCTTCCTCCTGAGGGTTTCCATGCAGCTTCTCCTTCTATATTATATGGATTATTATAAAGGCTGCGGGTTGAATAGATAGTTATGCCTGGAATTGACGGATGAGTAGTTCTTGTCTCTTTGGGAATATTTCTGTCAACAGAGTAGCAATGACGGGCTGCCATTTTTGCCAACAATTCATTATACTGATGATTGGAATATTTAATGGGAATGCAATTGGCGCAATTAATATTTATAAGAGGAATATCAAGTCTTAAATTTTTAGGAGTTAAGTTATGTGGTTGCGATTTGCGGGGAGTAATTGTTTTTAGCCCAGGATTTGGTTGAACTTTCGAAGATATTGTTGACATGTTTTTTTCTTCTCGACAATAAATAAATTAAATTGCAGAAGAAACAATCTGCCTTCTATTTCTGTGCTATTATTAGATAAATGGAAAACCTCTGGCAAAACTTAACTTACGATGCGATTTTTAGCTCTCTGGAAGAGACCCTTCAGGTTAAACTCTCAAATATCTGTATCAAGAGAAATAGCTACATAAATCGCGTTTATGAGCTTGAAGAATTTGATTCTCAAAAAAGGTTTATCGTCAAATTTTACAGGCCGAAGAGATGGACGTCTCAGATGATACAGGAAGAACATCTCTTTTTGAAAAAATTGTCTGCTGACGAAGTTTCAGTAATCCCTCCCATTGAAATAAACAATAAAACTCTTTTTTCTTTTGGAGATATATCTTATGCGATATTTTCTAAAAAAGGGGGGCGGGCTATTGATGAATTTAATCAAGAAGGGTGGGAAACAGTCGGTAGAATGCTTGCAAAAATTCATAAGGTGGGGGAGAGGCATAAAGAATCAATTCGTATAAAATGGCGGCCTTCTGTCGCAACAAAACATCATTTAGAAGTTTTGCTTGGTACAGATTATTTGCTGCCTGATTTTAGAAATTCATTTAAAACCGCCGCGGATCTTTTTATTGATAGGTTTGACTCTTTGTTTGATGATCAAGAATTTATTTTAATACATGGCGATTGTCATAAGGGGAATTTAATACATCGGCCAAATGAAGGTATATTTGTAATCGATTTTGACGATATTTGCCTGGGGCCGCCTGTTCAAGACCTGTGGATGCTTTTGCCTGATACCATTTACAATTCAAAACGGGAACTTGAATGGTTTTTTAAAGGATATGAAACTTTTAGGTCATTTAATAAAAAATCTTTTGAGTTGGCAGAACCGCTTCGAGGGATGAGGATCATTCATTATGTTGCGTGGCTTGCCATTCAAAGCGGAGAACCAGATTTTAAAAAACATTTTCCAGAGGCGGGAACTTCCAAGTACTGGAATTCTATAATAAAAGATTTGCAGGAGATTGTTTGCCGTCACAGTCAGAACGCTAACTGAACCCCGATTAGGAAATCGGGGTTCATACCTGGGGAAATTTCCAACACTCTGCTAGAATTCTGTTCGTCTATGAATAATCGGGGTGAACTCACCAACTCACAAATCTTTCTATTGCTAAGTATTTATACTTTGTGTTATAATAAAAAAGTAATGCCACTTAATAAAGTCGTTAAGGATAAAGTAATAAAAAAATATGCAACATGTGAAGGTGACACTGGATCTCCAGAAGTGCAAATAGCCCTTATTACCGAACGTATAACCCAGTTGGTTGAACACATAAAAAGTAATAAAAAAGATCAAAGTAGTCGTAGGGGGCTTTTAATTTTAGTCGGACAGAGGAGAAGACTGCTTAATTATCTTGGGCGTGTTGACGCAAAAAGATATGCTACCCTCACTGCAAGCCTCGGATTAAAATAAATGACATTAAAAAAAGCTGAGTTAGATTTGGATTCTGGAAAAGTACTTACTATTGAAACCGGTCATATGGCGCTTGAAGCATCTGGTTCGGTTACCGTAAGACTTGGTGATACTATGATACTTGCAGTTGCTACGGCATCATCAAAACCTCGTGAGGGGATAGATTTTTTCCCGCTTATTGTTGATTTTGAAGAAAAACTTTATTCTGTGGGCAAAATTCCCGGTGGTTTTTTTAGGAGAGAGGGAAAACCTTCTGAAAAAGCAATCCTTAACGCGCGTAAGATTGATAGGCCTATACGCCCCCTTTTTCCTGAAGGATATATTAATGATGTTCAAATTGTTGTAACTCCCCTTTCTGTTGATCAGGAAAATCCGCCTGATATTCTTGGGATTATAGGCGCTTCAGCCGCTCTTTCGATTTCTGAAATTCCATTTGAAGGGCCGATAGGGGCTGCGCGCATTGGAAAAATAGGAAGAGATTTAATTGTCAATCCTACTATGTCACAGATGCGTGAATCTGATATGGACATTGTGGTTGCGGGGACAAAAGATAAGATTTTAATGATAGAAGCCGGCGCAAAAGAATTGCCGGAAGAAGAAATTTTGGCTGCGATTAAAAAAGGGCATGATTTTATAAAAAAGGTTGTTTCTCTTCAGGAAGAATTGATTGCGAAATTCGGAAAGAAAAAAATCGAGGTTTCGGCTGTTTCTATAGACAAAAAAATAGAAGATTTTATTAATAAAAATTATAAAGAGAAGATAGAAAAGGCTATTATAATAACCGATAAAAAAGAGCAGATGAATGAACTTTCCTTAATTCAGGAAAAGATAAAAGAAGAATTGGAAAAAAATGATGACATAAAAAGTGTTTTGGAAAAAAAGCCAAAAGATGTGTCAAAAATTATAGAAAACATAGAATATGATTTTATGCGAAATATGATTTTGGAGAAGAAAAAACGTTTAGATGGCCGCGGGTTAAAAGAGATTCGCAAAGTGACCTGTGAAATTGGCGTTGTGCCGAGAGCTCATGGTTCGGCTCTTTTTACGCGAGGCCAAACTCAAGTGTTGACGATAGCAACTTTGGGGGCAGCCGGAGATGCCCAGATGATTGAAGGGCTTGATCTTGAAGATACGGAAAAGCGTTATATGCATCATTATAATTTCCCAGCATTTTCTGTTGGGGAAGTAAGGCCTTTGCGAGGTCCTGGGCGTAGAGAGATTGGCCATGGTAGCCTTGCTGAGAAAGCGCTTTTGCCTGTTATTCCATCCAAAGAGAAATTTCCTTATGCTTTGAGACTTGTTTCTGAGGCATTAGGCTCAAATGGTTCTACTTCCATGGCTTCTACTTGCGGTTCAACTCTTGCTCTTATGGATGCGGGGGTTAAAATTTCTTCTCCAGTTGCCGGGATATCTATAGGGTTAATAACGGATAATGATAAATGGGTAACAATAACAGACATTCAAGGTCTTGAGGATCATTTGGGGGATATGGATTTTAAGGTTACAGGGACAAGAAAAGGGGTTACGGCGATTCAGGTTGATATAAAAATTAAAGGTTTAACATATGAAATTTTGGAAGTGGCTCTTAATCAGGCCAAAGAAGGAAGAATTTCTATATTAGATAAGATTGAAGAAGCCATTAAGGTTCCAAGAGAAGAACTTTCAGAATATGCTCCCAGAGTTATTTCATTTAAAATAAATCCTGAAAAAATAGGATTAGTAATAGGGCCTGGAGGAAAGAATATTAGGAGAATTATTGAAGAGACCGGGGTTCAGGTTGATATTGAAGATGATGGGACAGTTTTAATTACAACTTCAGATTCTGAGGGGGCGAAGGAAGCTAAGCGTAGAATTGATGAAATGACTTTTGAACCGAAAGAAGGGGATGTTTTCAAGTCTAAGGTTGTAAGAATTATGCAATTTGGGGCTTTTGTTGAATTACCTGGCGGAAAAGACGGGCTTGTTCATATAAGCCAACTTGATAAAAAACGAGTTGCTAAAGTTGAAGATGTGGTGAATGTTGGAGATGAAGTAGTTGTTAAGGTTATGGAAATTGATAGAGAAGGGCGTATTAATCTTACTATTAAAGGTGTTACCTCAGAAGATAACCAAAAGGTCCACTAAGTTTTCTTATTTCTCCTTGACATGTTTTTTATTTAGGTGTATTTTTTATTCAACTTGTGTAAATCCACATTGGATATAAGGAGATGGATATAATGAGATTAATGTTTGACTCACCGAAAAAAAGAATGTTTTGGATTGTATTTCTTGCTTTTGTTTTGTTCTTACCATTTATTGCTACCCATTGTGGAAAAAGTGCATCTTCTGGTGGAAGTTCCAGTGGCGGAGGGGTAACTCCTTCTTTAGAAAGGGCTATAACTGTTAAAGGACTGGCGACGTCTGCAAATATATTTGCAAGTTCAATAAAAAATGTAAGGATACAGGCATCTTCCGCCTTGGCAGATGCAAATGTCACGATTGGGGAAGGAGCTAAAGATAGTGAAGATATAGTTGAAATAGCTACAGGAAGAACAGATTCTTTAGGAAAATATAGTATAGAGATAGATGTTTCTGATCTTAGAAGCGATGTTACAGATAACAAAGTTAGCAATCTTATGGTTATAATTGAAAAAGATGGTGTTATAGTCGGTTCTACTCTTCCAACAACAGATTTAACCACAAAAACAGCCTTTGCTCCCACAGCAAATCCGTCAGGGTATAAAAAGCAGATGATTGCTAGAAAAGTTTTTAAAAAGGGGAGCGATCCTAAAGACTTTAACTTTGTTGACAATGTCGACAGAAAATTCTCTGATATCAGTGGAGAAAAATTTGAGGAAATGGCAGAAGCGATTAAAGCTGCCGAAGATATGAGGGCACAAATTGCGGAGTCTTTAGGGATAGATGTAAGTAAATTAGCGCTCTTGGATGAAAGGGCAAGGACTTACCATGATACTTATATTGAACCGATATTTAGACAAGCCTTTGAAAACGGGATACCTCCTGACAGAGAAACGCTTGATGCCGCATTTGCCCAAATGGATGAAGTTATGAAAGATTATGCGGTATCGCTTGGTATAACGGAACAACAATTTGTCGATTTAAGGGCTATGAATGATAAAAATATGCAGGGATATATGCAAGAACAGCTTGGAGCAAATGATACGGATTTTAAAGACATGAAGAGACGTGATGAAGGAAATAAAATGATAGATCTTTTTATCGCGCAATTTGATGCTGCGGATACTTTTGCTCAAGCGTCGACTGCTTCAAAGCAGAGCTTTAAAAATGCAAATCCCGCTAAATACGCTGAATTTTTGGCCAAAAAAGATACTGTTATAACCGCTTTAAAAGAAAAGATGAATGACACAACAATTACTGATCCTCGGGCGATTGGTGATTATTTAAGGACAGAATTTTTTGATGCATTTCTTTTTCCGCCCTTGGAACAGGCGCAGTCAAGTGGTGTAAGAGATAAAAAAGCTGTTAAAATTAAATTTTCTAAAGATAATCCGGAAGATATGGAAGCAATAATGCAAGCTTATGCTAACACCAGAATTATGGTATATTTTATGAATTTCTTTACAACGGAGCAACGGGGGACTATTTTCCAATCCATGGGACAGACATTGCAGCCTATTTTTCAGAGTCGTTATGAAGATTCGCAGTCAGTGTATTATATGGGTCCCAGTTTTTGGGAAAGCCGTCCAACAGGGGAAGAGATAGCGGCTCGTACAGAGAAATTTAAAACGGCATTGAATAATGCCATAAATAGTATTGTTTCTACCCCTTTTAACGCGGTTTCTTGGGTTGGGGGGACAAATGTCAGCGATTTAATAAATGCTTTTGTCATTATTAACGCTCCTCCCGATGCGATTTAGTTTTGTTACAGTTATTTGAAAAAAACTGAGTTCTTTTTTGTCTTTTTTTGACAAAAATCCTTATATTATGCTATAATTACTAAGTTATGTATGCAATAATTGAGACAGGGAATAAACAATATAAAGTTCAAACGGGGGATATTATAAATATTGAACTCCTCGGTCAAAATGAAGGTGAGGTCAAGTTTGATAAAGTCCTTCTTGTTTCTAATGAAACAAAAATTGAAGTTGGCACTCCTTATGTTTCATCTGCCAAGGTTTTAGGTAAAGTTTTAGGTTCTTTTCAGGGAGATAAAGTGATAAATTATAAATATAAATCAAAATCAAATTATCATCGCAAAAAAGGGCATCGTCAGAATTTGTTGAAAGTTGAAATAACGGAGGTATCTTTGTAAATGGCACATAAAAAAGGGGGCGGTACCTCTAAAAACGGCCGCGATTCTAATGGCCAACGATTAGGTGTTAAGGTTTATGGCGGACAAATTGTAAAGTCAGGCAATATAATATTACGTCAACGTGGAACAAAATACTATCCAGGAAAAAATGTTGGAATGGGATGTGACCATACAATATTTGCAACTGCTCCTGGTGTTGTTACTTTTGAATCAGGTAAAAAAGTTTCTGTTTTGCCCCAATAATTATTCTGTGTTAAAATAACCCATTATGTCTGGATATGAAACAATTGTCATAAAAATTGGAAGCTCTACTCTTACGTTAGAAAACAAACTTGATGTAAAAAACCTCGAAAGAATAGTAGAGGAAATCTCATCCTTAAAAAAGAGGATAATTATAGTTACTTCGGGAGCTATAGTTACCGGTTCCCAGAAACTTGGATTTACGACAAAACCAAAAACTATCCCCCAAAAACAGGCTGCGGCAGCTATTGGCCAGTCGGTTTTAATGCGTCAATATGAGAAAGCTTTTGAGAAATATGGAATTACAACCGCGCAGGTTTTATTAACTCGTGATGCGATTGAAAACAGAGAGCGTTATCTTAATGTCAGAAATACTATGACAACTTTGCTTAATGAAGGAGTTATTCCAATTGTCAATGAAAATGATACGGTTGCAATTGATGAAATAAAGGTTGGAGATAACGATAATTTAGCTGCTCTTGTTGCTTCCCTTATTGGCGCAGATCTTCTTATTATGTTGACAGATGTTGATGGATTTTACATGGAGACACCTGAAGGAGTCTCTTATAAAGTAGACGAAATCAGTGAAATTACAGAAGAGATAAAACAAGCTGCCGGACATTCATCTACTCAACTCGGGACGGGTGGGATGGCAACAAAGCTTGAAGCAATAAAGATTTGCATGGATGCGGGAGTTTATGTTGTTATAGCATATGGAAGAGAAGAAAATGTTTTATCAAAGATTGTTTCGGGAGATAAGGAGGGGACTCTTTTTAAGACAAAGATTTCTAAGCTGGAATCCCGTAAGCGTTGGTTAGCGCACGGATTAAAAGTTGAGGGAGTGATAGTTGTTGATGATGGAGCTGTTTTGGCTTTGAAGATCCGGGGGACAAGCCTTTTGCCGGTCGGCATAAAAGAAGTTAATGGATGTTTTGGCGCCGGAGCCCTTATATCTGTTGTTGGCGAAAAAAAAGAAGAGATAGCCAGGGGATTGGTTACATTAAGTTCCGAAGAGCTTAAAAAAGTTTTAGGGAAAAAAGGAGAACGTGAGGTTATTCATAGAGATAACCTTGTATTGTTATGACAGAAATTTTAGATAAATGTAAAAAGGCAAAAGCTGCGGCGATTAAGCTTGGTAATATTTCTACGGAGATAAAAAATAAAGCTTTGGATGCTATGGCTGATGCTTTGGGAGAAAACTCAAAAAATATAATTGACGCCAATAAAAAAGATCTTCGAGCCGGAGAGAAAAAAGGCTTATCTCTAGCTCTTCTTGATAGATTGATGCTTAATGAAAAGAGAATTTTAGGGATTATTGATTCTCTTGATGTTGTGAAAAAATTGAAAGATCCTGTTTTTGAGGTAATTTCGGAATGGACAAGGCCTAACGGGCTTAGAATTCAAAAGAGGAGGGTTCCTCTTGGGGTAATCGGAATAATTTATGAAGCACGTCCAAACGTGACTGTCGATTCTGCCTCTTTATGCATGAAATCCGGGAATGCAACAGTTTTGCGCGGAGGATCTGACGCGATAAATTCAAATAAAATTCTTGCGGAGATTATAAGTTGTGCAGCCTATAAAGTTGGGATCCCTGATGGATCTATTTGCTTAATTGAAGATACTTCCCGCAAATCTTCAGAGGAACTTATGGGGATGAGGGGATATCTTGATGTCTTAATTCCTCGAGGGGGTAAGAATTTAATCCAGACAGTTATTCAGAAGGCAAAAGTTCCAACAATTGAAACTGGGGAAGGGAACTGTCATGCTTATGTTGAAAAGACTGCCGATCTTAAAATGGCGCTTGAAATTGTTTATAACTCAAAAGTTTCACGTCCTTCTGTTTGCAATGCTATAGAAACTCTTCTTGTTGATGAGGAAATTGCCGCTAAATTTCTTCCTATGATCTTTTCAGAATTAAAAGAGGCAAATGTTGAGGTAAGAGGAGATAAAAAAGTTTTAGCTATCGATTCAAGTATAAAAAAAGCAACCGATGAAGATTGGACTACGGAGTTTTTATCGCTTATTTTGGCGGTAAAAGTGGTTAAAGATTATAAAGAAGCTGTTGATCATATTAATAGATACGGAACAAAGCATTCGGAGACTATTATTACAAAGGATAAAGAGGCTGAGAATTATTTCTTATCATATGTTGACGCTTCTTCTGTTTATGTGAACGCTTCGACGCGGTTTACAGATGGAGGGGAGTTTGGTTTTGGTTCGGAGATTGGGATATCAACACAAAAACTTCATGCCAGGGGGCCTATGGGTTTGCCAGAGCTTACTTCTTATAAGTATGTTGTGTATGGAGATGGGCAGATTAGATAAACTTATCGATTTAATGACTGATGTATTGTGTTTACTCCGATTATGATAATCGAGGTTCATTTAGTGTTTTGGGTGTGATGGTTTACCATATTAGATGATTGGCCTGGTCAAGCTTTCCATACGGACTTGATTTTCTTTCTATATATGTTATTTGATCTACAAGCATTTTTGCTGTTTTTTCATTCCAAGGATAAATGTAGGCGGCTATGTCTCTTGCGATATTTCGCACGTTTAGCTTTTTTAAAGAACCCTGTTTTAACAGAGATTCAATGGCTTGCGCTAAAAATTTCCCCTGCAGTTGTAAGCGATTAATATCTTCATGGTCTTTTATATTAATATGAATTATTGGAATGGAATTTTGGAATAAAAATTTTAGAGATTCTGCCCCCAAATCTTTTCCATGTCTGCTTTGTGATAAGGAATGATCCAGTTTGCTTGCATGTTTTAATATTTCTCCAATAAAAACAACTTGTTCTTGATAATCTAATTCTGATAAAAAAGAAAAAGGATTGGTATAATTTTCAGCTTGTCTTAAAAGAGGTTTGATTTTTTTAATAGCTCTTCCTAACGTATTATAATCAGCCTCATTTTGAATATGTAATGCTTCACATTCAGGAGAAGGGAAAAGGCTGTAGTGACGACTAAAATGGCCTGTTCCGTTTAGAATGCGTAGCTCTCTTATAGGAGGATCTATTAAATGATTTATAAGTTCGCTGAAAAAAGAAGAAGTAGCATGAGATGTTTCTAACTGTCTTATATTTATCGGGATAATAGTTCCGGTTCTTCGTGGGGCACCCTGAAATCTTTTTGTAAATAATAATTCTGTTGCTTGAGGTAAATGTACAGGAAAACTTACTGTCATTTTCTATCACTCCCCTCTATACTATATTATCTGCTCTTTTGCTAAAAAATTTCACTTTATCAAGGGAGATCGATACTGCTATTTTTTCATAACTATACTACTAATTTTAATAAAATCAAGCATGAAGAAAAAAGATGTTGTATACTACAAACGTGGGGAGACAAAAAAAAATTAAAAGACTTGGCATTATGGGAGGGACATTTGATCCTATTCATAAAGGACATATCGCATTGGCAAAAGCGGCAAAAAGAGAATTTATTCTTGACGGAATAGTTTTTATGCCTTCCGGAAATCCGCCACACAAAGATATATCTAAAGTTACAGATAAAGAAGATCGCTACCAAATGGTTCAAATAACAATCAAGAAATATAAAAGTTTCTTTTTATCAAGACTTGAAATGGATCGACAAGGGGTTTGTTACGCTGTTGATACTTTTAATGAGTTAAAAAGAAAATATGGCAGTAATACCAAATTATTTTATATCATGGGGATGGATTCTATTCTTGAAATTTTAGACTGGAAAAAGCCACTTGAACTTTTTACTCTTTGTGAATTTATCGTTGGGACAAGACAAGGAGCAAAAATCCGGACATTTAAAAGACTACTTAAATTTCCACCGCTGCAAAAAGAGATAGACAAAATTCATCTTATGGAGCTTAAGGAGGACATTTCTTCATCGAATATTCGCTCAAAGCTTAAAACCGGAAAATCTGTTGCAAGGCTTGTGCCGAGAAATGTTTTAAAGTATATAAGAGAAAAAGAATTGTATAATTAATCCCGATTATCCTAATCGGAATTAACCTGGGAGGATGAAATGAAAATACCAAATTCGGAAAAGACGATATTAAATAATGGCTTGACAGTTATTACTGAAAGTATACCAAGTCTCCGATCCGCTGCTTTTGGAATAGTTGTCGGTGCCGGGTCTGGCGATGAACTTAAAAATGAAGAAGGGCTGACTCATTTTATAGAGCATATGGCGTTTAAAGGGACTGACAGGCGTTCTGCTTTTCAAATTGCTTCCGAACTTGATGCGGTTGGCGGAAAAATGAATGCTTATACGAGCAAAGAGTATACTCTTTATTATTCGGTAGTGTTAAGTACACACCTGAGTGTTGCAGTTGATGTTATAAGTGATATCTTTTTGAATCCTCTGTTAAAAGAAGAAGACATTCAGATGGAAAAAGGGGTAATCTTAGAAGAGATAAATATGTATGAAGATACCCCTGACGAATTGGTCCATGATCTTTTTTATAATGCAATTTTGCATGGCCATCCAATTGGGAAGTCAACACTTGGAACAAAAGAGACTGTTTCTGGGTTTGAAAAAAACTCATTCATAAAATATCGTGATCGATTGTATAAGCCGGACAATGTAATTATTTCTGGGGCCGGTGATGTTGATCATAAAAATTTAGTTTCAATGCTTGAAAAAGCTTTTGAAAATTTCCAGGGGGAAAAAAAATCAAAAGAAAATGTCCTTCCTGATATAAAAAGAGATATAAAAATCAAAAAGAAAGATACGGAACAGGTCCATTTGTGTCTGGGAACAAAAGGGGTATCCCAGCTAGATGATGATAGATATACCCTCTCTGTCCTTGACACAATTTTAGGGGGATCAATGAGTTCCTGGTTGTTTCAGGAGGTTAGAGAGAAAAGGGGGCTTGCCTATTCAATTTATTCAACTGCTCAGCCATTTAGGGATTTTGGTATTTTTTATGTTTACGCGGGGACTGAAAAGAAGAATGTTAAGCAGGTCATTGATTTAACTCTCGAACAGTTTAAAAAGATGAAACAAGATGGGATCTCGGAGGAAGAGCTTTCCCGCGCAAAAGAGCATTTAAAGGGCGGGCTTGTTTTGGGGCTTGAATCAAGCTCTGCTAGGATGAGTTATATTGCAAAATCTGAATTTTTCCATAAAAAGACGATTTTTATTGAAGAGATTTTTAATAAGATCGATAAAATTTCACAGAAAGATATAATTAGGTTAGCGCAAAAGATTTTTGATGATAAATATTTAACATTGGCTGTGATTGGAGATGTTTCTGATGTTCATCCCGATTATTTACGGTAAAATCAGAAATTCACCCTGATTATGATAGGGGTTATAAATTGTTGAAACTTTAGGATATGAAACTTATCTTAGATAAAGACCATAACCCATTTCTTCTCTTAATATCATAGACAATCCATAAGCAATTGATTCAAGTTTTGATCGATATCTTCTCATGATTTCTGCCATAGCATCTTCATCTAGCCCTCCAGTATTTGGTTCTTCTGGAATGACTATGTTAAGTTTAGTAAATCTTTCAGTTGGCAATAATTTGTGTAAACTTTCGCGATAAGAAAGACATCTTTGTCTTACCTCTTCCGCGTTTTTTCTTAATATGCGAGATTTTTGATTAGGATTTATCTCTTCTAAATATGCTTTTAACTCTTTTCTGTTTTCTATGAGTTTTATCAGGTGGTTTTTTGTAACTGGCATCCCCCATTTTTTAACCCTATCAGCTAAACTGGTAAGCGCCACTTCATCAATTTTGTTGTAATCTTGAAGAGATGTGATTCCATCAACTGTTTTTAGAGATGCAATTAGTTCTTCAGTTGATTTTGGTTTATGTAATTCTTCTAAAGAATTAAGTAAACTGTCTATCGATTCTTTTTCTGTGACTGTTTTTATATTAAAAGATATTAATTTGAAGTTTAACATTATATTTATTTATTATCTTAATTTTCCAAGAGGAATTTCAGTCGGAAGAATAATATATTTTGTTTCACTTCTAATTTGGTACTATAATATGGTAGAATTATTTAAGTTAAAGATATGACCTGGAGAAGGGATTAAATTTTGACAGATTATTTTATAGAATTAAAAAAATTGCTTGTACAGCCGATTTTGTTTTTTACAAAAATGCCTGAGGGGGAATGGTATGAAGGGGCGGTAACATTTGTAGGAATTACCTCGATGATTTTGTCTTTGCTTGCGACTTTTGTTGTTTTTATAACTCAATATTTTCCAATAGGAGGAACCCTTTTAGAAGAAGTTTCTGGCTTTAAAATATTAATTGTTTCTCCCATTGTTTTTGTTTTAATTTTTGTTTTTTTTGTTATAACTTTTTCTTCTTTTTTTATCTTTTTTCTTGCGGCTATTTTAGCAATGTTTTCTTTTCTTGGTGTTTTAATTTTTTGGGGAGGAAATATTTTAGGGGGGAAGGGAGCTTTTATAAAAGATATTAAGGCGTCTTTTTATTCTTCAGGTGTTACCTTGGTCCTTGCAGCGCCGATTATCTTTGTTCTTTTAGTAAAAAATGGGGCTATGGACTTTACAAATTTTAGAATAGGGTATAATATGATATACGGTTTTACTGTCTTATTCCTCTATGGCTTACAAGCTATCATAGCCCGTAAAGTCCATGGGCTTAGAAAGTGGAAAGCATTTATTGTAGCGCTTTTACCTTTCTTGTTTTTGATTATTGTGGGTATTTTGGTGGATAAAATAGTTTTGACCAAGATCAGTCCATGGATTACCTAGAAATATAAACATTTGTTTTTTTATTATTGAGAGGAGTTTATGTAATGAGTAAAGATTTGTTTGAAGTAAGATGGCATGGTAGGGGGGGGCAGGGAGCTAAAACTGCTTCACTTTTATTTGGGGATGCTGCTTTGGATTCTGGCATGTATATTCAAGCTTTTCCCGAGTATGGACCTGAAAGAATGGGAGCGCCTGTCGCTTCTTTTAACCGTTTATCCAAAAAGCCTATAAATGTTCATTGTTCTATAAGTAGTCCGGATTTGGTTGTAGTTTTAGATCCCACTTTAATGGGGAAAGTTGATGTGACAGATGGCCTGCTTGAAAATGGAAATTTAATTGTAAATACATCGTTAACCGCAGAAGAGGTTAGTAAAAATCTTAATAACAAAAACAAAATCAATGTTTTTGTCGTGGATGCGTCAGGAATTTCAAAAACTGAAATTGGGCAAGATATACCAAATACTCCTATGTTGGGAGCTATGCTTAAAGTTTCGGGGCTACTTGACTTTGACAAAACAATAAAAGGGATTGAATTAAAATTAAAAAAGAAGTTTGCCAATAAACCGGAAATAATAGAAGGAAACATTAAGGCTATTAAGCGTGCTTATGAGGAGGTAACATCTTAAAGTGAGTAAAAAATTATTAGGAGTTAAAGAACTTCAAATGGGTGATGTTTTGGACGCTGGAACTGCTATTCAATTTGAAACGGGTGATTGGAGATCAAGAAGACCTGTTTTTCATAAAGATATATGTATTGATTGCAAAAGATGTTGGTTGTATTGTCCTGACATTGCGATTCTTTTAGATGAAAATAAAAAAGTTTCAGGCATAGATTATAAACATTGCAAAGGCTGTGGCATCTGTTCATATGAATGCCCCACAAAACCAGAAAAGGCAATAACCTTGGAAAAGGAAGTGAAATAAATGACAGTTGCAGCAAAAACCGGAAATGAAGCAATGGCTGAGGCCATGAGACAAATAAACCCTGATGTAGTAGCCGCATATCCTATTACGCCAGCAACTGAAATTGTTATGATTTTTGCGCAATTTTTGGCGGACGGGCTTGTTGACACAGAATATGTTCCTGTAGAATCGGAGCATTCTGCTATGTCTGCTTGTTTGGGGGCGGCTGCGGCTGGGGCTCGTGTTATGACGGGGACATCTTCTCAAGGGCTTGCTTTAATGTATGAAATTTTACCTATTGTATCGGCGCTTAGACTTCCAGTTGTTATGTGTGAGGTTAATCGAGCTTTATCTGGTCCTATTAATATTCATTGTGACCATTCAGATACAATGTCAGCCAGAGATTTTGGCTGGATACAGATTTTTGCTGAAAATTCACAGGAAGGTTATGACGGAACAATTCAAGCTATAAAAATAGCGGAAAAAGCTTCTCTTCCTACAATGGTTACAACTGACGGTTTTATTATAAGCCATTGTATGGAGAAGATAGAAATGCTTGAAGATAAAGATGTTAAAAATTTTATCGGAGAGTATAAATTAAATAAATCTGTTTTGGATATAAATGCGCCAACAACAAGAGGAGCCCTTGATCTTCAAGATTATTATTTTGAACACCGTTATCAAACGGCGGAGGCTATGACGGCTTCTAAAAATATAATTCTTGAGGTTGCAAAAGAATTTGGTGATAAGTTTGGCAGGCAGTATGGGGTTATAGAAGAGTATAAAATGGAGGATGCGGAAAGAGTTATCATTGCTTTGGGATCAACCTGCGGAACTACCAAAGTTGTTGTTGATGAGCTAAGGGATAAGGGAGAAAAGGTTGGCTTGTTAAAGATTAGGGTTTTTAGGCCGTTTCCCGCGGAGGAAATAGCAAAAGCGCTATCAAAAGCCTTGGTTGTTGCTGTTTTGGACAGGTCTGATTCTTACTCAGGACAAGGTTCCCCTGTTTACACTGAAGTTCTTTCTGCATTATTTAATTCCCCATCCAAGCCTAAAGTTGTAAATTATGTATATGGGTTGGGGGGAAGAGATATAAATACGAATGATATAAAATCTGTTTTTGAAAATTTAAAAAAGGTCGAGGATTTAAAAGATAAAAATTATCTTGGAGTGAGGATGTAAATAATGGTTAGCATTAAAGAATTAATAGATAGACCGGAAGCTTTATGCGGTGGGCACAGAGCTTGTGCCGGATGCGGGGCTCCAATAGTTGCTCGACAAGTTCTTTTAGCTTCTCCTGATCCTGTTGTTGTTGTTTCTGCTACGGGATGTCTTGAGGTTACAACGACTATTTTTCCGTATACTGCATGGAATGTCCCGTTTTTACATAATGCTTTTGAAAATTCAGCTGCTACAATGTCAGGAGTTGTCGCTGCATATGAAGCTTTTAAAAAGAAGAAAAAGATTGAAGGAAAAATAAATTTTGTTGCTTTTGGCGGAGATGGCGGGACTTATGACATAGGTTTTCAGTCTTTGTCTGGCGCTATGGAGAGAGGTCATAATCTTCTTTATGTTTGTTATAATAATGAAGGTTATATGAATACTGGCATACAGCGTTCGGGCGCCACGCCTAAAGGATCTAATACAACTACTGAGCCTGCAGGTAAAGTTCGCCAAGGTAAAGTGAAATTTTCAAAAGATTTAACCCAAATTATTGCCGCGCATAATATTCCTTATGTTGCTCAATCTATAGTAGGGGATTTTATAGATTTAACAAAGAAAGCAGAAAAAGCATTTTCTATAGAAGGCGCAAAATTTCTTAATGTTCTTCAGCCTTGCAGATTGGGATGGGCTTATAAAGAAGAAGAGACCTGTCAGTTGGGAAGAGATGCTTTTGATGCCTGCATTTGGCCTTTATATGAAGTGGAAAAGGGGATTCTTAAGATTACAAAAAAACCGAGAGAAAAAAAGCCTGTAGACTTTTTCCTTAAAAAGCAAGGGCGTTTTCGCCATTTGTTTAAACCAGGGAATGAGCAGATATTGAAAGATATCCAAGATGAGGTTGACAGGCGTTGGGATGTTTTACTTTCCAAAGATGGTAAACAAATATTTTAAGGGGGGTAAGATATGAATAAAAAAGAACTTGCACAGAAGGTCGCGAATCAAGTTGGTATAACAAAAAGTAAGGCGGAACAGGTAATTGATTCTACACTTAATAGTATTACAGAGTCGTTGGTTAATCAGGAAAAAGTTCGTTTGGTTGGATTTGGAAATTTTGTTGTAAGGACAAGAGCCGGAAGAATTGGAAGAAATCCTCAAACCGGTCAGAAAATAGATATATCCTCTTCTAAATCACCTGCTTTTGTGCCAGGATTTAATCTTAAGAAGGCTGTTAAAAATAAATCGACGATTACACCTTAAACTTATTTAAATGATTGATAAAAAACATCAAGAGGAAATTTCCAAGTTGTTGGATGTGCTGCCTCCTCTTATAAAAATTTATCTTGAAAATCATGCCAATATAAACAGTCTGATAGAAGTTGTATTGGATCTTGGAAAACATCCGGAAGCCCGTTTTTCCGGTGAATTTCCTTTTTATTTTCAGGATAAGGTTATAACTCAAGAAGATATTAATTTTGTCACGGGTAAGATAAGTCACTTTACTTCTGATAATCGGGCGGGGATTGAAAGGACTCTTCACAGGATATCTGCTATAAAAAATAGGATGGGTAGGGTTGTTGGTTTGACTTGTAGGGTGGGGCGGGCAATATATGGAACTAATGATATTATTCGTGACATAATAGAATCTGAAAAAAACATCTTATTTTTAGGTCCCCCTGGAATTGGAAAGACTACAAAACTTAGAGAAGCTGCTCGTATATTATCTGACCAGTTTGATAAACGGGTTGTAGTTGTGGATACAAGCAACGAAATCGCGGGCGATGGTGATATTCCGCATTTAGGCATAGGAAAAGCGCGCCGTATGCAAGTTCCATCTCCTGACATGCAGCATAAAATCATGATTGAGGCAGTAGAAAATCATATGCCTGAGGTTATTATAGTTGATGAGATAGGTACGGAGGAGGAAGCTTTAGCTTGCAGGACAATAGCGGAACGGGGAGTTCAGTTGATTGCGACGGCACACGGTAAGGTTTTGGAAAATTTAATGTCTAACCCGACTCTTGCGGATCTTATAGGGGGTATTCAAACGGTTATATTGGGAGATGAAGAGGCTAAGCGTCGCCGTACTCAAAAATCTATTTTAGAAAGAAAAGCGCCTCCTACTTTTGATATTTTGGTAGAGATAAGAGAAAGAGATACTTTTGCTGTTTACCATAATGTTGCAAATGCTGTTGATCTTATACTCAGGAAAAAATTGCCAAAACCTGAGATGCGTTTTCGTTCGGAAGATGGCAGAATAGAAATAGATAAGCCTGAATTAGATATGCAGGAGCCTACAGATGAAGAGGCTGAAAGAGTTTTATCTGAAAAAGAAAATGAACTTTTAAGAATATATCCTTTTGGAGTTAATAGACAGGATGTTGAACGTAATATATTGTCTATGCAGCTTCCTGCGATGGCTGTAAAAAATCTTGATGAAGCAGATATGATTTTAACTATAAAGACAAAAGCCCGTCCTGGAACTAAAATAATGCGGTCTGCCGAAGAACATAATATCCCTGTGCATGTTATAAAAAAGAATGTATCTTCGCAAATTGTGAAATTTTTAAAGTTTCATTTTCATGTCGGTGGTTCAGATGAATTGGAAGCAGCCGCATTAAAAGAAATAGAAGAAGCTATACATACGGTACAAAACACAGGAAAAAGGGTAGATGTTAATCCTCAAAATTCTTATATTAGAAGAATTCAGCATCAATTAGTTGAGAAGGTTAAACTTCATTCTGAATCTGTGGGAGAAGAACCCGAAAGAAGAGTTAGAGTTTATCCCTCTTGAATTTCTAAATATATTATTCTTAGTATTGCAAGTATTGGCGCGGCAAAAAACAGACCAAACGCCCCGATTAGTTTCCCTAAAACAAGCATTGCAATAATTATTGCAATAGGATGGAGATTTAATTTTACCCCGAGGATTTTTGGAACTAAAATGGAATTTTCAAGCAACTGTAACCCCATGTAGAACAAAAAAACTTTTAACGCTAAGATCGGAGAAGTTAAAAATGCTATTGTAACTGCCGGGACTCCTCCAATCCATGGACCGATAAATGGAATCGCTTCTGTAATCCCTGCTATTATTCCTAATATTATGTAGTATTTTACTCCTAAAAGAAAAAGACCTATTGTACTTGTTGTTCCTATAAAGAAACAGAGCATAGTTACTCCTTTTATGTAATTATTCAAAACATCATTAACTTCTTTTACACCCTTTTCTACTTTATTGTGGTTTTTAAATGGCAATAATGATATAACCCCTTTTTTTATTGAATCTTTATCTTTTAGTAAATAGTAAGTTAATATTGGGATTATAATAAGTTGAATGAATCTGCTGCTTACGGACAATATACTTTTGATTATTTGTTCTGCAAGAGAAACAGCAGTACTTACAAGGTTGTTAAAACTTTGAATTATCGCATTTTCCAAAGATTGTGGTATTGACTGTCCTGCATACCACATTCTGAGGTTATTAACGAGTTGTTTTATTTCACTTATGTATTTTGGTATATTTTGGCCGAAAAGCCTGAATTCATTTGCCAAAGGAGGAATTATGAACCTGAAAAACAGATAAAAAACAGAAAAAATCAAAGCAAATGCTATTAATATTGATATTTGCACAGGGAGGTTTAGGCCTTTAGGCCTTTTGCAGGAGAGTAAGGTAACTATAGGATTTAAAATATAAAAGAGAATAAAAGAAATTATTACGGGAACTAGCACATCACTTACATAATAAAGAATGGCAAGTATTAATAATACAATGACAAAACGCCATAAAAGTTTTTTATTATCATTTATTTTCTCATTCATTGTTTTGACATTATATTATAGACTAAATGTTTTTTCCAGTTCTTATCATCAGACAGAGGAAAGTCAATTCTAAAGTGGGCTCCGCGAGATTCTTTTCTGTTAATTGCCGCATAGCATATAAGCTTTGCGACTTGAGTCATATTTTTTAATTCGATTTCTTCTTTTGCAGATGGATTTTTTGATATTTCTTTTTCAACGGCTTTTATTTTCTCCAAAGCAGTTTTTAGGCCTTTTGCTTGCCTTAAAATTCCGACGTTTTGCCACATATTACTTTTGATCGTAAGCTTTAATTTTTGAATGTTTTGTAATCCAATGTTTTTATTTAGTTTTGATGGTTTTATTTTTTTTATTGTTATTTTTTCTTTAATTCTTTCCGAAGCTTTTAGCGCCGCGCGGTGGCCGAATACGAGACCATCAAGCAAAGAATTGCTAGCCAATCTGTTTGCTCCGTGGATTCCAATGGAGGAACATTCTCCGGCGGCAAAAAGGGAAAGAATGCTCGTTTGACCATTCAAATCGGTTTTTATCCCTCCCATTGCATAGTGGGCGGCAGGGGCGACAGGGATATCATCTCTTGCAATGTCCAACCCTCTTTCTAAACATGTTTTATAAATAATCGGGAAGCGTCTTTTTATTTTTTCTTCTCCAATTTGTGATAATTGCAAGTTTACATAGTTTGCCTTTGTTTGTTTCATCTCCTCAAAAATCGCTCGTGATACTATGTCTCGAGGAGCAAGCTCTCCTTCCTTATGGTATTTTCCCATAAAGCGTTCACCTTTATTGTTTAAAAGAATTCCTCCTTCCCCGCGAACAGCTTCGGAAATTAAAAACTGTGGTAGGGCGATAATGTCTTCCAGCTGTTTTGATTGTAGGAGTGATGTAGGATGAAATTGAACAAATTCCATATCTGTAATATCTGCGCCTGCACGATATGCCATAGCAATGCCGTCACCGGTAGCTATTTCAGGGTTTGTTGTATAAAGATAAACCTGGCATAGTCCCCCAGTTGCAAGAATTATGGCTTTTGCAAAAAAAGTTTCCACTTTTTGGGATTTAAGGTTTAACGCTTTGGTTCCTATACACCTTTTTTTTTCAATTATCAGATCTATTCCTAGTGTTTGAGAATGAACTGTTATGTTCTCTTGCTTCATTACTTCGTATGCAAGTGTTTTTTCTATCTCTTTACCGGTTGCATCTCCGGCATGTAAAATTCTTCTTCTTTTATGGGCTCCTTCAAGAGCAAGAGAGAATTTGCCCCCTCCTTCGGTTTCTGCCTTATCAAATTGCGCGCCCATTTCTATTAATTCTTTTACACGGGATACCCCTTCATTTACCAGTATTTTTACGGCCTCTTTATTGCATAGTCCTGCTCCGGATTTTATGGTGTCTTCAAAGTGGTATTGAGTTGAATCTAAAATGTCATCTATTGCAGCGGCAATTCCTCCCTGTGCCTTTCCTGTTGCGGTATCGCCGATTTTGCTTTTTGTAATTACAATAACTGATCCGAATTTGCTTGCTGTTAAAGCAGCCCTAAGGCCTGCTATTCCTCCGCCAATTATTAGGATATCTGATTTTTGCATTTTGAAATTTTCAAGGTTTTATTATTATAAGGAAAATCGTTATATGTGATATCCTTCTCAAAAATCTTGGAAGTTTACAACCTTGGTGCCTTGATGTAATTATAGCCTGATTGACACTTTATCGCAATAATGCTTAAATAGAGGCATTATGTGGTTAAAATTAACTGAATTTACAAATTTTAGTCATTTATTTAAAGGCTTGGGACTTGTTATTCTTGGAGGGATTGCATTGGTTTTTTCTTATTATATGAAAAAGAGATGGAATGAACCTTTAAAGGCTAAGTTTTTAATATTTATTTTTATTGCTTTTTTTATTATTGTATATGGTTTATATATCTTAATTATTAAGCCAGACTGGTGGGCCCTTCCTTATTAGTTTTTTTCTCCGCACACCGTAGCTTTGCGCTTTTAGCCCGTGGATTAATTGCAACCTCTTCTTCTGTCGCAAGAACAGGCTTTTTTGTCAGTATATTAAGTATACCATTTTTAGCTTTATCTCTGAAAAACCATTTTACGATTCTATCTTCTAATGAATGATACGACATTACAATTATTTTTCCGCCGGGATTGAGAAGGGAGATTGTTGATTCCAGAGCTTTTTTTAAAACATCAAGCTCTAAATTAGCAGCAATTCGGAGCGCCTGGAATATGCGGGTAACTGACTCCCTCTTTTTCCATGTGGGAATTGCTTTTTCTATTATGTCTTTCAGCTCAAATGTTGTATTTATCTCTTTTTTGTCCCTTTCCAAAATAATTGCGCGGGCAACTCTTTTTGAAAACCGCTCTTCACCATATTCTTTGAAGATCTGTATTAATTCTTCTTCACTTGAATTGTGGATTATTTCGCGAGCGGAGGTCTGTTTACTTTTGTCCATTCGCATATCAAGCGGGGCGTCGTATCTTATGCTAAATCCGCGGGAAGCCTCATCTATTTGATAAGATGAAACTCCAAGATCAAAGAGAAAGGCGTCGACCGGATCTTTTACAATATTTTCCAAATTGCCAAAGTTGTCATGGATGTATTTGATGTTGTCATACTTGGCTAATCTTTTCTTGGCAAACTCAATAGCTTCCTGATCTTGGTCGATAGCTATGATATGGATATTGCCTTCCTGTCCGGCAGGTGAGGACATTGCCTTCCCGTTTAGTTTCTCAATATGTCCACCACCACCCAACGTACAATCGACGATTGTCTTCTCATTAAGAGGGGAGAGAAAATCGACTATTTCTTTTGTCATTACAGGAAGGTGGAAAGTCTCCATATAAAGATTATACTGCTTTTAGTCCCTTATTGACAAAGTATTTATCCTAATTTAACCCCGATTTCCTAATCGGGGTTCATACCTACCAAAATTTCTAACATTCTGCTATAATTCTGTTCGTCTATGAATAATCGGGGTTAAGCTTTCCTATAGGGGTGATAATATGAAATCTGCAAAATTCGCGGTTATTTTTGCTATTTTTATTTTTATTGTTGTTTTTTTTGGGATACTTCCTGCGGTTTTTTTGGACGTATACAGGAGTAGGGCGGCTATGGGACTTAGTTTGAGACCGATTGATCTTTTGCCGACTGTTCTTCCTGTTGTAATTATTTTGTTTATTCTTCCGTCTATGATAGGGCCTATTAAAGTTCTGTTGAAAACGGTGTTTAGTGATCAGGAACTTCGTGAAAAAGGGATTGACGGTCAAGCAAGAATATTGGAAGTTATCCAAACGGGAGAACTTATAAATTATCAACCGGTTTTGAGGCTTAAGCTTGAAATATCAACATCTGGCCAGCCGTCTTATATTATTGAAGATAAATTCATGGTTCCTCAAATAGGCCTTCATCTTGTTCAGTTGGGATCTATAATCCCCGTTAAAGTTGACCCTAAAAACCCGAAAAAAGTGGCAATTAATGCCTGGAGTTTTAATTCTTCAAAGAAAAATTCGGCACAAAGTTTTCAAGGGGAGCCAATAAATAATCAAGGTTTTAATTTTCAAAATATGTTTCAAGGTGGCATGCCTGTAAACTTTAAAAATTTAGGGGCTGTGGGGAACATGGAAAGGGGTCCTGTTGTAAACGGAAAAAAGGGGGAGGCTAAAATAGTGAGTCTTTCTGATACAGGAAAAACTAAAAATGGTCAGAAGGTTTTTGCTGTCAAGTATGAAATAAAAGGAGATGAAATAACTCCTTATCCTTTAGAGAGAGAAATGCCTTTGCCTGATATAGCTTTACAGGTTATAAGAGTTGGATCTGTATATCCTTGTGAAGTGGATAGAGATGATCCTACACACATTATGGTTGCAGTAACAAGCGTAACGCAAAAGCCTATGTGATAGAAATTTTAGCTAATCAGTTTTAATTTTTATCTTTTTCATTGATTACTATATAATATCCATTTTTGTTTATCTCTTCAGGGAGTTTGGCGATAGAAACAGATAATTCGCGGTGTTCTTTGCTTGATACATAGAGATTAACGGTTTTGTATGTATATGTCCAACCATATTTTTTTATTTCTAAATCATAGAAGTTGTTTATTTTAGTTGGGTTTTCTTCGGAAATAAGTACAAGACTGATCTGGCTTTTGTTAATTAATAAGCTTTCAACTTTAGCGTTTGGGTAAATTGGAATATCCTTAGGGAAACTGCTTGGTATCTTTATTCTGTTTATATCTGTTATAAAAGTGGATACAGTTTTACTTATGGGGTTGTTATTAAATACGATAAATAAAGAAACAATTAAACCTGCGATTATAACTGAAATTATTAATAATTTGTCTGACATTTTAAAGCACCTATTTCATTGAATGATAAGTTCAACTAAAATATCTCTAAAATATATTATGTCACTGCTGTCTTAACCCCGATTTCCTAATCGGGGTTAATTCCAATTTCAAAGATTTATTAGAGTTGCCACTAATGTTTTTTATTTTATATCGTTTTATATCGTATAAGGCTTAGTCTGTTATTATTATTGTACAACCGGGCGTATTTTGATTTCCACGTTTACCTTTGGATATCATAATACTAAGTTTGCGGTTGTCTTTGGTCCAGTCGGTCATCATCATTCCCGCGCTATCTTCTTTTAATGTCCATCCGTTCTTTGGCATTTCAGATTTGTAAAAATTGTTTACCATATCTGTGTTGTCATCTGATTCCATTATGGTGTTGATCGAGTTTGGTGTTTGTGTTGTATCTATGCTTAGGGTAATAATGTTAGCTTTTGGATAAATCGGTAAATCCTTAGGGAATTGTTTTGGAGGATTTATCCCTTTTCCAGGTCTTGCTGCCAAATGAATTACCCCTCCTTGGGTTGTTCCGATAGCGTTGTTGTTCCAAGCGACATCTCCCCCAGTCATAAAATTCACAACCATACCAAACATTGCATTGTAATTAAAAACAATAAACAGAGACGCGATCAACCCCAAAACTATAACGCCAATCAATAAACCTTTATTCATATGACAACTCCTTTTTTAAAATTATACCACTTAAACCTTTATTGACAAAATATTTTTATAAAAAGGGTCTGTTGTGTAATGGTCATTCCCGTGAAAACGGGAATCTATTTCTCAAAAAACAACTCCGATTATAATAATCGGGGTTAAGATGGATCCCCGCTTTCGCGGGGATGACAAATTGCAAAAACTATAATTACGCAACAAGCCCAAAAACTATACGCATATGTTGTTATAGAATATTCTCAACTTTCATTAGCTTGAAATTTTTATTGCTCTTTTAAGATAAATAGTTACTTATGAATATGATAACTTCTGCGGGTGCTAATTCTACGACGCCAACAGGACAACAAAGAAGATGTAAAGGTTTTGGTGTTAGGGTGCTTGATAATAAGATTATTTTTGGGAAAAATGGTGGGGAGATGGCTATTTTGTTTAAAGGCAAGCCAGATGTGCCAAAAGTTTTGTTCCGAGGCCAAAATTCAGCAATTCCATTTTTTCCTTTTACAAAGAATTTTTTGCTTTATACAATAAAGCTGTTGGGAGAAAATGGAAGCGGTTGTAATAAGCAAAAATTGATTGACTATCATAAAGATTGCAGGGATTTTTATTATAATAGACAAACTGTTATTGGTGATGCAAAAAAATTAAATGGCCATTCTTCGTTAGTTTCTCCGGTGGATATTGGTCTTATAACGAAAGAAAATTTTGCGCTTTTTAACGGGTATCTTAATGCGGAAATCCATAAATTTATTTTGGGGTTAATCCCTTGTGCCGGAATGAAAGCCAATGTTGATAAGTTTTTTCCTTTAGACCTACAGGGGGTTTTGTGGTTGATTGGTGTTTTGAAAATCTTTAACAATTTTTCTCTTATTGATTTTGATGTTTTATCTGGTTTATTGGAAAATAGGGGAAACGCTCCGGAATTTGTGGAACGATTCCCAAGGGCGGATAAGTATGTGGCTTTTTATATATCTGTCGGTGCGGGGTTATTGGCTGAGGTTTTTGTGAGAATAGAAGGTTCTGCAGTCATTGTCGAAAAACCAAGAAACGCCGCAAGTATCAAAAGGTATGCTGTTTTTGAAGGAAATTCCTCTTTGGCGGGGGAGTAAGAGTCCAAAATATCTGCTATAATGATTTTCAATGATTCTCGATGAAATAGTTTTAACAAAAAAATCTGAAATCGAAACCTTAAAAAAATCGCTAAGAGCTACAGACTTAGAAAATTCTCATGTTTTGCGGAATTTTAAATCTGCTATCTGTGAGAAAGACAAAATTTCCCTTATTGCCGAAATAAAAAAAGCGTCTCCTTCTGCCGGTGTTATTGTTAAAAACTTTGATCCTGTCTTGATTGCAAAACAATACGAACAAGCAGGAGTAGCCGCAATATCTGTTCTTACCGATAAAAACTATTTTCAGGGGGAGATAGGCTTTCTGAAACAGGTGAAAGAGGCGACAAAGCTTCCTGTCTTTCGCAAAGACTTTATAATAGATGAATCTCAACTTATAGAATCTAGAATTTCAGGGGCTGATGCAGTTCTCTTAATAGCAAGGATTCTGGAAGAAAAACAATTAAAAAGATTGTTGGAAAAGTGTGAAGAGCTAAAACTTCAAACACTCGTTGAGACTCACGATGAACGAGACATCGAAAAAGCTCTCGCTTGTGACTGTGATATAATTGGAATCAATAATAGAGATCTAGATACTTTAAGAGTTGATTTTGAAAATTCACTCAAATTATCTTCCAAATATCCTGAATTAAAATCAAAAGTCCTTGTTTCAGAGAGCGGAATTTCTTCCTCTTCACAAATTAAGGAACTTAAATCGGCAGGGTTTTCGGCGGTTTTGATAGGGGAGAGTCTTCTTACAGCCAGAAATATTGCAGAAAAGATAAAGGAATTGTTTTAGAATATCAGAGGATTAGATTCTCCTCACATGAACCCCGATCATGATAATCGGAGTGACTAATCGGAGTTAAATAAAGCCAAGATAATTGTCGGATTCTAACTGTCTGTTTGTTTTTTGCTGAAATTACGGTTTTTTTATTCTGATAATAAAACTGAGATATAAAAAATGGAAAAGCGCGCGAGCCTTTTCATAATGGAGGCGGACTAAATGAGACATATAAATTTAACCCCGATTATAACACCAAGAGTTGTTGTTGCTAGCGCTATTGGGCATAGGAAAAACCCTTCAGTAAGTATGATTAGAGAGGCACGCTTAGATAATCCCAACATTACAAACGGAACTCTTTTTAGATATGTTAGAAGAGCTGTTCCAACTACTGCCTTAAAAGTGATTGGGATGTTGAAGGCTAGAGATGTTTCACAATCAGAAATAAAAGAAGCTGTTAGCAAAAGCGCTAGATTTGAAGTGAGAAGGTTATATGGAGATATTAACCCTTTTATCACTTCAAAAGAGACACATCCTTTGATAGAAGAAGGTCAGTTGATGGCGCTTACCCCCAAAGAATTGATATATCTTTATAATAGTGAAAGCAGAAGAGCGCCCCTGGAAGAAAGCCCTAATATCGAAAGAATTTTAGTTGAATTTGTTTCTCGTTCTGAAAAAGGCAATTTGCGTTTTTCAGCGGAAGATGTTCACATGTTAATTGAAAGTTTTCCTCATCGAATCTATTATCCATCCTTGTTAGCATTAGCGGCTCACTCTGAAAGAATATCCAGAGAGGATCTGTTTTTTCTCTCTTTATGTAGATATTTTGGATTGAGAGAGGTAGCAAACATAGGGGAGACAAAGTTAAAAGATAGACTTGTGTCTTATGAGAAGGATCAACAGTATAGGAGCAATGCGGTTTTGAGGATTTTAAGAACATTTCATAGTGATTATATTTATGAAAGTTTCTTGAGCTCATTATTATGCCCAGAATCAGAGACACGCAACAACTTGTTGATAGACTTTGGAATTACTATAACCGAAGTTATGCGTGCTGTCGTAAAAAATCCAGATATTAACCTGAAAATAACGGCTATTGAGTCGGGGCTTCTTCCTAAAGAAGTAATCCTCAAAGTGATAAGAGGAAAATATCCATTAGTTACAACTTCAAAACTGACAGACTTTAGCAGAAGTGAAAAAAATGTAATGAGAAAGGCTATTAAAGCCGCTTTAAATCAAGGCGCTACAAAAGATCAGATTGCAAGGGCTGCAGCCGAAGGTCCATATGCTGAAGCAAAATATTTTGTTATAGCTTCAAGATGGATTTCAAGTAGAACACTTGAAACCTTAATTTGTGATGATACGGATGTTGGGATAACAAGCACTTTAATACATTATATAAATGGGACCATGTTGGATACTTCCCCTTTGCTTTGATCCCTCCTACAATTTTGGGATTTTGCGAAATTTCCCACTGTTTTTTACGATATATATGTAGGAAACAGGAGAGAAACAATGAATGCCCAAGAAGAGGTTTTAATAAAAAAGTTTAAAAGGTTTCTCGATGATGTAAAAATCAGCAAACCTGAACATCTTTTCCAGCTGGAAGATAAGGTTATTAAAGAGATAACTAGAATAGCAGAGACACATACCTCAGATGAGGCAAAAATCGTAATATTGGAAATTAGAGAATACTTGTTTAGTCATTCTGAAATTAATACAGAGCCCCATATAAAACCGCTCCTTAAGAGTTTTCAATATTCAATAGAAGGAGCTATCTCTACCGCTCTTTGTTGCTTGTAAAAATATACTGAAATTATCCCCTTGTTTTTTTCGATAATTTTATAATAAAAGACATTTAGATTTTGATATTAGGAGGATGAAGTATGTTAGTTGCAAAATTACCTGGAAGATCATCTGATGCGATGTATAGGATAGGGTTTATGCCTAAAATTAGAAGCCGTCTCAGCATTCTCTCTGCTTTAGGCTACAGGTTTACTCAACCCTTTTTAAATGAACTTTTATCTATAGTGAGACAAGACGCAGAGGAGTTTGTCCTTGGTTTTAAGGTGTCCGCTGACACATCAAAAACACAATTTTCTCGTTATAAAAATTATGCTGTAAAAGATCGTGTTTTTTGTTTGAAAAAAGAGTTGAATGATAGTCAAATTGAAGAAGCTCCTTTTGAGTTATCTCCTTGTCAAAGCACTGTGCCGGATCTTCCTGGCCCTGAAGATGAAAGTGATAGAGCCCTTTTAAATGCAAGAATGATGGGGGGGGCTATGTCTGAGGTTGGAATGCGAGGTGATGATGAAGACTGTTTAACAATCAGACAAGGAGATGAACTTGTTTTTGATGAATGGGGAATCTCTCATGAAGGATTTGCACGCTTTCTTGCTCAACTAAAAGAAGGGGCTAAATTGCGGATTAACGGTTCAATTTATTTACATCATGTAAAAGAGACCAATGGAAAGCAGCATTGTCCTTATACAAATAGTGGAACTGATATGCATTATGGACGTTTTATTAAATATGATGGAGTTTCTAATCACATAATTACAAAAGAAGGATCCCCAGACTCTATCTTTGGTTTTTCAGATTTACATGAACATTTAGCTTCAGCGCATCATTTTTACGAAGGGGGACAAAATAATCCTGCTTTGTTTGGTATATCAACATATAGATTAGATCCAGCATACGCATTTAATTATTTTGGGTTTAAACACGGAGAAATACCAACCGTGGAAATTGTAGAAGGTTTTTCAGAATTTCCGGAGGCAACTTTTTCTTTTGATTTTAAACCTTTTTAATTGTTTCTTTTGCAAGTTTTTTTAACTTTGCGGAGAATTTCAGCTCTTCTTTATGGTCAATTGCGGGAAAACCTGAAACTATTGAATTTGGAGATATATCTTTTGTAACTCCCGATTTCCCCATTACTATTGTATTTTCACCGACACAAACGTGATCCTTAAATCCGGCCTGTCCCGCAATAATCACGTTGTTTCCGATTTTTACACTTCCGGCCATCCCTACCTGGCTTGCTATGGCGCATTTTTCTCCTATTTCGCAGTTGTGGGCAATTTGGTTTAAATTGTCAATTTTTGTCCCTTTTTTAATTATAGTATTTCCTATTGTTCCACGGGCAATACATGTATTTGCAAAAATTTCGACATCATCTTCTATTATGACATTACCAATTTGAGGTATTTTGATCCAGTTTTTATTTTCATCTTGTTCAAAACCGAAGCCATATGTTCCTATAACTGCTCCACTATGTATTATACAACGTTTTCCTATTTTTACCCTTTCATAAATTGTTACATTTGGATGGATTATTGTCCCATCTCCAAGTTGAGTGTTAGGCCCTATATATACTAATGGGCCAATTCCGATATCTTTTCCAAGTTGTGCGGATTTGTGAACCACCGCTGTTTTATGTATCCCTTTTTCTATTTCACAAGAGGTTGCAAAAAGCTTTAAAATTTTTGCCATTGCTAAACGTGGATTTTTGACTAAAATTGCTGTTTTGTTTGTTATTTTGGATCCAATAGGGGCTACTATTGCAACTGCTTGGGAGTTTAAAGCTTCGTTTAATTTTTTTTGATCAAAAACAAAAACTAAATCTTCTTTTGTTGATGTAGATGCTTCAGAAATAGTTTTGACTTTAATAGAAGGATCGCCAATAACTTTGCCCGAAACTAAATCTGCGAGATCGCTTATTTTTTGCATGAAAAGATTAATAATTTATATTTTATTTATTAAGATCTTTTATTACCATGTCGGTTATGTCCATGCCACCGACGATAAGGACCTGTTTGTCTAAAACTATGTCTATCCCTAATTTTTTTGCGACATTTTCAACCGAGTCTACAATATTGCCTTGAAGTTTTGAGGTTAACTGTTCGTTAAGTTTTAGTAATTCTGTCCTTTTAGGCTCTAATTTTTTCTCCAGATCTTTTGTCATTTTATCGAGTTCATTTTTGCTTTTTCCCTTATCTTCTGCTTCTTTTAATTTGTTTTGACTGTCTTCAAATAGTTTTTTAAAGTCTTCTTCCTTTTTTTGAAGTTCTTTTTGAGCCTTTGTTGTCTCTTTATAATTTGAGAAGACCTTTTGTACATCTATATAACCGATACTTGATGTTTCAGCAAAACCAACAGAAACTATGAACATTGAAAGAAAAAGCGCAGCAAACATTTTTTTAAACATCTCTTATCCTCCTACTAATTTATGACATAATTATATCATAATTTTTTTGGAAAGGAAAATAAAATTTAAGTAACTGTTATTCCAAATAAGAATTTTTTGACAGTAGAAAACTTCTGCTGTTTGAGTCCCGAGATACTAAGCTATCGGGACGATTATCATAATCGGGGGTCAGAAGTTTTCGGATGGCGATAAGATTCTTTACTTTGTTTACTCATACGCCCTAAGAGCCTTGTCTCAAAAATAATTGCTGCTCTTATTTGAAAAAAACGTAATAATATGTTATAATCATAAAAAAATAGAGTACTTATACTTTTTCTGATTTTCTAAACTTACCGCATATACATATTCTTATAAGTGCCTTTTAAAAAACAGGAGGTATTTTGTATGAATATTGGTATTTCTTTTTTTGCGACTTCGACTGCTGCTTCAAATGGAATTTCTCAAGGGGATGGTGTTTCTGCTAAGAGGCCCTATAATATTGTTGGACAGAAGGATTGGTTAACAAATGCCAAAGAGTTAGTTGAAGAAAACACTGCCGTAGAAATAAAATTTGGTCATTATTCTATAAAAAATGATAACGAAAAAGGGTATGGCTGGGGGCTTTATCAAAATGGGGAAAGAACTTTTTATACTCAAACCGGTTATATATATTTCTTAATAAAAGAAGAAGCTGCAAAAGAAGGCATAGAATTTAATGAGAGGAAATGGGCAGATACAATGAAAATGTTTTCTGAAACAGATTTAAAATCAAATAAAGTTGACTTTTTTAAGTCTTTGAAAGAGGGAAAAGTTATTTATTTTGAATAAACTTATTGGGACTGTTGCTAAATGTCACCCTAAGCCCTTCGATAAACTCAGGGCAAGCTTTGTCGAAGGGTGCGAAAGCCTTAATAATTGCGGCAGAAATTATATATTTTACAACAGTCCCTTATTGAAAAAATTTTTTTAAAAGCTTGTGTCCAGAATCAATTTTAATTTTTGATTTTTTAAGCTCTTTTTCATTATATTTCGTTATTGTCTTATTTCCGGTGTTTTGAACATTGTTATAAATAACAAAAGGGACAGGATCACTTGTATGAGTCATTAGTTTTATCGGGGTTGGATGATCAGGCAATACCATTATTTTAAAATCTTTAATCCTGTTTTTTATGCTTTTTAATAAATAACCGACTATTTTCTCATCAAAGTCTTCAATAGCCTTTATTTTTCTTTTTATATCGCCCATATGTCCGCATTCATCAGGAGCTTCTACATGAACAAACACAACATCATGCCTTTTAATCATTTTTAGGGCTGCGTCTGCTTTTCCTTTATAGTTTGTGTCGATAAATCCTGTGGCCCCTTTAACGTACGGTATTTCTGCTCCGATTATTTTCCCAAGGCCTTTTAGAAGATGTACAGCGGTAATTACTGCTGCGGATTTATTATATTCTTTTTTAAAAAGTTGCATTTGCGGTTTTTTCCCTTGCCCCCACAACCATATCATTGTTGCGGGTTTTTTGCCGTTTTCTATCCGTGTAATGTTTACTTTATGTTCAAGAAGGTGCATTATAGATTCTTTCATCAAAGATTTTATTAAATGTTCGCCGGGTCCTTGAGGAAGATAGAGTTCGACCTTTTTTCCTGTTATATCGTGGGGTGGGGTACAATCAAGCTTTGGAAGATTTTCAACAAAATTTCCGACCGTTGGATTAATAACAAGAAGATGCCTATAAGATAAACCCGTATAAAAACGGATCCCTTTATGTCCCATCTTTTGATTTAATGTTGTTAATATTTTTCTTGCTTCTTCTGTTGATATATGATCGGCAGTAAAACTCTCCATTAGGCCATCTTTTATAGTTACAAGATTACATCGAAAAGCAATATCTGATTCTTTAAGTTTAACCCCGAGAGAAGCAGCCTCAAGTGGGCCTCGCCCCGTATAGTATTTTTTAGGATCATAGCCAAATATTGACATTGCGGCTACATCTGAGCCGGGGGAGATATCTTTTGGTACATTTGAAACCCATCCACACATCCCATTTTTTGCCAAGAAATCCATGTTTGGTGTTTTTGCTGTTTCAAGAGGAGTTTTGAAGTTAAGTTCTTTTAGTGGAAGATCGCTCATCCCGTCGCCAATTAATATTAAATATTTCATGGAGTAACTCTTTTTATTTTATTTGTATTTTTAGATGTTTTTGATGTCACGTCTTTTATTTCTTTAATATATGGTATCTTTATCTCTTTTTTTATTTCCGGCATCTGTATTGAAATTGATTCTGTAATTTTTTTTGTTATTGTCTCTGCGTGCGGAAGAGTTATGTTCATAATGTAATTTGTCAATTCAGATAATCTGGAGCTTTTTATCTCTTTTTCATAATGCTTAAGAGGAGGGAAGACTCCTACGATCATAAGGAAGATGTACCCGACGATTAACCCCCTTAAGAAACCGAGAATTGCCCCGCCAATTTTATCAAAAGGGCCTAATATTATAACAGTAATTATTTTTTTAAGTATCCAGAAGATAAATTCAAAAATCACAGTCAATATAATAAATATAGTCAAAATTATTATGATTTTGCTGAGTTCATTATTTAAAAGTCCGACTTTGCTCAATAGCTCAGTTACATCTGATGCAAAATTTGATGCTATTGTTAAACTGAAATATAAGGAAATTATAGATAAGACGGCGCTAAGAATGCCCCCTCTTAGGCCAAGAACTAAAAAAACTATTCCGAATAGTCCAAAATAAATATCGATGGAATTCATTCTGCTTAATTATAGTAGGCAAGGTATAAAAGGGTCAAGTGGTGATTATTTGATTTTCTTAAGAATTTTTAATTTCTGTTTGATTTTTGGTTCTGAAAGTCCGATTATTTGTGCTGCTAATATTGCCGCATTTTTGCCGCCATCTATTGCAACGCAAGCGACCGGTACACCAGGAGGCATTTGCACAATTGAAAAAAGAGCATCCTGTCCTTGAAGATTTTTTGAGGCTACCGGAACTCCTATTACGGGGATTGTGGTATGTGCTGCTACTATGCCGGGCAATGCTGCAGCCATTCCGGCTATCGCTATGATTACATCATATTTTTTTTCAGAAGATTTTGCAAAAGTTATTACTTTTTCAGGGGTTCTGTGCGCGGATGCTACTAAAACTTCATAGGATAAACCTATTTCAGATAACATAGCAGTAACTTTTTCAACAATAGGCATATCAGATTTTGATCCGGTTATTACTCCAACATTTAACTTTTTCATAGAAATTTCCTTTTTAAATTAAGGAGTTACAGTCATTATTTTTTTTGCTTGGTCAGGGTGTTTTGCAATAAAAATAAGTTCTTCTCGTGTTAAAGGTTTTTGCGTATGAACATTTGCATATCTTACAAGCTCTAAAATCTTAGAAGCTTCGGCGTCATCTTTAAATTCCACCTCTAGTTTTCCATAGACATTTCTGAAGCCTTTAATGCCGGAATATTCCCCGACTGTTATAGACCTGCCGCTGTCTACGAGTTCCGGATCCCCCCTCCCGAGCTCTTCAAAATCATAAAGCTCGTAATTTCTTCTGTTTTTTAACGCTCCGTCAGCATGTATGCCTGATTCGTGGGCAAAGGCATTGTTTCCAACGCCTACCTGGTTTATAGGAATAGGAATTCCAAAAGCATATGATGCGTATTTTGCAAAAGCCCATATTTTATTTAGCTTTATATTTTCAGGAAGAAGTTTTTTTTCTCCAAGCCCTTTTGCATATTTTAAGGCTAATATTGTGGCTAAAAGGTCGGCGTTTCCCGCTCTTTCTCCAACGCCATTTATTGTGGTGTTAATATACGCATCTTGACCTGCTTCAATAATTCCTCTTGCCCCTTCTACGGAACATGCTACGGCCATTCCTAAATCGTTATGGCAGTGCAGTTCTATATCCATTTTTATGCTTTCTGCCAAATATTTTGTCCTTTCATAAATACTGTTAGGACTATCTGCTCCTAGGGTATCACAATAACGAAGCCTTTTTGCCCCATGCTCTTTCCCTGCTTTCCCGAACTTTACAAGAAAATCTAAATCAGATCTTGATGCATCTTCGGCATTTACCGCAACCGTTTCCGCTCCCAACGCATAAGCCTTATCTACCGCATCTGTCATGCTTTTTATTATTTCATTGTCTGCTATTTTCCCTGCAAATTTAAGTTCCCACATAAGAGGGGATGTTGAAATTGATAGGTTCAGATGTTTTATTTTTGGAACCAGCTTAAAAGAAATCTCTACATCTTTGACAATTCCTCTAGCCCATCCTTCAAGCCTTAAGGTTGAAAGAGCTCCTGTTTCAACAAGTTCTAGGTTTGCATTTAAATAGTTTGTCTCGTGATGCGTAAACGGGAAACCGAACTCAGATTGAAAAACACCCATTTCATCCAAGTACATATTAATGATTGTTTTTTCCAGTTTGGCAAGTCCAATTCTGCTTGTTTGTACACCGTCTCTATTTGTAACGTCTATTAAATAAACTTTTGGCATTTAGACTCTCCTTTTCTTGAATTATATTTGAAATTATAACTGTTTTTTTGACTAAATACAACCCTGGTGTTATACTGATTTTTATGGAAAAAAAGAAGGTTGTTGCCGTTATTTTAGCTGCAGGAAAAGGAGTTCGCATGCAGTCTGATATCCCAAAAGTTTTTCATAAATTGAGAGGAAAACCTCTTTTGCAATATGTTGTTGAAACTGTTCAAAAAATAGGTGTTTTGGATATTTATATTGTGGTAGGCCATAAAAAAGAGCTGATAACTGAGTATTTTAATGGGTGGCCGTTAAAGTTTGTGGAGCAGGAACACCAGTTGGGGACGGGGGATGCCGTTAAAACCGTTGAATCTTACCTTAAAGATTTTAATGGTACGATTTTAGTTTTAGCGGGGGATGTCCCTTTGCTTTCTGATGATACTTTGCGGAATCTTATAGGTTTTCATGAGCAAAATAACGCAGCTGCGACTGATTTGACTGCGGAACTTCCTAATGCTGGAAATTATGGACGAATAATAAGGGATATGGACGGTAAAATTGTTAAAATTGTAGAAAAAAAAGATGCGACGGAAGAAGAGTTAAAAATAAAAGAGATAAATACTGGAACATTTTGTTTTAATTCAAGTGATCTCTTTTGGGCATTATCCAGGGTAAAATCTGACAATGTACAAAGAGAATATTATCTTACCGATACCATTGAAATACTTAAAAAAGAAGGCAGATCCGTTTTTGCATATTTGGCGCCTAATTATAAAGAGACTTTGGGGATTAATACAAAAGAAGAACTTTCTGCATTAGAAGAGATGTTAAGCTGATATGACAAATTTCATTGTGCCAGACAAACATGCCAAAGCTTTAGATGTAATGTCTTCCGCTGAAAATTATAATAATTGGATATATCAGAAGATAACGCCGTATGTGGGAGATACAATCTTAGAAATAGGTTGTGGTATAGGGAATTTTACAAAATTTTTAATAAAGAAAAAAGAGCTGACTTGCGTGGATATGATAGAAGAGTGTATATCCAAATCCAGGAGAAAATTTAGTAACAGCGATAATATTAATTACATTTGCGGTGATTTTTTGGATGAAAAAGTATTAAATAGTTTGCCTCAAAATAAATATGACACAATAATCTGCTTAAATGTTCTTGAACATATAGAAAAAGATTTTGATGCCTTAAAAAAGATGTTTTATCTTTTGAAAAAAGGAGGAAATTTGATTCTTATTGTTCCTGCCCTGCAGCAAATTTACGGATCGCTGGATGAGGCTTTGGGACATGTAAGGCGTTATGATAGAAATTCTTTAAAACAGCATTTAAAATCTGTAGGGTTTAAAATGACCGCTTTGGAATATTTTAATTCTATCGGTATATTTGGTTGGTATATAAACGGTAGAGTTTTAAAGAAGAAAAATTTATCTTTATTGCAGACTTTGCTTTATGACAAGATCTTCATACCGGTTTTATCAAGAATTGAATCTTTCCTTTCTCCTTCTTTTGGAATGTCCCTGTTGGCTGTATCTAAAAAAGAGTAATTATCATTTAAAGTGTACGATGTCAGTTTTGGCAAACGTTCAAAATAAACCCCGATTATGATACTTGGGGTAAAAGTTTTTTTGGCAGGAGGAAAGTTCGTCTGTTTGAGTCCCGATAGCGAAGCTATCGGGACGAGTTACGAACTTTCCGGATGACAACAAAAACTTTTATTGGACAACCGAAATACCCCGAGCGTAAGCTCGATGTTGTTTATTTTGAAAAACTGACAAGTTGCTTTAAAGTTTATTGATCAAAATATGCAATTAATCTATAATTAGGCACATGACAATGCTAAATTTTGGGGATGAATTTTTTGCCGTCGAACAAATGACCGCGCGGATGGTTAATAATATTAATGGGGTGGTCATAGACGGGTTATCTTTAAATGTTTATATATATGTGATAATTTTTTTTCTTGTCATATCCTGGCTTCTATTTGAATTTTATAAAAAGATTCCTTTTGATTTTATGGATTTAGGAAGAAAAACGTTGATTTTGATGTTTGTTTTTTGGTCATTAATGGAAATTAAATCGACTTTAAATTATATAAGTTATGCGCAGGACGATTTCAGGCTTTTTTCATATAAAACATTGGACCAAAAAAGAATGGAGACACCTACCGAAGGTCTTTACAAATTTGCTAAACTGGTGGAAGAAAAAACTCCAAAAGAGGCGAAGATAAAATTCTTTATTTTAAACAATGATGATTTTATAAAGATAAAACTGAAATATTATTTAGCTCCGACACATTTTAACCAGGTTGAATCATTGGAGGCCGCAGAATACATAGCAGGTTACGGAGTTAATTTTATGCCAAAAAATATTTTAGGAGCAACTCCATATGGATGGGTGGCAAAAAGATGATGATTTTAGCGGTATTATTGCCGACAGTAATAGGTTATTTAATAGTTTGCGCTGTTTATAAACAATCGATTTCTTTTATTGAAAAAGTTGCCCTTGGATTTTTGATAGGGACATCATTTATGACTTTACAAATGTTTGTTTATTCTCTTGTCGGAATAAAGTTTGGAATGCTGTGGATTTCTTTGCCTTGGTTTCTTCTTTTGCCTTTAATTATATTTGCAGATAGAAAAATCTCTTTTAGCTTTAATGGCTGGAAACAGATAGAGCTTCTTTTGCTTTTACTTGTTTCCATGAAAGTCATTTATGTTTTTTTTGAGGCTTTAATAAAACCTGTTTTTGGATACGATGCCATATGGAATTTTTCACTTAGAGCAAAAATCTTCTTTTTTGAAAAGATGATTCCATTTGTTAAACTGAATCCATATTTTTTGGGGGATGGCATGAAGAATTATCCTCCACATCTTCCCCTGCTTGAGGCATGGACTTATATAACTATGAACACATGGGATGATGTTAAAATGAAAATAATATTTCCTCTCTATTTTTGTTCGCTACTTATTATTTTTTATAAGGCTTTATTGCGGGAAAAAAACAGGGCACACAGCCTCTTTTTTACTTTTTTGCTTTCTTCTTTTCCGTTGCTAACATATCATGCGACTATTGAGTATGCGGATTTTATTGTCGGGACTTATTTTTTGGGCGCAGTTATTTATTTATATGAATTTTTTAAAGAGGGAAAGACTAAACATCTTTTTATCTCCGCTTTGTTGGCCGCGAGTTGCGGATGGATAAAGGAAGAAGGATTGGTTTTTTATTTTATATGTTTTTTTGTTTTTTTCGCATACAATAAATTTAAGAATTTAAAGAATCTGGGGATTTATCTGATCCCTTTTTTTGTTTTTATTTTTCCTTGGACTTTGACCAAAAAAGTTTTGGGATTGGAATTGGGAAATACGCATGAAACTATTTTTAAATTTGAAAAACTTTTCAATTTTCACCAGGAGGCTATATGGAAAATAGCTTATAAAACTTTCCTGACGGACAACTGGCACTTATTCCCAATAACAATGATTGTTTTTTTGGTTTTTTATTATAGAAATGTCATAGCTACAAAAAAAAGATATATTTTGGCCTGTTTTGTTTTGGCATGGCTGTTTTTTATCTACCTTTATTTGTTCACTTACAACTGGGAAAATATTATGAATGATATTATTTTAAGTAGAAATTATCTGACTTATTTCCCCATAGGCTTGTTTTTAATGGCGTTGACCTTTTCTTTTTCTTCTTTTGCTCCTAAAAACCGCACAGAAAAATATGCAAAGTAGTTGACGAGATAAAGTCATCGTAGTACAATCGCGCCATAATGGAAGTCTTGTTGAATTTAAATCGATTAATTTTGCTTTTTATTTTTGTAATAAGTGTAACCTTGTTTTTTTATGTTTATAGCAAGAAAAACCGTTCCCCGAAAATGGTCGGTTTTCTATTGTTTTCGACTTTTTCTTTTTCTCTGTGGATATTATGTTTTCTTTTTATTTTATTTGCGCCCAATCATTTTTTTATCTTGTTTTTTGAAAGGTTTGCCGTTTCTATTTTTGCTTTTTTAGCTTTTTTATGGGTTTATTTCTCTTTTGTTTTTCCGGAAGGAATGGTAACGGGGAAAATCTCTTTGTTAGAAAGGGTATTAATTGCATCTCCGGCTCTGTTTTTTACCTCAGCTTCTTTATTTACTAATTGGATAATAAAAGATCTTGTTTTATCCCCATATTCTTTTTCGTTGCCTTTGCCTTCATTTGGAATGATGTATTATTCTTATGTTTTCTATTTGGTTGTTTATTTTATGTGGGGAATGATTAATTTAGCTTTAAAGTTTTTCAAGAGTGAAAAAATTGAAAAACTTCAAATTTTATATGTGTTATTTGGAACGGCAATAGCTTTTCTTGGAGGATTTCTAATAAAATTAGTTATTCCTGTTGCTGGAGTTTATGATTTACATGTAATAGAGCCTTTATTTGTTTTAGTTGCATTGTTTTTTATTTCGTATGCGGTTGTTAATAGTCAGTTTTTAGATATAGAAGATTTTTTGCTGAAAGGGTTTGGCATTGTTTTTGCAATAGGTTTGCTTGTTGCCACTTTTTTTTCTTTAGTTGCTGTAAATTTTAGTTTTTTGCTTACTTTTTATATTATTGCAATAGACCTGTTTTTTGTCTTTTCTATCCTTTTGAAAAATTGGAGAGGAACATCCAATCGTTCTTTTGCCTTGTTTGCTTTAAGTGTGGCTATTTGGACGTTTTCTATTTATATGTATGGGATAGCAAGCGATCCCTTGGATGCTTTGTTTTGGATTCGTGTCTCTTTGTATTCTGCCTCTTTTCTGCCTGTGCTTTTTGTTTGTTTTGCAAGAGTCTTTCCTAGAGAAGAAGAGATAAATGTTTGGGAGTGGACGACATTATTTGTTCCTGCAATAACGTTTGCTATGCTCTCTTTTTCTCAGTTGCTTATTGTTGATGTCAATACTCGTCCATGGGGATATAACCTTGTTTTAGGAAAATGGTTTGTGTTGTTTGCTTTTTATTTTATTGTTTCTGTAATATATGCATTGCATCTTCTTTTGAAAAAATATTTTAATTCGTCAGGAGTAATTCATTTGCAAATCGGATATTTGTTTCTTGGGTTCTCTTTAGGGTTTGTTTTTACATGTATAACAAATATTGTTTTACCTTTGATTGGAATTTCTTCCTTTGTTATTCTTGGGCCGTATTTTACTTTAATTCCTATTGTATTTTTAGCTTATGTTATTGGGCGTTATAAATTTATGGGATTGGAATTGGCTCTTCGCAGAGGGACAACGTATGCTTTTGTTACAATGCTTATGTTTGGTTTTTATGTGTTGGCAGGCTTTGTGGCGGAGTGTTTTTTTAGGAGAGCGCTTGGTAGCAATTCTATTTTAATCTCTATATTCTTTGCTGTTTTTATAGCATTGGTTTACCAGCCTCTCACCATATTGTTTTTTAATTTGAGTAATCGTTTTTTTGTTATTTCAAGATATGATTATCGCTCAATTTTGCACAGGGTTACCTCTACAGTTACGGGCAAAACTGAGCTAAAGGATTTATTGCGATTTATTGTTTCAATCCTTTTTGAATCTATGGGGTGTGCCAAGATTTCCTTGTTGATGCCTGATAAAACCAGGAAAAAATATGTTTCTGTCCCTATGGAACTAGACAAATGGGAAAATTTTTATAAGAATATTGAAATTGAAAAAAGCGGCTCTATTGTGAAATGGCTGGAGGATTATAAAAGGATTCTTTCCCTTGAAGAATTGGAAGATCGTATCTTGCGCAACCAATCATTTGCTAGCGAATTTGGAAAAGGAAAAGATTTTTTTCTTGATTTAAGAGATAGCATGAAAAACTTGGAGATAGAAGTTTTTGTTCCTATTATTTATAAAAATGAATTTAAAGGAATTATAGCATTGGGGCACAAACTTTCTAATGAACTTTATACAAGTGAAGATTTATCTCTTTTGCATAACATTGAAGGGCAGGTTGCAATTGCCCTTGAGAATATAATGCTTCATGAAGAAAATGCGGCCTTAAAAACAGAAATCGGCAGAAAAGGTTTGAATTGAACGTCTAAATACCTTTTTTCTCATGTCTTTGCTAATTTTCAGCCCCGATTATAATAATCGGGGTTAAGCTGGATCCCCGCTTTCGCGGGGATGACAAATTGCAAAAACTGTCATTACTCAACAGTCCCATAATAGAGATAATATCATTATAGTCTATAAAAGAATAAATTGATCATGTATAATACTGGGCAAGAACATGCTTGAATATTTAATAAGTATCCAGAGCGTTTTTTTATTGTTTGCCTTTTTTTTAAACCTTGCTTTAAGTTTAACCATATACTTGAAGGATAGAAAAAACGAGGTAAATCGTTCTTTTTCTGCCATGCTTTTTGGCATTGCTTTTTGGACTGGAAGTTTATTTGCTTTTCTTTTGGTTAAGAACTTAAACTGGATTCTTTTTGTTAGAAGACTAACCCCAATAGGATCTTCTATTTTAGTCGGTTATTTCTTGTATTTTTCATTTTTGTTTCCCAACAGGCATGTTCCATTGCCGCGAATACAAAGATATTTAATGCTTGCGCCAGGATATGTTTTTTCGACTTTTTCGATTTTAACTCCTTTCATGATTAAAACTATCAGAGTTTTTGATTTAAATTATCCATTTTTGGGAATGCCTGAGTTTGGTTTTTTGTATAAAATATATGCTATTTATTTTGTCGCTTATTTTATTATAGCTATATCTGTGTTGACCTATAAGTATATAAGAGGGGTGGGCAAAGAACGCGTGCAGCTTTGGTATGTTCTTTTTGGTACGGCTTTTGCGGGTGGTGGAGGAGTTGTGTTGAGCCTTTTCTTGCCGCTTCTAAACATACCCTATTTTTTTACTTTAGGGCCTATTTTCAGTTTAATTCTCGCAGGGTTTATTTATTATGCAATTGTAAAACATAAACTTTTGGGAGTTGAAGTCTTTCTTTCCAGATGGTTATACTTTGTATCCTTATTGATCATAGCTTTAGGCAGTGTTTTGGTCGTTCTTTATGAAGGGCCTGCTTTTTTGCCGGCTTTTTATTTAATCTTAACGCAAATTGTTTTAGGCGCCATTATTTTATTTAAATATTCTAAGAGCAAACTTAATACTTCTTTTATAAACAGGATTAATGTTTTCTTTGCTCTTTTTGTTTTTTGCTGCTCAGTATTGAGTTATTTTGCTTATATGGTTACAAGCAGAAATTTATCAGGATTAAGCTTTTATGACAGGTATATTTTTGTTGTTGTTTCCTTGCTTATGTCATTTTTTATGTATTTTTCTTTTATCTTTCCTTCGCCTAAACGAGAATTTAGTTATGTTAAACGTATTTTTGTTTTTTCTTTCCCTGTAATAACTTTGTTTTTTACCACGTTTAATATGCTTATTAAGTATGTAGAGGTGCACAATCGCATAATTACTCCTGTTTTTGGAGGGGTTTATATAGTTTTTGTTTTTTTTGTTTTGTTTTATTTCTTAGGAAGTTTATATAATCTTGTAACTAGTTACAACGCATCAAAAGGCATTGAAAAAAACCAGATTAGATATATGTTTGTAGGAATAGGTTTTGCCTTTGGCTTTCTTATGATTACTAATTTTATTTTGCCTTGGTTTGGTTACACCCATTTTGCAGTTTTTGGCCCGTATTCTACATTGTTTTTTATTGGTTTTACCTTGTATGCAATAATGAAACACCGCTTAATGGGCGTTGAGATTATTATCCAAAAAAGCATTATTTATTGTTTTGTTGGGTCAATCATTATGGGGATATATGCTTTGATTATTTTTATTTCAGAGAATTTTTTTGAAGAGGAGTTTGGCTTTATTACAATCTTAATTTCTGCTGTTTTTGCTTTGGGTATTGCTGTTGTGTTTCAACCGACAATAAGCTTTCTTGAAAATTTTACAGGCAAGTTTTTTCTTAAAGGACGTTATGATTATCAGAAAAAGATTCGCACCGTCAGCCAGGAAATTACAACCCAAATTCGTTTGGAAGATTTAACAAAGCTGATTATTTCAACTTTTATTGACGATATGAAAGTCTCAGTAGCTTCTTTGTTATTACTGGATAAAGCCAAAAAGAAGTTTTATGCGGCGCCGCTTGATTATATGAAAACTGAAAAAAAATATAAAAACCTTGAAATTGATGTTAATAGTTCTCTTGCTGAGTGTTTAAGGACGGTTAAAGATGTTATTTCTTTGGATGAGCTTAACGATGAAATAGCAAGGAAGAAAACATATTATGAAGAAGGGGAGCTTAAACTTAAAAGTTTATTAAAACTAAAAGAAGAAATTGACAAATTTGGTGGAACACTTTGGATTCCAATAATGTTAAAAGAAGAATTGGTTGGGATTATATTCCTGGGAGATAAAATATCAGGCGATATATATACAGTTGAAGATATAGAACTTTTAACTGTTCTTGCAGGACATGTTGGTATAGCCATTGAAAATACTGCAATTTATGAAGAAGTGTTGAGCGTTAAAAATTATATTCAGGATATTTTGGATGCAATGGTCTCAGGGGTTTTAACTGTTGATGTTTATGGTCGAATAATTACTTTTAATCCTATGGCGGAAAAAATCACAAAACTGTCGGGGAAGGATATCGTTGATAAAGATTTTAAAGAGGTTTTTTCCGCTAAAAGCGCCATGCGACAGACTATAGAGGCAACTCTTCATAATAGATGTTTTAGTAATTTTGAGACGAGTTTGGTATCCAGCGAAGGCAATCTCATTCCTGTCTCTTTAAATAGCACCTTGCTTAGAAATGCTCAAGGCAGAAAAACTGGCGTACTTATTGTACTATCTGACCTTACTGAAGTTAAGATTTTACAGGACAAGGCTCGCCAGGCTGATAAAGTAAGCGCATTGGGAACGATGGCCGCCGGAATGGCCCATGAGATAAAAAATCCTTTATCTTCTATGAAAGTTTTAGCTCAACTTTTGCCGACAAAGTATGATGACCTCGATTTTAGAGAGAAAATTATAGAAATAATGCCTAGAGAAATAAATAGAGTTGATAGAATAGTTGAATCTTTGCTTGGGTTTGCTCGAGCTACATCTCCTAAATTTATTCCGCTTAATTTGAATCAATTAATAGCTCAAAACATTGATGCTTATAAAGGACAAGTAAGTGAGTCAAAGATTGATATTGTTACCAATTATGGAAGGATTCCGCAGATATCCGGAGATCCTGATCAGCTTATGCAAGCTTTTTCTAATTTTTTATTAAATGCTATTCAGTCTATGGATGCTGGTGGAAAACTAACAATTTCTACAACAGAAGGACGAAGAGTTGAAAATATATTAGAAACCGTTAGAATCGCAATTTCTGATACGGGGCATGGAATACCTCAAGATATAATTAAAAAACTTTTTGATCCTTTCTTTACTACAAAATATGCAGGAACCGGACTCGGCTTAACTATTGCACATTGTGTAATTGATAGCCATAGAGGGACAATAGATGTTGTTTCTACTGTTGGAGAAGGAACTACATTTATTATCGATTTACCGATAAAACAGGAAAGCAATATGTAAGTCGGAGAAAATAGGAAGTGCTATGAGAGAGCAAGGGATAATAAAGAGAGTCGTTTCTAAGGATATAGTTGAAGTAGCGCTTCAAAGAAGTGGTGGTTGCGGGCGTTGTGGCGCTTGCAAAGTTTTATCCGATGGCTTTTTTGGTGTTGAAGCTATTAATAGTATTGGGGCAAAGATTGGCGATAATGTTATTTTGGACATTGAATACAATAATTTTATTTGGTTTTCTGCCATTATATATATTTTCCCTATAATTCTTTTTGGTTTTGGATATTTTTTAGGAGAACTTTTTGAAAGTGGGATAATTTTTGCGTTTCTGTTTTTGATTGTTAGTTTTATTTTGATGTATTTATACGATAAAAAAGCCTCAGATAAATTTTCAAAAGCAAAAGTTGTTGCCTTGTTGCAAAAATGATTATTTTTTTATCAAAAGCTTATTTATAAGACCAAACTTGTTTTTTGTGCCATAAGAGAGCCATATGGACAACAAATAATGAACCCCGATTATTCACGCCAGAATCAATAATCAACAAATTGTCAAACATTTACTCGAGGGATGAATAATCGGGGTTAATAATCGGGGTTTAGCTTACATTGTTGCGGCTATGTTATAATAATGTCATGCAAGAAGATAAAGATAAGGTTGTTTGGAAGCCCGGGACTATGGTTTATCCTGTCCCTGCAGTTCTGGTTTCCTGTGGGGATAGACCTGATAATTATAATATAATTACAATCGCATGGACAGGGACAATTTGTTCGGAGCCTCCAATGACTTATGTCTCTATTCGACCCCACAGGCATTCTCATGGAATAATCAAGAAGACGGGCGAGTTTGTAATTAATTTGACAACAAAAGAACTTGTTTATGTTACTGATCTTTGTGGAGTTAAGTCGGGACGTGATATCAATAAATTTAAAGAATTTCATTTGACACCTGTAAAAGGAGAGCATGTCAAGGCCCCTTTAATCAAAGAATCTCCTGTGAATATAGAATGCAAAGTGACAGAGGTTAAAAAGCTTGGAACTCACGATATGTTTATTGCAAAAGTTATGTGTATTCATGCGGACAAGAAATATATAAGACGTGACGGGAAGTTTGATTTGCGAAAAGCGGATCCTATTGCGTATTCTCATGGCAACTATTACGCATTGGGCAAGTATCTGGGGTTTTATGGATATTCAGTTACAAAGAAAAAAAGAAGGTAACTAATATTCGGAGTTGGTGGAGGATGTATTTCCTGCTATAAGCTATAAGCTATCAGCTACTCGGGCGAGTGGCGGAACTGGCAGACGCACATGACTTAGGATCATGCGGGGCAACCCTTGGAGGTTCAAGTCCTCTCTCGCCCATAATAGCTTATAGCTTATAGCTTATAGCTTATGGCTAATGGCTTATGGCTAATGGCGTTAATGTTAAAAAAGTTGTCTGAATTTGTTGGGCGTCTCTTATGGCTTGATTGTTTGTATGCTATAATATTTTTGAGTTTAATTGATAGCTATAGGCTATTAGCTATACAAGCGGGAGTAGCTCAGTTGGTAGAGCGCAACCTTGCCAAGGTTGAGGTCGCGAGTTCGAGACTCGTCTCCCGCTTTTATTTCCTCTGAAATTCCACGATTTTTCTCTCGAAGAATAAATATAGAGGTTATGCAAAATTGATTTTTAAAAAGTTAGTCTCATTTTCAATGAATTCTACGGTGGATAAAGAAGCTGCCAGTTCTCTGCTGATTAAATTTGAACGATTGGATACATCTTCACCCACAGCTGTCGATAGATTTATTCAAGATGTACAAAGAGTTGGCTTTCCTTTTACGAATACAGTGCTTAAAAAAGTCCTTTTAAATAGTAATGTAGGAGATTCAGAACATCCTTTTAGAAAATTATTAAGAAGTCAGATTACTCAGTCTTCGGCGGCATCAGGACTATCTGATGATAGATTATTGAGGTGGGATGATAATGTTGCCGCAGAATTTAGATCTATTTTCCCGCCGGATGAATTTGAAGTTGTGTATCACAAAGTTTTATTTTTTGAAGAGTATGCTTTAAATGGTCGAGGTATGCCTACAAGAGATTCAAATGACTGGTATAAGATAATTTTTGAAAAAATTATAGAAAAGAAACTTAAAGCTGAGGGATATGTTTTATTGCTTAAAAAATTGCTTGCAGTTGCCATGCAAAAAGGTAAAGAGGCCCAATTTTTGAATGTTGTTCGGAGATTGTTTCATCCTATGATTTGTGCTCAAGTTGAAAGCGCTCTCTATCAAATTCTGAAAACTCTCCCTTCGCGGGAAGAGGTCGAAGCTCAACGGGCTAGAGACCTTGCTACAGTCTTAGCAGAAGCTAGAAATACATTGGAGAGAGACCGTGGGAGAGGTGGTGAATTATATATATCAGCAGGAACTACTACTGATAGTATAATAAATTTAGCGCGACAGTCACTTGAATTTGACGGATGGACATTCCTTAGAATTGAAGATGGTGGGAGAGAGGGAAGGTTTTTAATAATGAGACCTTCTACTCAAGCAATAAGAGAACTAATAGAATGGCGAGAAGAAGAACTTTATAGAAGGATAGATATGGAGATTAAAGCTAAAAATCGTGTTCCTAGGCCCGGGGATTCGGTAATTGATTTTTTGCCTGGTTTTTGGGAGGTTCGTGTAGGCGTTCTGGATTATAGCAATGAAATGATTGAGACTGTAATACAAAAGTTGAAAAGAGACTCTTTTTATAGGTTTTTGGATTTCGAAATTGATGAGGGAGTTGAGTATATGCAATATAAGTTTTTGATAATTAAAAAGCCTAGCTTTTGATGCTGTCATGTTTTTGTCGAAGAACCCTGCGACTGAACCCTGATTATCATAGTTGGGGCGGTTTTCTAAGATTTAAAGGTGAATTTTGCAACAGTCCCCTTAAATAACTTCTATCTCGGGCTTGTTGTGTAATGACAGTTTTTGCAATTTGTCATCCCCGCGAAAGCGGGGATCCATCTTAACCCCGATTAGGATAATCGTGGTTAAATAACTTGTATTTCTTTATGCTTGGTCTCTATCTTTGAGATCAAATCATCCAGCATTCCAAAATCTTCTTTTTTAGGAATCCCTTTTATAATGACCGGATCTATTATTTCAACTTTTAAATTATTAACCATCCCTTTTAACTGGTCGACCATTCTTCCCCCCCACCCGTAAGAGCCGATAATAGATATAAATTTGGTTTTGGGTCTTAATGCGTTGACTAAATATGTCGCGTAAATTGCCAGGGGATGGGGGCCTGCTAAAACCGTAGGTGAACCTATGATAATGGTTGTGGCATCAACAAGCGCCATCGCAAGCTCTCCCAAATCCATCTTTGCAAGATCAAAGGGTTTTGCTCTTATCCCTCTTTTTTCAAGATTTTCGGTCAGATAATCTGCCATTATCGATGTACTCCCATGCATTGAAACATAAGGGATAACTACTTCATTTTTTGTTGTGTCGGAAATCCAGTCTTTATAGGCATCGATTATAAATGAAGGCTTTGTATATACAGGCCCATGGCTTGGGCATATCATCTCTATTTCCAGATCCTTAATCTTTTCCAGGTTGTTTTTTATATTGGTTCTAAAAGGCATCATAATTTCTGCATAATATCTTTTTGCTGAATTATATACATGTTTTTCGTCGTTTATGAATATATCTCCTATCCCTATGTGTGAACCAAAAAAATCACAAGAAAACAGAATTTTATCTTCTTTTATATATGTAGACATGGTTTCCGGCCAGTGTACCCAAGGAATATAAATAAACTCTAATGTTTTTCCTCCGATAGAAATTGTCTCTCTGTCATTTATCGCAATAAATTTTTCTTCAGGAATAGATAGATGGTCAATTAACATAACCTTGCATTTTGGATTTGTTACAACTTTTGCCTCTTTATAAATTTCTAGGATTGTCGGAATAGATCCTGAATGGTCCTGTTCACAGTGATGAGAGACGATATAATCGATGTGGTCTATTTTTAGTTTTTTTAAATTTTCTATTAAGATTTTTTCTTTTGAAGGATCGACAGTATCTAAAAGGGCTGTTTTTTCACTCCCTTTTATAAGATAAGCGTTATAGCTTGTCCCGTCGGGGAGGGGGATTAATTCATCAAAAAGCCCTCTTTCGGAATCGGGAGCTCCTACATAATGTATATCTTTTTTTATTTCTTGTTCTTTCATCTCTATATCACCTTTTCAAATTGAGATTTATCCGCTCCGCAAACTGGACATACCCACGTATCCGGAATCTGCTCAAAAGCGGTTCTTGGGGATATCCCACCATCAGGATCTCCTTTTTCAGGGTCATAAACATATCCGCAAACTTTACAAACATACTTATCCATTTAAATCACCCCTATATTAAATAGTTTACAGTATTAAATTGGTTTTTTAAATATCTTTTTTCGTCACGCTATGATCTTTTTGGGAGGATAATTTATCTTTTTTGATAAAGTTTCTTCATCAGTTTATTTATGGTAAGTGTGTTTATAACATCTTTTTTTTCTATCCATCCCCGCCTCGCCATCGAAACTCCAAACTTCATATTTTCAAGAGAAAAAGTTGCATGGGAATCTGTATTTATTGCGAATAAAATCCCCATCTCCTTTGCCATTTTGATATGCGTATCTTTTAAATCAAGCCTTTTGGGATGGGCATTTATCTCCATAAAAGTTCCCGTATCAGCGGCCGCTTTTAACATCTCTTCTACATTAACATTGTAAGGTTCTCTTTCGTTGATAAGGCGTCCCGTGGGGTGGGCCAGAATGTTTACATATCTGTTCTGCATGGCTTTTATAATCCTCTTTGTCATTTTATCCTGCGGCATTTTAAAGACGGAATGGACAGCGGCCAAAACGACATCACACTCTTTAAGTATCTCGTCTTTAAAATCAAGATATCCATCAGGAAGGATGTCTACTTCAACCCCCTTTAATACTTTTAATCCTTTAATCCTTGCATTTATCTTGTCAATTTCTTTAAAAGCTTTTAAAATTTCTCTTTCTGTTTGTCCGTGGGCTATTCTTTGTGATTTTGAATGGTCGGTAATTGCAATATATAAATAACCGAGTTTTTTGGCGTATTCTGCCATCTCTTCTATGGGGTTTTTTCCGTCGGAATGTTTGGAATGCATCTGCAGATCGCCTTTTATATCGAATAACTCGATCAGCCTCGGGATCTTTTTGTCTTTTGCTATTTCAAGCTCATCTTCTCCCGCCCGCAGTTCAGGAGGAATATAGTTAAGTCCCAACGCCTCAAAGAGTTCTTCCTCGGTTCTTCCCGCAATCTTTTTGTCTTTTTTAAAGAGGCCATACTCTGAAACCTTGAGTCCTTTTTTTATTGCAAGCTCCCGTATTTTTATATTGTGCTGTTTATTCCCCGTAAAATAGTGGAGGGCGGATCCGAATTCATCGGGCTTTAAAACCCGCAGATCAGCCTGCATGTCATTGTTTAAAATTACGGATGATTTTGTCTCTCCTTTTGCCAGAATTCTTTTTACTTGCGCAAGTTTTGTAAAATAATCCATCACTGCTTTGGGTCTCTCCGAAATTACGAGAATATCTATATCTCCGATTGTCTCTTCCCTTCGCCTGAGAGAGCCTGCAACTGTAAGCTTTTTTATCTCTTTTAAGTTTGCAAGCTGTAAGGTAAGCGTTTGTGCGAGTTCATCCGCGTCTGAAATCAAAAAACGGCCATGGCTCCTCTTTTTAAGTTCTATCCCTTTTTTAATATTCTCTTGTTTTTTCTCTTTAAATCCCGGCAAATCTTTCAGAAAACCTTTTTTGATCGCACGTTCAAGATCGTCCATGGAATTAATCTTGAGCTCTTTGTGAAGTTTCATTGCTGTTTTTGGTCCCATACCGGGGATGTTAATGAGAGCAAGAAATCCTTTGGGAAATTCTTTCAATAAGTCCTGATGTTTTTTAACTTTCTTATGTTTTATATACTCTTCAATTTTATGCGCAATCGATTCTCCTACACCTTCCAGTTCTTTTAGACCTTTTAATCCTTGTTTTTTGTAGATTTCATCAAGATGGTGGGGGAGGTTCTCAATATTTCGCGCGGCGTTTTGATACGCGTGGATCTTAAAACGATTCTCCTCTTTTAACTCAAGAAGTTCAGCGATTTCCCAAAATATTTTGGCAATTTCGTTGTTTTGCATATATTCTGCTTAAAATATTAGCATAAATTTGGATAAAAAAAGTGTGAAATATATTAAAAATTTGTTCGAAATAAAACTATAGGAGTGAGATTAAAAAATGTTTAAAAGAAAAGTTGTTTCGTTTAATTTATCAAAAAGTGTTTCTCGTGAAGATTTACGAACATTATTGGCAGATGTGAAGAGGGAACAGGCAAATCCATCTGATGGATTAATAAGCAGACTGCAAAATTTCGGTTTTCCTCTTATAAGAACTCGCCTTATTCAAGCAGTTAATAATGGATCTATTGAATCTATATTGAAAGGTCAGTTGCCAAGAGAGGCATCAGCAGTAAATCAGGGTACAGTAAGTGGAACAGCGAGCGCCCAGCCTGTATCTGCTGTAGCTGGCAGTTTGCCTAAGATTGAAACTCCGCAGATATGGTTTTTGATTCAAACTAGAGATATGGAGAGTTTTGATAGCTCTGCTTTAAATCATTTAAAGGCTTTTTTAAGGTGTTCTACTTTTAGCACAGATATGGAATTATTAAGATTTTATTTGCCTGATAGAGTAACAGGGCAGGTTGAAAGAATTGATATATCATCATCAGATCCTTCCCAAGAAACTTCTATATTGCTTTCTGTTGACTCTCTTTTTTCAATATATCTTACTTCAACCCGTTTTTCCAAGAGAATTGTTGTTCCTGTTCTTTCTTCTAATTTGCTGGCTGAATTTGGAACTAGACTTGCAATGTTTACCTCTCAACTTCCTGAAGGGACAATTTGTGCTCCTTTGATGTTTAGAAACTGTGTAGGAATTCCTCCAGAAATTTCAAGACTTCGAGATCTTAGGGTGGATCCTAACAAGGGTGGAAAAAGTTTAATAGGTAGCGGAGATATGGATACTAAGATGTCTAATGTGGTTAAGGAGCTTAGAAGAATAACTGATCGTTGGTCTGAACCTGTGCAGTCGTATAGCTTTGAAGATATTTAAGAGATGGAAAAGGAAATAAGAAATCAAAAAGTGCTTATTTTTCTAAGTATTTTTTCTCCGAATAATGTGGCGCTTTGTGGCCCATCGGCTGTTATAATGTTTCCGTCTTTTTCTACTCCTCTCCCTGTATAAATTGCTCCTTTGCTCTTTATAAGATCGGCAACACCTGAAAAAGATGTCACCTTTTTATTTTTCAAAATTCCTGCCGTTGCCAAAATTCCTACGGCCGCGCAAATTGCTCCTAAGACCTTATTCTTTTCCAGAGCCTCTTTTACGATTTTGTGCGCTTCCTGATTGTCAAAAAGATTGTATGATCCAGGGCCGCCGACAAATATTACAGCGTCGTATTCCGCGACATTTAAACTTTGTAAATTTATATCTACGTTCGTCTCCATTCCGAGTTTTCCTATAGCTTGACCTGTTTCTGTTGAAGCGGTAATTACTTTAATGCCATTGTTTGTTAATACTTCTTTAGGGTTTTTGTATTCTTCGTCTCTAAATCCTTGTTTTGCTATAATTATAACTGCTTGTTTCATGGTTAATCTGTCTCTTCCTGATATTTTTGTTTGTGATTTAAGTTTGCTAAAGGAGTTTTGTTGTTTATTTTTGTAGCGTCCCATACATTATATGCCCAAAATAGAATGATAAATATAATTGCAATACCAAATGCGATAAGAAAAACTTCACCGGAAAAAGCCAGAGTTACATATAGAAGGGTAGGGATACCAAAATAAAAGGTCAACATGAATTTGAGCCCTTTTTCTGTCTCCCCCTTTAATATTTGCCCTGAACCTACAAAAAAAGCCGAAAAAAATCCTAATGCGAGTTTCATTGTTTTGAATTAGATTATACCTTATTCACGGCGTCTTGACAAAACGTTTTAGTGTGTGTTAGCCTTTATACCTGATCTAATAATCTGGATTTGAATATTTAGGAGGATAATATGGCAAAAAATTTAATGATAAGGGGTCTTACTCTTTTAATTTTAATTTTGTTAATCTCTGGTTCTTGTTATGCGGAGGTAAAGTTTAAAGATCTTCCTGCCGATCATTGGGCGGCAAGTTCTGTTTATGATTTAGTCCGTTTAGGTGTAACGAGTGGTTACCCTGACGGTACTTTTCGCGGGAAAAACAATATTACAAGATATGAAACGGCAATTCTTATCGCCAAGCTTGCGGAGAAACTTCCGGAGATGGATGTTACAAGCATTCAATCTGAATTAAACAGCCTCAAAAATGAAATAGCAAAGGTTCGTAAAGGTGGGAGTATTCCAATTACAGGTGAGTATGAAATGTTTTCCAAAGTGTCAAATCTTTTGGCAACCGGAGGAGTCAACGGCCGCGGGCCAATTATGGTTTATCGTTTAAAAACCAATATTGATTATGATCTCAACGATTCAACCAATTTAAAGGTTGGGTTTGATACCATGGATTCCGGGTTTGACGGAACTACCAGAGATTTGGCAAAAGAGATTATTGATGTTGTTGGGACGGTCAAAATTGATCCTGTAGATACAATCCTTTCTGATTTTGGTCTTGAAAATAATCTTGATTTGACATTTGCAATGGGGCCTGGGAATATTCGGCACGTTGATTCTACCGGTTTTATCCCTTCTGAAACCGGATATACATATTTGAGGCCGGATTCCGGGGTGTATGTGGGGACAAATTTGTTGGGATTTGATGTTTTAGGTGGGTATAAACAGGCGTTAAAAACCAATGCCGGAGCTTCTTTAACCAGCGATTTTACAGGATCTATTGCTTATAATTTGACAGGTGTTCCATTATTAGAAGTACTTAAGGTCAAAGCCAGCGGAGATTATCTCCAAAAGCATGGAACTGAAGGCGTAGAGACAAGAGGGATAATTGATCTTGCTACTTCTATTTCAGATAATATTGGTATAAAAACAAAATTGGGGCTTACTTCTACAGATTCTAAAGGATGGATGGTGGGGGGAGAATTGTCAGTTGCTAATGTTTTAAATAGTGGAACCAATGTGGTGTTCAAAGGATCAAAAGTGGGGGCTTTATTTATACCCAGCTCTTTTGCTGCTGAAGTTTTTGATGCTGCCGGATTTGATTTCTTTAACAGACCATTAGAATCTTCTACTGTTAACTTTGGTGGTTTGGTTTCTCAAAAATTGGGGGATAAGCTTGAATTTCAAGGTAAAGGCGATTTAAGACTCTCTCCTGATTATGGGTATGGATCAGACAAAGCTAAGTCCAGGGCCACAGGTCAGGTCGGTTTTGCATACGAAATAGCGCCGCTAACTACCCTAGATACTTTTTATCGCGTTGAGCAAGATCCTACAGTCGGAGAGACTACAGATCTAGCTGCTATGGGGTTAATTTATAAGTTTTAGACGGTTTTGATAAACTGTAATTTTAAGGCTTTCGCACCCTTCGACAAAGCTTGCCCTGAGTTTATCGAAGGGCTCAGGGTGACATTTCGCAAAATCTAAACCGATTATAGATATTAATCGGCCTTAACGCTAAAATTTGTTGTTATCTACCTTTAAAAATTTTTGATGTGAATTACAATATTATAAAATTAAAAATTTTAGATTCAACACAAGATGAAGCCAAACGCAAAGCCTTTAAAGTGGATGAGGGGACTGTGGTTTGGGCTGAAAAACAGACTATGGGGAGGGGTAAACCTGGAAATAAGTGGTATTCTCCTAGTGGGGGGCTTTATTTTTCACTTATTTTAAAACCTACAAAACCTGTTAAAGATATTTTATTTATTACTAAACTTGTAGCGGATGTTGTTGTTGATCTTCTTTCCAAATATAATATTACAGCTGAGATTAAATTGCCTAACGATGTTTTTGTGGCAAATATGAAAATTTGCGGTATTTTGACGGAAAAAACAAAAGAGGGGCTTATCATAGGAGTTGGCATTAACTTAAATATTTTAAGTTTTCCAGAGGGGTTTCTTGCAACTTCGGTTACATTGTTGACAGGTAAAGAGATAGATCCGGAAATTTTTTTAAACCAATTTTTAGAGCTTTTTGATTTAGCCTACTGTCATTAACCCCGATTATTCATACCGTAAGTAATGTTTGACAATTTGTTGGTTATTGATTCTGGGGTGAATAATCGGGGTTAATAAACTTTTTCTTGACATATTGACACAATATGTTAATTTATAAATTAAATGCTGATTTGTAAAAAAATAATTTGTCTATGAATTATATTTTTTGGATAGGAATAGTAGCTGCGGTATTAACAACGAGCGCCTTTTTACCTCAGGTTATAAAGGCTTATAAAACAAAGCATACAAAAGATATCTCTTTTATGATGTGTATTGTTCTTTCCGTTGGTTTAATTCTTTGGTTGGTTTACGGTATATTGCTTTTTTCTTTGCCTATAATTTTGGCAAATTCTGTAACATTATTGTTGATTGGATATTTAATTTACTTAAAAATTAAATATGGTTAATCCTAAGTTTTTGGAATGATAACAAATTGGCAAATAGGGGGTTGTTTGTATGAAGAAAATTGTATTTTTGTCTCTTTTTGTTTTTTTTATTTCTTTGTTGGTTGGGTGTTCTGGTGGTGGATCTTTGGAGTATAAGTTTACAGAAGATGTTATTAAAGTTCTTAATCTTTCTGACTATGCTTTATCCGGATTTGGACAGGGGAATTATACCTTAAAAGAAATTGACCAGATGACAGAAGAGAGAAGTGGAAAGATAAAAGAAGCAAAGGACAAAATCTCAGGTTATTTACATTCAAAAGACCCCTATGTTAAGGAAGTTGCTGAAAAAATTTATAACGCTTTGGATATTGTTGTTGAGTCAAGATTGCGAATGAAAAAACTTGAAAAAGATCAAGATTCCGGCAAAGTGGATTATATGGAGTTCTTTGAGATTAGCGATAAAGAGATGGCAGCGCAAAGTAAGGCGTGGGCATCGTTTGACGCGTCCATAGTTTTATTAAACAATATAATATCCAAAGTCTCTCCCGAAGAGAAATCTTCATTGTTAAAAGAGGTTGATAAATTTCCTTTTGATACATTTGAAAGCAAGCAAAATGAAAGATTTGGCTTGGTAGCAGGGGATTTAGAACATCGTTTGAATGTTTTTAATGCTTATAAAAAGTTGAGAAGTTTATTACAGTAATTTGATAGTGACAAATAAAAGGAATAATTTCGTAAACATTGAAAATGGACGTAATTAAAGTTTCAAAAATTATAAAATCAAAACGCAAAACTATTGCTATTGAAATAAATAAAAAAGCTGAAATTGTAGTAAAGGCGCCTTGCAACGTACCCGATGAAATTGTTTGGGATTTTGTAAATAAAAAAATAGAATGGATTAAAAGAAAGCAGTATTTAGTAAGGCAGAGGAATAATTCAAAAATTCAAAGAGAGTTTGTTCAGGGGGAAGGATTTCTTTATCTTGGGAAAATTTATAAATTAAATATAGTAACTGATCTTTCATCTCCTTTTGAATTTAAAGAGGACTTTTTTTTGTCTTCAAGTTATGTTGATTATGCAAGGGATTTGTTTGTTAAATGGTACAAAGAGAATGCCCTTTCCGAAATAAAAAAAAGTGTTGAGCAATATGCTTTTTTAAGAAACTTAAGATATAAAAAGGTCAGGCTTTCAAGTGGTCGATGTCGTTTAGGATCTTGCAGTGCAAAAGGGAATCTTAACTTTAATTGGCGTTTGATTATGGCGCCACAAGATATTATTAATTATGTTGTTGTCCATGAGCTAATGCACCTTGTCGAAAAAAATCATTCAAAAAGATTCTGGCATAAAGTTTCTGAATTATTTCCCAACTTTAAACAGGCAAGAAAATGGCTGAGAGATAACGCTTATTTGCTTGATATATAATAAATTATTGCTTAGGCCTATCGTTCTCCTCTACAAATTTTCTTATCTCTTCTACGTGATCGAGAATCATTTTTGCCTTTGTAATTCCAAATGAAAATGGAAACTTTTCATCTTCGCTTCTTTTTAAAACAAGAAGAGGTTTTCCCTTATATTCGGATCTTTCTGCTACCATGATATTTGCTCCTTTTTATTTTTTAAATTACTATACCATGGGACAACAAAAAATTCGAGTGAAATTTTTGTTTACAGATAAACGAAAGATCTTATTTATCAGGGGTTTATATATGACACAAATAGAGTTCCGTTTTAAACCGGTAAATCAGGGGATTTGTGATGGTTTTTTGTTAAAAAGATTTTCTGAAAGTCCTAAGTCTTTGTGTGTTCAGATGAAAAAAAATATATACGGAGAAAACGAACTTGATTATATTAAGTTTTATTTTCATCAGTTGAAGTTTTTGGATAGTTTGGGAGTTTTAAATAGAAGAACAAGGCTTTTTAATGTTCTTTCCGGTTTTGATCTCTTTCCGGGGTATTTTGTTGATCAGATGTGGACTTTTGATAGGAGGATAGATGGAACTGCCATCCATAATTTTTTTGAGGATTTATGCCGGGCAGTCAATAGAATGGGAGTAATAGATGAGCCAGGAAAAGAGCTACTTTTAGCGGATAAATTGTTTAAGGGTTGCAAGATAACGCATGAAAGAGCTAATGTGTTAGAACAAGGCTTTTTTGATATTTTAAATAGATTTGTAAGGCCTTTTGATGTTATTTTTCTTAGATTTACTATAGGATATCTTTTGGGGTGGGGGACAGATTCCTGTAGTGTAAAACGATGGGTAGATGAATTAATTGAGAAAGTTCCCGTGAATACGAATTTTGTTGTTATTGATTGTAAACCCAAAGAACCATATCTAAATTTTCCGGAAGGCTTGGCAGCTTACATGTTAAAAAGCAGGAGATTTAGAAATTTGTTTAGTGACGATTATATTAAAGCTTTGGATGAAATTAATTTAAAAGCCACCTCTTTTACAAACCAGAGATATGTAAGATTAAATATGGATAAGATGGATATTTCTCTTTTGCTGGGAGGAAGCCTTGCGGCCTTAAGGAAAGTGTATTAACTTCGATTATTTACGTCAGGGAACTGTTGCGTAATGGTCATTCCCGTGAAAACGGGAATCTATTTCTCAAAAAACAAGATGGATCCCCGCTTTCGCGGGGATGACAAATTGCAAAAACTATCATTACGCAACAAGGCCGTCAGGATCAATAACCAACAAATATTTACTCGAGGTATTAACCCCGATTATCCTAATTGGAGTTTATAATCGGGGTTAATTTACATGACTAAAAATCTGGAATGCATTAACCGCTTATTGCTATATTGTTAATTAAAAGGGTGGGGCTTCCTAGGTTTGAAGAGGAGGGGAAAAATTCTAAATCGTCACCTATCGTTTCGATTGAATTTAATAGCTCAAGTAGGTTTCCGGCGATTGTTATTCCCCGAACAGGAAATGTTTTTTCTCCGTTTTCTATCATTATGCCTGCGGCTCCGATTGAAAAGTCTCCGGAAATAGGGTTGATGGTATGCATTCCCATAACACGTGTTACAAATAATCCATTTTTGATTTTAGATATAATTTCTTGAGGGCCTATTTCTCCCTCTTTTATAAAAATATTAGTCGGCGCCACATCGGGGAGAAATTTATAGGATGCCCTTTTCCCGTTGCCTGTTGATTGTTTCCCTTCTTTTTTTGCTGTGTAATTATTGTGCAAAAATTGTATAAGTTTCCCGCTTTCAACCAGAATTGTTTCTTGTGTGGGAGTCCCTTCATCATCAAAAGGGCTGCTGCTTAATCCGTTTTTCATTTTCCCATCATCAATAATATGTAAAATAGAAGAACCAATATTTTGGTTCATTTTTTTCGCTAAAAGGGATTTCCCTTTTTGCGCTTCATCTGCGGAAAACAAATGAGAGATTGCTTCAAGTAATTGCGCTCCAACTTTAGGGTCAAAAACAAGAGGGATTTTTTGCGGGGATATTGTTTTTGCATTTAAAAGTTCACATGCTTTTTTGGCCGCATTTGTTCCTACTTCTTCACTTAAATTTTTATCTATATCTTTTATGATTTTAAAATAAGATCCACTTTCTTGCATTCCGTTTTCTTCTGCTATTATGTCGCACATAAGGCCATAATAGTTGGCATTGTAAGATGAATTGATGCCATTTGAATTTATAATTGTTGTTTTTGTTTGGGTCTCGATATAAGATGTTTTTTCTGTTTTTTTAATCCTTTTGTCTTGTTTGTATGCAAATTCTTCTGTTTTTAGTGCTAAAGTTATTTTATCCTGAGTTGCAAGTTCTTCTATCTCTCTATTATAGGTTTTAATATTTTTAAATTCTTTTGGTAACAGAGAAATTGTTTGATTTTTATCTTCATGGCTGTTTTCCGCGTTTGATATGGCTTCTTCCAAGATTGTTTCAAGATCATCTTCATCAAAATTAGTTGTATAGGCAAAGCCCATCTTATTGTTTTTTATTACACGAAAGGAAATGCCGCCTTCATAGGAGTTGTCCATTGATTCAATGTGACCGTTTAAAATATCTATGGATGTCAAGTAAGATACTGTTTTAAATATTTCTATTTCTGACTCTTTTTGCTTTGCTAATGTTAATAGCTTTTCCATTTTTTATAGGGCCTGGATTGCTGTTATTACTGTTATATTGATAATGTCTTCTACTGAGCAACCTCGTGATAAGTCGTTCACAGGTTTTTTTGTCCCTTGAAATATAGGGCCTAAAGCTACAGCTCCGGCTAACCTTTGGGTTAATTTGTAGCTTATGTTCCCTGCATCAAGATCAGGGAATATCAAAACATTTGCTGTCCCAGCGACGGGGCTTTCCGGAGATTTTTTATTTGCTATCGATTTAATCAAGGCTGCGTCTGCTTGTAGTGGTCCGTCAATAAGTAGATCTTCATTCATTTTTTTGGCTATTTGTGTGGCATTTGTTACCTTGTCAACATCAGGATGGTTGGCAGATCCCATAGTTGAGAAAGATAGCATGGCTACTTGAGGCGTTGTTCCTATTAATTTTGAGAAAGACTCAGCTGTTTGTATCGCGATTTGAGCTAATTCTTGCGAGGTAGGGTTTGGCATAACACCGCAATCAGCGTAAAACAAAAGTCCTTCTTCTCCAAATTCTTTATTTTGCAAAAGCATAACAAAAAAACTTGATATTATGGAGCTGTTTTCTTTTGTTCCGACGCATTGAATTGCTGCTTTTATTGTATGTGATGTTGGATGGTTAGCGCCGGATACCATGCCATCTGCTTCCCCGCAATCTACAAGCATGCCGGCAAAAAAAGGATAATCTGTGGTTAATATTTCATAAGCCTTTTCTTCTGTCATTCCTTTTTTTTCAAGTTTAATCTGAAATTTTCTTGCAAATTCTTTGATCCTTGGATAGTTTGCAGGAACTATGAACTCAATGCCTGTTAAGTCTATGTTGTTTGCCGCAGCATTTTCTTTAATTTTGTTTTCGTCACCAATTAAAATTATTTTTGCCAATCGGCTTTTCGTTATAAGCTCTGAAGCTTTTAATATTCTAATATCTTCTGATTCGGGGAGGGCTATTTTTTTTGTTGATCGTTTAGCTTTATTCCAAATGTCTTGTATGAAATCCATTTTTCCCTTCTTTCTTTGTTTTTTGATCCCTTGAATTACTTTAAGGGCCTTTCTCTCTTTTGTTGTTATTGTATTTTATGTAAGAGCTTTTTGCAAATCTTCTTTAGTATATATCCCTTTATCTCTTAAAAAAGGGATCATTTTCATCCATAATTGATAGGTTGTTTCAACGTCTCCCAACGCCCGATGCTGGTTTAAACCTTTAATCCCGAAATAGGATGCGACGGTGTGTAATTTGTGGTTAGAAAGGTTAATAAGATATTTTCTTGATAATTTAAGAGTGCAAATGAGGATGTTGGAGAATTTTTTTTTGCTGTGATGTTTTAAAAAAGGGATATCAAAATCCGTGTTATGCGCGACAAGCATATCATCTTCTATAAAACTTAAAAACTTAGGGGCTATTTCCTCTATTTTTGGATGCTCTGCTACCATTTCTTGGTTTATTCCTGTCAGTTGTTCAATTTGCGGGCTGATTTGAGATTTTGGATTAATCAGGTGGTTAAAAATATCTTTTATCTCTCCATTTTCTATTTTAAGCGCGCCTATTTCTATTATTTCGTTTATTGACGGATCAAGTCCTGTGGTTTCTATATCTACAATAACATATTTTTCTTTTTCAAGTTGAACTATATGTTCCCTGGCTCTAGAAAGAAAAGGAAAAAGTTTTTCCAATCTTTGAAATTCTCTGTCTTCAAGTAGATCTTGCATAAATTAAATTATACGATGTCTGTCAAATTTTGTTTAATTATATTTCTTTTGGGGGTCAAAAAGTTTTTTGAGGAAAAATATTCATATTCTCCGGGAGACAAAGTTCCAAGTGTTATATTTTCGATTCTAACTCTTTTTAAAGTGATTACATTGTTTTTGACTGCCGATACCATTTTTCTGATCTGTCTTTTTTTCCCTTCTCTTAGGATAATATTAAATTTTTTATTGGTGATTGTTTTTAACTTTGTTGGGAGTGTTTTTCTCCCATCTATTATAATTCCGTCCTCAAGTTTTTTGATTTCCTGATCAGACAATTCTTTTTCAACTGTAACCTCATATTCTTTTTCATGTTCATATCTTGGATGCATTAGTTTGTGTGCAAGTTTTCCGTCATTTGTGAGGATTATTAATCCTTCAGATTCTTTATCAAGGCGACCTACGGGATATAGCCGGGCAGGGATATTTTTTATAAGATCAAGTACTGTTCTTTCTCCGGTATGTCTTTTGCATGAACTTATGTATCCTTTTGGTTTATAAAGTTTTATGTAGATTTTCTCTTCCTGTTTTTGAATATTTTTGTTATCAATTATAATTTTGTCTTTAGATGGGTCTATTTTTGATCCCAGTTTTTTTATGATTTCTCCGTTTACTTTTACTTTGCCGGAGGTAATAAGTTTTTCCGCTCCTCTTCGCGAGGCTATTCCGCATTCGGCAATATATTTTTGAAGACGTACTTCTTGTGGCATTAAGGTTTGTCTAACTCACGGACTTTTTGAATAAAACCCAAAGCATTTTTTACTTCCTGCATATCCTGCCATGTTAACCATTTTGGCGATCCCTTTTCTTTCCTAGGGTTGCGAAGTAAATATGCCGGATGAAAAAGAGGCATGACATCAATGTCTGTTCCGGGAAGTTTTCTCCATTTTCCTCTTATTTGCGTTATAGGTTCATCTATCTTTAAAATAGCTTTTACAGCCGGAGTCCCGGCAAGTAAAATGATTTTGGGCTTTATATACTGGAATATCTGAGCCTGAAGATAGGGAGCGCATGCCTCTTGTTCGGAGGCGAAGGGGGCTCGGTTGTCTGGCGGCCTGCATTTAACTGTATTTGCTATATAGATATCATCGGGTCGTTTAATGCCTACAGATTCTAGAATTTGCGTTAATAACCTCCCAGCCCTTCCTACAAACGGAAGCCCTTGAATATCTTCGTCAGCGCCGGGGGCTTCACCGATAAGCATTAAATCACAGGGTACCGGACCATTGCCAAAAACTACTTTTGTGCGACCCTGAGATAAAGGACATTTAGTGCAGCTTTGGCAAATCTTTTCAGCTTCATTATAGGGAAGGTTACTAAAATCAGTCGGTTTAGAAAAAAGATCCATCTGCTTCAAATTGTATCAAATGAAAGATTTTTGTGCAATATGGGCTTTTGCGTTAATGACAGTTTTTGCTATTTGTCATCCCCGCGAAAGCGGGGATCCATCTTAACCCCGATTATCATAATTGGGGTTAATAATTAAGGTTAAGTTTTTTAAGTTTTCAATGCAAGATTTTTATAAGTTACTTCGACATATAAAGTGTGAGAACTTATATTATATATAATCTGAGGAGGTTTTTCTCTTGAGCTTAACTCCTGTTGATAGAGCTAGTATTAGGGGTGTTTTTACGCAGCTAAATCCTTTTGGGGGCTTTAAAAGAACTCAATTAGATGCTACAGAGAGAGTCTCTATCTCTTCGTCCGCCGCGCAAGCTTCGGAGCAGCCAGGCGAAATAGAACCGACACAAACTTCGGGCTCTCAAACTGTTGAAGATGGTCTCCCGATGCCTGACGCTCAAGATATGGTTCCTTCTGAAGGTAAAATGACACTTCCTCAAACAGTTGATAGTCTTATTTTTCAGCGATGTGTAGAGGTTAGAGAAGATAGAATATTTCATGAACATATTGTTTATGGACATTTGGATAAATCTTTTTCGGCTGATGGGATGAGTAAAGAAGAATTTAATAAATTGCTGGGGGTGGATGTCTCTAAAATATTTTGGCATGAAATTACCATGGGAAAAGGTGTCATAGAAAATAAAGATGAGCTCTTAGAGATTTTAAATCATGTTTTAGATTCTATGAGCATGACAGGGGAATATTCTTTTAAGGCTTTAGCGGAAAGTAAGATGCTTTTAATTGTTGCTCCTAAGACTTTAGCTTCAGGTGTAAGGGAGATGAATTGGCGAGATACAATGCTTACAGAAGGTTCAGAAGACTATAATCAATATATTGCTCGGGCTTTTTATTATGCGCAAGTATCTTCCAAAGATAAAAAAGTAGAAGGGTTTTCAGATCTTGATGCCAAGGGGTGGGAGATATTTACAATGGGTTTGCTTAATCATTTCCTGAAAGATGGAGGCAAATTAATTGGGTATGATAAAATGAATAAACTTTTGCTTTCTGATGGTTGGACGGCATGCCGTTTTTCTTCAATTCTTGAAAGATATTATCTTGATAAAGATTATATGGCAGATTATTTAAAATTAAATAGTGATTTTGACGGGTTGCTGGGATCACAGAAAGATTTAAGAGAATTTAGAAAATGGGCCAAAAAAGAAGGGGTGGCGGGTAGAATTGATGCTGTAGATTTTGATGCTAACGCGAAGACTCACGAAGGAGAAGATGTCCTCGCTTTAATTTTGAATGGTTACAAAGCAAATGGCATTGATTGGGTTGTAGATACGTTGAATATGTATAAGACAAAAACCGTTCAAATAGTAGGAGGTAGTGGTGCGACAAGTACAACTGATGTGCCGAGCGAGCCTATTGATCCAGGGGAGGAGGATATTTCGGTAAGTGACGATTGACGATTGTAATTTGTATTTTGTTTTTTTGTCTTTGCAAATTACAAACTACAAATTACTAAATACTAAACCTGGGGGGTGAATTTAAAAATGGTATATACACCTGCAGCTTCATTGAGTCCTAAAAGTGGAAGCACCAGCAATGGAAAGAGATATGATACTAAGCTTCCGGAAAAAGTGGACAAATTGACTTCTGATGTAAATACTGTTCTTCAGGGAAATGCTTTTAATAGGATGACGCCTGAAGGAGATCCTGTTGACATCTTTGAATTTACAAAGGGGAAGAGGTCTCGTGGAACTGAAAGTATATTAGATAAAATTGCCAAGTTGCTTGGTTTTGCCAAGGAAGATTCGCATACTCTTATTAAAAAAGATGAAAAGGAGACAGTCATTACTCATCCGGTTGACAATATGACATGATTATGTAAAATGAGGGGACAAATATGATTTTTTTATCTTCTATAAATTGGATTACGGTATTTGTTACAATTGCGGTTGTTTTTATAGCTTATAATACATTTCAAATTATCCGTTATACCATCATAAAGAAAAAATCAGAAGAGGCAATGAAAATACTTGATGCCAAAATTACTGATATAAATAAAGAATTAGAAGACGCAAAAAAAGCTTTAAAAGATAAAATTGAAAACCTCAAAAAATAGCTGAAAAAATCCTGAAAATTTCCTTCCAAAAGAACAAAAAAGATACAAGTTTTATCCTTATTCTTTCGATATAAGAATTGATGAGCCATCTTTATCAAATATTAGAACCTCGAAGGCTTTCTGAAGACTTTGAGCGTGATGAATTTGCAGGCGCAGGCGCGCCCCCTCCTTATTTGTTGGCTGAAGAAGTAAAAGTTTTAGAACTTAAAGCTGCTATTCATGTAGATATCTCTAGCATTCGTGCGAGTATAAACAGCACAAACGCTCAAATGATTGAGAATAATTCTTCTGTAAATCTTGCGGAAGAAAATTCTAATTACATTGCCAATCAACCTGTTGATGAACCTGGGTATGCAATTGAATCCGAAGTTCCTCCTAAGTCTAAACCTATGACTACCCCTGAGCTACCTTCTGATGCGGGCATTCAGACTTATAACGCGCCTACTAGCAGCAATAGTACAACAGAAGCTAATGATGACAATTATAATCTTGAAGCAACTTATAATGTTGAGATAAATGGTAATACAGGTGAAACTGTTGTTACAGATCCGGATGGAACAAAACATACATTTGATAGCCAGGCAGATGCTCAGGCTTACATTGATGCAGAAGCAAAAAAGCATGACGGATGTATCATTGTAAATTATACGGAAACAACAACTACTACTCATCATACTGGTGGAAGGGGAAATATGCATGAAGTTTCAGAGACTAATGTTGAAACATGGTCATATGTTTATGATGATGGGGTTAAGGTAAAAACTTTTACGCCTGATAACGATTCTACTTTGTCTTCTGCGGAACAAGCGAATCAATGGCTTCATAACCAATATTATGAAAATGCGGATATGTCTTATGTTTATGATTATTCTCATTGTGAAGGGTTGGATGAAAATAGTTCAACAGCAGATGTTTTGCAGGCAGCTGAGGAAGATTTGGATGACGCCTTTGATAATTATGATTCGGATCAATTCTATTATTATAATGATGATGGAATGATGGTTCTTGATGTTGATAGATTGACAGCGTGGTATGACAAAGTTAGATTGCTTTGCGCGATTCTTGTTTTCTATCAGATGATTATGGAGGCGGAACAAGAATCGCGAGATAGTGTTCTGGAAGAGTTATTGGATCTTCCTGCTGGTGGAGGATTAGATACAGGCACAATTGTGGCCAACAAGATTAGTAATCGTTTAAAAATGGTCTCTGTTGCTTTTGGCGACCTTATGGAACAGATGATGGACTACAATCAGGCTCGATATGATGCGGATGTTGAAGCTGCGAACGCGCAAACTTCAGGCTTTGGGAATACAACATCAGATATGCTTACGGGGGGAGGCCAGACGGTTACTGGACTTGAAATGCAACAGGATGCGGTTGGCAGATATTTAAGAGCGATGAGAACGGTTCTTGATCTGTTAAATAGAACAGTCAATTCAGATAAACCTATGGAATATGATCCTAACGACCCAAATTCTGTTTATAGAGCATTACAAGATAGAGAGACTGTAAGTTTTTCTAAAATACCATCTATTGTTTATAGTGGGGATAATGATTATTGGGAACTTGATGAAGAGAAGCTTTCATCTGTTCGTAAAGGTTTTTATGGGCTTCAAAGCGTTAGGAATATTATTAATACTGTACATGATGCTGAATCAGAAGCTAAAAATTTAATACATAAGGAGATGACCGGAGTCGGAGGGAGGAGCAGAAGCAATCTTGATAATAAACTTTTGGAGATGGACAATCAATATAAAACGATGCTTTTTGAAACAAATATTAGACTTACCCAACAAAAGATGCAGCTTGAAAACAATGTAAGATTTTTGGAGGGTGAAATACTAAAAGCTAGAACACAGAGAGTTTATAATGTTATTTCAAATATTTTTGCTCTTGCGGGGTTGGTCTGCGCTTTTATCCCTGGAGTTGGGACTGCTGTAACCTTACTTCTAGGTTTGGCTGCGGCAGGAATTAAATTGGCAGGAGCGATTCATGCAAACCAAATTGCCGAAGATTATGCGTATGAACCTGATACCCCGTTATATGAAGAGGAAAATTATGATACAGATACTGGCAATCCATCTGTTGATGCTATGAATGGGGCTGCTAATATGGAGGAAGAGATAATAGGACAGGACAATGGAAATCTGATACAAGATGAAGATACAGATGAGGGGCGAGTTGGTTCATGGTGGCGGCAGTCAGGCGTAAATCCTGGAAATTGGTTTACTGATCGGGCAAGTGAAACCTTTAAAGTAGTTAATTATGCCGAAATAGCAAGGCTTCAGCTGGAGCTTGTAAAAATACAAAATCTCAGACGAATAATTGTTTCTCTTCATAAAGAAAAAGCTTCTCTGAGAAATTTGGTCCATATGGAGATGACGGGAGTGGGGGGATATCAAACACCTAGTTATCTTCTTGATTCCGCGCTTGGAAATGAATTTCGTCTCTCTCAATTTAAGCTTGAAACTTTTACCTTTATGCTTAACGAGTACAAAACTGCTGAGAATATGTCGATTGCTAAGGATAAAAGTTTGGCAAGCGCTGTTAACGGTTTTATCCTTTCTGTTGCCATGGAAATTGGATGTGCCGCTCTTGGAGGATTTCTGGGAGATCTTTTTGATAAAGGTAAGAATGTCGCACAGGGAGCTGCGGACGCAGGATCAGAAGTTGCTACAGAGGCAGCAAGAACTCTTTCAGAAAGATTGTTTTATGTGGGGTGGGGAGTTGGTGGCGCTGTAGGGGGTTTTCTTTCTACTTTATTATATGAATTTACCATGGGTTCTTTTTTGTCTTCTTATGGAGATGATGGTGTTCCCGCATATATAAGGGCATTTAGAAGAAATAATCCAAACACTACAGAAGCGCGGTTGGGGAGACTTGAAGCTGAAATTTATGAAGATCTATTGACAAATGGTATTAACAAAAATGTTGGTGACGGATATTGGGCTATGGATGGAGGGTATGTTGCAAGACTTAGAATGGCATTGGCGCGTATTGCCAATCTTAAAAATATTTTGATTACTTTAACTGAGGCAACATCTGAGGCTCGTAACCTTGTTCATCTTGAAATGACAGGAGTTTCAGGCAGGCGTTCAGGCGGGCTCGCAAGAGAAGTTGCTGAAGCTGAATTTCAGGGGTTTATGAAAGTTTTTGATGATTTGGTTCAACTTTTAGGACAGAGGATAGAAGTTCAAAGAAGGCATATAGATTCGAAAAAACAGATAACTGATGCTGCATGGAAACTTGGAATTGATTTGGCTCTTGTTGCGGCTACTGTTGGCGCCGGAATTACAATTTCTCAGGGGGCTTTTTCTTTTATGTCTCCTCTTATGGGGATATTTAATGCTGTATATGATCTAATAATCAATATGATTCGTGGTAAACGTGGAGAAGAATATGTTAATAATTATAACGCGGAATTATTGGCAAATGAATTAAAAAATGAAGATTCCCCAGATTCAACCTGGAGTAAGATTGATGAAATGGAAATGCAGGTATATAGCGATATTTCGACAGATCTTATAGAGGATGTGGGCGCTGGTAGATGGGGGATTAATTCAGGGAGTATCTCTATATTAAGGCACAGGATGGAGAAAATTTACAATCTTAAAGATGTAATAGCAAGCCTGAAATCTGCGAAAGCTGAGATGAGGGCGACCATTCACTCCATAATGTCGGGGGCGGGAGGAAGGGTGGGGAATGTTAGAGGGTTGTTTTCTTCACAACAGATGGCAGCTATGGCGAATATCGGAACACTCTATCAAAATGTTTTAAGTGTTGTCGATGTTCATAATCAGATGAATGCGGCAAAACGGGCGACTCTACAAAGTTTGGTCGCGGTGACCGTTTCAGTTGCCAATCTTGTTCTTGTTTACAAAAGTACGGTTGTAAGAGAAAAGTATCAAGATAATGTGGAGAGCGGTAAAATCGGAGAAAAGGTTTTAGCGGATAAGAAGGTTTTAGCTGAAAGCCAGAAAAATGCGGCTATAGAAGCTTATTCTAAGGGAGATGCAAAACTGTATGATGAGAGCATCAATAATTACAGAAAAACTGCTGCTGATAGTGAGAATATAAAAAGTAATTTGATGAGTAAACAGTCTGAGCGTGAAGAATTGATAGAACAATATCAACAATTTGCTCTTTACCAATTTATAGGGGGACTGGCTGAAAATTGTGCTGTTTTATTGGCCGGGTTAATTTATGATTCCGGATTTGCAAGTAACGGAGCAAGAAAGAGTGTTAAAAAAGCAAGAGAAGAGAGAATGGAACGTAGGGCTGAGTATATAGATGAAATTAGAAACGGATCAAAAAACACTCAAAAAGGCTGGGTGACTGGAGTCACTAAGTCGGAAGCCAGCTCGCTTGAAAGCGCTGTTAATTCAGGTACAAGCGAACTTGACATGACAGCTTCTGAGCTTACAGAGCAACAGAATGAACAGGTTTTAAAAAATATTTGGAACAGTGTTAAAAGCTCTGCCGAGTATGTTGCAGAGTCAGTAAAACAGAAGACTCCTCACACTTTTCTTTCCAGAAAAGACCCGAAAAATAACATTCCTCATCCTGTTGCCCCTCCTCCCGTACCCCCGAAAGAGAGTTCTACCACGGGAGAAGTTATTCAAAGTAAAGAGAATAATAGTCCGAATACCAGGGTTTTAATAGAAAGGATGGATCAGGTTATTCAAAAAATGGGTGAATTCTTGCAAAAAGTTGGAGAAGGGTACCTGCCTCAATTAGAGCAAAAGATGTTAAACGCGAAAGAAGACTTAAATGTTTTAGCAAGTGAGGGACAAAAGCCTGCCGAGCTTGCAGCCCAGCTTGAGGTGGCAAAAAGTCTCCTTCAAGAGGCAATGGATGCGTGGAGCAAGGCAGTAAAGAAGCATATGGAGGCCCATGATAAATTATCTGAATTAAAGAATACTACTTTAGTTAAAGAAGAAGATATTAAAAAGGCGCAAGAACTTATAAGAGAAGCAAAGACAATGGTTGATGAAGCAAGAGTTAAAGTTAAAGAGGCCGCAAAGGTTGTAAACAAGATTATAGTAACAATAGAAAGAGCAAAAAAAGATGGGGTACAAAAGGGAGCAAAAAAAAGTACGTCAGACACACTCACAGAGAGCGCTGTTTTAAAAGTAGATAATAATCTAAAAGACAAAAACAGAAGACAAAAAAATTTGTATGAGATGTATAAGCAAGAGAGAGATGAGGAAATGGTTGTTATGCAAAAGATAGAATCAAAAGCTGGTTCTATGATGGGAGGGGGGATTGCATAATGGAGATAAGTGGAATAAATTCAGCTTTAAATGCCAAGGAAATTAAAGGGAATAAGGATATGGCTCAGGTTTCCTGCGGGCAGAGTTTTGTTGAGAGTTTTAAAGAACTTGTTTTGCGTACCGACAGAGTTGTTCGTGGGAATGAAACTTATGCCGCGGGTATGAGTAAAAATAAAGCTGAAGATGATTGGAAAAAAGATCCTAAAATAAAAGAAGAAGAAGATTGTATTAATGATATTTTTAAGCGGCTTGCTAAAATCAAAGAGATCCTAAAAGATAAATCCTCATAATAATTTCCTCATGCAAGATTTTTATTTCTAATTCCGATATATATAATGCCATGATAAATGAAACTACAAATTCAACGGTCAGTATGCCTTCAAAATTCTCTCCGGATTCTGGTTCAGAAAATAGCACTTATTCTACTGTTATTGACAGTGTTAACTATGTAATGAGAGATCCTTCTCTTATGGGTATGACTTCTAAGTTTGAAAAATTAAACGATTTGGCGGGAAAAGATCTCCTAGATCAAAGTAAAATGGATTTTATTGCTAGAGCGGCAGAGAGATTTGGAATTCGCGGAGCCAATGTTAATTTACTGGTTTAGAGGTACAAGTTTTTTTGTTTTTGTTTCGATTATATTTATGTTTTAAGGAGGTGAAATAATATGCCGGACGAAAATTCAACGATTACTGAGAACGCGTATAGCATTGCTCAGTATGCTGAAGGAGAGAGAGAAGATATCCTGCAGCAAATTTCAGATCAGCTCACGGAACAAGCAACTGGGGATAATGATACTACTGTTGTATCGGTTGACTTGGGAAATGGCGTTCAGATGGATGATATTACTAATTCTGCGTCAGCCTTGGTTCTTGATGATTATATGAACCAATTGAGCACTTTAGATCAAACAGCTGCTCAGGTAGTAGCTGCAAAGAATAGGTCTGCTCAACAGACAAACCGAATAATGGGATAATATTTTCTAGGCCCTCCCATAAAACGGAGGGCCTTTGACTTTATCCCGAAATAAATCATCGGGATTTAATAAAAAATTAAAAGCTTTTAATTTTTTATTAAATTATATTAAAAATCATTAAAAATAAGGAGTGGATGAGAAATGGCTTTTTCTGTTAAATTTGTTTCTCCTTCTTCGGAAGAGATAAAACATTCATCGGATTTTGATGTTATAAGCACTTCAGAAGCTTTTTTCAATGAGATGTCTTATCTGTTAAAGTCTTATGCTGATCTTTCATTGCATCCTGATTCTACAAAGACTATGAACATTGGCAATGTTAAAGTGACGGCAGCTGAAATTGATTCTCCGGCTGTCTCTCTCCTTCTTCAAGATCGTTTGTCGGTTTTGGAACAAGCCAATAATGCTATTTTGGATATTTGGAACAGCGTTCGTAAACTTGAAGATAAATTAGGAACTTTATAGATGTAGTTAACCTCGATTATGATAATCGGGGTGAATAATCTGGGTTAAGGAGAAAATAGATGTTATATAATGGGATGTTTTTTGGGGACAGTTCAACTCTTCAAAAACCAAGAAAGCCTATAAAAGTAGACAATCCTGATTTTTATCGTTTTTATCTTCACAATAATGAATCTCCCGATGCGTTTAAATGGATAGGAAGCCGTGTCAATTTTCTTATGGAGATGATGAAGTTTTTACCAAAATATGAACAGAGTGGTTATGCGGGAGAATCATCTGATGATTTTTCAGAGGCGCTGCATGAATTCGGTTCCGCGGGAGAGTCCCCTTTTTGGGAGGGGAACGATGAGATCCCACCTTATTGGGATGGGGAAGGGGATCCCCCTGCTGGCGATTATTATACTCTAGGGAGTGATGGCCTTCCTGATGATGAGCGTTCCAATAATCCATTCAGTGGTGATGCCTATTATCCTGAGGGAGAAAATTCGACCAACTATGATACGGATGATTTTACATATGTCGGGCGTGGTTATACTCGTGATCACTTTGGCGCTTGGCATAGGGTGCCAAGGACTAGTGGAGATGGTCTTCCCTGGGGATTTTTTGAAGGGGCGTTTTTTAAGAATTTGAATTTTCATCCAAAGGCTTCTGAATTTAATCATTTTAAAGTTGGAACTGGTGACGATAAATATGCCGGAGTAGAACAGCATGCTTATGATCTTATAGAAGATTATTCGGGAGCTTTTAATGACCGTCCGATAAGTTATAGCAACTTATTTGGATTTGATCCTGAAGATTATTCAGATATTTGGAACTCAAGTTTAACTCTTTATAACAGCAGAAAAGACAATAAAAATACAGTTAAAAATGAATCTGATCCCTTAAAAGTTTTAAGTGGGAGTGTTTATCAAACTCTTAAAAATTTTGGAGACAGGAGTTTTTACCAGTTGGTGATGTCCGGTTTTGAAAAAGATAATACAGACAAAGCGACTCTCAATTATTGGGATACCCATGGAACAAAGGATATTGCCGATGATATTTTATTAAGCGGTGAATCGACAGGGGACGGATATGCAAACGGAGAGAGAGTTTCATGGAAACATGAAGGGACTTTTGCTTATGATGGGATGGGAGGTTCCCATGGGGAGGGCGCTTTTAAGATGATGCTTGGTGTCCTTGAATCTAGAAGAAGAATTTTTAAAACCATGACTGAAATTTTTGGCAATCCTTCAAATATAGGAAGGATAACTTATACTGATAATAAGCTTATAGCTGATCCAAATGATGGGGCTCTTATAAGCGCTTTTGATACTTGGAGCAATAATATTTATCAAGGGTTGCGTGCCGATCCTCATAACCTCTCATTATTGAAGTTATTTTTGGAGATACAACATTCATTTCGTTCAGTTTTGCCGGCATATGGGTTTGATCCTTATTCAAATGATATAGATCCATACGATGATAGTAATGGCGGTTTTTCTTACGATCCGACCTCTTCTTTTGGTGGAATCCCGGGATGGATTTTTTCAGGAGAAGACCAATTAGCTTTTATAAGATTTAATGAATGGTTATATAGCAATGTACATGAATACATGAATTATTTGGATAGTGTTATAGTCGATGAATCTGATTTTTTTGATGAGGAGAAAGATAAACATGTTGGTTTGGAGGATTATAGAAAGAGGGTGGGAAATCTAGTTGATGAGTATTTTGGCGTGAATAATCCTGATGCAACATGTACTAAAGATGATCAAGGGAATGTTACTTCTTATACTTACGGCGATGTTTATGATTGGCAGCCTTATCTTAGACAGACAAAAGATGGAAATGAACAGGGGAAACGTGCCGGATGGGATTTTTACTGCTCTATTTGGGCAAGCGCTGAAGTAGGTGAAAACTTTAATACAAGTGCGCCCAATCCTCATCCGAGATATACTATTTCCCAGCTTAGTGGCGTTAATCTAATAGGGAGTAGGAGTGGGAATGGTTATGTTGATGGTAAGCTTGTAGTTACTGACGATAACTGGTTTGTACATGATGTTATGGGCCTTTTTAGATTTGGGGATAGAGACGTTGGAAGAACTATGTCTAATAATGTTTTTAACAGGAGAAATAGACGGGTTTATAAACAACAGATGCAGGCATATCATGAAATGAAAATGGATTTGCAATGGGGAGAAGCATATGAAGAGGCGCAAAAGGTTAAAAAGATAGCAGAAAAGAGAGCGGATTTGAAGAGAATGGAATCTAATGCTAGGAGAAAAAATAACGAATTAAAGGCCATTGAGAAAAAATCGAGAGAACACAAAGCTTTTCTTAAAAAGCTTGAGTCAAAGCAAAAATCACGTAAGAATTCAAACAAAAAAGAAGGATAACTTCGATAACTTTTTTAATATTCCCACGCAAGTTTTTGGCCATTTAATCCGATATATTGAATATAGAAGGGGTGTATCTTAATGACGACAGACGCTGCTAGTATTACTTCTACTTTGGCACAGGAAAAGATGTATGCCAGTCAAAAAGCTTTGCAACAAAAACAGAAAGAAGAGGAAAAAACGCAAAGTGAGACTTCTGAACATATGTCATCTGTTGTATGGGAGGCCTCTGACAATAAAGATGGAACCAAGACATATAAAATTGGCTTTCAAGATGTTGTTTATATGAGCGCTATTTCTTCTTCCATGGCAGAAGATGAAATTGAATCGCTCTCTAGAAATAAAAGCCTTAAATTTAGAGAAAGAACCATTGAAGTTCTTAAAAATAAATTTATTAAGCTTGCAATGGATTCTTACAGCCATAATTTTTTTGTTTCTCAACTTTCAAAAATGGGGATAGGAATTGTCTCTTTTCAAATGGGGTTACTTGGAGTAAGCGGCATTGAGATACAAGGCTTGCTAAGTGATGCGCGAAGAAAAAAAATTGAAGTTATAAAAACTTCTTTACAACAAGTTGCGAGTGAAAAAGTTTTATTTGGCATAGTAACGGGAGCAAAGGTTGTATGAGTGCGAAAAAGATAAAGGCTCAAATGCGTGTGTTTCAAGAGATGGAAAGTCAGCTGCTTATGCAGGCTGATAGGGTTGGTGTCAGGGATGATTTTATGCCAAGCAGATTGAAAGAGATGGAATATGACAGTTTAAAAAAACATATACTCTCTTTTTATGCTGAGCGTTCAAACCTTGAATATGAGATGCAGATGTTTGGAGTTGATAAAAAAGAAGTCTTGATTAAAATGGAAAAATTGGAAGTGTATATAAGGCGCGCAGAACGTTTAAGAGAATTATATGATAAGTATTTTCAGAAAAGTTCAGAAAAGCAGAATAAAGATAAAAGTATTATAGAAAAGTCAATATCTAAAAATAAGATTTCTGTTTCTATTGGAGATGATTAAATGAAAATTTCTGCTTGTATGATTGTGAAGAACGAAGAAAACGTATTAAAACTTACTCTGCCTGATTTATCCCGGGGAGCAGATGAAATAATTTTGGTTGATACAGGGTCAACAGATGGGACTATTGAAGTTGCAAAGCAGTTTGGCGCAATGGTTTATCATTTCCCTTGGACAGATGATTTTTCTGCCGCAAGGAATGAATCTTTAAAATATGCGACAGGGGACTTTATTTTATGGGTTGATGCTGATGAGTTTATTGCGGAAGAAAAAATTCAAAAGCTTCGATCTGTTTTATTAGATATCAAAGAAGATGCTTTTTATCTACCTGTTTATGAAGCAAAATTTGGGCAAAAAGAGGGAACTAAGTTTTATTTCAGATTAAAAGGTTTTAAAAATAAGAAAGGGATTCATTTTGAAAGGGCTTTTAATGAACAGGTTTATGATTTATCACATCAGCTTGTTTCTTCTTCTTTATTCCTTGGGGGCATTGAAATTTTTCATTGGGGGACAGATTTGTCAGAAGAAAAAACCAAACTTAAAAGAGAGAGAAATTTAAGAATATTAAAGAAAAAACTGCAAGATGAACCAAATGATCCTTATTTTCATTTTATGCTGGCAAATAATTATTATGAAACAGGCTGTTTTGATTTAGCCTTTGATTGTTATGGTGAAGTTGTCAAACTACTTCCTAATAATCACATAGCAATTTCTTCAAGAATTAAAAGAGCAAGAATTCTTGTAAAACAAAAAAAATTCCAAGATGCTTATGCCGAATTAAAGAGTGTTTTGAATTTAGATAGCACAAATGCCGAAGCGTTTAATCTTATTGGAAGCATATATATATCGACAAACAACCTTCCTTACGCAATTAAAATACTTGAGCACGCGTCTACTCTTGTTTTGCCCCAAAAATCTTTGAAAAGTTTTAATGTTGATGATTATACGTTTTTACCCAGGTTCCTTCTTGCGAATGCTTATCTTTTAAACGGACAAAAAAAGGAAGCTTTAGAAACTTTTACTGCGGCGTATGAATTTAAACATGATGCAAATGTTTTGCGTAGAATTGAGAAATTGCGTGTGGAGATAGAAGGAGACAAGTCAAATGGGCGTTAATCCTATTATAGATAATGCAGCGACTCAACAGACGGCGGTTGCTTTAAATAATAGTGTAACAGTTGAGTTAAAAGAGCTTGAAAAAAAAGGTCGGCAGGAACCCGGCAAAAATAAAGTTCAGAGTTCTTCTGATATCTCAAAATTAATTCAAGATGGAATTAATCCCAGCAAGGCTGGGATAGATATTCTTGCGAGTTTGGCTTCTCAGCTTGCTGCGACGGGGGTCTCTCTTGATCCCGAGAAGTTTTCCGGAAAAGCAAAAAAAGAACTGGAAGATCAATTTGGAAAATTGTTTTCGCCTGATGAGAGTTTTAGTGATATGGTCCAGGTAAATACTGTTTTGAAAAAAGCAAAAAACTTAAATAACAATCAGGATCAGAACGGCAATAGAGGCAATGCCAGCGCTATAAACATAGATAGTGAGACGCAAGGTCTTGTTAAGGAGTATGCCGCTTACTATGCCCAATATATAGTCAGCAATTCGCAGGAGTTGAAGAAAAAACTCGAGAAGATAGAATCTTTGTTGCAGGAAAAAGGATTAACCGCCAAAGATTTTATATCTATAAAAACTTCTGTAACAAATTCGATGCGCGCTGAAATTAAACAACAAATAAGGGACGCCTTTTTTAATACGGTTCTCAGCAAGAAAAAAACAATTGAATTTGTAATAAACGAGAAAATGTTAAATCAAGTTTTGGATTTTAGTCTAAAAAAAGGCGTTCATGATGATGCGACTTTACAGCTTTTGGCTGATGGTGTCAGAGAAGAAGCAAAAGAAGAGATTAAGGATTTTGCGAAAAATAAGATGGAAGAGAGTCTGATGGGCAAAATTCTCTCTTCGGATTCTAAGGTTTCTCAAAAAAGCACAGAAGAACTCAAAGAGTTGATTAAATTGGCATCAAAAGTTGGAATTGATTTGAATGAGTTTTCAAAAGACTGGAAAGTAAAGAAACATGATCTTGGATTATTTGTCGCAGATATTCCCTTGAGCGGGGGAGGGTTAAATTCCGATTCGCAAAATAAAAAAGAGAAAAACCCTTATGAATTTACAAAAGATGATGAAAAAGACTTATTGATTAATAGGTTAAGGGCTGTTTATATGCATCGTGCTCTTTCTGGTGATTTAGCATCTATTATGAATACTTATTTTAAAATACGGAGATTGAAAAACGGTTTAATAAAGCTTGGAATTAGTAGCGATGAATTTAAAAATATAGAAAAAGATGGAACGGGTTTGGCCAGATTGAGACTCATCGACATGTTGAAATCCGCATTAGAAGAGAGGGCTACTCTATATGAGTTGGCTGGACCTGCGTTTAAATTGATCGAACATAAGATTAAGGGGATACTTGAAAACATTAAAAGGCTTGGTTGGGATTTAAGTGACACAGAATTTAGTTCGTTAAGAGATAACGCAAATATTAAAGTTCTCAATGCGGCTAAAGATGAGTTTTTATCTGTGAGGGCTATTTTAAAAGAGAGTAATAGGCCTGATTTGGATAAGAGATTATCTTTAATATTGAAACTTATGAATCGGTTAAAAGGGGAGTCTAATCTTGATCTTGAGATACCTAAAAGAGAGTATGAATTTAGGGAAGCTGTTTAACCCCGATTATGATAATCGGGGTTGATTTCTGGTTTGACCGTGAATAATCGGGGTTAATTTATTAAAAGAGGTGATTAATATGGCGGTAAATAATGTGGCGATTAATGATATTATGAAGATAATAAAAGATACGAATCCAAAAGATGCTGTTGATAAGATTATTGAAGAGACGCGTTCTCTTATTGCCGAAATTACAAAGCAGATGTCTGAGGCTAAACTTACAGAGAAAAACAAGCTTCGTAAGGTTTTGGAAAAATTGGACGCATTAAAATCAGGCGGCGGTGATTTTAATGGTAAGCTGGAAGATGTTTTGCAAAATTTAAATTCATTAAAAGACCTGGATCCTGAAATTTACAATATGTTGAAACCTGTTATAGACAAATTAAAAGCTATACAACAAGAAAGAGATAAACTTTCTGCGCAGATAATTTATAATCCTGTGTTTGGCGGTACAATCGTTTGATTATTTAACCCCGATTATGATAATCGGGGTTCATACTTTAGGAATTTTACACAGTTTATTGATTTCTGATTTCACCGTGAATAATCGGGGTTAATTTCGGAAGATTTTTTTCTCGTTATAAGAGGAGTGAACTCTTTGTAGTTTAAGGATAGTCCGTTTTTCGCAATAAAACTTACTTCACTTTTTGATAATCTTACCTCACAGCTTTTTTCTTTAAATTTTACTTTTTGCGCAAAGGATAGAAATTCTTTCGCGCTTGTTTTTATGTCATATCTGCTTTTTAATTTTGAATAATTCTTATTTACCTCTTCTTTGAAAGAGTCATAATCATTTAAGATATCTAATATTGCTTTTTCCATTTGTTTTGTGTCGTTTGGTTCAACAATAATGCCATTATTTTGAATCAGTTTTGGAATCGAGTTTATATTTGTGCCTACAACCGGTTTTTTTGATGCCAAAGCTTCTATTAATACATTAGGTACGATATCATTTGAAGACGCGCTTACAATAAGATCTGAAATCTGATATATCTCTTCCATATTTTCTTTGGAGCCTAAAAACAGGATTTTGTCTTCTAAGTTTGCAGTTTTTATGTATTTTCTTAGAAGTTGATAATATAAATCCTTTTCATTATATAAACCTACTATTAAAAATAGCAGGTCTTTTCTTTGTTTTAGAATTTCATTTGCCGCACGAATAAAAACATCCTGTTTTTTTCTTGAGCATATTGTCCCGACAATAGATATGATCTTTTTGTCTGTGGGAAGATTGTTTTTGAGTTTTATTTTTTCTGTATCTTCATCTGTCACTTTTAAAGCGAATTTTTCAAAAGAGATCCCGTTTGTTACAACATTGTTTTTAATGCCGTTTAAAATAGGTTTATAAGTCTTTTGCTGAGAACTTGAATAGAAAAGGATTAAATCTGACACCTTAAACGCGAATAAATGGAGCGTTGAAAAATTTACTTGAGGCCAATCTTCATGTGCGGATAAAATGACAGGCTTTTTTACTATATTGGCAGCATAACATAAATTGATTGTATCCAGAGTATTTGCTACTATAATGTCAAATTTTTCTTTCTTGATATAATTTGACAGGTTTTTTATGTTTTCTCTGTTTGTTTCATGATAATTTTTTATCGTAGGATATATCTTTATTCTTTCATACCAGGATTTTAACGGACCATCAAAAAATGACAATACAGAGATGTCTATGTTTTTTGTTGATGTAAGCTCTTTAATTAATTCAAAAAGAGCAATGGGAGCTCCATCTAAACGAAGATAGTGTGAGACAAAAAGAATTTTCATAAATTTTTAAATATTTTACATCTTAGATGGGGCAATAGCAATGTTTTATTGTATTTTATCTAGAATATATTTTGCAGTAGCTTCTGTCGTTAGGTTTGTTTTTGTATATTCGAAAACTTCATTTAGCAATTCAAAATACTCTTTTCCTTTAAATGGCTTGGAATTTGAAATTTCTCTCGCCTTTAAGACTTTATTTTTTGGGAAATTCCATAGTGTGGTTTTAGGGCAGTTTTCCAAGTCTGTGAAATAAGGCATACAATAATTTCCAAGAATTTCATAATGTCTCATGCAATCCCATCCGACTTTTTTGAAGGTGACCCCATAAAATGATTTATTATAATCTTCGTAATATTTTTTTTCCGAATGTTTAAATAGATATGTTTCTTTTTTGCCGGGAATTACTGTTCCATATTTTTGTGTTTTAACTGTGTTTGTGTTTTTTGTTATTTTGCAGGCGGGCATTGAAAAAGATATTGGGTGTATATTTTTTCCTGACGAATCTTTTTCCATGAGTTCTCTTTTGAAATATGGATGCTTTTCTGATAAGGGGGAAAGAGATGTTTCATCGTTGCCATCTAGCAGTATTATTTTGTCTGGAGGATAGATCTCTTTTGCTAAATCATAATAATCAAGGCATCTTTTAACTGAACCGTATATTATTATGTCAAAATATTTATCTTTTATTTTTTGTGCTATATCTTTTCTGTTAACAGATTGAAATGGTTTATCAATCAGCCAGAAAGAGGTAAAGCCTCCCCAAAGAGCCTTTTCCGGGATTAATCCTTTAAATTCTTTATACAAAGACGGGATTTCAGTGCTGTCTATTAATTCTGATATAATGTTTTTTTCTAAAAGTTCATATAAACCGTAAAAACATAAATCATTTAAGTAATCACTTATAAAGCCATTGCTATGTTTTGCGATTTCCCTGAAATTAGTGACATATAAAATTTTCATTTGTTCTCTATTATAACATTGCCTTGCCAGTAATATTTTGGTTTGTTAAAATGACCACATTATGAAAATACTTTATTGTGCTCATGGACATTTTTGGGGATCGACTTGGCCTTATGCTTTTATTGATGATTATATTATAAAGACCTTAAAAGTGATGGGGCATGAAGTTAAAGTCTTTGATGTTTTTGCTCGTGCCAATATGGTGATACATTATGTTGGCAATTATGCCAAAGAAAAAAAATTAAATGAGTCACAAGTCAAAATGTTGCTTCAAGACCGCGCTACCGCTGATCTTCCTCTAGAAGTTTTAGACTTTAAGCCCGATCTGGTTTTACATATTGTTGGGAATATTTCAAATAGAGTTCTGAAAGTATTAAGGGAAATAAAAGTTAAAACTGCTATATGGTTTTTGGATGATCCTCAAGAAATAGATAACACTTCTAATATGGGCGCCTTTTACGACTATGTTTATACGGTTGAATCTGCTTGTGTTGAGAAACATAAAAATTCAGGCTCAAAAAACACTTCTTTCTTGCCTCTAGCATGCAGCCCTGATGTGCACAAGAAAATAGAAGTTGATGATAAGTATAAATCCGACATATGTTTTGTTGGTGTCCCTTTTCCGCGAAGGGTTGAGTTCTTTGATTTAGTGGCGGACTTCTTAAAAGATTATAATGTGAAAATTATCGGTGGCGGACCGACTATCGGATCATTAAAAGATCCTTGGTTGTGGAAGAAGAAACTAAAAAGATTGGATGTATTGGAGCGGTTTATTGTAGATGATATAGTCCCTCCTTCTGAAGCTGTGAAGTATTATAACGGCGCAAAAATTGTTTTAAATATCCATAGAGCCGCTGTTGATGAGAGGTTTAAAACTGGAAATGCAGAAGGAATAATTCCTACAAGCGTATCTGGAAGGACATTCGAAGTTGCAGGTTGTGCCTCTTTTCAATTAATAGATGATGAAAGACCCAATTATAAAATTCATTTTGAAGAAAATAAAGAGATAGTCTCTTTTAAGTGGGTTGATGATTTTAAAGAAAAAATTGTTCATTATATAAATAATGCGGCAGAAAGAGATAAAATAGCTGAAGCTGCTCAGAAGAGGGCCTATAAAGATCATACTTACCAGCAAAGACTGGATAAAATTATAAACCCCGACGCTTGATTTTTTTGCCATATCCTTTGGTCTGATGGTATAATTATCTTATAATGAAATTAAACGATATAAAACATAAAGAATTAAAAAAATGGATACAAGAGTGCGCGGAGCTTTGTGAACCGGACAACATTTATGTTTGTGATGGTTCGGAAGAAGAGAAAAAAAATTTTGAGAAAGAGGCCTTTAAAACCGGCGAATTGATTCAGCTTAATCAAGAGAAACTACCTGGTTGTGTGTATCATAGAACCCATCCAAATGATGTTGCTCGTACTGAAGACTTAACCTTTATATGTACAAAAAACAAAAGGGATGCAGGGCCTAATAATAATTGGATATCGCCTAAAGAGGCATATAAAAAGGCGGGAGCTATATTTAAAGGATCAATGAAAGGTCGCACGATGTATGTCATCCCATTCTCGATGGGGCCTATAGGTTCGCCTTTTAGTAAAATTGGAGTTGAACTTTCAGATAGTATATATGTGGTTTTAAATATGAGAATTATGACAAGGATAGGGACCAACGTTCTTTATGTTCTTGGAAAAAAAGGCGAGTTTACAAAATGCCTTCACAGTAAAGCGGAACTTGACTTGAGCAAACGGATGATTCTTCATTTCCCGGAAGATAATACCATATGGAGCGTAAATTCAGGGTATGGAGGAAATGTATTGCTTGGCAAAAAATGTTTAGCTCTTCGAATTGCCTCTTATCTTGGGAATAAAGAGGGGTGGATGGCTGAACATATGCTTATTATGGGGGTGGAAGATCCTTCCGGATATATAGCTTATGTGGCGGCAGCTTTTCCAAGTGCTTGCGGCAAGACAAATCTTGCAATGCTTATACCTCCAAAAGGGTTAAGGCACAAAGGTTATCGTATTTGGACGGTGGGGGATGATATATCATGGATGAGAATAGATTCTGACGGCACTTTATGGGCTATAAATCCGGAATACGGGATGTTTGGCGTTGCTCCCGGGACAAATTCTAAAACAAATCCTAATGCTATGATTACTATAAGCAAAAATACAATTTTTACCAATGTTTTACTTTCAAAAGATGGGACAGTTTGGTGGGAAGATGGAGAGGGAGACCCTCCAAAAGAGGGGATTGATTGGATGGGCCGTCCTTGGCGGCCGGGGATGAAGGATGAATTAGGAAAAATCATAAAAGGGGCTCATCCGAATAGTCGATTTACAGCTCCGATTTCACAATGTCCATCTGTTACAAATAGATTAGAACATCATCATGGTGTACCGATTTCTGCGATTATGTTTGGAGGAAGAAGGGCAAAAGTTGCTCCTCTTGTGTATGAAGCGTTTAGTTGGCAGCACGGTGTTTTTGTTGGGGCATCAATGGCATCTGAACGTACTGCTGCTCAGTTTGGAAAACAGGGAGAGCTTCGTCATGATCCTATGGCAATGCTCCCTTTTTGCGGTTATAACATGGGTGATTATTTTAAGCATTGGCTTAAAATGGGGAGAAAGATGTCAAAACCGCCTAAAATTTTTCATGTAAACTGGTTTAGAACGGATAAAAAAGGAAATTTTCTATGGCCTGGATTTGGTGAAAACTTAAGAATTCTTGAGTGGATAATAGCTCGTTGCCGTTATAGTGTAGGAGCAAAAAAAACTGCGATTGGCAATGTGCCAAAACTCGAAGATATTGATATGGCAGGACTTAAAATGTCAAAAAAAGATTTAGAGCAAGCCTTATCTGTTCATAAAAAAGATTGGATTTTAGAGCTGAAAAGCCAGGAAGAGTTTTTTAAAAAATTTGGAAAATTTTTACCTCAAGAAATTTGGCAGGAACACAGAGAATTAAAAAAGAGATTAGGATTTTAAACCTGATCCCGACTTCCGCGCAAGCTTCAAAAAATGTTAAATTCCCTCGTAAAAAGTTGCGATTTGGGTGTTGCAAACTACACTTAATGACAAGATTTCGTATGAAATCATTCACCCCGATTAGGATAATCGGGGTTTGTCGGTTTTATGCATAATGAAGTAGTTTTGATGATTTTTTCTGTCATGTATGATAATCTGATAGAGAATTATGACTGTTAACGAGATAAAAGATGAAATATCCATTGTTATCTGCGGAGAAGCAGGTCAGGGGATCCAAACTGTTGAAACTCTTTTGATTGAAGCCCTAAAATCTGCTGGCTTTTATATCTTCTGCACAAAAGAGTATATGTCCCGTGTTCGCGGCGGTGCAAATTCCATCCAAATCAGAGTTTCAGAAAAACCCGTTTCCGCTTATATCAAAAGAACCGATATCCTTATCCCTTTAATAAAAGAAGCTGTAGATCATCTCGGAGAGAGAATTTCAAAAGAAACTTTTATCATCCAGGAGGATTTTACAGAAGAGGCAAAGAAGATAGGGGATGTGGTCTATTCCAATGTTATTGCGGCAAGTACCCTTGCGGCTTTATTTGGCATCAATCGCGAAACTTTTTACAATCTTATAGAAAAGAAATTTTCTAAAAAAGGTGAAGAAGTTGTTCAAAAAAACAAAGAAGCGGCAGACAAAGGTTTTGAAATCGGAAAGAAGCTTTCTTTAGAGATTGAGATAAAAATAGAACCAAAAGCAGATAAAAATGACACTTTAATTAATGGGGCGCAAGCTGTGGCAATGGGTACCCTTGCCGGCGGATGTAATTTTATTGCGGCATATCCCATGACTCCGTCAACGGGAGTATTTACCTATTTGGCTTCGCAGGAGCATGAATTTGGAATCGTTGTTGAGCAGGCGGAAGATGAGATTTCCGCGATGAACATGAATTTGGGGGCGTGGTATGCGGGAGCTCGCGGATTGGTTTCAACTGCCGGAGGCGGATTTGATCTAATGACGGAGGGATTGAGTCTTGCAGGCATTACAGAAACGCCAATAGTTATCCATTTAGGGCAAAGACCAGGGCCTGCGACAGGACTCCCCACAAGAACAGAACAGGGAGATTTAAATATTGCTTTATATGCCGGGCATGGGGAATTTCCCAGGATAATTTTAACTCCAGGCAATCTGGAAGACGCATTTTATCTTACCCAAAAAGCGTTTAATCTGGCGGATAAATATCAGGTGCCTGTTTTTGTCCTTACAGATCAATTTTTAGTTGATTCCTACTATAATATAAAGCCTTTTGATCTTTCTAATGTTCAAAACCAGCATTTTATCAAAGAAACAGGGGTGGATTACAAGAGATATCAAATGACAGAAAACGGAATTTCTCCCCGTGGGATTCCTCAATTTGGGGAGGGGCTTGTTTGCGTAGACAGCGATGAACATGATGAAAGCGGCCATATTACAGAGAGCCAGGCTGTGAGGACGAGCATGAACAATAAGAGGCTTTCAAAAATTGACATGATAAAAAGCGAGATTTTTCCTCCTGAATTAATTGGAAGTTATGATTATAAGACACTTTTAATAGGATGGGGATCGACTTATTTAATTATCAAAGAAGCAATTGAAAAGCTTGGAAGAAATGATCTTGGTTTTCTATATTTTAAACAGGTATATCCTTTGCATGATTCGATAGTTGATTATATTAAAAAAGCGGAAAAAACAATTATTATTGAAAATAACGCTACAGCTCAATTTGGAAAACTGATTGCAAAAGAGACGGGCATTGTCATAAAAGATGCGATCCTAAAATATGATGGCTTGCCGTTTTCGGTCGAAGAAATAATGCAAAGGGTGTCAAATGGATAAAAATATATACGATAGCAAGACGGAAATTGCTTGGTGTCCAGGGTGCGGGAACTTTGGGATATTAAACGCGCTTAAAGATGCTTTGGTTGAACTTGAGATTGCGCCAAA
>Ga0208953_1000031_pt1 | contig 166039 bp, 144 predicted proteins | sample RifOxyB2_FD_184033 | JGI IMG/M metagenome (GOLD analysis project Ga0208953, IMG submission 184033) | Groundwater microbial communities from Rifle, Colorado - Rifle Oxygen_injection B2 (SPAdes) | ecosystem: Environmental > Aquatic > Deep subsurface > Groundwater | place: USA: Rifle, Colorado...
TGTCAGCAGCCAAACAACTGTCCACCTCGTACACAATACGCGAACTGTCAAAACTCAATACACCTATATTGTAAAAATTCCACGCCGCGTTCTCACTATGACGAACCAATGTAATGGAACCGGTCTTCTGGTAGGTGGTGGCAATGTCAGGACCTGCAAGGCCAACAGTCATGCTGTCAGCGTTCGCCAAATTGGCAACATCAGCCCGTAAAATGTAATTGGTCGCAGCACTCAGGTTAAATGGCGTTGAAAAGGTAATGCTGCCCGTGGTCCCGCCAATACTGACCGCTCCTGCACCGCCGACCGTGGTCTCGCCAACATCGACAAGGCCGTCATTGTCTGCATCAACAAACAAACTGCACACGGTCAATTCAGAACCTGAAATGCCGTTCACTGTAGTAAGGTTGATCACTAACTGTGTAATTGCGGCCGTACCTGCGCTGGGCGTCAGTTTGAATGAAAGCAGGCGCGCATTGGTCTCACCGCCATTCTCCTGGAACGCGTCAGAGGCAACACCGCCGTCATTGTTCGCAAGGGTGATAGTGAACACTTCCCTGTGGTTCACTAAAGTCGCTGTGCCGGTCCTCTGGTATATGCCGGCTGAGATGTTCGCGGCTGCCAGCGAGACTGTCATGCTGTCGTTGGAAACAAGGGCCCCTACTGACCCGCGAAAAATATAATTCGTCCCAGCGGTCACGTTGAAACTGGTGCCAAAGGTGATTGTACCTGTGGCGCCGCCAATATTCACCACCCCGCCTCCGCCTACTGTGGTCTCACCAATATCGACAGCGCCGTTGTTGTTCGCGTCAATATAGATGCTGTCAGCGGTAATGTCGCCCGAAGCTATGCCGTTCACGTTCGACAGCGATAAAACAAGCTGCGTAATGGTCGCAGTTCCGTTATTGAGCGTGAATCTGAAGGAAAACAGCTCGGCATTGGGTGCAGATCCGGTCTCGTGGAACGCGTCTGTCTCCTGGCCTGCGCTGCTATTGGCAAGGGTAAGCACCAGGTTCGAATAGGGTGATTCTATGGCGCCTGCGTCAGGACCTGTGCCCTGGCTGCGTGAATTGCCCCAGATATCGATTGATGGTGCGTATGATCCATTTGCCCAATCAACCGCTTTATCAGCTCCGGCAGGACGAAGAAAGTTGGTGTCCGTTATGGTGGTGCTCAGGAAGGTTGAGGCGGAAGAGTCGCAGATACTTTTGGTGTAGTAGGTGGCTGCCTGGCCCTGGAACATATGGGCAGTGGGGGAGGTCTCGTAAACCGTGTTGTACACAGTATAGGGGCCAACCGCATATCCGGCAGTACCGTAAAAGACCGTGTCATTGCCGCTGGATATCAGGTTGTTGGCAATGGTGATATTGGCCATGACACCGCTACCGCTCGCATCGTCGCTGATACTGATAAATTTATTGCTGCAATCGTATGCGGTATTGTTAACGACATAGTAGAGAGAATCGCGGCTGCCTGCGTTATACCCATCGTTTTCACCAAAAACCATAGGCCGGTAACACTTATTGAAGATATTGTTGCGCACAAAAAGGCCCTTGTTGCTGCCCTCATGGTATTTAACGTAAATAGCGCTATTGTTTGTACCTCCGGTAGTGCCCGACATGTCGAATATATTCCTTTCCACCCAGATGCTGTCAAAATGGTTGGGCGCACCGGAATACGAGGGCTTTACACAGTAGATTATTTTATTCAATTGACCGCCGCCGTCGCCGGTAATCGCCAGCCGCAATCCGCGGACAGATGTATAACTTGGGACGGTGAAAAGGGCTGTAACGCCTGCCCCATTGGTAACAACTTTGGTAAGCAAAGGCATTTCCGATGGTTTCGCGGCCCAGCGCTGCGGTTCAAAAATGAGATTGTTGGCATAAGTAGCATGGATATTGGACGCGCTGATACCCGCAGTACTGGCCCACGAATATGTCCCTGGTCCGATTTTGACCGTGACCATACCGGAAAGGTCTGAAACCTTGCTGATGTGTGCAACAGTGGTATCTATGGTTTTGAAGGGATGCAGAGAATCATTACACTCGTTGCACAAATTATCATACCCACTCGCTGAATCAACCCATATAGTGCCGGAAGTGTATGGTGTATTAGTACATGCGGTGATCTCGTCAGCGCCGATCTCCCAGCCATTACCAAGCGGCCGGGTGGCACCCTCAATGTCCAAAGTGAACATGCTGCTGAGATTCGCACCGCGGTCACGGGCAATACTGGCTGCGCCAAGGCGCAAATCGCGCGTGGCCGCGGCAGTATCAACAAAGGCAATCTGCGCGTAAGTGATGTTGCGGTAATTTTTTGTCGGAGCCACTGAAAAGGACGTGTCGCTCACTATGTTGTTCGTGTCCGCGGCTGTGATAGCGCTGCCCGCATCGTCAATGACATCCGTGACATAGTTGCCCCAGATAATGTTGTTTACCACGGAAATATTATTATTGCCTCCCTGAGCAAATCCAGTATCGCATTTTGTAATAGTATTGTTAAAGAAGCTGGTAGAACCACCCCAGGCCTGCCAACCACGTGCATACCCGTAGATAAAATTGTTCGAAATTACAGCATTTGAACCGCCTGGATTGGTTATCGCTCCTTTAGCACCGCCGTCCCGGATAATGCAATATATGATAGTTAGATTGGTACCATTGAGGTATATACCGTAATCGCCGCCTATATTGCGTATGTCCAACCAAAGGATATTCGTATATCCACTGCTAAGGTTCCATCCGGATCCGGCTCCGTTGACTACAACACCCGTATTTGCTTTTCCCGTATGCCGGTTTGCCGCGTTAGCCGTCACTGTTATGGTATGTGATGCGTCAGTAGTCCAGCCTGAGATATACTGGGACGTGAATTCAGCCCCGTCCTTGTAAAACAGGGCAACTTCGCTCCAATTGTCCGTCACTATGTTCCGGTTCTGGTTCTCCCAGTTCGCAAAGGTTGAGTATTTGCGCAATATTGTATACGCCGCGCCCGCGTTAGTGGAATTGGCGTTCCGGACAAGAACCAGACGCGTCTCAGAGGTCACTGAATCAATAATGTACCCTTTGCCGCAGGCAGCGATGTATATACTGTCGCCCTGGCCCCGGTTGTCGGTTGTCCACGCAGTACCTGATCCGATCACCACTTTTGAACCAGCTGTAGTAGAAATGGTTCCTGTGGTGTAATTCGCCCTGTTGCCGATTGATTCATACCGGTTGGGAACTGTGACATACACTTCCTTGTGCGACACGCTGGCCACAGAGCCGGTCTTCGGATACGTGGTGGAAACATCACCGGTTGACAAGCTCACGCGCATTGAATCATTGTGGCCAAGCGATGGAAAATCCGCCACAAGAATGTAGTTTGTCCCGGATGAAACAGTAAAGCCTGTGGAGAAAGAAATACGATTTGTTCCCCCTATGCTTACAACGCCCCCGCCGCCCACAGTTGTCTCTGTTACATCAACCACGCCGTCATTGTTCGCGTCAACATACAAAGAGCATCCCTGTACGTCAGATGACACAAGACCGTTGATACCTGAAAGCGCAAATGCAATGCTGGCTATCGAGGGAGTACCGCCAGAGGGCGTCAGTCTGAAGCGTAATATCCTAACATCAGCCTCCGCGCCGTTCTGTCCAAAAGCGTCGGAAACCTGGCCAGCATCATGGTCCGCAAGCGTCAATTGCGTGGGTGGGGAGGACGCCTGCTCGTCAAAACCAATGTCCGCCGTGCTGCCCGAACGGCTATCGCCATCAAAATCAAGAGAAGCTACATTTGCGTCACTCCCGGGACCTATGCCAGCGCCGTTGAGCAGCGAGCCTGCCCCAATATGCAAGTCTTCACTGCCCGATGTTGTAGAAGTAAATGATGCGTTCGCAATCGAAATGGTCTGGTTATTACTGCTGGTGCCTGCTGTCCCATCGTCTGACCCGTTGTAAACAAAATTTATTGTCGTATTACTGTAGTCAACGCCGCTAAATACATAATCCGGTCCTGTGCCCGTGTTTGCCGCATAATTGTTCTTAACAAGCGGCAAATATGATGAACTGGTGCTATTGTTCACGGTAATACGTATTGCTCCTCCAGAAGACGTATAGCTTCCATATACAGTATTGTTATAAATCTTACTCTGCCTCGCTGCGGTTGTTTGATAGTTCCCATCATAGTATAGGCCCCAGAGCAAAGTGCTGGAACCGCTGACTAAAATATTATCGTGAATGGAGCAAGCATAGTGGTCTGTGGTTGATACGTTCCCATTATAAATTAGATTTCCATAGTTTCCGCCACTTTGCTGGTAGAGTAAATTATATGCGAACTCACAGTTGTTCCCACAACCGGTGCCTGCGGTAGTGGAAGTCCCTATGCAACTTCCGTATGACCAGTTAGAGGATGTTCGTATTATCTTCAATCCAATTACTTTTGTATAATTAGCGCCAATATCAATATTCCGCGCATAACCCCCGGAAAAACTGCTTAGCAGCGTGTAACCCCCTCCGTTTATCACGCCATTATGCCTCTGGTTCTGATTGCACTCCGTTGATGTATTTGTTGGCGTAAAAATGGTAATATAATACGATGCGCTGGTGGTCCAGGTGGAACTCAGCGTATCCATTGAAGCGTCGTTTCCATCCGCATAACAGGAGATATATAGCTTAGTTTTCGCAGTGGTCAGGGCCATTGTATTCAAATGGCTGGAATTCGCAGAACCCGGAGCAGAACCGCTAATGGCAGCATTGAGAGAATTAAACGCTCGTTTGATGGAGTTCACCGTTGCGCCCGATATGCCCGAGGGCGTCCAGCCCTTTTGGTCGGTCACCACCCATTCGGACATCGTGTTCTTCTTCTTGATATACAGGGTGTAGTTCGTGTTGAATGTGATCATGTCCCCCACGCCAATATTGCCTGTCTGGGCAATGGAGAACGTGGCAGTGCCGCTGGTGACCGATATGGTCGGGCTGCCTGTCTTGAAATCCGACGCGCTCGTGCCAACTGAATAATACAGCGTACAGGGGTCTGCGGCAGCGGTCAGGGAATAGAGAAACTTATCAGCGCCGATGTCCCATGCCCCAACTGTTCTTGTTTCTCCATCAATGTCTGTATTGAATGGGTAATTTGCATCTGCGTGTAAATCTGCTCCAGCGGTTATTGCGTCAGTATCCGTTCCATACAGATGGAAGTCCTTGTTGGCCGAATCAACAAAAATGAGCGTTTTATTTGTTTTTGCGTTTGTGCCAGTAGCGGTCGCGTCTTTTGACAAATTATTTGTCGAACCCGCTTTGGATGTTAAAGTATAATCTGTCGTATTGCCATACGAAATATTATTTGAATAATATGCGTCAGCATCTTGTTGTATGCCAGTGGCGCATCCATACACAGTGTTATTGTATACACAAGGAAAATAAGTTCCAAAAGCCTGGTCAAGTTTCATTCCATACGAACCGGAATAATCAAAACCATAAATAATATTATTTATCACCATAACATCTGATGCTGTTCCGGTCCAGACTATGCCGTATCTTATTCCCGTGGCCCCTGATCCGCGAATAATATTTCCATTTACAATCTGGCCCCTGCCAGAGTACGGGGCATTTGAAAAAATTCCATTGGAATTTACAGCGTCTATCTGCAGGCCTTCTATGCGCGTATAGCTTCGAACGGCCAACTGGCCGTTTACCATGTATTTTGTGGCCGACCACTTCCCGCTATGCCTTTGCGACGCATTAACTTCATTCACCGTGTCATATGGTGTGTATAAACGGAGATAATTGGATGACCCTCCCTGGATCCAGCTGAGAGTGGGGGCTGTGGCGTCGGGGCCTGTATCGTAATAGCAGGCGATATCCAGCTGATAGTTGCCGGCAATCAAATCCTGGGTGTTTAGATGCGTCGCATTGCTGACGCCGACAAAAGGGCCGCTGTCCCAATAGGGAAACGCCCCTCCGAGGCCGCTGAAAGCATGCGCGATCGAATTCACGGTTTGCCCGGTTACGTCTGGCGGCGTTGCTCCGGTCGCTGTAATTACCCTCCATTGGGTCGTGGAAATTTTTGAAGAAATATAAGCGATACTCGAAGCATTGTATGTTACCTGGTCCCCAACGCCCATGTTTGTAGCTGTTTGCGCAACTGAAAAAGTGGCTATTCCGCCGGATAGGGTAATTGTCGGAGAACCTGTTTTATGGTCCGTGGTGTTCTGGCCAACGCTGTAACAGATTTTGGTCTGAGAAAACCCCAGTGAATACAAAAAAAGAATGGTGCCAGTTACAAGAACAAAGTTACTCATTGCGGTCTTTGACATAATCAGCGTCTCCCTATAATTTTCAAATATCTTTCATATATAAAATAAACTAAAAACGTCAAAAACATCTAAACTATTTATTCTCAAATTAACTATTATAAACGATATTATTATTTTATTCTATTTAACTACTTTATATGTATTTTACATGTAATTCTGGTATAATTTTAGATGTATATTCAATAGAAAAGGTTTATTTTATATGTTTGATGGTTTTTCAAAGATTAATCGCTTAAAATATGTGAACTATTCACGCTTTTTCTTCAACTAATTTTACATATTAAAATAATAGCAATATAAATAAATATATTATATATTTTTAGCGTAAGGCGAACAGAAGTAAGATGATATGTATAAAACCATTAAAATAAATTTAAGGAGCGCCCAATGAATAAAATTTTAACAATTTCATTCATTGCACTGTTTTCTGTGTTGGGATTCACCCAGACCACGGATACCATCCCTCAAATCTGGGTTCAACGTTTGGTTACGCCAGACTCCATTTTTTATGAAGGCGCTCCTTCCGGATCTCATTCAACCGTAAATCTCCGCGCATGGGCCAGCAATGACTCAATCACCCAGGGCCTTCCTCTCGATGTTATCCTATTAACCGACAACAGTGGTTCCATGGGCACTCGTAATCCCGGCACTCGTGACTGGATACCCCCAGTCTCACGCATCCAGGGGGCGTATAACGCATGCGTCAATTTTGTTGACAGCACACTGAACATTCATGATAGCGTGGCCCATATGCGTTTCTGCGCAAAGGTCGACACTCCCCAACCTTACACTAACAACTTTGCGCTTGCAAAAGCAAAAATGGACACAAATATCAACGGCAAACAAACCGTTGGCGGTATCGTATACGAGGGTACCGCTTCCTATACAGGCATCCTTGAAGCAGTACGCTATATGGGGAAAAACGCCAAACCGGGTCGATTGAATGTGTTAATTGCGCTCACCGATGGTGAAGATAACGCATCAGGTAGCTACGGGTGGTACTGGACCTTGAACAGAGACCGCGGTTATATTCTACCGAATCTTGGCACAACCAAGACAAGGGCCGTTGATTCTGTTGTAAAAATCATCGATTCACTGACTGCTTCCGGAATTAATTTTAAAATATTCACCATCAACCTGATGACTTACAGCGACACTACTTATCTAAAAAGAATCGCACGGCAAGGACATGGTACATGGTCTTATTCAAATTCAGGAGCAGACCTCGACGCCATTTTCTATGAAATTGGCCAAAGCATTTCCGACATTGCCGCTGTCAGCCTGATGCCCGGCACGCCAATGATCATTGACGTTCTTGGCCCCGATATCCATTATGTTCCCGGCTCATTTGTGGCCACTACAGGTATGGGTTACCAGGTACCCACCTTTCAAGTCGACACAGTGAGTGGGTTTACCAGGCTAAAATTTTTAATCGACACAGTCCGTGTGGGCAAATTCATTGACCTTAAATACGAGATTACCGCGGCATTGTATACGCCGGACGTAGCCACTGCAAAACAGATGCGGACCAACAACGCCTCAGGCAACAACCCCACCTACTATTCGCTGGTCCAATATGTTGATGCAAACGATTCAATTGTCACCAGGCCTGTACCCCGGAACTATGTATATGTTAAAAGCGAGATCGGCGGAGTATACCTCTCCACGACCGGCGCAGGTGTTCCGGTTACCCCCATGCCATCAACCATTGCGCAAACCTATACCTTTGCCACGCCAGCAACCTATCCCAATACCTTGCTTTATGCCATAAGAACCGATATTGCCACAGATACCATCGCAAATGTCCTGGTTCCCGCAACATGGTATTTTTATCCCAACCCAACCTGGACAGCCACCACACTCAATGGTGTCATTACTAACAACAGAACAGTCGGTGTTACGGTCGCCTACGATAACCATGATACCGCATCTCTCCGTATACGCTATATGTTCAACAACCAGACCTATGGCGACACCGTACTTTTCTCTTTTACCGACATCTCAGCGCCAGAACAAGTTATCTCAACCCAGATAGAACGCGATACCGCAAGCCATACACAAATAACCTCCAGATTTGTTGTCAGGGGCGATACTGCCTATCTGCGGACTTTTTCGTACACAGTATTTGCCCGCGGCCTCACCAACCGGAGTTCCAACATGCCCATTAGCGCAACCTGGAGCAAATCCGGCTTTGCTAACTTCGGGCTGCCAACAATAACCGGTGTTGCAACACAAAAAACATTCAGCCTCACTGATATTGCCCATGTGAATTTTACGCAGAACGATTCAGGGACAATTCGCATCGACTACAATGGATATACTTCCCAATTCCAGCTTGTTATATACGATACCACTGATTATGATACAACAGACAGGGTCGTTTTATACAACAATACATACAGTTTCAATAAAACCACTATCGAAACCAACTATCCTGTGTACACGTCAAACGATGTCTATACCGTAAACGCCGGTGACTCAATCACCTTCTGGCCCATGTTTTTCGACAACAACAGGAGCATAAACAAATACCTGAGCACAGGGACTGTTTCCTGGACCCTTAATGGCAGTTTTGCGGCCAACAGAGCTTATTTCGGCATCAGAGGTTTTACGCCAGGTTCGCAAGACCTCATTATTGCCTCATATACCAATGAATGGGGCGTTCTCCTGCGCGACACGGTCCGTGTTGGCTGGAACAATGAACCGCACCGCTATATGTCAATTGAATCCCAACCCGGCGTGCCCTACAGCAATGTAACCAATTTTGTCACCGATACCCTGGTCATTTTAAACACACAGACAGACACGGTCGGCGGTCTCTATGCCGTGGTGCGCGACGGATTAGGATATTGCGTGTCCGACTGCAACAATGATTACGAAAGCTGGACCGATGCGGGACCTGGCGCAAGTTATATCACTGTTCCGGGAGTAATCACCAGCACTGGCTGGATCTACAAGACCAGCAACCCAGCGGCTGCAACAACCGCCATGGTCATTGCCATTGGCCAAGCCAGCTATGGCCTGGGCAACCAGCGCGACACGGTCTTTGTCCGTATCGCGGCCTATTCGTACGACAAACTTGACATATGCGCTGCCGCGCCAATCCAGGGTTTCAGTATTGGCGACACCATTCCACGCAATACAGTCATAAGTCTTGCTGCATGCGAACTTACCGGTAGTTTTCAGGCAAGGGCGCGCCATGATGCCACTCTCTGGGACATTGTGACTGTTTCCTGGACTGTGAAAAACGGAACTGCCCTGAGCAATACCTTTCCCCTGTCAGCTCCCAGTATAACCCTTGATCCTGTTGCAGGGACCGCGCGCGACACCCTCTTTGCCACCTATGCTGGCGCAACCACGTTGCGCGACACCATGCTCTTTTCCGCGGCGCCAGCCTATTTCATTGGCATCCAGCTCGATTCCACAAAAACAATCACCTCAAATCTCCAGGAAATAACCGTTAGAGGAAATTTGACCCAGTTGCGCAATACCATGTTTTGGCTCTATGCCATGGGTAATTATAATTGCACAGCAGCCCCTCGAAGCCCGGCTGCCGCAACATGGAACACGACTCTCTCGCAGACATGGTTCTCTAGCATGATCAATCAGACCAACGTTTGCTCAGTTTTTGTCAATTTTAACAACATGCCAAACACGCAGGGCAGCCACAGCGCCAGCGGTCAAATCAGCATCTCCTACACCACTACTCTCGGCAATGTGACTGACAACATCCTGTTCAATATTATCGACACCACTGACTATGACACGCTCGAATACCTCATTGTCGATACCTCTGCCAGCGCCATTGTCACCTTCTCGGAATTTATGGGAAAAAATATCCCCCTGCTCCAATATTCAGCCCCAGCCGGCTCAACCATTCCCCTGTATGCCACGCTCTACGACCTTAACAACGCCGCAGTCGGTTTGTTCCCCAAACGCATTGGCGCTGACCAGGCCATCTGGCAAATCCGCCACAGCGCAACCGGTCAGTCAGAGCAGGTAAACGCCACAACATACAATCTTACCAGCACAGGCGCTGGCACAAAAGACACCATTGTGGTTTCGTATCCAGCCCCCACTGCAACGTTTACCCAGCCAATCAAACCCACTGGCCGCATGACACAGACCATTATTGTTTCCTGGACTGCGGGCACTGGCAGGTTCCTGCGCATAGTGGACGCGCCAACAACAGGCGCCAGCGACATCACCAGCATATCAATGCAGGCTGGTACCGATACCGTGCATGTCTACGCCATTGTGGTGGACCAGTTCAACAACCGCATTGCCAATGGCCCTGTGCAATGGAGTTCCTCCAACGCCACATACATCACCGTGCCAACAAGCACAACCTACGATGGTAAAATTGTGAAGGCCAGCCAACCCTCAGCACCCATAACAGTCAGTGTGGTTGCGACCCTTCCGGCAAACACCAACCTGGGAAACAACTACTATTCAGGCTCTGTCGCTCTCTACGATACAGTCACAATCACTATTGGTAATTTTACTTTCGATAGTTTGCGGATCGTTACCTACAACAATCCATACGATTTCACAACCACTGAGAACAAAACCATTAGCGGCGATGGCGCAATTGTAAGTTTCTTTGACCTCTTGCTCATGCGTACCTGCGCCCAAAGCGCCACTTTTAAGGCTCAAATCCACAGTACCAACCCTGCCATGGGCGTCAATGGCTGGGTTTCCGACCAGGTAGTGACATGGGTCAACAAAACAGATACGTCGCGTAACGCTGTATCGTACACAGTTTCACCGGTGACCCAGGTCAACCTCGATACCATCAGGGCTATTTCAGGTTTGCTCCATGCTGACATCCATTTTAAGACAACCGCGCCAAACATTGTCAGTGTCCAGCTTCTGCCCCACCCCGCAAACGGCCGTATCGTGGTTTCCGGCGATTCAGCGTCAATTCGCGACACGTCCATTACCTTTACCGTGACGGGTACCGACGAGTGCGGAAACAGCGCGGGCGTCAATGCCGCATGGAATTCGCTCGGATTTACCCGGATCGTTTGGGCAAACAGCTTTGCAACACAGCTGGGGCTCACTGCGCAATCAACCAAAATAATTAATTTTCTCGACATGCCCAGCGACACCACTCCCCAAAGCGACAGCGGTTACATCGCCATTACCTATACCGACCCTGTATCAAACATAACCTATACCGACTCAATCAAACTGATAATCCGCGATAATACCGATTACGATACTGTCGATAAAGTGGTCATTGTTCCTGATTCCATGTACCGTACCGCGAACAATAAAGACGACTTGTATGCGCAATATTCCAATGTCAACTACACGCAGTTCTCCGGCGATTCCATCAGGTTCTCGGCCCTGCTCTTTGACATCAACGCCAACCCAAAATTCCTGGCCAACTACGAAGTAGGGTACAACAATGCGCACGCCTTCTGGTATCTCAACGGCAAGCCATGGGATAATCCCGCCACCACGGTTGATTCGGTCTTTGTCTATGGACGTACCGTGCCCGGCGCGGACACCATCGTGGTGCTCTACGGCAATACGCCAGCCACTGCAATCATCCGCGATACTGTTATCATCACCTGGACCGCGGGTCACCAACGCGTGCTCTACATTGAAAGCGCGCCAGGAACCGCGGGTTCCAATACACCCCAACTGGCAAGCACCATGGTCTTTACCACGGTCGATAACGGTCGTTCAGACACGGTTTATGCGGTAATACGTGACGAATTCAACAACTTTGTCACCAACGATCCGCTTGAACGGTGGACCTATGCCTCGGGTGAAGACGACTATTTCGTCTTTCTCAGGTATCCCACAGGCCAGGTCACCAATCTGGGCGTGGTCACCAAGCTCGATTCAAACCCCCCAGCTACACGAAGCTACCATCTTATTGCAAACATCGTGGCCGGAACGCCGGTCAAGGGCGTCACTCTTTCCAAGACCATTGCCGACACCATTGCCATTGATCTTGCCAACTACTCCTTTGTCGAATTGGGCATCTTTGCCGCCTCAAACAACATTATCAGCACCACGGGCGTGGCCTATCCAGTGGGTGCCAGGATCCCGCAAACCACGGTGCTCACCATGACTTCTTTCGAAGACACAATACGCGTGGAAACGAAAAAGAGGCGTAATGATCTTCCCGCTTCTGACGCCAATGCCTGGCTAACCCAAAGTGTGTCCTGGAGGCTCTCTGTGCCCGGCGTTGTTTCCAGCGCCCTTTTCCCGGCAACCGTGGCCTCGCGCGCAACCCTTGCGGCCATTGGCGCTGTCACACTCGACACCCTCGTAGGCACCTCCACAGGCGATGGCCTGAGCGCACGCATTCTATTCACCATTGAAGAGGCCTGGATAGATAGTTTCATAATCATCTACAATCCCGCCGCGGTCATCGCGGGCAGCGGTTTCCCCTTTACCATCATTGCCCTTGATAAAAACGGCGACACCATCACCGATCCATCGCGTCTTCCCACTGGATTCAACCTCTCGTCGCTCAATTTAATCGTCCATTACAACAACCTCGATACCACTGTGCTGCACGGCGGCACCACCTTTATCTCCGACCCCTTTACCAATGGAGTGTCCAATAATACGGTGGTTACCTATAGTGCCGGCGCCAATCAGGTGATCATTGAAATACCCTATCCTTACAACGGCGGCATTGCGATATTCATTGACACGTTCAATATCACCACACGGCCCGGCGAGCCGGATTCCTTGGTGGTCATTAACTATGGCGACTCCACTCCGGTCACCATTGATACGCTCTCGTCGTTCAACGATGACAATTCCACGCGTACCTTTATCGTACGGCTCTTTGACGAATGGGGCAACCTGATTACCGACAAAACCGTCTATGCGGGCGTGGACTGGAGTACCCAAGGCGATGGCATCTCATTCGATAAAATCCAGGCAGCCGCTGATCTTATGCAGTACAATGCCTCGGACGACACAGGCATGGGCGGCATGGGGACCATCAACGCTTTCTATGTACAAAACGACGGCGATTCCCTGAAATATTCTTTCACTATTGTCGTCATTCCGCTGGTGCGCATTCTCGACATCTCCACGCACGAATGGGTCGGTGACACCACGACCGCGCTGGGCACCGCGGAAATCGAGTCGGTCATTGTTAACGTGTTGCGCCGCGACCTCGATTATCTGAAACTGCTCATCACCGAAGACTCGCTCGAATATCTCTACGTTAAAAAGCTCAGGGAATTCGGTTACAACGACAAGCGGGATGGATACCTTGACTATCTAGACATCACATTATCGCGTCCCTTCACTTTGAAGGAGAAATATGTCTCCGCTATCAAGTTCAAGGCTGAAGTAGACGGATTGCAGGATTCCGTGATATGGAAAACCGAGGACTCCATCACCATCAGCGAAACTGAGACCATTGCACGTAAAATACGGCTCCAGGCGCTCGACATGCCCGGCAGCGTTGAACATACGAAATACCGGCTCTGGCTGCTCCCCAATTCCGTCAACACCAAAGGCGCGTCGCCGCTCGAGACCGGTTTGCTGCCTATTGTCGCCTTTAACAACGACGCTGTCTACGAGGACGGCAATCTTGCCGGCACCCGCTTCCCCATGCTCATCGGCAGCGGCGCCCCTCTATACGCCACGCCCGACAGTCTCATCACCGATTCAGCTCCGCCCGTTATCTGGAATTTCAAGCTCCAGAACCACACCTGCGACCTCGATAACCCGGAAAACACAGCCACGATATTCTTCTCAGAACCTGTACAAACCAGTAGTATCCCCTCCATTGCTTCGTCCGTTATCGCCTTTGCCTTGGTGAATGGCGACAGCACCGACAGTCTTTTCATGAGAACGCTGATTAAAAATGGATATAGGACCACGGTCAACGATGTGGACCATAGCATTGTTTCCTGGGACTACCGCGGCGAGACCGTCAAAACCTTTGCGTATCAGGTCGTCATTGATACGTCCGCAAACAGGTTCTTCAAGGCGAACCTTACCAAAATCCGCTTCTCAATAAATCCCTCCGCTGGCCAGGTACTCGATATGTGGGGCAACAAAGCCATGGCTTCCAACAATCTGGCGGTCACTCTGGTCAACGATGCGGCCTACAACGCGAAAATCTGCAATCTGACCGGAAACACGGTCGTGGACCGCATGACTGCCATGTCACTAAGCTGGACCTCGGTCAAAGGCGATGATGGCAGGTATGTGGATGTGCCGGCATTCCCTTTCTTCGGATTTACGGTGAATCTCGACCTCATTACCAACAGCGGTAACATGAACAATGTGGTCGGCCAATTTACCTTGGGCAACCGGACATACATCATCTGCGATTTCGATACACTCGAGGCCTTTGTCCAGACCGATGTCTCAATCTACGATCTGTTCGGTAACACGGTGGCCACCCCAAAAACAAACAAGCTGCTGCACGGGGATTTCACCATACAAGATATCCGGATCGGTACGGGCATCGACTCCATACAGCCCAAACTCCCGACAATGTCGCTTCAGGAAATCGAGAGATACTACCGGATATACCCGAGCGACAATCGGGGCGATCCTGACACATTGCGTCCCATATACCCGGAAACATTCACTCTTGGCTACGAGTTCCTCAAGGAAACAAGCGGACCCCGTACGATAACATCCTTTAGGCTGCCGGTCTGGAACTGTCTCAATGCAAAAGGCCGTCTTGTGGCGCCCGGCGGTTATATCGCGGTACAATCGATCAGGATAGCCAAGGAACTGACTGAGGCGGTAAAGAAGTTCATTGTAACGAGCGGTGAAAAGCGTGGGACACGGACCTTTGACAATCTTCCGGTCCCCTGATCATCATAGGGCATCTCTCTGCCTGTCGCGATACTGGCTTGGAGTTAGCCCTTTGATTTTCTCAAAAGCGCGTATAAAATCATGCTGATCTGAAAAACCAGCTTTGCGGCCGATCTCAGTGACCGGCGTAACGGTCTTTTCCAGCATGTCCGAAGCCTTTTCTACCCTGATTTCCTGCAAATGCTGTGACATCGACTTGCCTTTCACACGTCTATAGACAATATGCAATCTCTGCCTGCCCAACTGGATCTTGTCCGCGACCGAATTACCATTGAGGCCGCTGTCGCTATAATTATCAAGAAGCAGTTTTTCAGCTTCTTGGACCATCCGTTTCCATGATTCAGGAAATTCAGCCGCCGCATGGCGCTCCTTTTTGTTCCGCCTGATAAGTATGGCAAACAACAGACAAAGGACAAAGGCGGCAAAAACCGCGGCCTTTATTTCCCCGCCCTTTTCATTTGATAGTCCAGAAAGAGCGCCTATGATGTTAATCGCGTAGATCATTGCTTATCATATCGATGAAATAAAGGCGTTGTCATATTTCTGGGTCCCAATATCAGTGACAGGTCCATGGCCAGGAAGCACAACCAGGCGTTCATCAAGCGCGCACAGCCGTTGTAACGAACCGCAAAGCAGGTTAAAAGAACCTCCGGGAAGGTCGTACCTGCCCACGCTTCCCTGAAACAGGACATCACCGGTAACAACCAAATCGTCCGCGACAAGGGAAATGGAACAGTGTGAATGGCCGGGCGTATGCATCACTTTCATTGTTTCGTTTCCAAGGGAAAGAGTATCGCCTTCGTCTATTTTTTTATAGTCTGTGATCAGTTCATTGGGCTCAAACCCCAGCAAAAAACATGAATCGCGATAAAACTCCCGCAATTCTTCAGCGGCCGCGTGCATGCGCACCGGAACGTTGAATTGGCGTGCAAAGAGGGCGGCGGCATGCACATGGTCCGCATGGGAGTGCGTAGCAACGATTGACCGGACTTCCAGACCTTCTGTTTCTATGAATTGCGTCATGCCCCGGCAAACCTGAACAGGATCAACAATGCAGGCGGTTTTTTCCTTGGTATAGAGAACATACGAATTTGTCTCTATAGGGCCAAGCTCGAACATCCTGTATCTCATATCATTAAAATAGTTATCTTTAGTGCGACATGGAAGCCTATACAACGCATAATCTTGCGACTGAATTAAAAAAAATCAGCCTCCAGGGAAATGTAGCGGGTATCCATTCACGGCTTTCCGCCATTGGCGAAATTGATCCCTCCCCGGTTTCCGAAAACGAGGCGCGCAAGGGCATGCGTCCCTTTGTGAAAACAGTGATCAATGCCTTTGTCGAGGCCCTTGGCCCCGAAGGCACTCTGTTTGTTCCTTCCCATTCGAACAACACCGAACTTGACGCCTGGTGGTATTACCACGGGCACAACAAACAAATGCCGCCGAACAACGGCTTTTATCATCCGGAGATAAGCCCGTCAAACGTAGGCGCTTTTACGCAGGGTGTTATTGCGCACAATCAGGGCATCCGGAGCCTCCATCCAACCCATTCAACCGCTGCCATTGGCAAAGAAGCTCGGTATCTGACAAACGGACATGGACCCGATTCTCAGCCCGTAGGCATCCAGAACGCCTTTTCCAAGGCCATTGGTCTAGATGGGACCATCATATTCATTGGCGCTGTGTTCAACTCAAACACCATGTTTCACGCCTATGAGACCCTCTTTTTGCCGGCATTAGCGCCCTATTTCCCGGCAGTCGCCATGGTTGAGCAGCAAGGAGAAAGAAGACTCTTTGCGCAAACATGGCACCCCTCATTACACCGCGAATTTTATGATAACAAACGCGAGGAATCAAAATCCATACGAGCATTGTTCGAATCGGGGCTTATGCACGAATCTTCCCTTGGCAATGCGCCCCTTTTCTATTATAACGCCAAGGAAATGGCCCGCTATTTTCTGGAACGCATGATCAGGGAACCCGACATCCTTTTCTGTACCAATGGCGCCCGTTGCGGAAGAAGAAAAAGCTGCCTCAACATCATTTTCAGTATGAAAAAGCTTTTTGCGAACAAGGATGGTTCGTGGGACACAGAGAAAATCCGGTCCCAGGTCCCGCAAGAAGTACTGCGACTTCTTGAGCCGGGCATGCAAAAAACCGTCTTTTAGGGAACTTTTCCACCCCCTGTCCCGTTTTATATACAAGGAACAACTTTGAACCGGGAATTTGAAGCCATATACGAATCGCTCAAAGATGGTGTATTTACAATGGCTTATCGGTATCTTGGCGACAAGCAGGCAGCTTTCGATGTTTCGCAGGACGTGTTTATCAAGGTCTACGAAAATCTCGGAAAGCTGCCCAAGGGAAACGAGCAAAAGGCCTATATTCTAAGGATGACTATGAACCGATCTATCGACATGCTGCGGAAAATGAAGCCCCTTCAACGCCTCCCCGAAGGCGCTGAAATCGGTGTTGCCGAAAACCGCGACACTGACGAAGCTGATGAGGTCGCGTTCCTTCTGTCAGATCTCAACCCTGACCAAAAGACCGCTATTATATTGAAAGAAATCATTGGCTGCTCGTACGAGGAGATCGCCCGCACCTGCGAAACCGACATCGGTACTGTGCGGTCACGGCTTTCACGGGCAAAAGAGAAAATGAGGGAAACGTATTTGCAAGGGGAACGTCATGGACATTGACAAATCAATTGAAACGCTGCTTTCCGGTCAGGGCATTGTGCATGCGCCCGCTGGCCTGCGGCAAAGCATTGAAGCCGGCCTGCGCCTCCGCAGGCAAAGACGCCGTTTGCTCTCCTATGCTTTGGCCATTGGCGCTATTGCCGCCGCCCTTCTCCTGGTCCTGGTTCCCCCAACATTGCGGGGAGGTCAAATGAGCGACGAACGCATTGCCGCGGTTGGCGAATACATCGATAACCTGTTTCTCGAAGTCACGGACACTGTTACGGCAAACGACACGTCATATTTTCTCTTCAGCACCTCTGGTTCCGAAGAGATAAACCTGTTCGACTACGAAAGCCAGTCAACCCAGCTCATTTCCATGTAATCATTTATCCTAAAAAGGAGGTCATATGCGATTCCTGAAAACACTCCCCTTCGCGGCGCTCGTTGTCGCTGCTCTCGCCCTCTGCTCCCATGCTCAGCCAGGCCCGGGCAAGGGTCCCAATTCTGAAAAATCCATGAAAATGGACCATCGGGCCATGCTCAAGGAGGAAATCGGCCTTTCCGATGATCAGCTGAAAAAACTCGAAGCCATCAAAATTGAAACTGAAAAAACCGCTGAAAAATGCAAATATGACATAAAGACCGAAATGCTTACAGTCCAGGAGATGGCGATCAAAGGCACATTGACTAAGGTGAAGATAAAGGAAAGTCTGGGGAAAACCAGCGACGCAAAGGCGAAAATGCAGGCAGCGCGCCAGCAGGGCCTTCTCAAGGCGGTCGATGTATTCACCGACGACCAGATAAAAATCATGGCCGACAAAAAACTGCTCAATCGCATTTTTGATAATGACCACGAGCAAGGCATGGGTAAAGGCCGCATGGGAAGAGGCGGTCGTGACGAATGCCCCCTGATGAAAAAAGGCGCCGAATGCCCGAAAAAGAAGGGACAATAGACTATGCAATGAGGGCATGCCCTCCTCATGTTTCCGGCATGCCCTTTTTTGTATATTTTTCAACAAATAAAATTCAACCGCACATAGATTTATGAACTACATCTTCGCATTCTTCATCCTGGCATTCTGCACAATGTCCTTTGGCATCACGGAACACGAGGCCGTGCTGATCGCTGTTGACAAAAATCCCAGCCTCAAAATAGAAAAAATAAGCCTGCAAAAGGACAGCCTTCAGTTCCAATCCGTAAAAAGTGACGCAGGCTTCCAGGTGTTGGTCGCCGGGACCAATCTGGTTGAACTCCATCCCGCGACCCAAACATCGTACACCAGCGCCGCGGGAAAGGTCGAAAGCACGGAAAAAACTCTGGAAACGGCAATCACCGGAACAATCTCTCGCCAGATACCGGGAGGCGGTTCCCTGAGTGCGTCACTTTCAGGTAATTCTGATAAAAATTTCGATTCATCGGATGCCGCCTATACTACAACAGCCCGGGTCGCCCTCTCGCAGCCCCTGCTTAAAAATGCCTGGGGAAACAGCAACGTCGATTATGCCATCAAAGTTGGGCGCATCACCCTCTCCCTCTCAGCGGAACAGTTCCGGCAAAAAGTGCTTGATATTGTCTCAAATGTGCGGACCGCCTATTGGGACTGGGTCCTTGCCGCGCAAACCGCGGCCATCCGCTCAACCGAACTTGCATACGCGGCCAACCAGCTCGATATGCAGCGCAACCGCTTCCGCGTGGGCGAAGGCACGGAAATGGACACTCTTTCCGCTGCGCTCGAACACCTTCGCGCCCAGGAAAACCTTATGAATGCCGAATACGAGGAACGCAGTTCCCGCGAATCCCTGCTCCTCGAACTCAACGCAGGTCCCCTGCAACTCCAGACAGCGGAAGAACCTGAAATTAGGTTAGATCCTATTCCCAACACAGACTCCCTGTTCGCCATTGCGCGGGAAAACAGTTCGCAACTTCGCGTGCTCGATCTTACGCAGAATTCGCTCATGCTTCAGTACAAAAAAGAGACCAACAGCCTGCTTCCCGAGGTAAATATTGAGACTGGCCTCAATAATACCACATACGGAACAAGCTTTTTCAAGGATGATAATGCCACATCGGCGCGTGAAAACATCTTTGATCCCTATATAGGCATACGCTTCTCGTACGATGTTCTCGCCCGTAAACGCAGGCATGCACGCGCCTCTGCTTCGCTCTCGCTGGCTTCCAACGATATAGATCGTGAACAGGAGATAAAACAACTACAAATTGATATCCGGAATTTTATCGATGCCTGGCACCAGGATTCGACAAAAATGATCATACGAACCGCTGAGGTCGCAATTGCGGACAAAGGGTATCTGCAGGCCACTGAAGGTTTCAAACTTGGTACCATCGACAACCTTTCCCTCATCAAGGCGAAAAACGACCTGATCACCGCGCGCCTTAACCTGCTTACCTCTCGAATAAACCTAAAAAAACTCGAGATCGCCGTGGACAAGGCAACGGGAAATACGCTTCGGCGGTTCAATATAGCCACGCAGTAAAAAACCAGAAAGGCCTATTCCTATGAATATCCGCGTTTACCTCTTACTCGGCGCGTCACTACTGCTCTCAGCGTGCGGTTCTGATAAAACGCAGGAAAATCTGGTACGTAAGGAGGTTGTATCCCGTGTCGACCTGCGCGACGTCATCGCGCAGACAGGCGAAGTAAATCCTGTTGTTAAAGTTGAACTCAAATCCGAGGCCAGCGGAAAAATTGATACAGTATATGTAAAAGAAGGGGTACGGCTTAAAAAAGGCGAGCGCATCCTGAAAATTGATCCCACCCAATTGATCACCAAGAAACAAAAGCTCGATTTGTCCCTCGAAAAGGCCAGACTCAACGTCACTCTTGCCAAACGTGATTATGATAATGCCCAGGAGCTCTTTAAAACAGGCAGCATTGCCCAAAAAAAGCTCGATGATCTGAAGAACCAGTACGAACTTGCCGAGATCGATGTAAAAGACCTCACCCTCGAATTGGACGATATCCTCTACCAGCTTTCAAAGAGTCTCATTGTCTCCCCAATGGACGGCGTGCTCATTTCCCTTGATGTTGAGGAGGGCGAGATAGCGGTGTCAGCCACGTCGGGCTTTTCGGGCGGCACCACCATCGGGACCGTGGCGGACATTTCCAAGCTCGAAGTCATCACCCAGATCGGTGAAGTTGACTACGCAAAAATCCATCTTGGCCAGCGCGTGCGCATCAGCCTCGAGTCGGACTCCAAGGCGCAGAGCATAGGCACCGTGTCCCTGGTCTCGCTTGCGGCAAAAAAAGAATCGGGCAGCACCATCAGTAATTTCGAAGTGCGCGTTGCCATCGATTCCCTTATCCCCGGCCTTATTCCTGGAGTAAACGTCAATTCTGATTTTATCGCCCTGGAGAAGAAACACGTGCTCGGTGTTCCTTACACCATGGTCGAAAAACAAAAACGCGGCGACAATGATATCTTTTTTGTGCAACGGCCCGCGGGAAGCAAGGTCGCGCTACCACAAGGTTTTGATAAAGGACCTGATCAAGGGCAACAAAAGCCGGGCGGGCGGGCGGGCGGCAGACGCGGCATGGGCGATAAAATGGACAAACGGATGACAAAGGTACGCGAAGAACGTACAGCAGCCATAGCCAAACTCAACCTGGTAAAACAGCGCATCACAATCGGCGAGACCGATTACAAATATTACGAAGTACTCGATGGACTTGCCGAGGGTGACACTGTTGTCAAAATCATTGGCGGAGAATCTACCGAAAGATAGGCGCTATGGACATTGCCACGGTCCTGGAGACAAAAGACCTCTGCAAATCATACTATCTGGGTAACGATGCAATCCAGGTGCTTTTCGATGTCAACCTTTGCGTCCGCAAGGGAGATTTTTCCGCAATCATGGGTCCATCGGGAAGCGGCAAATCCACCCTGCTCAACATCCTGGGTTGCCTCGACACACCCACATCGGGCGAATATCTCCTGAACGGCCTGCCGGTCAAGACCCTGAGCCAGTCGCGTCTTGCCGATATCCGCAACCGGGAAATCGGTTTTGTCTTCCAGAATTTTAACCTGCTGCCAAAACTCGACGTATTCAGCAACGTTGAACTGCCGCTCATTTATGGAAATGTGTCCAAAAAGGAACGTCACGCGCTGGTCGAGGAATCGCTCAAAAGCCTGGGGCTCTGGGAACGCAGGCACCACAGGCCCAACGAAATATCAGGCGGCCAAAAACAGCGCGCGGCCATTGCGCGCGCTCTGGTCAAAAAACCCTGCATCATTCTTGCGGATGAACCCACAGGCAACCTCGATTCCGTTACCACGCACGAGATACTCGAACTGTTCAAGGAATTGAACGCGCGGGGAAACACCATTCTCGTCATAACCCACGAAAGTGAAGTCGCGGGAACAACAAATAAAGTGTTCCATATCAGGGACGGACGCCTGTATCATGACTGACGTGCGAGCGCGTCTCGTAAATTTATTTTTCGTCAACGGCCAGCTCTGCCTTATAGAAGTGTTCAGTAACAAGCTCCGCTCCTTCATCAGTTCATTCGGCATCTTCCTGGGCGTGGCGTCGCTGCTTATTCTGCTCTCTTTTATGCACGCTCTGCGAAAAAACGTCACCGACAGCATTGTGGCCATGGGCGGGCTCGATATTATAACCATTACCAAACTCGCGCCTGAGACAAACGCGGAGGCGCTCGCGTTCAGGCGCTCGCCGGGCCTCAAACTCACCCAGGCAGAGGCATTGCAGCGGGAGATACCAGAGATCACCATGGTACTGCCCGAGGCGTCATCGGGCCATGCCGAGCTTTCAGTACCAGGCAAGGAAGCCCGTGCCAACCCTGTTGCCGTGAGTCTTCCCTACTCGGACGTGTTCAATTACCAGATCGGATCGGGCCGCGCGTTTGTCCAGGACGATTTTGATCAGGCGGCAAAGGTATGCGTCATAGGCAGCCGCATACAAGAGAGACTCTTTCCCGGCGTACCGAACCCGGTGGGCAAATCCCTGCTATTCAACGGCATGTCGTTCAAGGTCGTCGGCCTTATTTACACCGAAGACCGGTGGGACTGGCGCTCGCGTACCATGCTCTATCCCTACCCAACATACGAGCGGTATGTGGGAGGCCAGGACAATGTATTGGGCAGCATCAAAATAAAAGTAAAAACAATCAGCCGTTTGGCCCAAACAAAGGCGGAAATGACCTCACGGCTCATTAGCATGCACCGCGGTGTCGAGGACTTTGATGTTGTGCTCAACGAGGACAAAATCAAGGAAATGGAGGACACGCAGCGCGCGCTGAATATCCTTATCGTGGTGATCGCTGTGCTCTCACTTTTCATCGGCGGGATAAGCATTATGAACATCATGTTCGCCACCATTGGCGACCGCGTACGCGAGATCGGCCTGCGCAAAGCGCTCGGTGCTCACAAAAGCGATCTCTTTGTCCAATTCCTCATCGAATCCGTTCTACTGTGCTTTGTGGGTGCAATGCCGGGCATGGTGTTCGGGTCAATTCCCACCTTTTTGCCCACGGAACTGCTCCCCATGACTCCTACCCTCGCCGCGGCCGATTACCTGCTCAGCATCGGGTTCACCATCTTTGTCGGTATTGGCGCTGGCGTGTTTCCCGCGTGGAAGGCCGCCAACATGCGGCCCATAGAGGCGCTCCAATATGCCTAAGACACGGATGGCGCGCTACGCGGCGGCAGCGCTTACCTTTGCCCGATGGAGCTATGTTGGCGTGCATACGGGCTTCATTGAAATGCGTTCCCATGTGCTCCGGTCAATCCTTTCCGCCATAGGCATTCTCTTCGGCGTTTTCGTCATGGTCGCCATGCTCTCTCTCATTGGCGGACTCAACACCTTCCTGAACAAACGCATGGGTGAATGGATGGGTTCGGTTTTTATTGAAAAGATCAATGAGCCCCCAAAGGAAAAGCTGGCCGAATTCAGCCGATCGCGCGGTCTCACCTTCAGCGACGGCATTTTCCTGCAGGATAGCGTTCCCTCAGTGCGCACCGTATACAAATCCATTGAAAGGTTCGACCAATTGTTGACCATTGGAGGCCAAACACGCGCGCACTTCATGGGCGTCGATTCCCAGACTCTGGCAAAACAATTCACCATGGATATTGAACTTGATATCAAAGAAGGCCGCATGCTCGATGCGTCGGATTTTTCCGACGGCAGCCTGGTCTGCATGGTTTCGTCGTTTATCGCTGAGGATATTACGCGAAAATTGGAAACCAGCGGAAAGACCGCTGGTGATATCATCGGCAGCAGTATTTATTTTAAAAACCAGCGTTTCAGAATTATAGGGGTCTTTGGTCCCAAAAAGGCGGATGTGAAACGGTGGTGGATGCGGAACAACGTGTATGTTCCCCTGGTGGCCATGCAGAAATATGTGTCGGGCTACAATCCCGATCCGGGCCACCTCTGGCTGCAGGTGGACGATCCTCTGCTTATGGACAAGCAGCTCGACGATGTGGTTTCGAACCTCATTGCCCGGCACCGCGGCGTCGAAGACTTTGAATACCGCAAACCCGACAACCTGAAGGAATTTATCAGCATGATGGGCAACGTGAGCCTCATCATGGGCATCATTGCCGCGATTTCATTGCTTGCCGGCGGCTTGGGCATAATGAACGTGATGCTCTCGAGCATTTCAGAGCGCATCAGGGAAATTGGCATCAGAAAGGCATTGGGCGCAAGCACCGTGCAGATTTTCGTCCAGTTTATAGCTGAAACCAGTACTCTCTGCTTTATCGGCGGAACAATCGGTGCGCTTTTTGGCTGCGTTCCCATGCTGATAGGCGACGCCATTGAGAAAGCGACCGGCGGGGTCATAAATCCCACGCTCCTGCCCCAATACATCCTGGCCATGGTGGTGGTGATCGCCTCCATGGGCGTGATCTTTGGCCTCTACCCCGCGGTCAAAGCCTCACGCATGAATCCCATCGATGCCCTGAGATACGAATAATCCCTGCTGAGATTGCGGGTTCTGCGGCGATTAACGCGGGTTCCCAAAACATCCGGGAATCTAAAATCTTCCTTATTGACTTCAAACCTTCACTGAGATATATTACTAAAGAATACAGGCATAACAAAACAAAGGGGGGAAACATGGTTTTTTTCAAGAAGCGATTTATCGTCATTGTATGCCTTTTTAGTCTCATTGGGTCAACCATAGCCTATACCATTCCCGTCATCGACGCTCAGCTTAAAGCCAACCTTCGCAGCATTAAGAAGCGCGGCGGGCTGATCGGACGCATTGTCGGCAAAATGGGCCAGTGGGGCGACTCCATAACAAACTCAATGGCATACCTGGGAAGCCTGGCAGGGTATGGATGCAGCGGGAATACAACGTGCGAAACCTACCAGCCAATTCTTATCTGGATGAAGGCCTGCGAGACCTCACCGGGCAGCGGCATTGTCGGCGGCGGATGCAGTTCTCCCCTTGCCGAAAAAGGCGGCGGTCACTGCTGTGAATCAGGATGGACAATCGAATCAGGTCTCAATGTAATAGCCCGTGTTATAGAGCAGGACAATCCATCCTGGTCTCTTACTATGTACGGCACCAACGATATAAACGGCAACAACTGGGACGACGCCCGGGGTGAAACATACAAGCGCCGCCTTAAATATTTCCTCCTGGCAAGCGCTGAAGCGGGCATTCCGCCCGCCGTAAGCACCATTCCTCCGCGCATGGATGGCTGCAATGTTTCAAACGACTATACGCCAAGCGTCACCATCTGTAATAATAAAATTACCGCGGCGGCAAATGAGTTGAAAATTCCCCTGGTTGATTTTCATTATGCGTGCGTGGAACACCACCCGTCCGACTGGTGCGGCGGTACTACCGGCACACTGGGCGATGACGGCGTGCATCCCTCCTGGCACAGCAATACCACGAATTTCGATCCCCCGGCCATTTATAACGATGGATACGCCATACGGGGCAAGCTGACCCTCGATTATGCCCAAAGACTCAAGGCGATTGTGTTCGATAATAATGCGCCGGACGGTCTGGATCTTCCCATTATCGACGTTTCTTCATCCACACATCTTTGGGGTCAATACACGAACAACAGTTCTGTCAGCTTTTCCTGGACACTCGATGGCGGTTCAACGCCAACGGGCTACAGCTACGTATTTGACCAGGTCGACACAACAATGCCCGACCAAACCAGCGAGGGAACAGGCGTCTCCGCGACAGAGACAGCGACATCATCCGGCGATTGGTATTTCCACATCCGCGCTAACAGCGCACTCGGTTGGGGCCCGGTGACCCATTACCTTGTCAGGATCCTGCCTGCTGACCAGATGGTCCTGCAGGAAGGCATGAACGGTTATTCCGGTACAGCGGATGCGTCAATTTATGGTGAAACCAGCCATGGTTCCGACGCCATTATGCGGAAATACAATAGCGGCGGGTCTGGAGACCGTCAGCTCTACAGGTTCAGTCTTGCACCGGCTGTAGGCCTTGCAGTAACAGGCGCGCAGCTGCAGATCTTTACCGACAGTCCTGCAAACGGCGATTCGGTTGCGCTCTACAAACTGACCGCAAGCTGGGGAGAGGGTTACAGCGTATGGAACCAGCAGAAAGGCGTGAGTTGGACTTACCGTTTTGCCGATAGCACGCAGGCATGGACAACTGCCGGCGGCGATTTTGAGCATTCACCCATAGGCGCAACCGCGCTGCCAACAGACAGACAACCGACGTGGGTTTCATTCGACATAACCTCGACCGTCCAGGGCTGGCTCGCCGATACATCAACGAACCACGGCGTAATCATAATCGGATACGGAGCATGGTTGTCAACTAGTTTTTTCTCGCGGGAGTTTCCTCTCAAGAGCCTGCGTCCCAAGCTGCTGCTCACCCATACCGGCAGCGGCGTCCAAGAGAACATGGCAATGGCGCAGGGTATCGCCCTTGGCCAGCCCTATCCTAATCCGGGCAATCCAGGCGTGGTCATTCCGGTTACTCTTGCGCCCTCAGCGCGAGTCCAGGTCTCTGTGTATTCAGTGAAAGGCGAACTGCTTAAGAAGGTCTCACTCGCAAACACAAGCGCTTCTCCCCGTCGCGAAATACTGCGCTGGGACGCAATTGACATGACAGGCAGCAAGGTCTCCTCGGGCCTGTATCTGGCCCGGATGAAAACGGATGACGGCACGGTGGTGATAAAAAGATTCGTGATCACGCAATAATGAAAGAAAAAAACCAAATATCCGGCCACGGACTCGGTATCATGAAATATGCAATCATGATACTGGGATTCATGACTTTAGGATCAGCGGAAAAGGTAGGTCTCATAGACCGCATTCATCTGGTCCCGCAGCCGCAAAAAATCGTCTACGCGATAAAAAACATCGCTTTTCCAACTCGTATATCTATTATCGGTATCGATTCTTCGGTTGCGGGACAGAAGGCCCTGGCGCAGACACTTGCGGGAATCCTTGGCAGAATGGAAGGGATAGTATACGCGTTTCAAAATGCCTATCCATATACAATCACCTTTAAGAAGGAAAAATCCATAAAACATTTGGAAGGATATTCGCTGGTTTCCGAAGAAAACGGGATCGCGATCCGGTACAGCACGGACGCAGGGGCTTATTACGCTGCCCAAACCCTTTATCAGCTCCTGGCATATTCCTATTCCGGCGTAAATGTTCTTGCCTTCAACCAGGAACCCGCTGAAGAAGGCGCGCCAACAAAGAAATATTTTCCTTTGCTGACCATCGAAGACTCGCCAGCCTACGCTGTCCGCTCGGTCATGATCGACATGGGTCGCGCGCCCTTTTCCATTCCCCTGATAAAACGTGTTATACGGATAATGGCGCACCTGAAGCTCAACACCCTGCACCTTCATTTATTCGACGACCAACTCATGGGTTTTAAATTCAAAAATCTTCCTCTCGGCTCTGAAAACCCCGCAGCCATTACCGCGGGACAACTCAAGGAAATCGTTTCTTATGCCCGCTCATACCACGTTTCGGTCATGCCGGAGATTGAATCTTGGGGACATGTAGCGAGCATTATCTATCACTATCCCAAACTTCTCGGAGCGCCGGGCATGTACGGCGGTTCGTCATTTGCCATTGGCGAAAAGACCTTTGATCTGCTTGGAAAAATCTATGACGAGATAATCCCTTGCCTTGAGGAAACGACCGCAATCCATGTTGGACTTGATGAGGCGGTCTGGACCCTTGCTCCTGGTGAGGAGAACAAAGGGCTTACGCCAACCGTCATGGTGAAACGTATCTACGACATTCTCATGACCCTGGGCGCAAAACATAAGAAACAGATTATTATGCACCTGTGGGCGGACCATGGCGGCAGGCCTTTGCCAAAAGAGATAGGAAAGAAAGTGGTCATTGAGCCGTGGAAATACCGCCAGACCGATGAGCCGAAAATAATCGCCGCATTGCAACAATACGGCGGCAAGGACAAAACGCCGCTCATGATGGGAGCCGGCGCAAGTTCGGTCCACTACAATGGTACGTACGAGGCCACGCGCTTTTGGTGCCGCGAAGGACTCAAATATCCGAACGTATTGGGAGTCACGATCTGCATATGGGAGACCAATGATATTGCGGGAAAACTTATAACCATGTACGGAGGCGCCTGCGCCGCGTGGTCGCCGAACACCCTTGAGCGCACAGACGATGATCCTATTGGAGAGAGAGCGCGAAACATGGCGGACCGGGAGATGCGCAAGTGGCAGATCATTTTCCCTGACGCGAACCCTGACCAAATCAACGCTGATCGGGGGCCTGAGGCGTACCAAGGCAGATATGTTTGGCCACCTCGCGCAGGTGTTCCTGTGGCGCCTACCGCGCTGCCAACGCCCCAATAGATCCACCTTACTTGAGCAGAATGATCCTTCTGCTCTGTTCAACGCCGCAGCACTGAAACTGGCAGATATATAGTCCGGATGCAACTCTTGCGCCATTCTGATCCACGCCATACCAGGTAACCGTATGTTGTCCTGAACGGAGCGGCTTATCGACGAGGGGCTGGATCAACTTGCCTTGGATATTGTAGATGGATATTATAACAGCTCGAAAGACCTTTTTATTGTCAACATAGAGCAGTTGAGCGGAAATTTATCCCCTGCCAATGTTATAATTATTCCCCGGAAGAATTTTGCGGGGTAAAGTACAAGTTCTCCGTGGCAAACCCCAGATTTTTCGCCTTTTCGATCAGCGCTGTCCTTATACTCTCTTCAAGTACCGGGGTTCGTGACAGTATCCAGAGATAGTTTTTTGAACTCGCAACCATTGCGTAGGTGTAGCGCTCGTCAAGCTCAACAATTACATAATCGCCATAAAAGGGGCCAAAAAATGAAACACGAAAATATCCCTCTCCCGCTGCTCCGGCAACAACCGCTTTGCCCACGGCTGTTTTGATTTTCCCGTCCTTGATCCCTTTGTTCACGACCTTAACCAACCCATTTTCCATGAGCGAATAGTACGCTGTCACGCTGACCAGGCCATTTTCAAAAGAGGCGGGAAGCCGCGCTATCTCATACCATGTTCCCAGATACCGGTTTAGGTCAAACGAGGTTATCGGCTGGAATTCCGGTGTCTTCTGTCTGCACGACATGCATATGAAAGGCAGAAAAACTAAACACAAGAGGCGGCACATTCGCATAATCGCTTACAGGTAATGCTTTGAGATCCGTGTGGTAACATATGCGAATGCTTCATCAACGCTATCTGTGACCAAAAATAAGTCAAGATCTTCTTTGCTGATAACGCCATAGTGCACAAGCGCCTTAAAATTAAAAATCTCCTCCCAGAATGTCTTGCCAAAGAGCACTATGGGGACCCGTTTGTTCAGTTTCCTGGTCTGGATCAGGGTGAGTAGTTCGAATATCTCGTCAAATGTGCCAAAACCGCCGGGGAACGCTATAAGCGCCTTGGCAAAATAGAGAAACCAGAATTTGCGGATAAAAAAGTAGTGGAACTCAAAGCTCAAGCCAGGCGTGACATTGGGGTTAGGATGCTGCTCAAAAGGCAGGCTGATATTGAGCCCTATGGATTTTCCCTTGCCAAGCGTAGCGCCACGATTGGCCGCGCCCATCATGCCCGGTCCGCCGCCGGTGCAGATGGCAAAACGCTTCGCAGGGTCCTCGATCCGATTCGACCACTGGGCTATCTTCTTCGCGAGCAACACGCACTTCTCATTCGCCTCGGCAATAACCATGCCTTTTTCCCGCTTTTCACCGGGTAACAGCTTTTTCTTCGAATACTGGGCCCTGGGAAGGGAGCGCGCTGATCCAAAAAAAACAATCGTATTGTTTACGAAATGGTCTTTGAAGCGCTCAGCAGGCTCCATGAACTCGGACAAGATCCGGAGCATGCGTCCGGCATGACCATGGAGGAATTCCTGGTTGTCGTAGGCCTTAACAGGAGGTTTTATTTTTTTCATACGCTACCAGCACCTTTAATCCTTCCGTAATGGATGTTGATGGATTGTATCCGAGCACAGCGCGTGCCCGTGATATGTCAGCAAACGAATGCTTGATATCGCCTGCGCGCGCCTCCCTGAACTGTGGCTTTAACTCTCGGCCTTCTATTTCGCCAAGGATCCGAAGAAGATCGAGCAGATTTGTCTGTGAACTGGAGGCAATGTTGAAAACCTCCCCCTTCCCTGCTTTGACGCACCGCATGGCAAGCAGATTTGCGGCCACAATGTCCTTAACAAATACAAAATCGCGGGACTGCAGACCATCACCAAAGATGGTCGGGGTTTTTCCCGCGATAACCATATTCACGAACCGGGAGATGACTCCTGAATACATGGACGAGGGGTCTTGCCGTGTGCCATAGACATTAAAATACCTGAGCGTTACCGTCTCCAATCCATAGAGTGAAGCGAATATCTTCATATAATATTCATCAACGGTCTTTGCCAGCGCATAGGGAGATTCGGGTTCGGGCTTCATTTCCTCGCGCTTAGGAAGCGTGGGCTCGTTTCCGTATATAGCCGCAGAACTTGCCATAACCGCCCGTTTTATCTTGTTCTCGCGTGCAGCGCTCAATACGTTGAGCGTACCCGTGATATTGATGGCATTGTTATCAAAAGGCCGTTCAACGGAATCAAAAACCGAAACAAGGGCTGCTTCGTGAAACACATAGTCCATGCCCTTCATTTCTTCCTTGAGCCGGTCAAAATCACATATATCAGCCTGGATAAAAGAGACCCTTGATTTGAGATGATCAATGTTTTTTAAATGGCCTGAGGCGAGATTGTCGTAAATTTTGACCTGATGCCCTTCGCTGACCAGTTCCTCTGCAATATGAGAACCAATAAACCCGCAACCACCGGTAATAAAATAGTTCATACTATGTTTTTCTCTTGTATTGTGTTGCCCCCCTTAACAAGGGGGGGCGGGCCAGTGTCAATGTTCTTTTGGGGGGATCATTTGAATTTCTCCACAATCTCTTCCATCTTCCCCATCTTCTCTTCCATATCAGCGACCATCTTCAGCTGCGTCCTGCAACGGTCAATATTATGCTCCGGATGTTTGATTTTAAAATACGTATCGCCCTCGATATAATCGGTAAGAAAACGCATGCCGCACTCAAAGGTTAAAAGTTTTGCCGAGAATGCCAGGTACTCCAATTCCACGGGTGTAAGAAAACCGCGCACCGCATCAAGGTATCCTGCGGCAAGACGGTCAAAAAGGCCAAGATCAACGCCTACCTTTGACAGGTCTTTTTCATCTTCAGCGGCGGTGCTTGCGCCAATACGCACTGAATCGCCGAAATCGTAGAGCACCAGACCGGGCATAACTGTATCCAGATCAATCACGCAGATACCCTCACCCGTTACATCGTCGATCATCACATTATTGAACTTTGTGTCGTTGTGCGTTATCCGTTCCGGGATTTTCCCATCGCGTAAAAGACCGCAGAGGATTTTCGCGTCTTTTTCACGCGCCAGGACAAACGCAACCTCGGTTTTCACGGATTGCGCACGATTTTTCGCGTCTTTGGCAAGTGCGTTGGTGAAATTCACGAACCGCTTTTCAGTATTGTGAAAATCAGGAAGAACATCGAAAAGGCGGTCGCCGGGCAAATCCGCTATCCTGCGCTGGAAAAAACCGAATGCCCTTGAAGCGTTGTAGATGTGCCTGCCGTCCAAAACAATATCATAGGTCTTTGCCTTATCTATGAAAAGATAGGCCCGCCAATAATGACCCTCGGGGGACACAAAAAAAGAACGGTTATCGTGTGACAAGACCACGTTGAGCGTTTCGCGCAGCGGGTCGCCGCCTTGGGCGACAATCTGCTTTTTCAAGTGGCTGGTGACCCTCTGGATGTTTTCCATCACCTTTTCAGGGGTTTTGAAAATATTGGTGTTTATGCGCTGGAAAATATATTTCAGTTCAGTAGTGCCAGACATGAATGAGGCAAGGAAGGTGTCGTGTATGTGTCCATTGCCGTATGGGATCGCTTCCGTAAAACAGCCGTCAATGGCGAAATTCGCTGAAATCGCCTTGAGATCAAAAATGCGGGTGGGCACGCTCATGACCGCTCCCAGATATTTTTAGGATACACACCCGATGCGACAAACTGCGCCATGGCCGCTTTGACCAAAACATGGTCTTGTTTGTAGGTGACTCCATACCACTTATCGGGGCAGGGCAATATTTTGACCCGCGCTTTCCCGGCCTGTACCAGCGCATCGACCACTGTGGGCAGAAAAAACTCGGCCTTTGGTTTGCCAAAATTTTCCGCATAAAAATCTTTGAACCCTTTTTCCAACGCTTCGAAGAGACTTGGAGTGAAGCCCCACATGTTCATTGAAACAATACTCTCCGGAGAAAGCTCGATCCAGCGTTCACCATCCTCGGTATACTTGACCGCAGCGTCGATCTTCTCGATCCTTGTGCGTTCGTGTATGTCCTTAAGGTATCCCTGTTCGTTTGCCGTGCAAACCCCGCGCGCCACATATCCGTGGTCGGAAAGCGTGTTTTTAAGCACAAAACCCACCATGGAATAATCAAATACACCATCTGCGTCAGCCGCGGTATTCAGATAATCGCCCAAAACCTTGAAAGAGTGCGATCCGTAATAATCATCAGCGTTAATTACAGCGAATGGTATTGAGACGCAGTGTTTACTGGTTAGGACAGCATGGCCAGTACCCCAGGGTTTCTGCCGGTCTTTTGGTACTGTTACGCCAGGGGGCAACAGGGAATCGAGTTCCTGAAAAACATAATCCACATCGGTTTTCTTCTCGATTTTTTTCCCCACAATGTCCCGGAAATCAGCCTCGAACGATTTTCGGATGATGAATACTATCTTAGAAAAACCAGCCTTAAGAGCATCGTAGACTGAATAGTCGATTATTAATTCTCCAGAAGGGCCTACAGGATCCATCTGTTTGAGACCTCCATATCTGTTGCCAATGCCTGCGGCCATGATAACCAGCGTTGGTTTTGCCATACATCTCCCTAAAAATAAGCGAAAATCTATGAAAGTATAATTTTATAACCCGTTATTTTTCAATTCTTTTCAGGAGATTAAAAGCTCAGTTGGCAAGGAGGGAACCAATATCAGGGGACGTCCGGGCCTGAACAATTCCCTACCAAATCACGTATCACCTCTTCCGGCTCTTCTGACGAATTCACCAGCCTTACTGAACAAAAATTCCTCGCCCCTGCTTGTAGTACATCAGCCAGGTTATTCCGGTCAATAGCGCCCAGGACAACAGCGGGAACCGTTGTCAGCGAAAGCATCTTCCTCATGCCCTCAATGCCAATAGCCGGGTCAGGGTTTTTCTTTGTGGGAGTTGGATACACAGGCCCTATGCCGACATATGAAGGCCCAAGCCTGCAGGCAGCTTCTGTCTGGGCCGGGGTATGGGTCGACAAGCCAATGATCTTGCCGTGACCCACAATTGCCAACGCTTCAGGGAACGCCATATCACCCTGTCCCAGATGCACGCCATCAGCATCAACGTTGCGGGCAATTTCCGGGTGGTCATTGACAATAAAAAGGCTCTTTGTTCCAGCAGTGATCTTCCGGATCTCCTCTGCTGTGCGCTCAACCTCATCCAAAGACGCGTCTTTCATGCGCAGCTGGATAAATGGCACTTCAAGATCGACCATTACCTGGGCAAGATATGCATATCCCCGTACCGGGTTGGTCAGAATACCGTAAAATCCAAAACAATCAGGCACTTTCAGGCACGCCATATTAAATAAGACCCGTTGATTTGAGAATAAAAACGCCTAAAGCAATAGTGACAACCGAAAAAAGTGTTGTAAAAACGACAATATCTGCGGCAAGAACAGCGTCGCTCTCCATGGCCTTAGCCATGATAAAACTTGAAATGGCCGTGGGACAGGCAAAAAGAAGGAAAAGCACCGCAAGGTCTTCACCGGCAAACCCCATTTTATACGCCGCAAAGGTGAAAATCAACGGTGTTACCACCAGTTTTATGGCAGTGGCCCCCGCAGCAGCGAGCGCACGCGCTTTCAATGAAGTGAAATTGAGCGATCCGCCAATACCCACAAGCGCGAGCGGCAGGGTAAGCGAAGCCAGGTAGTTAATGGTTTTTGCCGCAGTGCCGGGTATGGGTATCTTAAAATAGGAAAAAGGAAGCGCTACTATCACTGAAAGAATCAGCGGGTTGGTAAAAATTCCCTTGAGTATCTGCCCAGACCCTGCTTTCTTCTCAGTGTTGCCCGTGACTGTCAGGAGTATGACCGCGATGACGTTATACAAGGGCATGACAAAGGCCAGCAACAGAGCGGCCTTTGCAAGGGCATGCTGGCCTAAAAGATTGACCACAAGAGCAAACCCGACTATGGCGTAGTTGCTTCTAAACGATCCCTGCACAAAGGCCCCTCTGCTTGCGCCGCGGGCGCCAAACAGGCCCGAAACACCCCACGCCAGGCCGGTGATGCACAATGTCTGGAAAAAAGCGAACAAAATTGCATGGGCGTTGAAGGACCGGGTAAAATCAGTGCGTGAAATTTCGAGAAAACTAAGCGAAGGCAGGGCGATCATGAAAACCATTGAGCTGGAGACCGCGATGAAATTCTCGTTGATAAAATTGCGCCGCTTCAAAAATATGCCCAAATAAATGATTATAAATACCGGGGCGACAACTTTAAATGAAAAGAGAAGATTTTCCACGCGTTATTCCTTTGCACCCGTGTGCTGCCACTGACGCAGTATCTCAAACAAGACAACGGCAAAGGCGCAGACCACATTTAGGCTGTTCTTGAATCCCCGAAGCGGAATCGAGACAATCGTATCGCACACAGCCAGCACCTCTGGTGAAACGCCCAACGCCTCATTACCGACAACCAGGCATACGGGCTTTGGGAAGACAAAATCAGTATACGGGCACGCGCCTTCAACAGTCTCAAGTGCAATCACAGGAACGCCCTGTGCGCGGACAGCGCAAACCGCCTCTGAAGTGTCCTTGAAATACTGGCTGGCGACAAAACGATCGGTACCCACGGCGGTTTTAATCAGTTTCTTGTGAGGCGGACTGGCGGTATATCCGCATGGTATCACTTTTTCAATGCAACCCGCGTCCGCTGTCCTAAAAATTGATCCCACGTTGTACGCGGACCTGAGATTGTCGAGAATGACCTGCACAGGGTTTTTCGGCAGTGCTTGGTACTCTTCGAATGAAAGGGGGGAGTCGAAGGAACGAATGGTGAACTGCGTTTCCATTTAACGCATGCGCTCCCGCTTTTTAAAAAAGCGGATAAGCGGTTCGACATAGTCCTGACCTGTGGTAAGAGCGACCGATTCAACGCCCGACTGTCTGAAAAGCCTGGTGCGTTCCTCTGTCCTGCGCGCGGTCCGGGCCGCGAACTCGTCCATAAAACCGCGGAACGAAGTATCGACCAGGATCTCTTCGCCTGTTTCCGCGTCCGTGAGTTCCACAAGACCGACTGGTGGAATGGCGTGTTCGCGGGGATCGGTGATAGTGACAGCAATGCAGTCATGCTTCTGACCCGTGACTCGCAGGGGTTGGGAAAACGACGACGCAAAAAAATCAGAGATTAGAAAAACCACGCCCCGTTTTTTGAGGATACGGTTGAGATACGCAAGCGCACCAGCAATATCCGTACCTGTATGGCGGGGCCTGAAATAGAGCAGTTCACGAATCACGCGTAGCACATGATTACGGCCTTTTTTCGGGGGAATAAACTTTTCTATCTGAGAGGAAAAAATAATAAGACCGACTTTGTCATTGTTTTTGATGGCTGAAAATGCCAGAACAGCGGCCAATTCAACACCCACCTCCCCCTTCATACGGTTGATGGTGCCGAATTCGCCGCTACCGCTCGCGTCCACCACCAGCATCACGGTGAGTTCGCGCTCTTCCTTGAATATTTTCACAAAGGGCCGCCCCATGCGCGCGGTAACGTTCCAGTCAATGGTGCGGATTTCATCGCCGGGAATGTACTCGCGCACTTCGGAGAACTCCATGCCCCGGCCCTTGAAGGCGCTGTGATATTCGCCTGAAAGCATATCGTTCACGATCCGGCGTGTACGGATCTCGATCTGCTTTACCTTTTTTAGTATTTCTGCGGGAATCATCGGTTTTCTTTGAGTACCATGGCAAGATGCTTTCGCTCAGCGGTCAGGCGTCGCACATTGCGCAAGCCCCAGAGTAGGTTGATAAGAAGAAGCCCTATCGCGATGCCAAAATAGACTCTTTTTTTCGCCGCCATAGCGTCGGATGCGGACAAATTGTTCAGCAGGCCCTTTTCGCGCGCATCCGATTTCTGAGTCAGTTGTTCAATGGTTTCACGATCAGGTTTACCCGTGACCGGAAGGTCGTTGTCCGCCTGGAAGTCCTTGATAAGGGTCAACGCGTTTTTGTCATTATAATTAAGTATCTTTAATCTGCTGATAATGTCCAGCTTTATAAACCTGAGCTGTTTGCGCGCCTCCTCGCGGAGATCAAAACCACCCACCTCAGACTGTCCGTTCGGATAGAACTCGACAATATCACGATAGAGTTCAATGGCCTTATCATAGGAGTGATCGGTCTGGTATACAACTGCAATATAAAAAAGCGCATCATCAGCGACCTCGCTCTTGGGAAAATCGCGGATAATAATTTCGTATAACGCTCTCATTTCCTTAAAATCATTAAGTTTCCGTGTGCACATGCCCTGCCAGAAAAGGTAGAGGGGATTCTTTTCCCCAATCCACGCCTTTTGGAAATAGGTGAGCGCCTCGGCATAGTCCTCGTTATTGTAAAATTTCTTTCCCGTTTCAAAATAAGACTCAGAAGTGACCTTCTTGGTTTTCACGTGCTCACGGACAGTGATGGTGGTTTCCACGACCACCTTTTCCTGGACCGGCGCTTTGGGAGCGAAATCTTTCTGCGGAGGCGGCGCTTTGCCCTCCTCGACCCAAATGACGCCCTGCTGCTGGTCAAATTTGAGCACCTTTTTCGCTCCTGCCTGCGTGGTTGCAAGCGCGCAAACGATACCCAAACCGAGCAGCGCAATACGGCTAAAATTGTATGGAGAACGGAACATGACTTTCCCTCTTGCCAATTTTATGGAACTTCGACCGCGTCGAAGACCCGTTTGATGATTTCGTCAGCGCTCATTTCCTCGGCCTCCGCCTCGTAGGTGAGAATGATGCGGTGGCGAAGGATGTCGAAACCCACGGATTTTACGTCCTCCGGGGTGACAAAGCCGCGTCTCTTGACAAAAGCGTGCGCCTTCGCGGCCATGGTGAGGTATATGGAAGCGCGCGGCGATGCGCCGTATTCAATAAGGCCTTTCACCTCTTTGACACCCGCTCCCGCGGGATCGCGCGTGGCAAAAACAAGGCTAACAATGTATTGCTTAATCTTTTCATCGATATAAACGGTTTCAACCAGTTTTCGCGCTTCGAGTATCTCCTTGGGACCGATTATTTTGCCCACGTTAAAATTGGTCTCCACAGCCATACGGTTGATTATTTGAAGTTCTTCCTCACGCGATGGATAATCGACAAAGAGCTTCAGCATAAAACGGTCGATCTGCGCCTCGGGTAGAGGATAGGTTCCCTCCTGTTCAATGGGATTCTGCGTTGCAAGAACAAGGAAGGGTTCGTCGAGCCGGTAGGTCGCATCGCCTATGGTGACCTGATGCTCCTGCATGACCTCGAGCAGGGCGCTCTGTACCTTTGATGGCGCGCGGTTTATTTCATCGGCAAGGATGATATTGCTGAAAATGGGGCCTTTGCGCGGTACAAAATCACCCTGTTTCTGGTTGTAAATCATAGTGCCGATAAGGTCGGCGGGCAGCAAGTCGGGAGTAAACTGGATGCGCTTGAAACCAGTATCAAGGACCTTTGCAAGGGTGTTCACCGTCATGGTCTTTGCCAGACCCGGCACGCCCTCGAGTAAAACATGCCCGCGTGTAAGCAAACCGATAAGCAGCCGCTCGACCATATAGCGCTGCCCTACAATGACTTTGCCCATTTCAGCATAAATGAGATCTACAAAAGCGCTCGCCTCTTTGATTTTCTCGTTGATCTCCATGATGTTCTTCTCCATCACCTGCCTCCTGATAAGCTGTTTAGCAGCTCGATAAACCGGTCGCGGGGAATAAATTCCGTGACCCTGTTGGTCTCCAAGCCTTGACTGTTAAAAAATAATATGGTAGGCACCCCTACCACAGCATATTTCTTTATATAGCTGTTTGCCGCGCCGTCAGCTGCATTGGTAACATCCACTGAGAAAAACACATAGGGAGAGAGCGCTGCCTGTACAGTGGAATCGGTGAGTACCTGTTCCTCGAACTTACGGCAGGGCGCGCACCAGTCGGCCCTGAAATCTATTACAAACGGTTTGCCCTGTTCTGTAAGCTCCTGCAGCCGTTCACCCGTGGGAAGACCATAGGTACGGTGCGCGGACACATGACCGACATGCGGCGGTGCGATAAGAATTGTGCTGTAAAAATACACAAATATCATAATAAGTGCAGCGCCAAACAATCTTTGGAAACGCCTGAATCGTAAAAAACGTTCGCCCGCTGATTTTTCCACGAATCCAAGATATACGGCTGCTGCAAGAAGCAGGATTCCGGCACATACGGTAACCACGACTGCTGGCGCAACAGGTTTCAGATAGTACAAGGCCATGCCAAGAAGGAGAAAACCAAAAAACTTTTTTACCCAGACCATCCAGCCGCCTGACCCCGGGAGGCTTTTTATAGATCCGGAGAAAAGCGCGAGAACAAAGTAGGGAGCGCCAAGACCTGTTGCCAGAGTGAAAAAATAGAGAAAACCCAAAAATGGATCTTTCTTCTCAGCCACATGAATGAGCAGTCCCGCGGTTACCGGTCCCACACAGGGCGCTGCGATAACACCTACGACAAGGCCCATTATCAAGGCTCCTGCATATCCCTGTTTTCCAATCCCGAACCGCATAAGAAATAAGGGGGCACGCAACTCGTACAACCCGAACATAGAAAAGGAAAGAAGGAAAAAGATACCCGCAACACCCCAGATAACGGTAGGGTGCTGCAGTGCTGAACCCATGATTTTTCCCGACAAGGCTGCCGCCGTACCCAATGCTGAATAGGTAAGGGCAATACCCAGTACATAGAGGGCCGCGAGCAGAGAGATGGCCCGTTTTTTTCCCTCAGCCTGGGTGCTGAAAAAACTGATGGTTATAGGAATGACCGGATACACGCAGGGTGTGAGATTAAGTGCAATTCCCCCGATAAACAGGAAGAAAAGTACATAGAGCATGCCATGCCCGCTGAACCAATCGTCCGTAGAGGACGCAGCAGGTTTCGGCACTGGCAAAGACACCTCTTCGATTGCCGGCGGCAAGCATTGCATGCTGTCGCACGCCTGATAGCGCAGCATGGCAGTGAGCGTATCGCCATGCCCCGGCAATAGAAGCACTTTGGCCCCAAAGGTCACGGTACCGTCGTAGAGTAGGTCGGTAAAACCGAAAAAAGTCTTTTCCTCGCCTTTTGGATAATCGACAGACAACACCCGAACAAACGCGCTTTCTGCGAATGTCAGGACAGTAGGTATCAGAAATGCCTGTCTGAGGGAATGGGCATAGGTATGCCATCCAGGTTCGACCTTGGCCTGAAAGAGCGCGGTAACAGTATCACCAGTACGCAAACCGCCCTGGACAGCTGTAAACGTGAGTACTTCTGAACCCTGCGAACAGGTAAAAATAACCAAGGCAAACAGCAATTTTTTCATCGGGAAAAATATATTAAATTATAGCATCATCTGAAAACATCTGTAAAAAAAAACCGGTCTCTCTCCTAAGAAAGACCGGCGTACCATTTCCTGCCTCCGCGCACGAATGTTACATACCTGGATAGGTAGCAGAGACTAAACGACAATAGGCCAAACCGCTCGTTTGCGCCGAGATGACCGCCAGGCGGACAAACCCCTGGGAAGGCGCCAGAAAATATTCCTTTATATTGGCCTGGAGTGTTGCCGAATTCGACATGACAATCTTAACGCAATTCCGGTATGAAACGCTGTTGAACGTGGTATCTCCGATGAAAACCACTGAAGCGTTGGTCTGGCTGACAATCTCCGGGACATAATGAGAACGAAAGACCGTATCAGATAACGTAACGACCCCAACGCCTGATTCATCTTTTGAATAAAAAAGTCCGGTTACTGTATCTTTTCCCAATACAATTGTATCAGCAACACTGTCGATTTTGTTATCAAAGATAAACCGGTAAAACTGGTATCTAAACGACTTCCAGTTTGAATCAACTACAATTGATGTCTGGCGTCCGAGAAAGTCGAAAACCCAGTTACTGGCCGAATCAACAGGCAGATAATTTGTTTTGTAATAAATATTGAGCGAACGGGTGGCCTGATTACCATCATTGTCTTTCGCCTTTACGGTAATCACATTAGCACCGGAAACCAGACCGATCGTTCTTTCCCAGGTGCCATCACTTGCGTGAATATCGGCGGGAAAAGAATTGCCGTCGAGAACAAGTGTGACACCCTCAAGACCGCTTCCAATGTCAGAGGCTGTGCCGTTAAGGGCGATAGTGTCCACATAAACCGTATCAGAAACATTGTTCATGTCAACGGTAAGAGTAGGATTAGTCACATCCTGCTCTTCTTCATCTTTCGCGGGATTTACCGTGCATGCAGAAAAAATAAACGCCATACTTACCAGCACAGAAATTACGATTCTTCCCTTTTTCATATTTTTTCCCTCCTTTAACTAATTTTCAAAATTTCCATTTTATATCAAAATAATTAAATAAATAAATTCAGACAAGTATTTGTTTAGGAGAGAGTTAAATAAAAACTATTGACATTCAATTTAAATAATTGTAGATATACTATTAAGAGACTACTACATATTGTACCTGGGAGGGTCGTATGGTTTGGGAAAAGACTGATTGTTATTCGTGCGCACAACTGGCAGGCTGTCCGGATAAAACCCGTTTTTACCTCAATTACTGCGGCAGCCAGAGAGCGGCAATGAAGGACAAACTCTTCCAAGCCCGCGAGGAGTGTCTGGCCCGGCGCGGGGTCCACTATATGCGGATCAGGATCAATTATTCTCAATCGAACAGGGATATGCTGGTCCCGGCCTAGGCACGCTACACCATGGCCCTTGGCATGAATAATTCGTTATAGCTTCTCAAGGCAAAAGCATCGGTCATGCCGGCAATATAATCAGTGACCATTTCGTAATCTTCGGCATTTTTATAATTCAGGTTTTTAATAAAATCAAAAAATATCCTGAGCGTAGGGGCCATGGTGACAAGTTTTTCCTTTTCCGCCTTTTCCCTGCCGCCATGAGTCCGGATAAGGATGTCGATACATTCGTTAAACAGGCTCGCGATAATGTTCGCAATTTTGTCGCCGTAGTTCTGGGTATTGTAAATGGTCGTGTAATTATAATCGCGCAATTCTTTCATAAGAGCATACGCATTTGCCGAAAGCCGGATCGCATCGGCTCCCCTGTTCTGCAGAATAATATCTTCGACCATTTTACCTATGATTTTTCCGTTTGAATCGCCCAGTCCCTCTCTGATACTGGAAGGAATGTCGTCCCGTTTGATAAGCCTCGCTTCAATGGCGTCCTCAAGGTCCCGACCCAGATATGCGACTTTGTCGACCATGCGCACCAGGCAGCCTTCGAGTGTTGCCGGATATCCGCCGCGGTCCTTGATACTATTCAAGCGGGTCAGGTCTTTTGAGCGGTCGGGTAAAATCTCGCGCTCAAACTTTTCCCCGCAATGCGAGATAATGCCATCGCGTACTTCGTAGGTCAGATTGAGGCCATTGCCATAATTGGTGAGATAATCGACAACGCGAAGGCCATGGACCTCGTGCATGAACGAGGCTTTTTTATTATATGATTTAAGGATCCTGTTGAGCGCGTGTTCGCCCGCATGGCCAAACGGGGCATGGCCCAAATCATGGGCCTTGGCAATTGCTGAAATAAGGTCGAGATTAAGACCCAGGCACTGACCAATGACCATGGCAATGGACGACACGTGCAGCACATGCTCCATGCGTGTGCATATATGGTCGTTGTTGGGCGACATGAAAACCTGGGTTTTATGCTTGAGACGCCTGAAAGGCGGTGAATGAATGATCCTGTTTTCGTCCCTGGCAAAATCGAGTCTGAAAGGGTCGTGCTCCATGCGGCGCACCCGTCCCCTGCTCTGGTCGCTGCGCATGGCAAAAGGACTCAGCCGTTCCTCGGCCTTCAGGAGAATGGTACGGAATTCCTTAAGCATGGGATTAAAATAGCCAAATTTTATTGATATAATCAACATGAGAAAAAGTTATTTTTATCCATGGGCATGGCATATTTCACCGGTATTAATCTTGACGCGTTCCGCAACTTCACAAGAACGGCCGCGTCCTTCCATCCTGGGTGCAATGTCTTTTGCGGGAAAAACGGCGCGGGAAAAACCAATCTCCTCGAAGCGCTCTATTTCCTTTCCCTGGGCAAATCGCAAAGACACTCACCTCTGAAAGATCTGGTCATGCATTCCAAGACGCAGTTTTCCATCAAGGCGGAGTATTTCGCCTCGGGTGCCGCTCATGAGGCGGCCGCAACCTGTTCTGAAACAGAACGCTCGTTTTTTCTCGACAAAAACCGGCTGCCATCAGCGGCAGACCTTGTAGGGGTGCTTCCGGTAGTCAGTTTTGCCTCAGAAGACCTGCTGCTTGCCGCAGGCTTGCCGGCTGAGCGGCGGCGCTTTATGAATATCCTTTTATCCCAGTCTGATAAAATTTATTTTTTATGTATCCGACAATATAACAAGACGTTACAACAGAGAAACGCGTATTTGAAAAACAACGGATCAAATGCTCGATACCTGGCTGTTTTAAGGGACCTTTTAGTCGAACTGGGCGGGGAAATCCGGTTTAAGCAGCAGGGGCTCATTGAAAATCTCATTCCGCAGGCGCGTGCGGCGCTGACGCGCATCAGCGGCGGTGAAAAACTTGACATAGAACATTCCGCCGCCGCCTTGGCCACAGCCGGAGAGCATCGGAAACGGATGGCGGAAGAATCGCTTCAATGTCAAGCCCGTGAAACCGCGCTGAAAAAAAGTCTGTTCGGTCCGCACCGGGACGACCTGCGCATTAGCATCAATGGCCGCGACGTGCGGCGTTTCGCTTCAGCCGGACAGATACGTTCGGTGTCGCTCGCTCTCAAGCTTGCCGGTGTCCGGTATCTCAGGGAAAAACAGGACAGCGGCGGCATTCTTCTGCTCGACGACATTTTCTCGGAACTCGACGATGAGCGAAGCGAACGGTTGCTCGAATGCGCCCTGCCTGAAAACCAAGTCTTTCTAGCGCTGCCAAAATGTCCCGCCTTTGCCCTTCCGCAAGACAGGGCCGAATTCAATATAGCAGCGGGCGCCATAAGGCCGCTTGTATGAAAATGACGCGGCCCAGGCGCAGGACAGCCGAACCGGTGCAGATAAAGGAGATTGTCGCTGACCTGCTCAGGGAAGCGGGATACGAGAACGCGGTCAAAGAACAGCAGGTGCTGACTGCCTGGAGCGAGATCGCGGGAGCCGAGATAGCGAAAAATTCACAACCAACGGAGATACGGAACATGGTCTGTTTCATCAAGGTGAAAAATAGTGTCTGGCGGACCCAGCTTTCATTTTTCAGGGAGAGTCTGGTGGACAAAATCAACGCATATGCGGGGAAGAAAATCGTAACAAGCATCCATTTCAGCGCCTAGCGCTGACTAACGGGAGGAGAACTATATGACCGAAGCCTACAATGCAGAAGACATAAAAGTACTCAAGGGTCTTGCGGCTGTCCGCAAACGCCCTGCTATGTATATCGGCAGCACCAGCACCGCTGGTCTGCACCAGCTGGTGTACGAGGTGGTGGACAATAGTGTGGACGAGGCGCTTGCCGGATTCTGCACCGAAATCAATGTATTCATTCACCAGAACAACAGCATCACCGTTATCGACAACGGACGCGGCATTCCTGTTGAAACGCACCAGGCCGAAGGAAAATCTGCCCTTGAAGTGGTAATGACAATGCTGCACGCAGGGGGCAAATTCGAGGGAAAACTGTACAAGGTTTCAGGAGGCCTGCATGGCGTGGGCGTCTCGTGCGTCAACGCGCTCTCCTCCTGGCTCAAGGCCACGGTGCACAGAAACGGCGAAACCTACAATCAATCGTATCAGCGAGGCGTACCGGACGGCGATGTCAAAAAAATAGGGACATCGAAGAAACGCGGCGCTGAAATCAGCTTTCTGCCCGACACTGAAATTTTCACCGAAACCGTCTTTCACTACGACATTCTGGCCCAGCGTCTTAGGGAACTCGCCTATCTCAACGCGGGCCTCAAAATCACGCTCAAAGACGAACGCGAAGAGGGACGGGACCATGAATACCTCTTTCCGGGCGGAGTCCAGTCATTTGTCAAGTTCCTCAACGAGAACAAGACCCCCCTCTATCCCAAGCCAATCTATATCAATAAGACCGAAGGCGATGTGCCCGTGGAAATCGCCATCCAGTACAACGAGGCTTACCAGGAAATTCTCTTCTCCTTTGTGAACAACATCAATACGGTCGACGGTGGCACCCATTTGGTGGGATTCAGGACAGCCCTCACCCGTACCATCAACAATTATGCGTCAAAAAGCAACTTGCTGAAATCAAAAGGCAAAACCAAGGACGTCGCCATTACGGGCGAGGACGTGCGTGAAGGGCTCACCGGTGTCATCAGCGTGAAAGTGCGCGATCCCCAGTTCGAAGGCCAGACAAAGCACAAATTGGGCAATAGCGAGGTCCGTGGCATCGTGGAATCGATAGTGAACGAGGAGTTGAGCACCTATTTCGAGGAAAATCCGCCTATTGCCCGTAAGATTGTCGATAAATGCATTCAATCAGCGGTGGCGCGCGACGCTGCCCGGAGGGCAAAGCAGCTGGCACGGCGCAAAAGCATTCTCGAAGGAGGCGGATTGCCCGGCAAACTGGCCGACTGTTCATCAAAAGACCCTGCCATGTGTGAGATTTTCCTGGTTGAGGGCGATTCCGCGGGTGGTAGCGCCAAGAGCGGTCGCGACCGTACCTTTCAGGCCATCCTGCCCCTCAAGGGAAAAATCCTTAATATTGAAAAGGCGCGGCTCGACAAAGTACTCGCCAACGAAGAAATCCAAACTATTGTGACGGCAATCGGCACGGGTATCAGTGAAGAGGAATTCAAACTCGAAGAACTGCGCTACAGCAAAATCATCATCATGACCGATGCTGATGTGGATGGGTCGCATATCCGTACCCTGCTCCTAACCTTTTTCTTCCGGCACATGCCCAAACTCGTGGAAAATGGCAACATCTATATTGCCCGGCCGCCGCTCTTCCGTATCGAGAAAAAGAAAGGGAAAAACCGGACGCATAAATACGCTTTTGACGAGACCGAAAAAGACAGGATAATCAAAGAATTCGGCGGAAACGCGGAGGGCGACGAATTGAGCATCCAGCGCTATAAAGGCCTGGGCGAAATGAATCCCGACCAGCTGGCCGAAACCACTATGAATCCTGAAAAGCGCTCAATGCTTCAGGTGACGCTTGAAGACGTGGTTGAAGCGGACCGGATCTTCACGATCCTGATGGGCGACGATGTTGAGCCGCGCAAGAAATTCATTGAGGAAAACGCGGCCAACGTCAAAAACCTGGACATCTGATCAGCGAAGCCGGCAATTTTCGATATACGAGGAACGCTGCACATCGATGGAAAGGTCAAACGCGTTGTTCTGCACAATGCTGCGAACATACCCTTGTCCACTGCCCAGGTTCCGATCAACAACACAGGCGCCTTCCGCGAGTTTTTTGCCGGTAGCGCTGTCGCGGCACGAAAAGGCAAGATAGATCCCGTTATACGCCCGCGAAACCGCCCCTGCAAACCGGTAGGTTCCCGACGCCCCTGTCCACGAGAGACCAGCATTGTCCCCTGAAAACAGGACAGAATCGCCTGCAACGCCATCACGGTACAACAAGGCATGTACGAATGTATTCCCCGCTGTTCCCGATGGTACGGTAATGGACAATGTGTCGCCAGTCGAATCAATGGCCACTGTTCGTGAATATGCAAACGCGCGGGGGGCGATTCCTTCGACCCTGCCGTTGGACGAGAAAACATAGGTAAATGTCGTGTCGGTCAAAAATTCACCCCGCATCAGCGTATCCCCATCCTCAACCACTGAATAGCGGCTGCCAATCCATGTCTTGATGCTCGCATATCCCGCATACTGGTACAGACGCCGCACTGTGTCCATGACGGCAACGCCGGCGTTGTCACGCGAAAAATGGTAATATTCAGATATCTTCGTAAGGTATTCCTTCATACGCTCATCGTCGCTGCCAAGTCCCAGGGCCACAGCGCCCGCACGGTTGAGATAATAAATTTTGTTCACCGACCCTGTATCGGGAAGCGTGTTTTCCTTGCTCCACATGCTCTGATTGTCGACCGCCGCAACAACCACGACGCTGTCGAACGCGCTTTCAACAGGATAATAGTAATACAGGTATTTAAACGCCTTGTAATACTCTGCATAAAACGAATGGGGCACGCTGAAATATCCATAGTGATATATTTCAACGTGCGAGAGCGCGTCAAACTCCCTGAACGGCGCAGGATCGGCCGCCATGACAGTATAGGGTGAATCGTATGCGGCGACGACTTCAATGGTGTCGTAATAGGTTTCGAGATTGGCATGGCGGTTCCAGTACCAGGGATATAAGATGCCATACGAAACAGTATCGGCAATAAAAAAACTGCTCGTATCGTCAGGATTCCCAAAGTCAATAGCCTGGATAAACTGCAGGGTGAAGAAAGGCTGTACGATCGCTGAATCTGCGGCCGCCGTGTCCCTGCCCATGCATGCGGCAAACGCGCCAATGGCGCCGGACGAGGCAAAGCGGGCAAGGGCGACAGAAACCGAATCAATCTCAGGATTGGCGGAGGGTTTGACCGGTTGGTTCTGCGAACATGAGCATATCAGCAGCGCTCCCACGGCCGTAAAAAAGCCCCGTTTGATTAGTCCTTGTAGTTCCATAGCACCGTCACATTTTCACCCGTACGAAGGGATTTGAGTTGCTGGATCTTTTTCTCGGCAAGCAGCCGTTTTTTGATGTTGTCCTTGACCGATTCAATGGATCGCGAAACCAAGTACGGATCGGACAACGCTTTGATTATCTGGTATCCAAACATGGTTTTCACCGGTCCGGCGATTTGCCCCTTTTTAAGCGAAAAAACAACCGCGTCAAACTCCGGAATCATGTCTCCCTTGTTGAATTCGCCAAGGTCGCCTCCCTGTTTGGCCGTTGGCCCTTCAGAATATTTACGGGCGAGCGCCGCGAAATCAGCCCCTTTCTTTGCCTTTTCGGCAACATCCTCGGCCTTTTTCCGCACCAGGTCGCGTTCACTTTTGACCTTGGCAATAAGTGCCTCACCGGCAAGCGAAGAGTTCTTCCGCTTCACCAAGTTGTCGAAGGAGAGCATCTTCTGCTCGGGAATGTCGCGGTCAGGCGCGATAAAGAGAATATGCGCGGCCCGCATCTTCTCCGCCTGGAACTCAGACGCATGGGCGGAATAGTAGGCCTGCGTCTCGCTGTCCGGAACGGCTATATCTTCGAAAAGCTTGTCACGGGTCTTTTCCATCACCATGATGTCGCGGATATTTTTTCTGAATTCCTGAGCGGAAATCTTCTGCTCGGTAAGATAACGGCCAAAGGTTTCCTCGTCCATGATGCCATTCGTCTTCTTCAATAAGTCGATTTTGGTGTTCAATTCCTCGTCAGACACGGTTATGGCCAGTGCAGCCGCCTTTTTCAGGATAATGATCTTGTCGATGATGCCGTCGAGAAACTGGCGCCGCATGTCCTCGAGCGCCGCTCCTTGGGGCCGGACAAACGTGGTATCCACCTTGCGATAGACGGAAACATACCGGTCTATCATCTGTTCTATATCGCGGACATACACCTTTTCACCAGCAACGGTAGCGGCTACCGGAGGCTCCTTTTTTGCGCACATGGAAACCATGCACGCGCACCATGCGGCCGCGGCAAGCAGGAATGACCGTGCCCTTGTATTCATAATGACTTCCTTTATTTGTTTATGGTATATCGTTTGACCTTCCATTTTTTCTCGAGCGACTCCATCTTCGACGCCTCAACACCCGCGCGCAGCTGCGCCTCAATAGCGGACGCGACTTCGTCGAGCGCCTGAATACGCGAGAGCGTATCGGAATGCGCCTTGATTATATGATAGCCGAATTCTGTGGTCACGATGCCACTCACTTCACCGTTGCGCAGGGCAAAGGCCGCGGCCTCAAACGGCGCGGTCATGACCCCTTTTCGTACAGTACCCAACCGGCCGCCCTCTGCCGCTGTTCCGTCCTGCGAATACTTCCTGGCAAAAGCGGCAAAATCGCCGCCATTGAGCACTGAATCGCGGATAGCAACGAGTTTCGCCTTCCGCGCCTCGCATTCACGCGCCACTGCCGCGTCCAGGGATTCAGGAGGAATGCCCGACCGTGCGCATTCAGTCCTAATACTGGTAAGGCCCCGGTCAGGCATGTCGCGGTCTGGAGCGTTGATGAGTATATGACTGATTGTAATCTCACAAATACGGTACTTTTCCCTGTCCCGCTCATAGGTGCGGGCCACCAGGGAGTCTGGGACAGTGATTTCGCCGATGTACTCGGCGCGTATTTTCTCCGCGAGCAGTATGTCTCTGAGATGGGCGTTGTACTCGTCGAGAGTCCAGCCGTCCGCTGCCAAGGCATCGGCAAAGGCCTTTTCGTCATCGTTATAGATGCCTGAACAGATGATGAGAAAGCGTTCGCGAACTTCGCTATCAAAAACCAGGGTTTTCCGTTTCTGCGCCATTTTCACAAATATCGCGGACACCACCATATCAGAAAGCGTGCTATTCCACACTGTCTCCCGCTCAATCGGGGAAAAAGTCTTGTCCGGTGAAAACCTGCGGATCTGCCGTTCATAACGGTTGACCGCGGTATCGACTTCAGCGCGGGTAACGTATCCCGCTTTGCTCTCAGCCAGCACACCGGGAGGCCGTTTCGAAAAAGCGCAGGCCGATGCCGCGATACCGCAGACCACGGCGCAGACGAGGGGGATGACCCCGAGATTATTCCTCTTCATCGTCGACAAAGGCAACCAGCCACTCCCGGGTAAGAAGGGCCTTTTCAAGTTTTTTTTCAGCATAAGCAATAGATATTTGTTTGTGCGACAAGTGTGTTGTCGCGGTTATTTTCTCGTCAACATCAATGAGACCATTGTTCTTCAGTTCGTCCACATGGTCAAGGTTGATGTGGCGGCCCATACCGGCTTTTTCAAGGGCCACTTCGAGCACGGGCTTGGTGAGGGTGATATGCCCGGTGTTGCCACGCATTCCCCGCTCCCTGCCAGCGGCAAGCAGCAGCCGGGAAAAAGCGCACGCTTCCTCGCTCAGCGTTTCGCCGGGAAGGGTTTTCCCGTTGTAATGTGCGAGCAGATACTCGAAAAAAAGCTGGAGAATATCGTGTTTCTTGATCACTACCATGTCTCTGCCCTTGCTGCTCTTGCCAATGACGATCAGTTCCTTGAGAATAAGTTCGGTGAGGATTTTATCGACATCGCCGCCAGAAATGCCGATAGCGTATAACGATTCTTCTTTGATGAGCTCGAGAGGAATGGCAATAGAGCCGGAACTTTCCGAGATATAGTTATCGGCCAGGAGAAGGATAAGATTGACCACCCCGCCCATATTGTCTGAAATCAGGTTCTCACTGTTTTTGTACAGGGTATCGCGCAGCCGTTTGACTACCATTTCAATGACCGAGACCAGCCACGACGGTATTTTTGTATACGTGTCATCGAGAACAGTGCGATCAATGGCAAGTGCGGTGCAGTCTTCGATCACCTGCGCGGTCGCCGACCGGGGCATGGCAAGGAGCAGGGACATTTCACCCAATACGCTGCCAGGTCCCAGTATGGCAAGTTCAATGGTCTTTGCGCCTTCCTGTTTGAGCACTTTGACCTTGCCGGTTTTGATGATGAACATTTCCGTGGTAGTATCACCTTCGATAAAAATGAGCGATCCGCGTTTGAAAGAACGCTGGTGCTTTGCCGCGGTAGCGCTTTGTGAATGGAGACCAGTGCCGGCTGGCTGGGCCGCCTGCCCGCCGCCCGCGGGAGGCTGCTGCGGCTGGGTCCGGATCAGCCCGGGACGGGCGCCGGTTTTAAGTTTACCCGAGGGGGTATCGAACCGCATCATGGTTTTTTCTGCTCCCCTTCGGTCTCAAGCCTGAATTTCCCGATCCACGATTTCACCTTTTTGATCCTGTACAGACTGCGCCGGTCGTAGAGTATGCCTTCTTCGTCACCGTACATACCGGGCAGGGCGGCTGAAAGAATACCCTTTTTCTCAAATTCCTTGATGGCGCTACGGTTGGTCTTTTCATCGCCAAAATCAAGCGCGGAAAAAGGAAGAAAATATCCATCCGCGGTCTGCTTGCCGTGCTTCTGCGCCACATAGGCGATATTGCCGAGGAATTCGTGCTGTGGATCAGTGAGGTCAGCGCCCATGATCTCCTTGCCCTGCGCCTTGAGCTTCCTGAATTCGACAAAAAGCTTGAGCGCTTCGGCATCGGCGACCGTGACCAGGGTATCGCCTTCGGTGTCCTTTTCAAGGACTGCCAGCGTTCGCTTCTGGAGGCTTTCAAGAGCCGCGCGCACCGCTTTGTTCGACATGCGCGTGGTAAACATGGAGAAATTGAGCAGATGATTGAACGGCAGAAACACCTTGTCTTTGGCGCCTTTACCGTACCGTTGGAGCATAAGCGCCACCATGCTCGCTGCGGCGCACTCGCGGTCTCGGACCAGGGACTTTCCCACACGCGTATTGGCGTCGCGCAGGCGCGAGGTAACGATCTTGACAATGGACCTGAGCCAAAGCGGCACCTTTTCCATGATAGAGTCGAACACAAGACGGTTGATGACCATGACCTTGGTCGGTTTGACCGCGCGGACCGTCGCGGAACGGGGCATATTGTCGAGTAGGGCCATCTCCCCGATCATGGCGCCGGTCCCCAGCTTTGCCAGCTGGATGGCACCCTCGTCCGTATTTTTCAGGACACACACCTCCCCTTCCTGGACCACGAACATCTCGTTGCCGCGTTCGCCTTCCTTGAAAAGGTCTTCGTTCACCTTATAGACTTTTTCCTGCCGTATTACCGGCCGCTGTCCTGTTTTAAGCGTCCCGCTGTCACCAAGCATTCATCCCTCGTGTGATTCAAGATACCGTTGCGCGTCGAGCGCTGCCATGCAGCCGCTTCCCGCAGCGGTAATCGCCTGCCGGTACCGGCTGTCTTGCACGTCACCGCAGGCGAACACACCCTCGGCGCTTGTTACCGTTGAGCTTGGTACGGTCACGATATATCCTGTCTCGTTCAATTTGATTTGTCCTTCGATAAACGCGGTGTTGGGTGTATGGCCAATGGCATAGAAGATGCCGTTTACCGGAATTTCCCGCGTTGCGCCGGAAACCACGTCCTTCAGGACCGCCCCCTCAACCTTCTGCGTCCCGAGCGCATCGACTAATACGGTGTTCCAGAGTAGCGTTATTTTCGGGTGTTCCATGGCGCGCTTCACCATGATCTGCGATGCCCGCAAAGCATCGCGGCGGTGGACAATATAGACCATGCTGGCAAAATTCGTAAGATAACTCGCCTCTTCGACGGCGGAATCGCCGCCACCCACAACAAGGAGTTCCTTGTTGCGGAAAATAGGCAGTGCGCCGTCGCAGACCGCGCAGGCTGAAATGCCCCGGTTCCACAACCGCTCTTCCGCAGGCACATGCATGCGCTTGGCCACAGCGCCGGTGGCGATAATGACCGCGTGCGCCTGCACTTCGGTGTCACCCTTGACCATGAGCGGGGCATGGGCGCAATCAATCGCCAGCACATCTTCAGGGACCATGCGTGCGCCGTATTTGACCGCTTGCTGTTTCATGCGTTCGACAAGCTCGGGACCTGTTATACCATCGGGAAATCCGGGAAAATTCTCCACTTCCGTGGTGGTAGTGAGTTGTCCGCCCGCGGAGCCGCCCGCCATGACACCCTCAAAGACAACAGGGTTCAGGTTTGCGCGGGCGCAATAGACTGCCGCGGTGAGTCCGGCCGGACCGCTTCCGATGATTACAACCTTTTCCACGAACTGTTCCTTTCCTTGAGCGGCCGCCACCATGCTTCATTTTCCCGGTACCACGCCACAGTCTCGGCGAGTCCATTTTCAAAGGTGTATGCCGGTTTCCAGCCCAATCGCCCCATGATCTTGGAAGCGTCAATCGCGTACCTGAAATCGTGGCCGGGCCGGTCAACGACATATTCGATATACGATTCGTCTTTGCCCATGAGACGCAGGATTTCCCGGGCGATGTCGATGTTTGTCCATTCGTTCAGGCCGCCGATGTTATATACCTCTCCCTCGCGTCCCTTTTGCAGAACCGTGAATATGGCGCTGCAATGGTCTCGCACATGCAGCCAGTCGCGTATATTTTCTCCCTTGCCATAGATGGGGATTCTTTTATTTTCCATGAGATTGGTGATGAGCAATGGTATCAGTTTTTCCGGAAATTGCAGCGGGCCATAATTATTTGAACACCGGGTTATGGTCCCCGGAAATTTAAACGTATGGAAATACGATCTGACCAACATATCAGAGGCGGCCTTGCTTGCCGAGTAAGGGGAATTGGGCGCAAGAGGGGTTTGTTCGGTGAACAAACCGCCATTGCGTTCGAGCGAACCATACACCTCATCGGTTGACACATGAACAAAACGGGGGATCTTCTTTTTTCGCGCGGTTTCGAGCAGCAGATGAGTGCCTAAAACATTGGTCTGGGTAAAAATCAGTGGTCCAGTGATACTTTTATCCACATGGGATTCGGCGGCAAAGTGTACTACCGCCCCAATGCCGGTCATCGCGTTTTCAACCGTCTCCGGGTCGTTAATGGTACCTTGAATGAAAGTATATCTTTGATTGCCACTGATAGAAGACAGGTTTTCGGCATTACCCGCATAAGTAAGGGAATCTAAATTGACGATCTGTATATCTTTTTCTTTTTCAAGGACATGCAGAATAAAATTTGAACCGATAAATCCGCATCCACCAGTGACTAACAATCGCATTGACGCCCCTTGATCATGTAATATATTCTCATGAAAATGTAGTAAAAAGATACAGATAAATTCTAGAATAAGGCAAGGTAAATAGCCTGCCCATTCAGCGGTAGCTTTCTTCATTTAAAGGATAGGCGCCTGAACGCACATCGCAGGCAAAAGTCGCACACCCGTCTATCATCTCTTTTTTTAGTCCTTTATAATGCCGGACAAATTTCGGCTTGAATTTGGTGAAAATTCCCAGAAGATCGTTGAAGACTAAAACCTGGCCATCGCATTCCTTTCCAGCGCCAATGCCAATAGTAGGTATGAAAAGCTCTTGGGTAATGGTTTTTGCAAGCGCCGCGGACATGCATTCAAGCACAATGGCAAAACACCCCGCGTCCTGTATCTGGCGCGTCTCTTCCCGCAATCGGGCGGCCTCGACACTGTCCTTTCCCCGGACTTTGTATTCCGTCGCGGTCTGCGGCAAGACCCCAGCATGCCCCATGACTGGAATTCCCGCGTTAACAAGCGATTTGATGACAGGAACGTTACACCCTTCTATCTTGACCGCGGCGCAACCGGTGTCAATAAGCGTTTGCGCGTTCCGCATGGCGCTCTCCGGGGTATCGTATGTTTGAAAAGGCATGTCACACACGATAAAGGCCTGGGGCGCTCCCCGGACAACCGCCTTGAGGTGGTGTTCCATGTCAGCGAGCGTAACCTCGCGGGTGGTCTGGTACCCGAGAACCGTGACACCGAGCGAATCGCCCACCAGCACAATATCAGCGCTGGCCGCGTGGACCGCCTCGGCTGAAGCCGAATCGTAGGCCGTGATCATGACGATCTTTCGGGCCTTCTCTTTCTTTTCACGGAAGACAGCGGTGGAAATCATTTCTTCACATGGGTAAGTGGCTTGAAATAACGCGTACCTTTGCCGCCCTTGTTCAACTCTTTAAGGATTTCATCAAACTCTTCGGCATTGCGCACAAAATCTATTTCCGTGGCATCAACAATGAGCACGGGCGCGTCAGTGTAATTGAAAAAGAAATGGTTATAGGCTTCGTTGACCGATTCGATATACTCGGGTTCGAGCGATGATTCGTAGGTCCGGTTGCGCTCCCTGACATTTTTGAGCAGCCGCTTGCCGGTTGCCTGGAGATATATAATGAAATCGGGCTTGGGAATATGGGTCTCGAGGATCTCCGCGACGCGATCGTAGAGTGAAAACTCGTTTTCATTGAGGTTAAGGTTGGCGAAAATCCGGTCTTTTGCGAACATGTAGTCCGAAACCACGATCTGATGAAAAAGGTCTTTCTGGCCTATTTCTAGTTGCTGCCGGTATCGTGAGAGCAGAAAGAAAAGCTGCGTCTGGAACGCATAGCGGCCACGGTCATTGTAAAATTTCTGTATGAACGGGTTTTCCTCCACCTCCTCGAGAATAAGCTTGGCAGTAAGACGGGCTGCAAGCAGTGAGGCGAATGAGGTTTTTCCCGCTCCAATAGCCCCTTCAACGGCAAGATAATGGATCTGTTTGAGAAAATCGCCCTGCTGTTTCATAGTTCGCCGATCTCCTGGCTGCGTACGTGCGCGGGCGCGGCCTCAAGAAGCTCTGAAACGGTCTTTTGAAGGAGTGGGTGAAAAAGGTCGGGTTTGATGTCGTTCAGGGGTCTAAGCACGAAAAGACGGTTTGGCAATTCGGGGTGTGGAACGGTGAGATCGCCAGCTTTCAGGATATTTGAATCATAGATGAGGATATCAAGATCAATGAGGCGGGGAAGTTTCTCACCCTTTCCCGAAGTGCGCCCAAGGTCAGCCTCGATGCGCTGCAACGCGTGGAGAAGATCAGTTGGTTCGAGGTCGGTCATGACTTCAACAGCGCCATTAATGAATTTTCCAGGACCGCCGCCCTGGACTGGAGCGGATTCGTAGTTGCGGGATTTACGCAACACAGTACCTATTCCCCTCTCAAAAATCGCTGAAAGCGCGCTCTGGATATTAGCCAGCCGGTCACCCTGGTTTGAACCATACCCAATATAGGCGATAGCCATGAGCGAGGTCTCCTTCCAGAAATAAGATACCTTTTGGGCCAGGGTGAATTCAACATATCAAGATTCATTATTTTTATTGCCAGATTAAATGTAGAATATTAGATTTCATAAATAAAGGACAGCGAAAGGAGGAAAAACACATGTCCGGTACCAATTACGAGAACGAAAAAAGTCCCTTCACCCCTTCGGGCGATCTGGAGGATGAAAGCAATCTAAACGAGATACTGATGGATCTTAACGAAGACGATGATGAAGACGGTGAAAACGACATCGCCGAAATCAGCGAGATCGAGGAGATCGACAGCGAATCCGATGATTTGGAAGAAGACGAACTCGACGAAGATGGCGAAGAATTTAATTGACGCCCGTTTGCTGAAGGCGCTCTGATACGGGGGCATACGCAGACGCTATTAGGTATTTCTTGTTTTCTTCAGACAATCCTCCAGACAAAGTTGCAACGCAATTCAAGGCAACTGGCTAGGTCTTTGTGTTTATTGCAGTTATTGTAGTTTTTTTTTAATATGTTGACATTTCATTGAATTTAATATATTTTATATATATGCGGGGTATTAATCGCTTAAGTTGTGAAATGAGGGGTTCACTCCTTTCCGTTGCGATTACTGGAGACCTTGAAACCGGCGATCTTATCAATTTTTCCTACAAAGTCATGCGTCAACTGGATCGGATCCGCGCCCCGTTCTTTGCCTTGATCAATATTCATGAGGCAACACTTACTATTCTCGAAGGTCTTGAAGGAAAAATCAGCAAGCAGTTCAATGATTTGGCACGTGAAAAAAAAACCATTGCCATTGCCTATGTACTTCCGCCGGAAATGTGCAAATTCTACCTAAAGAGAAAATGCCCTGAGAGCATCAGAGTATTTGAAGATTCGATCGCTGCCATGCATTGGCTCGAAAGCTTGGGCTTAACGACCGAAAAAAACGCCTCTTCCCTTGCCCAGTTTGCCTGAACAACGCCGATACAATAACATCATGGACGAGGGTGCAGGGGCTTCAAAGCTTGGTACAAATTAACAATATCCTTAAAAATAAAACATACTATTCGATTGCTGGCCCATTCCAATACTTGCTAACCACCGTAAAAATGTATTATATATCGAAAAACCATACTTAACTACATTTCCAAAAGGAGCGTTCATGGGAGGTACACACAGTCATGAAGTGAGTTTTTTTAAACCAACTTCAGAACACGGCAAGGCCAATAAAAAATTGATCATTGCGCTGGTGATTATCTGGATCGTCTGCGTTTTCGGATTTCAGGCCCTGCTTATTCTTTTCGCGAAACCAACACCCGAAGCAAACCTCATTTCTTTTGAAACAGCGTGGTCCGGCGCCGCCCAATCAGGAGCTACCGAAACCGTGCAGAAAACCCTGGCGCGCACCTTTCTCGCCGTACTGGGAAAAAATATTGCTATTTCAGCGGATCACAAAAAGGTGTTGAAAGAATCACTTTCCGCAACAGTGCTCTCCCTTGTGCCAGCGGACCAAAAAGCGCCATTTCAGGAAACCCTTGCTCAAAATCCTTCGCTTGCGGTTACAACCGCAATTCAGGTCATTGGCCTTTCGGGAACAGGATTCGATAAAATCATGGCCAACCTGCTCCCCTCTTCGCTTGTCCCGGTCGCTTCCGAGGAAATTTCAGCGGAAAACAAGACCGCGCTTCCCGCGATCATGAAGCTCTACTGCACGCACAATCAGTGCGGTCTCACCACCATGCGCTTTTTGGGTTTTCCTTTCCATTATTGGTATACTGCGCAGTTCCTTCTCATTCTCTTTGTGGGTCTCTGCTTGATATACGCGATCATGATCGGGCGGATAAACCGGAAGTTTAAATTCATCGAAGAATAAGGCGACAAAACCACCAAATCAGGAGAAACACATGTCTCGCATTCTTAATATCTTCTGGGTATTCATTCTGGGCATCGCAGCATCAGCCGCCTTTGCCGATGCCGCGGCCAAGGCCACGCAGCTCGAAGGCGAATTCAAGCTAGGACCCGCAATCATCCTCATTATCATGCTCTGCACCTTTGTCATTGTGGGTCTGTTGAACCGGGCCAAAGACACATCGACCTACTGGGCTGCGGCGCGAAAAATATCGCCTGTTGGCGCAGGCATGGCCATTGCCTCGAACTGGATGAGCGCTGCCTCGTTTCTGGGCATGGCGGCCATCATGTACGGCTCCGGTTACCACGGTCTCTCGTACGTAGTGGGCTGGACCGGCGGTTATGTACTGCTGCTGGTCCTCATGGCGGGCCAGATACGGCGATATGGCAAATATACAGCCTCAGACTTCATCGGCGATCGTTATTATTCCCGGGGTCTCAGGGGCGTTGGCGCGGCTGTGGCCATTTTCATTTCGTTCAGCTATTGTGTCGGGCAATTCGCGGGTATAGGCCTCATGTTCAAATGGATCCTGGGTATAAACTATACCTGGTCCATTATCATTGGCGCCTCGGTCGTATTGTCCTATACGCTTATATCGGGCATGCTCGGTGTCACAAAAAACATGCAGATCCAATACGTGATCATCATCGTTTCGTTCATGTTACCGCTTTTTATTCTTATGCATAAATTCGGATACTTTATTATACCGCAGCTGGGTTATGGGCATTTGGTATCGGATATCGTCGATGGCCTTGACAAAGTCAAGGGTGTCACGGCTATGGGGCACAATTTTGCCATTCTGCCCTCTCCTGAATTTGCCATGCCCTGGGATCCCTCCACAGGCATGAGCTCCTTCCAATGGATCGCCATCTGCTTTTCACTCATGATAGGCACCGCCGGCCTTCCCCACGTCATTCAGCGCTTCTACGTTGTGCCAAACGCAAACGACGCGCGCTGGTCAGTGGTCTGGGGCCTCTTTTTCATATGCCTGCTCTACTGGAGCGCGCCCATATATTCAGCATTCGGCAAAGTTCTTTCAGCAAGTCCCGAAGTCGGCGTACTCGCCAAGGACGCGATTGTCGTCTATACGGCGCAGTTGGGTAATGTGTTTCCCCTCATTGTAGGCCTGCTTGCCGCAGGCGCGGTCTCAGCCGCCTTTTCAACAGTCGCGGGCCTGCTGGTTGCCGGCGCATCAGCCTTCTCGCACGATCTGTATTATAAAACAATCAACCCGGCCGCTTCGGAACGGACACAAATGCTCATCGCACGCGTCTGTACCATTCTCATGGCCGCTGCCGTGGCCCTTGTCGCGCTCATGAACCTGGGCCTCATTGCCCAGCTGGTTGCCGTGGCCTTTTCCCTTGCCGGTTGCACCATTTTCCCACTGTTCCTGCTTGGTATCTGGTGGGGCGGATCGAACCGCGCGGGCGCATGGGCGGGCCTCCTTGCCGGTATCGGAGTTTCGCTGGTTGCGCTGATCTATTTCGTGGTTGGCAAATTCGGCGGTACGCTTCCGGCGCAAGCATTTGTCAATTACTATCTAAACGCGTGGTATTTCGCCTGGTTTGGGGCGCCGCTTGCCATCATCGTAAACATCGTTGTCTCAACCGCCACGGGCAAGGACACGCCGGAAAAGATTAAGGAATTCCTTTATCATACGGTGCACGGCAACGAATAGCTGCCACGTGTTTTCTAATTAATGGTGGAAAGCCCCCTGGCTGAAACGCGGGGGCCTTCTAACAAAGTCATGGTTGCGGAGAAAAAACGCATCACACGCATATCAAACGGTTTTTTCGGCCGCATGGCCCTTCCAACGCTGCTAACTATTTGTCTTTTTGTCGTTTCCATTTTCGCGGTCATTATTCCCGCCTTCAAGGCAAACATGCTCGACCGGAAACGGGAAACCATTCGGGAGCTTACGCGATCGACAGCCAGCGTATTGAAGGAGTTGGAAGGTGAACACCGTGCGGGCAGGCTGACCCTTGAGGAAGCGCAGGGCAACGCCATCCGTTGCATAGAATCCCTCCGATACGGCGACGAAGGCAAGGACTACTTCTGGATCACGGACATGCATCCATTTATGATCATGCATCCGTACAGAAAAGATCTGAACAACACGGACCTCACTGGTTTCACGGACCCCCATGGAAAAAAACTCTTCGTTGAATTTGTCAACACCGTACGCAAAAGCCGCGCGGGATATGTCGAGTATATGTGGCAATGGAAAGACGACTCCGCGCGTATCGTTCCCAAACTCTCGTATGTGGAGGAATTCGCCCCATGGAAATGGATCATAGGCACCGGCATCTACATCGAGGATGTGCGCGCTGAAATCAACCGGCTTACCACATGGCTTATAAGGATTTCCGGTGTCATTACACTGCTCATGGCAATTCTGCTGCTTATTATCATGCGTCAGGGCCTTTCCTCAGAACAGCGGCGCCGGCAAGCGGAAGAGCGGTTGCGCGAATCCAAAGAACGGTACCTGGCCCTGGTCGAAGCGAATACTGACGGTCTGATCCTGGCTATTGATGGGGTCTGTGCCTATGCAAATCGACGGGTTCTGGCCATGACCGGCTATGGACCGGATGAAATCGTTTCCCAAAATCTGGATGCCCTGCTTTTTGCCAAGGAAAACGATACACCCTTCCCCATCAACGCCCCCTCACCTGCCGAGGCGCGTCTGAAGAAAAAAAAGGAAGGTTTTGTCGATATTGTCTGCACCGCGACCGACATCTCCTTTTCCGGAAAAAAAGGCAGGGCGCTTTTGATACGGGACATAAGCGTCGAACAGCATGCTGTGCAACGCCGGATGATCGAGGAACGGGAACAATTCATTGCGGAACTTCAAGCAGCCCAGCTTTTCCTCAGCCAACCGGTGAAAGATATCGCCGCTCCCGTACGCCATTGTCCCATGGCAACACCTGTGCGCGAGGCAGCGGAACTGATGTCGCAGGATCGGTCAGGCGCGGTCCTGGTCACCTCAACATCAAATGATTTTATCGGCATTGTGACTGACGCGGACCTCAGGGCCCGGTGTGTTGCCCGGAAAAAAGAGGCCACTATCCCGGTGTTTGAAATCATGAGTTCGCCCCTGGTCACTATTTCGGACAACGCGCTGGTCTACGAAGCAATGCTGCTTATGCAGCACCATGGAATAAACCATCTGGCTGTCAAAGACGCCCGTGGAAAAATCGTTCAAACCGTAAGCCACCGGGAGGTTTTACAGGTGCACCGGTATTCCTCAACCTTCCTTGTCCGGGAAATCAGCGCTGCCGAGACAGTGCAGGAGATGGCAGGCAACCGCGACCGCCTGCCCATGCTGATAAAGGCGCTTCTGGACAGCGGCGCCAATGCACGCACGCTCACACGTATCGTCTCCCAGGTCTCTGACACGGTTGTCCATAAAGTATTGGACCTTGCCATAGAGGAATTGGGCGTTCCTCCCTGCGCCTTCGCCTTTGTGGTCCTGGGCAGCGAGGGACGTGAGGAACAGACCCTTGCCACAGACCAGGACAATGCCATAATATACGAGGAAAATGCGACTGAGACCGCCCGGAGCTATTTCCTCAAACTCGGTGAAACAGTCTGCACCAGCCTTAACCGGGTGGGTTTCAATACATGTCCGGGAGAAATTATGGCGAGCAATCTAAAATGGTGCCAGCCCCTTTCTCAATGGAAGTCCTATTTTTCCCAATGGATCAATACGGCAAATCCGCAGGATCTCATAGATGTGAATGTTTTCTTTGATTTCAGATTTGTCTACGGCGATATCCGCCTGCCCGCGGGTCTGCACGAGCATATCGATAGTGAATGTGGCAATAAAGCGGCCTTTTTCATGCACCTTGCGAAAAACGCCCTGGCAATTAAGCCGCCCCTGGGCATATTCGGCGCTCTCCGTCTCGACTTAAAAGGGGAACATCCTGAAACCTTTGATATAAAAAAAGCAATGATGCCCCTGGTCGATTTCGCCCGTATCCAGTCGCTCAGAAAAAAAATCTCCCAGACCAATACACCCAACAGACTTGAAGAATTCACACGGGCTGGGGGTATTGATGATTCACGGCTGAAAGAGGTCTTACAGGCATACGATTTTCTCATGCATGTACGGTTTAAACACCAGATAGCCCTTATTGAGGCCCACGAGGCCCCGGATAACAACATCAGCCCAGCGGCCCTCACTGCCATCGAATTGGCCTTGCTGAAAAAAATATTCAGCCAGTTCGAGGACCTTCAGACAAAGCTCAGTTTTGAATTTACCGGAACAGCGGGATAAAAGCAGAGTCTCAAAGTACCCAACCTCTCTGAAAATACCCATAAAGCATTGTAAGACAACAAATAAGGCAAATAAAATGCCAATTGTAATAATTGTAGAAAAATGTGATATATATCATAGAACAAAGAGTTTTATTTTATTATTTTATTTAAATACTTTTTATAATGAATTTGCCAGTAAAACTTGAAACAATTGGGGAAATAACAGGGAGACAGACATCGTATCTGATTTATTGGCAGCTCCTTACTGCATGGTCTTCTCCAACAAGCCCGATTGGTATTTAATCTTTGTCGAGCCTGAACAATTCCTCCAGCTAACCCTGTTTCTGAAAAACCATGGCTATGAACGGAAAAAAGACATAAAATATGATGGCTATTCAAAAAATTTCTACCGATTTGAAAAAAAGACCGTGCATCAAGATAAATCAATGCTCATCAGGGTAAATATTTTTTTCTCCATTCCCGAACTTCTCCGAATACAGAACAATGAAGACTATAAAAAAATCGCTGATAGCAATACATTTAAAATTGAAACCATCCCACCCAGGCAACTACAGGCCAAGTCCATACTAAAGAGGCGCATACGATATTCCCTGTTAAAACAAAGGATCGCCAAAACATTCTGGGTTCTTGGTCTTGTTGGGGTATGTGCAGTACTGGGTAAAGCTGTGTGCATGGCACTCAGCAACGATGCCCCAATAAATGAGAACCTGATAATCATTGAAAAACTTGATCATCTGGAGAGAATGGTCAAAGACCTCTCCAAATCTGAAAATAAACCTTGAAAACCAGAGAAAACACCCTCTACCTGCTGCTTACTGTTCTCTTTTTGCTTGTGGCAGTCCCAAACATATACGCTAAACTGTATATCTGGAGCGGCCACTATAGCCCTGTATGGGACGACCCCATGAATTGGAGCACGCCCGATGACGGGACTTGTCCCAATACCATAGCTGATACTGCTGTCTTCGATTCTTTGTCCAAGGGACCCTGCGAACTCAAACGCGATATCAGCCTGCAGAACCTGGAATGCCGTCCTGGTTTCGAATATTCCCTGGATTTGTCGTTCCGTACACTGATGATCGCGGGAAACGCCGACTTTTCCATGGGAACCCTCATTGCTGATGACGCAAATATAATCTTTGAGGGACCTGCAAAAAATGTGCAGGTTTTTAAAACCAATCCAAACGCGCGATTCAACAGTATAACAGTTATTGGTCAAAGCACAGTGCAGATTGCTGGCGAAATGTTTGAATGCGGTGAATTGACCCTTTTCTCCGGGGCCTGGAGATGGAGCACTGGCCAGAACATTATTTCCCGGGGCATGACGATAAGCGACAGCGCTGGAATGATCTTTGATGATAATGTGACCGTGAACATCACATCGGGCAACGCGGATCTCAGGGGATTGAACAATCTGACGCTTGGCACAGGAGACACACTCTGTTTTTCCGCACCGGCCGACACCCAGGTGTTTATTCCAAGAACAGGCTTGCTGTTTCCCAATATAAAGAAAATGAACGCTGGCGTGGTACTGGTCTCAGGCGGCGCTTTAAAGGCCGGTGCGCTCATCCTTATTGACGGAACCTGGCAATGGGGAGAACAAGGGATCGATACGGTCCTTTTAATAAAAAAGAATGAGAAATCAACCATGATTTTTGACAGTAATACAGTGCAGTTAACCGGAGGTGAGATCGGATTCCTGGGGTGGACGAGTGTAAACGCCCAGACCATGCCTTCGGGATTCCAGCGTACGACTCAACAAACCCAAGCCAAACGAGATGATTTGCGATATGGCATAACAGGCCAGTCGTGGTTTACTTGGCTGCCGGATACCGTGGTCATCAGGGAAAGGAACTTGGCGTTGGAATTGGGTATAAACCTCTTTTTCCCCTCCCCTGCGTTATTCACCACTGATACTGTCGACAACCTTGGATACACCATGGGGATACTGTTTCCCATATATATTCAACATGCGCTTTGCTGGTACAGTGTCAGGGCCATTATGCATGGTTCGGCCGCTCCCTGGGAAAAAGGGAGGGTCTATCTTACCGGGATTAACGAGCTTCTCGTGGGCAAGGCGGTATATATCAAAAAAATGCCGTTCGAACTTTCACCTTTTGCGGGTCTTGGGTTTGACAATGGGATTGTGATAAGCAACTCTTCCCAGGAGGGTTTCAAAGGCCATCAGGTGCACTACTTTCTCTATGCCTCTCTCGGCGCTTTTATGCGGCGGAATGCCACAGTATTGAGGCGGGACCTTGTTGAGGGGCTAAAAATCAGCTTTTCCAGCGCGCTAATACCCAATGAAGACACTAAAGTACGCCTCAGCATATCATTGGTGATCGGTTATTAAACGGCGGGATAAAAAAATCGGGGCGAGTGGATTTGAACCACCGGCCACTTGGTCCCGAACCAAGTACGCTACCAGGCTGCGCTACGCCCCGAATGAACGAATAAGATAAAACAAATCAACGGATTGAAACAAGGCTTCTCTCTGAAAAAAGGGTTCTCGTGTCTGCCATCATTTTAACGTATCTTGTTTAATTTCGATGGACTTTTATTGGCAATGGACACCTGGTGGACACCTTAAAAAATGTTAAGCATGATGGAAAAAGCAAGCGCACGGGGCCTTTTAGGAGCTTTAGCAGGCTGGGGCTGGGAATTTTGTATACGGACGGCCTTATCTTCAATCCCTGGCCTATCCCTGTACGCAGACAGAGCAGGTGAAGGCAGGGTGCGGCTTCACCTGCGCGCCTATAGTTCAACACATGGCGCAGAAAAGACTTGATTATTACCTTTAATAGTTATATATTACTTTTATGGGATATAGTGTAACGGTCAAGCGGAAATTGGATAGGGAACTATTAAGGCTTCCACCTGGCGTTAAAAAGTTGCTTTTCTTGCTGGTCGAGGACTTAAAGGCGGACGGACCATATCAACCGGCATGGCCCAATTATTCCCCCCTTGGCAGCGGGAAATACCATTGCCATTTGAGCCATAAGTATGTGGCTTGCTGGATTTGGCAAAAAGGAACCATAGAAATCGAGGTGTACTATGCTGGCAGTCGTGAAAACGCCCCATATTGAGATTTCCCTTAATGGCGCGGGTGCAAAAGAGGCGGTGTCCTGGCTTTCCAAGAAATTTGATGTTGAAGTGATCTCCCCGGACGCGCCCGAAAGTGAAACCGTGAACATTGATGACACGGAGTTCTGGACCGAGATGCAGCGTAACCGTGTTGGAAACCTGCTTGAAGCGGCGCGCCTGAAGGCCGGGTTCACCCAGGAACAGGCTGCAAAGACTATGGGGGTCAAGCAGAACATGATAAGCGATTACGAGAATGGACGGCGGCGGCTGTCCCAGCGCATGGCGCAGCGGTTCGCGGATGCGCTGGGGGTCAAAGTCGAACGGTTCTTTAATAGAAAATAATTTCATTGTTTTCGAGGTCCATGGCAATGCCCTGCTTAAAACCGGGGCTTTTTTATTTTTAGGTGCATTGCAGACTGGGGTACAATGTATGCGGGCGGTATTACGTTGAGGGGATGGTTCAAAGCCAAGAAAATTATCATGAAGGCAAAACCCCGGATGGACGGGGTAATTTTTGGCCGGTAGTTGATAAATCTTTTCGCGGGTGGCAAGGTGATTTTAGAAACAAGGCATGACATTAAGGGGCGCGTGATTACCCAGGGGAAAACCCTTAAGCTCCTTGCGGTCGAATCAAAGCTTTCCTACAATCGGCTTTCCCGGATCGTGAATGGTTTTTCAGAAGCGCGCCCTGAAGAAATGGCAGCAATATGCCGGACGCTGGCAGCATGGGAACAACGGGGGGTGAAATAATGCTCGTTTCACCGGCCATTTTAACGGATGCGCGTTTTACATGCTTGTCACCTTTGGCGCGCCATTGCCTGCTGACGCTTGCCCTACGAGCGAATAAACAGGGTTGCTGTGAACCTTCCCAGGCGCGGATCGTGTCGGACATGGGTATCCCAAGCGAATTGATACGTTAAACCGGACGGCTGCGGACACTCTGAAACTGTCGGACAACGCAACGCCGTTAAAAACCGTATTGGATTACTTGCGGTTGACCGCTCCGGCCTGCCTGACACCTGACGGACTAAAAGCGGTTATCCGGTTTCATGTTTCCTTGTTCAAGGTCAAAGTCATTGCGATAGATTTTCTGACAAAAATAATTGTTGATCCCAGGTATGAGAACGCAGAGCGCGGGAAAATCTGTGCGCGCCTTTCAGCCCTTGCCCGTGAATTACATATTGCTGTCCTTCTGGTTGTCCAGCTAAACAAGACCGCTGAACAGGTTGAAAATCCGCATATCGGCATGATTGAAGGCAGCGGACAGATAGGACAATTTGCAGACGTGATTTTTATCCTTGTGAACGAATCCAGGACGCGGACAGATGCGCCGGGGAACATTGCAGGGGAACAGCGCTTGAAACTGCATATTACCCAGCGTCAAGGCGCTTGTTCTAACTGGCTTCCCATTCGTGCGCGATTACAAACACTTGATTTCCAGGAGGAAAGTCTATGACAAACAGCTGAATTGACCGCCTTTGTCGAGGGGAAAAAAACAAGTCCAGTAGAAACCAGTCAAAGGTAATTGAAAGCTGTCAAACAAAATGACTTGCAATTTTTCACGGCTTTGTTTAATTTTATTACCAGGTGTCCATTGTCTTAAGGTCCGGAAAGGGGTCTTGACAATGGAAAAGAAAAAGCCGTCTTGTTCTTTGAAATCGCACACAAAGCATTTCTGGTCGGAAAGGGGGCCGCTATGGGCTTAATCCGTATCAAGGGCGCATGGGCAATCGACTACTAACGCAATGGCCAACGTGTCCGGGATGTGATAGGGGCAAGTAAAACCCTTGCGGCCCAGGCATTGGCAAAGGTAAAAAGCGAACTTGCCCAGGATCGTTATTTTCCAGACAGGCCCACGGGCGGCGAAAAAAAGGTTTCTGAAATCCTTGACCGTTCATTTATCTACGCTACCAGGCTGCGCTACGCCCCGAAAATAAACTTTGAAAGAACCATAAATAGATCTTTTTCCCGGCCTCCCGTGCAACGTAAATCTTGACAACCACATAGACGATAAAGTATCATATAAAAACATATGGAAAAAGACTTTATCTACAAAATTCCTGAGCGTGCAACCCCGGACAATGCCCAGCAAATGCTTGCCGTTTGTCTCAAGCACTTGAACGAGACCGAAAGCGGCAACACGTATATCGATTTTTCGAACGCGCAAACAATAAACAGCTTCGGCGTGGGTGTGCTGGTCCGTCTGAACAACCTCTACACTGGATGCGGCCGCACCTTTATCCTGAAGAACCTTCCTGACTCCATTATAGAAACGTTCATGGCAATGGGTCTCTTCTCGGTCCTGAATATCGAGCTGAACGACCCTGAACTCAGAAAAAGGTTAAAAGATTCTGAAGTAGGCTCTTCCTTTAAAGTCGATTTTGAAATAGTAAAAAATATCGGTATTTATTCATTCAACGGTTCCATGCTCACGCCAAAAGATTCCCACCTTTTCCTGGGAATGACTGAAGCCATACTCGCCGACGGATTCAGGATGCTGCTCGATATGTCGGGCCTGGTATTCATTGACAGCACGGGTATCTCCGCCATTGCCACGCTCTGCAAACTGATGAAGCACAACAAGGGTGAAATCCGCGTCTGCAGCGCAGGGGAAATCCTCACCGGCTTGCTGGAAATAAACAGCCTGTCTGGCCTCATCCATGTCTATGAAACACGCGCGGAAGCCTTAAAGGGCTGGGTGTAAACCAAAACAAGGGGAAAAAACACCATGGAAATAAATATTAGTGAAATAAAACTGTCTGACGTTTTTTCGTACGATGAAACCCATGCCTTGTTGAACGCGGGCAAGGAATTTCTTGCCCGTCACCCTATCGGTAACCTCTATCTCGATTTTACCAATGTTACCATTCTTAACTCTCTTGCCATTGGCGCCATTGTCACCCTTTCAAACAGATTCAAGGAGCAAGACTGCAATCTTGTTTTAAAGAACGTGCCCGAATCCATCGTTCAAATGCTCAACACCATTAATCTCAGGTCATTCCTGAACATCGAAAGCGCCAAACCAGACAAACCACTCGATGTTTCGGCCGCTGAAGTGAATATTTCATTGATCATAGATTTTGAGTTGATTAAGAATGTCGGCATCTTCTCTTTTTCAGGATCGCTTCTTACCCCGCAGGATTCAAATCTCTATTTCAGCATGGCGGAGCAGATCCTCAAAGATGGCTATAAAATGCTTCTCGACCTCTCAGGCATGGTTTTCATCGACAGTATCGGGATTTCGGCCATGGTCAAAGTGAACAATATCATGAAAAAACATAAAGGTGAAATCCGTATCTGCGGCGCTGGCGATATTCTAAAAGATGTCCTCGAAACCCACAGTCTCACCAGCATCATTAGACTCTACCCCACACGCGAAGACGCTCTTGATGGATGGCTGTAAAACCAGCAAAACAATAACTTATTTATTTCATTTATTATCAATCATTTAGAAAAAAAGCCCCAGCTAATACTTTTCTTCAAATCAGTCGATATAATTTAGTAGAAGGTGAAAGGAAAGCCCATGAGTCCGATGCGCCGTGATATGTATGAAGAAATCTTCGAGATGCTCAAGTACTGCGGAAACAAACATAAATCACCGCGGCAGCCAATCGAACAGCAGGCCTGTATGGAATGGATCACGAAATACGCGGCGCTCTGGCGCTCCAAAAAAGAAGCAGCCCTGCGGCCTGTATAATCACAGGACCTTGTTAATCAAACTGTCAACAGCCAATCCCGTCATGCTCTTTCTGGTACAATACCACTTCCGGAATAGCTCATCCTTGACCACCTCAGGATCGATAAAACGCAGGTAGATATTGAAATCACCTAACAAGATATGGATAAACCGGGAGAGTTCGTTGAATAACCCCCTGTCTTGGACCGCATTTGTCGTATCACTGAGAAGTTCAATAATGGCGCCGCCTTCTTTGGCGGACACGCGTTGCGATCGCATCCGGGCGGCAATGACGAGTGCTTTTTTCCCGTACGAATAGGGGCCATCGAAGAACTCCCTGGCAAATGAAAGATGTTTAAACGCCTTTGGCTCTATCTTTGCGGCAGCCCTTTTCCATGACGCTTCTGGATTGTAACCCGCGGGGTCACGTGCATAGTCCGCCACGGTAAGTAGCGGTATTTTATTCAGATTCAGATATTCGGTCATATTTGTCAAAAAACCTTCGGCGTATTTCCTGAGTGAAGCGTCCCTTCCGGAAACAGGTCCCAGAAAGACACGCGAAGGCGTATAATCATTCGCATGGTAATTGTCCCAGATAACCAGCTTGCGCCGCATGGTCTCCGAAGCGTCAGCGACCATAGCGCCAGTAATTTTTTCAGCAACAACCTGCGGCCCTGTCCAAAAAGCCCTGATTTCCGGATCAAGGACGCTTATGTCCTGAAGGTATTGCGATGTTCTCTCTGAATATCCTGTATGGGCGGAACAATATTCTGTTGGGCAGAAAAGGAGTTCGCACCCGTTCAGCTTTTCTTTCACCAGATTACCCAGATACGCCTGCGCTACACCAGGACGTTTGAAGGTCTTTTTGTCCAAAGGACAAAGTTGGGCAGGGATATCGTCCATGAGGAGCGCAAAATGGGAAATGCCAATGCGCCGCAGTTGATTGTACTTGTTGATCAGCGCCAGTACGTCTTTTTTACTTGTAAAAGTGATGTCCAGCCCCGGGCTCATCGCGTAAATAAACTTGATTCCGCACTTGTCCGCTTTCCTTGCCAGGTCCTTGAACCTGCGCAGATCAGCCGCCGGATAGGGCGTACGCCATAACCCCCGATGCAATGGATCATCCTTGGGTGCATACATATAGGCATTCATGCGCACGCCTTTTAGAAATTCAAAAAGTCCCAGCCGTTCCTGGTGCGTATGGGCCTTGCCGTAGTAGCCCTCGATATACCCGCGAAGTAAAAACGATTCAGCCATGGTGCGTCCTTTCAAAGTATTTTTCAACCACGTCAGGTGAATAATGCGCCTCTTCCCTGCCCTGCTTCGTATAGCGAAAAAGTTTCCTCTCTGTCTCAAACTCCTTGAGGCAGGCATGTTCAAATGTATTTCCTTCGCTTGCCGCGATCTTTTTCCGCAGATTCTCGACCCTGCTCAGGTAAAAAAGCGTCATGATATCAGCCCTGGAAAATTTCTCGGTCTCAACAGAAGCGGCCGAAAGTCTGAATAGATCATAGTCTCTGGTATTAATATATTTCTTTTGAACGCAATAATCAAATAACCGCGTACCCGGAACCGGATAAAAAATACTCACCCCGATCCGGACCGGAAGTTGGCGGAGAAAATCAAGACTGAAAAGCATGTCATCTATTGTCTCGTTTGGCAGTCCAGCAATAAAATATGCCGTAATGGAGAAACCCAGCGCTGAAGCCTCCCGCACTGTGCGGATAAAGGCCTCAGAGTCAAAAGGCCGCCCCATGCACTTGCACGACCCCTGCTGAGCGCTGGCCAGCGAGAGATTCAAATCCTGGAAACCGGCCTGCCGCATGAGCGCGAGCAGATTACGATCGAGCAGATGCGCGCATATTCCGTTCATGACCGAGAGTCTGATATCTGGTATGCGTAAATCAATTATCCCCTTCAGCAATGCGCCAGCCTCTTGCCCGCTGTACCCAAAACTGTCGTCCTGAAAATCAAAATGCCGTATACCGTATTGTTCAGCGCATTCCTTGATTTCAGCAATCACTTTTTCAGGTTTTCTGACACTATATTTGTTAAAGACTGAATGCACGGAACAAAACGAGCAGGCATAGGGGCAGCCGCGCGATGTTTCATAAAAAGCGGCGCGCCTGCCATTGATAATATAATTATCCGGATTAACCAGGCTCCGATCAGCCAATAGCTCCTGATCATAGGGAACCCCGATTATTTTGCAGAATGCCTCCTCCCCCTCGCCCGCGACAACCTGATTGACCAGCGCTGAACTTTCCCCGCAGGCAGACACATGCGGTCCGCCCATAACAATCGGGACCGTTGGAAAAACTGATTGTGCAATCCGTGCTGTCCGCATCGCGCTCGAATGATAGGGCGTAAACAAGGATGAAATACCGATCAGGTCAGGCTTCTCAGCGACTATCCGTATTTCGATATCAACCCATGATGTTCCAAAATGCTGATAATGACCGAATAGCCTGTACGGGCTTTTGTCCCCTGGCTTATAAAATTCTTTTAGATAGGTCATTTTTTCAGGCACAGGGACGATCTCTTTAGCGTCTGATGCCATTGCATCAAAAACAACCACGGCGTGGCCCGCCTTTTTCGGGGCGGATGCTATGCACAGCAGTCCAAGGGGGTATGTGCGTATGGCTGTGGAGTAAAAATCTTCAACAGGAGGCTGGATAAGCAGTATTTTCATTAAACTTAAAATATACGTTATTGACGTTATTGAATCCGCGTATTGTACGTGCTTAAAAATGAATATATCTCGCCAAAACTGTTGACGCTGGTCAAAGAGACAGGCGAAATGTTATTTTTCAATCTATGAAACTCAAATTCAATCCCGCTGATGCTGATAAGATAATACAACTCGCCCTTACCGAAGACATCGGCAAAGGCGATGCTACATCACGCCTTCTCCCAAAAAAAAACGCAAGCGCACGGATAATCGTTAAAACTCCTGGCATCATCTGCGGCCTGCCGCTTGTTTCACAGATATACAATAAAATTGATAAAAAATTAAAAATCAGGCTGCGCACTGCGGATGGTGACACTATTAAAACCATGCGGGTAGTGGCTGAAATATCCGGAAACGCGCGAGCAATCCTGACTGGCGAGCGGACTGTTCTTAATTTCTTGTCTCTTCTATCCGGCATTGCGACAGCCACTGCGCGTTATGTTCGCGCCATAAAAGGCACTCGGGCAGACATATACGATACGCGGAAAACCCACCCAGGTTTGCGTGCGCTCGCTAAATACGCGGTACGCGCCGGCGGCGGCAAAAACCATCGTATGCGGCTCGATGACATGGTCCTCATCAAGGACAATCATCTTGAAATCACTGATTTCACCGGTCTGGCGAGAGAGGCGCGAAATAAATATCCCGGTATGCCGATCGAACTAGAGATAGATTCGCTGAAAGAATTGGACAGGGCGCTCTGTGCCCATGCCGATATCATAATGCTGGACAACATGAGTCCTGCTCAGATACGCGCAGCACTCGCACGCGCGCATCGTCTATGGCCAAGCCAGATTTTTGAGGCCTCAGGCGGGATTACGCTGAAGAATGTTCGGGAATTCGCTATTACAGGGGTACAGCGTATTGCGATCGGGGCCATTACCCATTCAGCGCCGATACTAGACATTTCAATGGAAATAACCTCACTGCAAAGATAATCCCCCTGTTGATGAGGTCTTGGGGGGATCAAACCATCTTCAGCGCAAAGTTGATCCCATCCGCAGCGCTGGATACAATACCCCCGGAATAACCAGCCCCCTCGCCTATGGGAAACCACCCTTTACACGACACTGATTCAAAAGTATCCGGATTTCTCGTTATTCTCACCGGCGACGAGGTGCCAGTCTCAGGCGCAACCGCAACGCCTTGTTCGATATATCCCCTGATCTTCCGGTCAAAACCATGTATCCCGTGATGTAACGCTTTTACAATAAAATTAGGCATTAGTCCTGAAATATCTTCGCAATAGCATCCAGGTTTATACGATGAGTGCGCTGTAGCGCTTTTAACACCGCGCATAAAATCCTTGAGCCGCTGTACCGGAGCGTGCATCGCGGGCCCCTGTGCGCATGCCCGTTCGATCTGTTCTGAAAATTCGACACCAGCCAGCGCATGGTCTGGCAAGTCAGACGGATACACGGTCACAACCACGGCGCTATTGGTGTTTGGACTGTTACGCATACTCAGACTCATACCATTGACCGCCATCATGCCTTCTTCAGCGCTCGCGTTGATGATCTCTCCGCCAGGACACACGCAAAACGTATAGATACCCCGTCCATTGCCCATGGATTCGGTCAAATGATAATCAGCCGCGCCAACAACAGCGCTGATACCGGATTCGCCATATTGGCTGCTGTCTATAAAATCACGCGGATGCTCTACCCTAAACCCTATGGCAAAGGTCTTCTTTTCTAACGTGACATTCAGTTTCAGCATCTCCCTAAACAATGCTCGCGCGCCATATCCCGGAGCACATACAACACAGTCTGAAATCCAATCACCTTTATCAGACATCACCCTGAGCGTACCGCCATTTTCCGGTTTAAACGAACTGACCTGCGTATTATAAAAGATCTCAGCACCGTTTTCCGTCAGGCTTTGTGTCATTGCACTGATGATCCGCGTCAGTTTGTCTGTGCCTATATGCGGTTTGGCCATATATCCGGTTTCAGGAATTGCGCCATATTCGATGAATGTCCGGTAGATTACATCCGTTACCGCGGATCTGTTGCGTGCGGTAAGTTTGCCATCGGAAAAAGCGCCGGCCCCACCTTCGCCAAACAGCACATTGCTCCGCGCGTTAAATATGCCTGTGTCGCAGAGCAGTCTAACGTCTTGAGCCCTTTCGGCAACCGGTTTTCCCTGTTCCAGAATAATTGGCTTGTAGCCCTTCTTAACCATGGTATGTGCGGCAAAAAGACCTGCTGGTCCCAGACCAATGATAACAGGCCGCTGTTTAAATGAAAGAGTCCCCGCAGACAGGTCGATCTCTGGAACAACATATTCTTCAAGCCCTGAGATGGGGTGTGATGCATCCAGTTTCACGGCGCAAGTATATACGTATTTTAATCGGCCTTTTTTCCTCGCATCAAGTGATTGTCTTACAATGATAGCATCGAGTATTTCTACAGGAGAAACACCCAGTTTTCCTGCCGCAAGGCCCTGTAAAGTATCCGGGGAATCCAGGGGTTTTGATATGTTTGATACAACAAAATATTTCATTAGGTTTCTTTCTGCCTACTGGCAGCTGTCTGCTGCCCATTGCCTGCTGAATTCATTGACACGCTCTTTCTAAAATAACGATTTTAATCACCTGTAAAAAAGGAATATTCATGAAAGAAATCAAAGGCGGTATTACAGCTCCAAAAGGCTTCCTGGCATCGGGCATTGCCTGCGGCATAAAGAAGTCCGGCAAACCCGACCTCGCGTTGCTGAGTTCAGTTTCGTCCGCCCTGTACGCCGGGGCCTTTACCACCAACCGGTTTGCCGCAGCGCCTGTTGTCTGGTGCAGAAAAATACTGGCCCGAAAAAAAGCCATCAAGGCTGTGGTAGTCAACAGCGGAAACGCGAACGCCTGTACCGGTCTCACTGGCGAAAAAAACGCCCGACACATGGCCGAGCTGACCGCCAAAACACTCGATTGTTCTTCCTCTGAAGTTCTGGTGAGTTCCACGGGCGTCATCGGCCACCAGCTTCCCATGTACAAACTCGAAAAAGGCATCCCGGATGCGGCGAGTCGCTTGAAAAAAGACAATGGCCACGCCTTTGCAACCGCTATTTTGACCACGGACCTGGTTTCTAAACAGTGCGCGGTCGAGATCGATATCAACGGAAGCCCTGTGCGTATCGCCGGCTGCTGCAAAGGCTCGGGCATGATCCATCCGAACATGGCCACCATGCTCGCTTTTGTCACCACCGACGCGATCATTTCGCTAGAGACCCTTTCCAAGGTCTTTCAACGCGGCCTCACCCTCAGCTTCAATCGGATAACGGTTGATGGAGACACCAGCACCAACGATACCTGCATCATGCTGGCCAATGGCGAGGCGAAAAACCCTGTCATTAAATCCGGCAAATATCTCGAACTCTTCTCAAAAGCCCTTTTCCACGTGCTCAAAGAGTTGGCACGCAAAATCGTGGCCGACGGCGAAGGCGCCACAAAGACCGTATCCATTGTTGTCAGGGGTGCAAAAGCCGAGGCCGAGGCCGACAAGGCTGCCCGAGCCATTGCCAATTCCCCCCTGGTAAAAACAGCCCTCTTTGGCAACGACCCCAACTGGGGCCGTATCCTTGCGGCTGCCGGATACTCCGGTGTTTCATTCGATCCTTCACGAGTCGAACTGACTCTTTGCGGAATCCGATTGGTAAAAAACGGCCAACCCCTCTTATTCGACGCCAAAACCGCTTCCGACCGGCTCAAAGAGAAAGAAGTTGATATTGTCGTCGATCTCCACTCTGGCAAGGCCCAGGCCGAGATGCTCACATGCGATTTCTCCTACGATTACGTAAAAATTAACGCAGAGTACCACACATGAACACTGAAAAAAGCATCATTATCGGCTGCGACCACGCGGGCTACCTTCTCAAGGAAAAAATTAAGACACACCTCGGGTCTCTGGGATACACGGTAACTGACGTAGGCACTGATTCGGATCTCGCGGTCGACTATCCCCTTTTTGCGGTCAAACTGTGCGACCGGATAAAAAGCGGGGAATTTGAACGGGGCATTCTGGTCTGCGGAACCGGCATAGGCGTTTCCATTGCCGCAAACCGCAACAAAGGCATCCGTGCGGCGCTTTGTACCAGTGTCGAACTGGCGCGCCTCTGCTCGCAGCACAACAACGCAAACGTACTGTGTCTGGGCGGCCGTACGACAAAAGAAGATAACGCATACGCGATCACAGAGGCCTGGCTTACCACGCCCTTTGAAGGCAAACATCACCAGCGCAGGGTCGACATGCTCGACCAAATACAATGTTGACCCGCCCCATTTTCCAAGGAGAAATTCATGATGGACAACCTTAAAAAAAATGACCCGGCCATTTTCGACATGGTGGTCCGCGAACAGCAGCGCCAGGAAGAGGGCATGGAACTCATTGCGTCTGAAAACTATGTCTCGCGGGCAGTGCTCGAGGCAATGGGCACGGTGCTCAACAATAAATATTCAGAAGGGTATGTCGGGAAACGGTACTACGCGGGAAACGAAATTGTGGACGAGGTGGAACAGCTCTGTATGGACCGGGCGCGGGCGCTTTTCGGGTGCGAACATGTGAATGTCCAGCCTTTGTCAGGAAGTCCGGCCAATGCAGCGGTCTATTTTGCCCTGCTCAAGCCAGGCGACAAAGTGCTGGGACTTGCCCTTGACCACGGCGGCCATCTTTCCCACGGTCACCCGGTAAATTTCTCCGGCATGCTATACAATTTCACCCAGTATATGGTTGAGAAAGAAACTGGCCGGATCAATATGGACCGCGTCAGGGAAATAGCGCTTCGTGAAAGGCCAAAAATGATCCTCGCGGGGTTTTCCGCCTATTCACGCAATCTCGACTGGAAAATCTTCAAGGCCATTGCCGATGAAATCGGGGCCATCACCTTTGCCGATATCGCCCACATTGCGGGCCTCATAGCAGGAAAGCAGCTCGACTCGCCTATTCCCCATTTTGACGTGGTTTCCACAACAACGCATAAAACATTGCGCGGGCCGCGCGGCGCCATTATCATGTGCAAGGAGAAGTTCGCCAAGCAGATCGATACCGCGCTCTTTCCCGGACTCCAGGGTGGCCCCCACGACCATATCAACGCGGCAAAGGCCGTTGCCTTTAAAGAGGCGCTCGAGCCCTCGTTCCAGACCTACTCGAAGAAAGTGATGGAAAACGCCAAAATGCTTGCCGCTGAGCTCATGCGGCTAGGCTTCAAAGTAATCTCCGACGGGACCGACAACCATCTCATGGTGGTTGATATGACCTCACGCGGTGTTCCCGGGCTCAATGCCGAACGGGCCCTCGATGCCGCGGGAATTTCCTGCTCCCGGAGCACCATACCTTTTGACCCGCGCAAGCCTTTCAATCCCAGCGGAGTGCGTCTGGGAACACCGGCAATCACAACGCGCGGCATGGGCAACGATCATATGAAAATAATTGCCGGATGGATAGACCGGGTCGTCACAGCAGCTGCTGCTGACAAAGCGTCTGAGTCGCTCAAAGGCCCAGAAATGACCGCGGCCTACAAAAGCAACAGCGCAATTAAAAAGGTGAAAGAAGAGGTCAAAGAATTTTGTCTTAAATTTCCCCTGTTTCATTCATGAAAACCAAACGCCCGTTGTGGGACGCCTATTTCATGGGCATCGCCCATGCAGTGTCGCACCGTTCTACCTGCGACCGCAACCATGTGGGTGCGGTCATTGTCCGGGACAACACGGTCCTGGCAACAGGATACAATGGCAGCGTCCGGGGTTTGCCCCATTGCGCTAAAACAGGCCATATGATGGTCAATGGCCATTGCACCACAACAGTCCATGCGGAAGTAAACGCCATTGTCCAGGCAGCGCGCATTGGCGTGGCCATACAAGGCGGTGCGATGTATGTGACCTCATCCCCCTGCTGGAACTGCTTTAAACTCATCGCTAATGCGGGAATAACGAAAATATGCTATGGCAAGGAATATGGAACCGATACTGCATTGGTGAAAAAATACGCGCGCCGCGCGGGAATCATTCTGAAAAGAACCGCTGTCCTTAACTGAAAAAATCCTTCAGTGCAGGCAGGGCCGCGCTCCGGGCCTCTGCCGTACTGCCATTAAACGCCACGGTTCCCTTGTCGAGCATGACCACCCTATCCGCAATGCGCTCTATGCTTGCAATGTCGTGCGTGACAACCACAATAGAGACCCCGGTCTCTTTCCGGATTTTGAGAAGCAGAAGGTCGAGAGAACGGGTGGTAACCGGATCGAGGCCCGCGGAAGGCTCGTCGCAGAAAAGCACCTCAGGATCGAGCGCCATGGCCCGCGCAAGCGCGGCCCGTTTCAACATGCCGCCGGAGAGTTCTGATGGCAATTTGTGAGACGCATGCGCCATACCCACCTGCTCAAGTTTTTCCCGGGCTATGGCGTAGATTTCAGACCGTTTCTTCTTTGTGTGCATTTCGAGAGGAAGCGCCGCGTTCTCGACAACCGGCAGCGAGTTGAGCAGCGCGCCGCGCTGGAAAAGCACACCCATGCGTTTGAAAATACCCTCTTTCTCAACAGCCTCCCTGTCGCACACCTCGCATCCAAGAAGTTTGACGCTCCCGATCTGGTAGTCTACCAGGCCAAGCATGTTTTTAAGCAGCGTTGTCTTGCCGCACCCGCTCTTGCCGATGATAGCGCAGATTTCTCCCTTGCCTATGGTGAGAGAGACACCACTGAGGATGACCGCGCGGCCATAGGTGCAGGTGAGATCGGAAATATGGATGACCGGTTCGCTCATGGGTCCCTGTTAGAAATAAAACAGCACGCCAAAAAGGCTGTCAGCCGCGATAATAGCAAAAATTGAGGTGACCACCGATGCCGTGGTCGCCCGGCCAACGCCGTCAGCGCCCCCAGTAAACCTGAGACCCTTGTGACACCCGATGACCGTGATCAGCACGGCAAAGACCAGACTTTTAATGAGTCCGGAAAGAATATGTTTGAACACAAGCGCCTGGCTCAGTTGGAGCCAGAAAGCGGCAAAACTCAGCTTGAGGTATGTGACCGCTATGATTGTTCCGCCCAGGATGCCCATAAAATTTGAAAACATGGTAAGAACAGGCAAGGCAAGCAGCATTGCCCACAGCTTGGGTACCATGATAAAACGCACGGGATTTAAGCCCATGGTTTTTAACGCGTCAATTTCCTCGCTGAATTTCATGGTGGCCACTTCAGAGGCAATGGCCGATCCGCTGCGACCGGCAATAATGATTGCGGCCATGAGCGGCCCCATTTCAGCGGTAATGCCCACGGCAAGAAGGTCGGCCACAAAAATATTTCCGCCCACCATGCGCAGTTGCGCCGCTGACTGCAAAGCGGAAATAAAACCAATGAGAAACATGATAAGGCCGATGATGGGCACCGCCCCCAGGCCATAGTCGAGGCCATTGCGGACAAATTCGCCCCGCCGTGTGGTTTTCCCCCCCGATACCAGGGAGAGAAAGCTCCACATCACCATCTCCGAGGCGAGAAAGACCATTGCCGTAAATTCGTTAAACAGGGAGATGACAAAATCCGCGATGGCAATGAAAAAAGAATACGTATGCGCCTTAATTCGCATCATTGGCGGCTGTTAATTCCTTGTTGAAAACAGAAATAGCGTCCTTGATAAAAGAACCGTAGATGTCGGCAAGCAGAATACTGAATCGTTCGGCGAGAATAGTATACCCAGAACCATCGCACTCGGCAGCGGCCTTGTATTTTTTTTCAAATAACAGCGTGCCGCTGCTTTTGGTAATACGGAGTTCAACGGCCAGGGACGCCTTTCGCTTGCTCCCTCGTTCGTCTTCTTCAATGACAAGAATGTCTCCGCTAATAACATAATCGGGCAATTCATCGATAAGCGTTTCCCGGACTGATTTGACAAGAAGCACTGACTTACAGGTTTGCACCAGAAGATCAGTCGCCGACACATCGGGCCTGATTGCCCACGATGCGTTATTTGCAAAGTCAACGGTATAGTCGCTCGTGCGGGTAATGACCTTGGCATTGTCGTACAAAGGCGTGAGTTTCAAACGTTTGACCTGTAGCTTGAACGGATAGCCGTTTTCAGGCTGCCCTGCCATGGAAGCCGCAGGCACCGCAGGCTCGAAATAGATGAGCAAGCTTTTTCGTGAAATTTTTCCCGAGCATCCGGCAAGGGCCAGGCATGCGGCTAAAACAAATACCAATCGCATGAATTACTCCTGTTTGCGAATGAGAAGTGAAGGATTGTCCTTGATGGTCTGGGTGAAATCGGCCAGGTTACGGATAGTAACTTCAAGACGGTCGAGGATCTGGTTCACCCGTTCGCGGCTGGTCACAATGGTTTTATTGGCTTCGTTGATTGTACGTGTGCTCGCTTCAAGCGTTTTGTTGAGGTTATCGAGCGACTTGCCCAGTTTTCCCTGGCCCAGGCCGTCCTTGATATCCCCTGAAATAGTCTCCATGTTCTTGAATGTTTTAACCAGCGATTCATTCTTAATCACCCGGTCCGCATCAGAAATGGCGCTGTCGAGCCGGGAAAGGACCTTGTTTGTCTGCCCGAACACACCCATGCCCTGACTGGGCAGCTGCGCGGTGAATTTGGCGACATTGTCCTTGTTCTGAGCCACCATCTGATTGAGGCCTATAGCGAGCTGGTTAATAGAAGCAAGCGTATGGGAAATCTCGTTTGCATTTACCCCGCCGGTCATGGCAACCAGGTTGTTGAGCACCACCTCGATCTTCTGCATGATAATATCGGCCTTGCCCGTAACCATATCGATTGCGCTCAGGCCCGACTGGATATAGTCGCCGGGATTGAGCCGCGGCGAACTGTTCGATTCTTTGACAATATCGATATATTTGATGCCCGTGATGCCAAATACGTGGACAACCGCCTGCGCATCGGATTTGATGGCAATGCCCTTTTTGATGGAAATGCGCACCAGAATCTTGGTGACATCGTCAGCTGCAAAGGAGAGTTCATCGACCTGTCCGATTTCCACGCCGTTCCGTTTGACCGGGTTACCCACATTGAGGCCGGAAATGGACTCTGAATATTCAATATAATACAGGTCGTTCTTTTTTAAAAGTTCTTTGCCAACAGTGAGGAAAACAAAGGCAAGGATGAGCACTATGCCGATGAAGAGAAAAAAACCAAGCCGGATTCTTTCACCTTTGGTAACCATGGGCATATAAAATAACTATAATGTGATCCCGTTTACCATAGGAACGCTGATTTTTGTTCCCCGGCTATTCGATCCCCAGTTTTTTCTGTATCTGTTCAAGTGAAATGCCCTTTGTTTCGGGCATGACCGTGAGTACCCAAATGAGACTGCATTGATGCCCGAAAGCTGGTTAAACATGGCAATGGCCATGGCCAGCATGAAAGGCGGCACAGTGGTCAATGCCTGCACCATTTCTTTATAAACGCCACTGTGGTCTCAATCAGTGCTTCTTTCCATTGCAAACGGGAAAAACCATGGTCAGCGCCTTTGATTATTTTCAACAAGGCCGTGGGCCGGCCATACCATTTCTTTAGTTCTTTGCCCGTGGTAACAGGTACGGTTTCATCTTTTGCCCCATGGATAATAAGTACCTGCCCCGCGAACTCGGCCGCTTTCCGGAATGGGTTTCCATACAACTTTAAAAATGTTATTCGTGAATCATAATATCCCCTGCCCAGCCGCAAGCCATCGAGGTCGATGCTGTTGTTTTTATCGCGCGGCTTGGTTTTCCAGAGATTACCGATATACTCAATGCCTTCTCGTATTGCCGGCGCCCACAATACCGCTCCCTTGAGACGCGGCGCATCCGGCGCAATAATACTGGAAATAAATCCGCCAAGGCTGTGTCCCATAATAAACAGATTAGCAGGATCGGCGCAGGAAAGCTTTGACATATACGTGTAAATTGCGCGTGCCTCATCGATCTCTGATAAAAGTGTCATGTTCTCGAAAAGACCGTCGCTTTCGCCCGATCCGCCAAAATCGAAACGGACACTGCCAATACCAGCCTTTGCCAAAATCCTGGAACATTCCACGAACTTGAAAGCCTCCTCCATTTTATCTCCTGTAAAACCGTGGTACATGGCAACAAAGGGAAATTTCTTTCGTTTTTGTTCCGGCACATGCAGCATGCCTCTGAGTGTGAGACCTTTGACCTTTAATTCAACGGCTTTTTGCATGATTGTCCTCCCTTAACTGAGTTCAATTGCCTTCTGCAAGAAATTCTTCAAGAGTTATCCCTTTCACGTCTTTCGCATCAAAATGCCCGTTATGTATCACCAAAAGCCTTTTCCCCGGAAAAGCATGCGTAAACCACGCGAATTCAACAGGGCTGGATTGCCCATATTTTACCTCGATGAACATTGTGGAATCATTGACAAAATCAACTTCATGTTCCTTGCTCTGCCAGAAAGGGAGCATCTCGGGCATGTCTTTGCCCGTAATCGCGGCCCGCCGCCACAGTTCCTGCGCCACAACCCATTCATACCACTGCCCTAGAACCTGGCTGGGCATTGCCTTGAATTCACCGGGCGTCCGGGGTGAGAGCGGGTGAAATACCGATGCCGCAAGAACATTTATAAAATGATACTTTTCCGGCTTGCGCGGTACTGCCACGCCGGTCCCGGGATCCCAGAAAAACCCCCTTCCCACGCATAGAAGTTCGGTCAGAATACGGATATATTCCGCGGCCACTGTATTGTTTGCAAGTCCCGCTTCTTTCGTTAGTTTATACTGGCCAAATGGCGTGCCTCCCCTTTGGGCAATGCATTCAAGCACATGAATCAGGCTTACCCTGCTTCTCCCGTCCGCCGCAAACTCGCCGAATATCCAATCGCGTATCATCTCAATTATAAAGGCCGGCAACGAACCGGTTTTTGCGATCTCCGCACAGGCCACAGGGCATCCGCCAGCCAGACAATAGGCGGAGAGCGTATCCTCTTTCAATATACTGCCGCATACCCGGCTGAATTCAAAATACGAAATCGGCGTGAAAATAAAATTAGTGCGAGCGAGCCTGCCCTTTCTTCCAGGAAGGCGTTCTGTTCCCCGCATCAGGTCCGTGGCCCTGGAACCGGTTGTTACGACAAGAACATTGTCCAGTTCACCCGCATCAAGGGTCCTTTTCAGTGCTTTCTGCCAATTTTTAACCGCAGTTATCTCATCAATGAAGAGACGGCGGACACCCGTTTCCGCTGGAAAAAGCGCGGACGTCTCCTGTATGGCTTGGGTCAATGCATTTTCATCAGAAATAAAATCGCCGTTCAAATAGAAAGCGCTTCCTGGCCCGAACGAACGGATAGTCTGCTTTATGGCCCCTTCCATCCATGTGCTTTTGCCATACTGCCGCGCTCCGCGCACCAGCATGACGCCTGGTTCTTCAGGAAGTTCTTTTAACCCGAAATCAAGGTCGAAAACATAGGGAACATTCTTTAGACGGTCAAGATGTGGAAAGACCCCTCTCTCGTCTATGCGGCCCGTAGACAGTACTTGGTTTATTGTGTTAACGTTCATAACGTTAGTAAATATAACGTTTAGAACGTTATATTGGCAATAGTATTTCGCATCTCTTTTATAATCATTGCTTTATATAGTTTTATACAATGCTTTTCTAAGGGCGGCATATTATTTGGCAGTGAGTTATTGAAAAGTGATGGCAATAGCTCGTACCTGCTTCAAGGCTGTATCAAAATCAGACAGGTCTGAATAAATGGCTGGCGGGTCCTGGATTTTGCCACCATGTCCGACAGAATGAAGGGAACAGACAAGCCCTGGTTGTATTTCCGGGACTTTTACTGAGTACACAATTGACGGCTGGCCGACCCAGTCGTTGTTTTCCTTATTATAGACGGCATTGAGATCACCCGATTTGTTGATTTCAGCAAAAAAGGCATATGGTTTTACCGCTTGTCGCAAACGCGTCTGAACCGTGAAACTTGATTGGGGCGTTGCAGAGGTCACAGCGTCAGTATAGGGTTTTTCCTTTGATGGAAGCTCCTTGCCCGCTGCTTTTACACGTGAGGCCCACACAGGAAAGCATTCTGAGAAAAAGAGCGCGCCCTTTTTGTTTTTTCCCGCGTGCCGCATCTTTTTAAAGTCCGCGCCTGTGATATATACGGTCTCCATGAGCTGGCCCAGACTGTCCTCGGTCCAGATGACGATTTGGGGCAAGACATTGAAAATTACTGGCCCGAGTCTCATACGTGCGCTAAACGCAGTGTCCTTGATGATAGTGACCTGTATGGGCATGCCATTGGATTTCTGCTCAAGCACGATGGTTTTGTGCGTGTGGTCCATTTTGTTCATTACGCAGCTAAAACCCATCAAAAGCGCAACGAACAATAACAAAACACCGTGGTTTCTACTCAATATCCACACCCCATTTCTCATTGATAGGAGAAACAATATCACCGTGTATCTCCGCGCGACCCTTTCTAAGACCAAATTCGGTAGCACGCATCTTCAACTGGTGACAATTTGTCACCGCTTGGCTACCCTCTTTTCTTAACCGCTCTTTCAACTTATTCCAGTACTTCCGGGATGCCTGGAAATCGGATTGCTGCAGGAGTACCTGCACGATATCCACAACTGAGAAATACCACTTTCCGGCCTTTTCATTATAAAGCCTGCGGATACTGAAGTTCTCAAATAAAGTGATTTCTGTACTCATTGTTCTTTCCATGAAAAATTACCTTTCCCCAGCGACCTTGTCAATGCTTCCTAGCATCCTGGTTTATTCCGTTATTCTATCCAGCGGACTCACAACCCCTGCCAGATCTCTTGCACAAACCTGAGTGTATACCATGGTGGTCTTAGGACTGGCATGCCCCAAAAGCGCCTGAATCCGTCTCAAATCTGCACCCTGCTCGAAAAGGTGCGTGGCAAATGAATGCCGCAAGGAATGAACACCGGCCTTTTTGAGTATGCCAGCCTTTTGCATTGCCCGGACAAGCACAGCCTGGACCGACCTGGTGGTCAAATGCGTTTCAAAACCAGAACCCGGGAACAACCAGGCAATGGGCCGGTATGTTTCAGTATATTGCCTGAGCAGATCCAGGGCCGCACTGGACAACACTGTGTATCTGTCCTTTTTGCCCTTTGACTGCCGTACATGAACAAGCCCTCGTTCAGGGTCAATATCCGCGGGTTTCAAGCGCACAGCCTCTCCCACCCGCAAGCCTGAGGAATAGATAAGCGTGAGAATTGTCCGGTGTTTGAGATTGGGTACCGACCTGAACAATTCCAGTATCTCCTTTGTGCTGAACACAACAGGCAGTTTTCGGCCGCGTTTTGAACGGGGAAGTTCGTATTGCAGGGGCCTGTGAAGAATGTGACGGAACAGGAATTCAATGGCGTTTGCGGCAAGATTTATGGATCCTGCGGAATATTCGCGCTCCTCTGCGCAATGCAGGAGGAATGCCCGGACGTTTGTCTCCGTGAGTTTTTCAGGGCAGGTCTCCGCATGTGCTGCGCAAAGCTTATTATAATAAAGGTAATTCCTTATGGTGCTTTTGCTGAACTGACGGATCTGCATTTCAACTTCGATGTCTCTGAATATATCAAGGGGTATCAGGCTGGAATTGGCTGAATCCTAACCCAGGATTTGGCTGGTTTGCGCGGGTATGAGGGTCTGCAAGACAGCGTCCGCTTCCTTGGTTCGGGGAAGAATCCAGAGCTTCCTGTCCCGGTCCCATCTGCGCCCCTCAACAGACCTGATCATATTGATTTGATTGATGTTATAGGGTACTTTGACCTCATAGAATCTCTGATCCTCTGTTTTTGAAACTACCACACGAGCTTGAGACATTTGCTTTTCCTTTTTTAAGTTATGCTTCGATTCTGCAGGATAAATATAACGTCTGGATGTGACAAAAACTGTCGCATCAGAAAGAAATATGAATTTCGCTTTTGGAGGTGGTTTATGCTGTTGTCAGGAAAAATAGTATCTGCTTACGTGCGCGCCACTCGCCCGAAGTTGTGGCGTTTGTAAAACACCAAGTGGAGGTTGGTGGACATGAGCGGACAGGCGGCTTGCGGAGCTGCCGCCTGCCGTGAATGCCCCAGCCGGAACGTCAATTTTGGGCTGGCGCTGTTGTGTTTCGTTGTGGGGCTTTGCTCTTTAAGCGCTGGCCCGTTTACTCCACTTTAATACAGTCGTATTGAACCACCAAGTTTTCCTGGTACACATTGATTGTCATAGTGCCTGAATGGTCGCCTCTGGTAAAATTATGGAATTCAGAATATCCACCCCCCGCTGAAACGCGGAACCGGATAGCGTTATTACCGAGCTTTTCAAAAGCCTGGTCATAACAATCGGCGTCAGATTCGTTAAAACATCCGGGGCCGGAAGAAGTAAAACTCATAACACTATGAGTATAGGCTTCGAAAATACCGACAGATATTTTAAAAACATTTCCGCTATTATCAAACAAACATGTCATAAAGTCCGTATATGCGGTGTCCCCGGTGCGCCGGAGATAATATTTTTCGAAAACCGTTTGTCCCTCAACATACGGCGTCATCCAATACGCATCTCCTAATCTCCATTCGTCGCTGCCGTCTCCGTTTGAATTTGCAATTGCAATATCCAGGGGCCATTTGACCTCAACCGTGCTGGAGTTGTCATATTGTAATGTGTCGTGGTGGCCGCCCTTGTAATCTGCATTCAGATTTATCTTTTTCAGCCCGGTTCCCTTAATTGATTCCTGCGAATTGTCCTCGGAGTTTCCATAACTCGTTAAGGTTTCCCACGTCCCCTTCATCTCCATTACATAATCTTCCGTTGATCCGGCGCTGGTATCAAATCCTGCGGCCGTGGAGCGTAGAAGGCCTTTTTTTGATGAATTAATATATCCGTTTACCGTAACATTGGGAACAATGCCTACCGTAATGCTGACCAGACCAATACCGATAGGCTCCTCAACGAGCAATGAGATTTTATCAGACAACTTTTCGATTGCCAGGTCAACTTTAATCCCATCGCCATTTGCCCTGTTCAGCAGAACATGGGTAGACCATTCATTCGTGTTTTGCATGGACATGAGCGTTATACTGACAAATTGAACATCAATTTCAAATTTGGAAAGATTGCAGAACGGCAGGGAATCAGAAGCGCCTGCAAGCCTCTTTGCAAGAGGCGCTGATAACCCATGGCTGCCGACAATGTCAAACTTAAAGTCGCCCCGCATATCGGGATCAAGCGACGCAAAATTCCGGTCGCACGAAAAATAAACGAGTGAGGCGATTAAGAGTATGCATGTCAACAATAGCTTTTTCATGTGTTATTCCTTTCGGTATATGGTTAAAATGTGTAGCCGATTTTTCCGGTTAAAAACATCGGCAAGCCGCCGTTTTCGGCCATTTCTATTATGATATCATAGCCGACAATGAGCAATATCTGCGAATTGTTTTTTAAAGTTTTCCCAAGCTCAAGATACGGGCTTATCGGAATAACATCCATTGCTTTTCCGAAGATATCAAACGCGTCATCCTTGAATATTGAAAAGTATCCGCCTGCTGCATAGCCGGGACAAACCGTAAAAGACCCTATGGTGAACTTTCTGGAAATTGACAATTTTAAAGGAACGCCGACAAAAAGACCTTCCACGCCTTCTTTGTTAATGAAATAATTGGCGTTTATGTCGCCTCCCAATTGCCATTTCATGTTTTCACCCAATCCAAGCCTCAATCGATAACCTGCACCTACGCCCGGGTTAAAGTAATTGCCATGGTCGGTTAGGAAATATTCCGTACCGATTGTTATGCCGGAAGTAATTCCCCCGGCGGTTAAACCTTGTTGACCCAAAAGCACAAGCACGAAGACAAATAGCATTTTCTTCATCAGACAGCCTCCTTCTTTAATGGTTTCTTCCAAAAGTTAATTCGGTAATCAAGCATTCTGTAAAAGGCCAGCGCTTTTCCTCCTTTGAAGCTTAGCCCCACAATGTAACAACCGGGTAGGTCGAGGGCTTTTCAGCCCCCTTCCCCCCTCAGAACCTATCTATTACCCACATCTTTTTCGGCGGCGCGGAGGCCGCCGGCTAATCAGTTATTTCCGTTTTTTAATGGGCCAGGGACGGCCCATTAGGCGAGGCCGTCTGGCCTCGCTATAAATAGGCCTAAAATACATTGATTAGGCGGCGCCCTCCGCGGTGCCGCACTTATGGGTAATAGATAGCCCTCAGAACCGTACATGATAGTTTCCACTCATACGGCTCAAGCACTTCAAAGGCGGCCCCTGTCAAGGGACAGCCCGAACTCCTCGACAAAGCGCCTGTCCAGATTACAAAATCGCTTATTCATCTTGCGACCTGCAAAGTAATTCGTCCAGGCGGGATCGTACGGATTCGCCTCAGGCCTGATTTTCACGTGCCGGATAATTCTTATCCAGCGGGCCTGCTGCAAATCCAGAATCACTTTCTTTCCGTCCGCGTCCGCTTCCTTGGTTCGGGGAAGAATCCAGAGCTTCCTGTCCCGGTCCCATCTGCGCCCCTCAACAGACCTGATCATATTGATTTGATTGATGTTATAGGGTACTTTGACCTCATAGAATCTCTGATCCTCTGTTTTTGAAACTACCACACGAGCTTGAGACATTTGCTTTTCCTTTTTTAAGTTATGCTTCGATTCTGCAGGATAAATATAACGTCTGGATGTGACACAAACTGTCGCATCAGAAAGAAATATGAATTTCGCTTTTGGAGGTGGTTTATGCTGTTGTCAGGAAAAATAGTATCTGCTTACTAGTGTAGTGACGAACATTTTGTATACCTTCCGGGGCATAAATACGAACATCCCCCTATCTTCTACGGCATGCAAAGCGAACATTGATAATGTACCCTTTTCCGCTCGCTTGTGTCAAGATTTGAACCATTACGCCAGAAGAAGTCAAACAAGTTTCGACGTAATGGCCGCTTTGATCCTCATAGCAAGCCCGGTCAATTCCATTTCTGGTAAAATATCAGCCAGGGATTCCGAAACCTGCTTTTCATTTAGTTTCAGGGTCTCAGCCTTCAGAAAATCATAAAAACTTTGCACAGGGATTGGCGGCTTTCCTGGGAACGGCTCCACCCCTCTCGCATACACAGGCTTTTTGAGCCTTTTTTCCAGTATTTCAAGGTCTGGCCGAACGCCCATATTCAGGAAAAACTGAATGTCATAGATGTCCCGCATCAATCTTCTATCGAGCCATGCTGACAATTTATTGGAAAGCGCAACGCTAAGGTCCATAACCTGTACTGTCCGAACCGCTTGATTGTAACGCTTGGACAGAGGGGCGGAAGTTAAGACCGCGGTTTTACATTGTTTATCCACCGTCACCTCAACCTGGACCTTGATGCTGCCACTCGTGATAACAATACGCAGACACTTCGAGTTCAGTGAATAGGTCAGATTAATGCCTGGGATTTCCCGAAGGGTTGATACAACACTGTCTTTGATGTCGTTCTTTGATTTGAAGGGCACAAACACATAATCTAGATCATTGGTTAACCTTGGGCATTCCAAAAGCCGGAGCACCATTCCGCCGCGCAACACAGCCTTTTCCCGAAAAACCTCTGAAAACCGATTCATGATCGTTGTCAGCAACGCCTCGCGCTTCTCCTGATTATTATCCACGTAGCAACCCCTTACAAAATTTCACAAACCTGCTGTTTTTATACTGTTTCAGATATTTTTCCACTTTTCGACGATCTAACCTGGTTACATCAACATCAGACGCAGGGTTAAAGGAAAACCTCCGTCCTTTCATATAATAATACAATGTATCTATGTATGCCTTTTCACAATCAGCGTATTTAACGCCATTGACAATCGAAAACCCAAAATACTGTTTTCTTGAGGTTCCAAAATGATCAATGACCAGATCATCCCTGCGATAGCGCCTGTTCCTTCCAGGCTTCACCGCCATTATCCGTTTTTCAGGCACAGTGCCAATAAGACCCTCTTTGGCCAGCACGGTTCCTATTGAGAGGTAGGCATCAGAATTAATCGCGCTGCTTAATACTTCGCTGGAATAATTTTCCGTGGTAAACACACCCTTGCAAAACCTTTTCAGCACCCCTGCTTTGACCAAACGGTTTATCCGGTTATATAAGGTTGGGAGATTTTCACTCTTTAAAATTATCTGCAGGTCAGAGAGCTTGAATACCCCTTGAAGATCTGGGGAAAACTTTTGGATTTGCAGAAGATCTGATTCAGAAGGAATCTTCATAATGACAGAATATAAACAATTCCTTTAATATCTGTCAATATGAAATAATTGAGTTACGGTAATAGAACAATTTTCTGATTGCGGTCGAGGCCATTGATCCGGCTGCGAATCACAAACAAACCCGCAGGCAGCACAGCCCCATCCTGTGCCCTGCCATCCCAGACAAACATACCAGCACTACCGGGTTTTAATCGTCTGACAACCCGGCCAGCAATGTCAAACACCTGAACACTGCCCTCGATTGAACCGCTTTGGGTCATAATCGGCATTCCCGGCGCATAGGGATTGGCAAAAATAAGCAACCTCCCATTGTTGCTGGCAACCTGCGGAACAGACTGAACATGGGTAAATCCCTCAACCGGCTTGGCAAAATCCACCAGATGCACATGGAAAGTATCTGTGAACCCAGTGCTGTTTGAGGCAACCACAGACACAATCCTGTTTCTATACGGCTGATCAGATTGCGCGCCATTGCCCATGTAGAGATAGGAATAGGTAGGTGCAGCACGGACTTCGAAAGCCGTGGTTGACTCGCCAAGCGTATAGGTGACACTGTTGCTCAGGGAATCAACGGCCAGCTGATAAGCCGCAAGCTCCCCAACTCTAAAAGAGATGCCTGCAACAGGTGAAAACAGAGGCCCATACACACTGGTTGCTCCAACCGTAAAGAAATTGGTTCTGAGAGCAACCCCGCCTGTGCATATTTCAGCCTTCCATGTTCCAAACAAACTTGCGTTTACCTGGCTTGCAAAGGTAATGGCTCGCATTTTACGAATGGAATAGCCGGCAGAGGAATATGTCTGACTGTAAAAGACTGAATCGCGGGGATCTATGATCCGAAGCATCAGGTCATTGTTATAGGGTGCGTTCTGCGTGTTCCAATAAGCCACAAGAAAAGGTTCGTCAATACCAAAGACCTTTGGCGCATGAAGCTTGGCAGAATCCATTTTTGCGGTAAAAACAGCTGGGACAGCATTCTCATACGCGCTGTTCCAGGCAAAACCAAGGCCGGTTTGCGTGTACAGGCCAAACTCTCGCACACCAAAAGCATCGCCAGCATATACTGGTGTTGTGGTCCAGTAGTGACGTCCACCAGATTCGTCAAAAGGGTCCCATTTTACACCAACCGACTGTTCTGGCTCAGTGATTTCAAAATGAACATGCGGATACAGGGAATATCCAGCGCTGGCAATAAACGCAAGGGGCTGGCCCTGGCGCACACTGTCGCCTGGCGCCACCATGCACGACCTGTACCGGCAATGGCTATACCAGCACATGAGCGTATCATTGTGAATGATTGTAATGGAATTATTGTGCCCGTTTAATCCATGATAGGGCCGGTCATAGGAATTGTCATAATCGGTCTGCTGCACATAGCCGTCTGCGACCGCGTAAATAGTATCACCCCGGTCCATCTGTTTTGGCGTATAGATATAAAAATCAATCCCATCATGGCCTGTATAGGTAATTGTCCCTCCCCTGTAATCATGGCCATTGTGGTCCACATAGGCTTGGATGAAATGATCGCGGTTAAAGACGCCCTGCGCTGGCCATGTCCAATTGAAATCCTGGGCAAAGACAATACCAAAACCAACTAGGAGGATAAAAAAATGTAAAATACCCTTTTGAAGCATTTCTTGTGCTAAAAATATAAGATATCGTTTATCGAAGAACCAGGAATTACTAGCCCAATTTCCAGCCACTCACCAGATCTATCACCGTAACTGCGGTCTTGGGGTTACAGCTCTCTGCCCAGCACCCTGACTTTAAATCCCAACTCCTGACTCAGCGCAACCGTCTCCTGAAAGATGTCGCCATAGGCAACTGCAACATGGTTGCTCATGTAGTGCGCCATGAGCGTGTCACGCGAAATCCCCATGTCCGTCGGCATAAATGGCCATTCGCGTGTGGTGCCCTTCCACCATGCTTCGCGTTTTGCAGGCGGCAACTTTGCCACCTCTCCCTTGCCTACATCCATCCAGAGCTCGTTGTCCTTGAGATATGCGCGTGCCCAGGTGACCTTACCCGGCAGACTCTCCCCTGCGAACGTACCGCCTGGAATGGGGAAATATCCTCTAGGTTGCCTGTAAGAATGAACGCCTTTGAGTATTTTGGGATTATGATTGAATGAGTACGCATCACAGCAGCCTGAATTGAGAAGAATCCAGAGAAATTTTCCATTGTGCATGCCTCCCCAGCGCACATCGTGAAAATTTACGCCCTGATGCATGCCTTTGGCCTTGAGAATGCGTTTCATGAGTTCCATGGGAACAAGATTGCCCTGGTCAGCTTCCGTGGAATCGACAATAGTGTCTCCGTTTCCTTCGGGCCTGCACACTGAATTTAAAAGGCCTTCAGCAAAATCCGACGGCGGCCGCAATGGGATAAGCCCCAGCTGATACTGCCAGCCAATGCAGTCTGCCTTGAACTCTTTGACCATGTCGAGCACTGCCAGATAATCGCGCAGCTGCTCTTTGGTCGCCTGTGTATTGAAATCCTCAGCCCCCTTTATGCCATAATGAAACATGACACCTTTTTCGACCACAAACCGAAAGGCGTCATCAATGCGTTTCTGGCTGATCCGTTTGCCCCGGTCAATGATCCATGCCTGGTCAATCTTATGTTCGGAAAAGCCAATCTTTGGCAGCAGCCTGGGTCCAAAATAGCCGTTGATCATGCCCATGGAGGTATCGCCAAGCATAAGCGCGAGGATTTTTCTCTGTCTGATGCTTGCCGCTATTTTCCGGGCTGTTGTAAGCGACTTTTTATCAATTACAGCAGTATTTCGAATCTCATCTTCCGGATACTGGATTCTTCCGGTCTGACACCATTCTTCAAGACGGGCCATGAAAACTTTATCAGTTGACCAGTCTTTGCTGTCTGTCCACACGCGCGAATGTTTGCGGCCAACAGATTCAAGGCAGGCCGATGTATTGAGCAGTCCCACCAATCCTGGCCATTCGCCTGAAAAATTACTGGCCAGGAGTAAGGGATTATCTTTCCCAACAGTTCCATCAACAGTGTGAGGTCCATATACCCAGTGAACATACACGCCGATCATAGGATCGTCCACAGGGCCTAGCTTCTCGATTGATTCATGGGGTTTGGTCAGATACCCCTTGATCCGGTACGAATGTCTGCCCAAACGCTTGAGAGCCTTCTCTAGCTGCAATGTTGCCTTTGTTATACTGGGAAGGGCAAGTTCATTCGGTGTTTTCCGATAATCACCAGGCCAGAATATCGCAATTTTCTTTGCCATTGTTTATTCCTTTTTGTATGTGTGTATCGACCATACCTGTCGCATGACCCTCCCCCTTAAAAAGGGGGAGGGTGCGGGTGGGGGATTCTACTATTCCCTCACCATCTTCCCTATTTCCCTCAGCACCCCCTGCTCCTCTGGATGAATATCGCCAAAAGGTCTGGGGCCAACATTCAGAAAAAATACCGCGTTAGAGGCACGCGCCTTCTTATAAGCGCAATGTATCTCTTCCGCGTTTTTAACAGTATGGTTCCATGGCTGGTACGACCATCCTGAATTCAGGTTCCACCAGCACGCAAGGGGCTTTCGTCCTACCTGCGTGGAATTAAATCCGATCGTATTTTCACCAGGCAGATCCAGTTCCCAAATTTGATAGTCTTCGCCTTTCAATGGCGGGATATGCGTATTATTGGTGATGACAGCGTGCGGCTGCAGCGAATGGATCAGGTCATATGTTCCTGCAAGGTCCCATGGACCCTGCGCGCCAAACCATTCCGCCTCGTGCTTATTGAACTGGACGCGCGGCCAATATCCGTCAAAAAGCACTCCCCCGATTTTCCCAAACCTGGTGCACAATTCGCGGACCTGCCCCTGATAATAGGCAATATACTCGTTCCAGGTCTTTTTTAATTTATAGGCAGAATGGGTCCAGTCAACAAGGGAATAATAAAAATGCAGCGGAATTCCCCGGTCGTTCAGCGCCTTTGCCAGTTCAGCCAGGATATTTCTTTTAAACGGGGAATTCGTGACTTTAAAATCCGTAAGATCGCTGTCCCACAGGCAAAACCCGTCATGGTGTTTGGATGTAATCATGAAGAATTTCGCCCCTGCCTCTAGAAGAAGGTCAGCCCATTCGTCTGCGTTGAATCGCGATGGATTAAATTCATTCATGCGTTCCATGTATTTTTTAACAGGAATACGTTCGTTAAAAAGCGCCCACTCATTACCGCTTGTGCCCAGGGAATACAGCCCCCAGTGGGCGGTAAGGCCAAATCCGTCTTTTACGAATTTGCGAACCCCTGTTTGCGACGCATGTAATTTAGCTGCCGACGTATTTTCCGGCTTGCACGCATTAATTGATTTCATTGGATTCTATCCCCTTTATTGTACGGGCGTCATTCTGCAATTGGCTTCCTCTATCGATGAATGACGCCCCTGCAATTAATTTCATTTGATCCTATCTCTTTTTGGGCATATTGTACGGGCGTCATTCTGCAATTGGCTTCCTCTATCGATGAATGACGCCCCTGCAATTAATTCCATTTGATCCTATCTCTTTTTGGGCATATTGTACGAGCGTCATTCTGCAATTGGCTTCCTCTATCGATGAATGACGCCCCTGCATTTAATTTCATTTGATCCTATCTCTTTTTGGGCATATTGTACGGGCGTCATTCTGCAATTGGCTTCCTCTATCGATGAATGACGCCCCTGCATTTAATTTCATTTGATCCTATCTCTTTTTGGGCATATTGTACGGGCGTCATTCTGCAATTGGCTTCCTCTATCGATGAATGACGCCCCTGCATTTAATTTCATTTGATCCTATCTCTTTTTGGGCATATTGTACGGGCGTCATTCTGCAATTGGCTTCCTCTATCGATGAATGACGCCCCTGCATTTAATTTCATTTGATCCTATCTCTTTTTGGGCATATTGTACGGGCGTCATTCTGCAATTGGCTTCTTCTATCGATGAATGACGCCCCTGCATTTAATTTCATTTGATCCTATCTCTTTTTGGGCATATTGTACGGGCGTCATTCTGCAATTGGCTTCCTCTATCGATGAATGACGCCCCTGCATTTAATTTTTATATCACCTCTAAATAATTCCTATCCGGCAACTTGGGAAACCGTTTATGCGGTTCGGTCTGATACCAGTATGCAACGCTGGCAATATCGTCCTGCAACGGCAGATACCGCCCCTCGCTCCGCCAGCCGATTGCCTGCATGGTGACCTTCAGGTCCTGTTTGAACCTGATGGGGTCCATGATATGAAACCGGTACAATCCATGCCGCGCACCTGCAACGCCCTCCTTCACCCCCAAAGGATAACCCAGAAATGGCGCTGAGAAAGTATCTTGAAAGCACCAGGCACCGCCAAAATAATCCTCTGTGCCTGTGCCGCAGATTGTTGGAAATTCGCTGTCCCCATCAATGAAAAATTTTATTTCTCCCTCGCCCCACCAGCCCTCGTTGTTCTGCTGCCATGCCATATAGGTGCCTACATAATGACCTCTTCCTTGCAGACCGTCAACAATTGTATAATCCTGCATGTATGGCAATGGATTTGTCCGCCTGAATTGGGCGTGGAAATAGGCTTCGTCATCTGCTATTTCGGTCAGTGCATAATTAATGGCGTAGAAAAAACCCCCGGCGTCGGCCGGTGAAAGATTCTCAATTGTCATGCGCGCGTGCTTTCTGAATGGCATGGGAAAATAGCAATTGAATCCGCCCGAAGGATTCACATTTATCGGCAGAGCGAGAATGTTCACCCGTTTTTTAAACCCATTACAGAAAAGATCGCCAAGAGGGCATTCAACGCTGGGTTCTTTTTCATTGTCCCAATAGATCCGGACAATAAGGTCGCGGTAAAATTTCTCAGCCACTGTGATCCAGATATGCTGGATACAGCCAGGACCGTCAATATCCATAAGGGTGACAGTCGCGCTTGCGGGAATATCGATGCACGGGCGTACTTTCCACTTCTGGCCAAGTTCGCGCGCTGCCCCTTTTTCATCACTGGCCCATGCCTGGCCTATCTTTTTGACCTCTTTCTGGCATTTGTCCGGAAAGGCCATGCCGCCCTTGCCTTTTTCGCCATAGACGTTTTCAGCCGTAATCGACCGCGTTTCAGCGTCTGAAAGCCGGGAAATATTCCCCAGTCCCACCCCGAGTCCATTATACAATGCCATAATTCCTCCTGCGTTTGTCACCGTATTATTAATTTTGGCTTTATCAGAATTGTCTTTTTTTCCAGCTTTCCATTCTCCATGGAGCGGGCAAGCAGTGCAAAAGCCTCTTTTCCCATGGCCGCGCAGTCCTGGGCAACCGAATCAATCCTTGATGAGAAAAAATCCAGAAACGGGTGGTCATCAAAAGTCGCAAGCCGTATGTCGCGGCCAAAATGTTGCCCCTGCTCCTGATAATATCTGAGCAGACCTTCGAGCAGAGTAAGCCCTGCGGTAAAAATCGCCGCAGGCCGCGTGTTCTGGGAAAAAAGCGCCTGGGCCGAGCGGTACCCGCTCTCACCGGTAAAATCATGCTGAAAAATCCGCTCTTCGGTGATAGCAAGACCATTCTCTTTCAGGGCTCTGACAAACCCTTTCAGCCGCTCGCTGTTTGATGATACATGCGCCACGCCGCCAATATAAGCGATGTCTTTATATCCGCGCTGTATGAGGCTGGTAGTAAGTTCGTGTGCGGCCCAAGTATTGTCACTGGCAACCTGAGCGCGCGCGCCTTTGACCATGCGGTCTATGTACACCAGGGGCACACTCCTGTTATTGAGCGTCTCATGCGTGCGTGTGTCCTGCAAGGAGCTGACGATAATGACCCCGTCTACGGATTTTGAGAAAAGCCCGGAGAGCGCCTCCAGTTCACGGTCTGGTTTGTCGTTTGAACTGGCCACAATGACATTGAACCCGCGTTCTCGCGCATCGGCCTCAATGCTCTCCTCAAGCAGGGAGAAAAACCGGTTTTTGACATCACCCACGATAAAACCAACGGTCCGTGTTCTTTTGAGTCTGAACCCGCGCGCGAACTGGTTTGGCGAGTACCCGTATTTCCGGACCGCGGCCATGACTTTCGCCTCGGTCGCCGGACTAATACGCTGTTCCCTGGCCTTGTTGTTCATGACCAGGCTCACCGTGGTCTTTGATACTCCGGCTTTGCGGGCAATTTCATTTATCGATATCATGCCACATCCCCGGGATAAAAATATCGTAGAGGTGGGTTTGAAACCCACCCCTACGCTCTATAATAAATATTTCCATCTTTTCTGTACGGGCGTCATTCTGCAATTGGCTTCTTCTATCGATGAATGACGCCCCTGCATTTAATTTCCTTAATTTTTATAACACCCGATTTTACGTCCACAAATGCCTTCCCCTTCTTCACGCCAGCAAGGCCATACCCGGTTGCCGTACTGAAAAAGCACTGAAAATCACCTTGTATCACAGGCTTCATAAATAAAACCTTATCAACAGCGTCGTACCTGATGCCGCTATATGCCTGCAAGAGCGCGTATGAGGCCAATGCGCGCGCATACCAGTGGCCGCATTCATATTCGTTGAAGGGATTTCGTACACGGCCGTTGTACCGGGCGCGGCATGCAGCAACAATATCGAGGCCTTTTTTGACCTCGCCATTCATAATCAGGTGTGACGCTACCTGATATTCGATGCCAGTCCATACCTCATCGCTATAAACAAAAGGCAGCGAGGGCTTGCCGCCTTTTGGCCATGTGCACAGCAGAAGCCCGCCCTCTTTTCCAAGAGCGTATCCGGGACGTTGGGGATTGGCGTGAGCAGACAGGTCCTTTTTAAAATTGTATTTGTGTACTGCTTTTAAATGCGAAACAACCTTTTTCCTGTCCATAAGAATGCCCAGGCCGCACACCTCTGCCATCCACGCGCCAATGACCCCGTCCGAAAGGCATCCGGTTCCATATTGGTATTTTGGCCCCTCTTTTTTCAACAGAGCAATGGCCTCAGAAGAATATTCGATATTCCATGAAAATGTCTGGAGTTTTGTCGGGTCTTTGGTGCGCAAGCCCTTCCATGTTACTTTCTGGAAAAAATACTCACCATTGAACAGCTGTGTTTCAATATGTCTTTTTGATTTTTGGGCCAATGTTTCGTAGAGGGCGATATTTTCATCCAGAGCCGTGCCCATTGCAGCTGCTGCGCAGAGAGCGCCCAAGTAAAAACTTGTGCACATGCCATTAGGGCCCCAAAATTCAATGTCATACGTATTGTGATGAGGTTCTTTGAATATCCCCTCATGGTCAGGGTCCCAGGTTTTAATGCAATACTCTAGGCTTTTTCTGACAGCAGGCCACATCTTTTTCAGCCAGGCATGGTCGCCGGAAATGCGCCACTCCCGATATACTTTTATGATGCCGCCGAGTTGGCCGTCAGCAGCAGCGTGAAAATCCTGTTTTCGCGGCCCAATGGGAAGCGCAGCACGGAACGCCTGATATCCTGTTTTGTTCTGACTTTCAAAAAATTCGGTCTCGCGCATTGTGCGTTCAAGATCGGGAAACAAATGCGGCAGGGCCTGGGCATAGTTCCACACATGCGTGCACGAACCAGCACAACTGCCTTTGGAATCCTCGCACCCCTCCCATGCCCAGAATCTGCCGTCTTTCTGGCGCAGCACGGTCGGACTTTTCAAGATGCTCAAATTCGACGAGACCGCGTCTACTATCTCGGTTGGAAGCGTTGAACTGAATAAACAATCGCTAAATTGTAAAGACGCCTCTCTCAATCTTGAATAATTCTTTTCCCAATATGTCGCTACTGCCGCAATATTCGGGAATTTTCCCGCATACCAGGGAACATATGTTTCCAACGAATCCTTTTCCTCGGGCCAGCGCTGGTCGCTTTTTGGCACATACCAGCACATGCGTACGATAATGCGTTTCTCCTTTCCAGGCCCAAGCGTAAAAGGCACATAGATCGACCCTCCCGGCGATGGCCTGTCTTGTGAAACAGGAGACGCTGCGACACAAACACCTTGCTCAACATTGGTCCAAGCCATGGTGCGCGGATCGAACCAACCGCCTCTGAACCATGCGCAGTTTACCTTGGTACGCGGATCGTCGCACTGGATTGCAAACGCACCATTGGCAGCGGGCGCTCTTTTGCTCGCCTTTTGCGATAAAACAAATCCATTGCGAATTGATGTAACCGCATAGCCTCCATTTGCCTGCTCAATTTCCATAAAATTGGCGCTATTGTATGAGAATACAGCCTGGACTGGAATTTTTGACGTGTTTTTAAACCTGTATTCGAGCGCTGCCACAGGAAGGCTGGAATCATCACTGTTTCCTGGAGTAAACGGGCTCCATGCCAAAACAGTGGCTTTTGTCGGCAGCTTTGCATCTGATAATTCTATGGACGCAAACGGGAATTGAGCGCCAAACGAACACATACCAAACCTTGGCAAACCATAGGACTTGAATTTTAGCCCCTCGCCTGCGTTTGCCTGGCCAAAATATTTCCATTCAGGCACCGGTCCTTCCAGAACCCGGGCAATACGTTCCCTGCCCGGGGCTTTAACTGAAAGACCCGCAAAGATCATAGGCTCGTTGTGTATGTCGGGTTTGTGGTGGAGTGAAACATGAGAGAGCGCGCCAGTCCCTTCGATGCAGATTGTACCCGCACCCATACCGCCAAGTGGAAAAGCGATCCTGTTCAGTTTGTCGCCGGCATATGAAACACTCTTTTTAGCCATGCCACCCCCTGCTAAATCGATTTAGTTATAAAATATCCTTTTCCCCGGTATGTGTCAATAATAAAATTGAGACCTTTTGTCTGAATATAGAGATGGAAATCAGGGGCGCGGATCAGGGTTTAATAGCAGGCATATCTAAACATTGTCCAGTTAAATACAATAACATGCAATCTTTATCCGGCGGGACAGAGCCCGCCGGTTGTTCAGGTCTTTCTTTTTTCCTTGCGCACAGCCACCCGCTTTACACCCCACGAAGAGAACACAATTGAAGCGGGTCCCGCCCATAAGAGTTGTCATTTCATAAATATCAGCCTTGGTTAGACGTAGACGGAATGACACCTCTTATGGGCGGGGAAGGCTTTCCAAAGCCTTCAGTTGTGCGCGATTCATGAAAGAACAACCATTATTGATCAACCGGTGGGCTCTGTCCCACCGGATCATCCAGTCCTAGCAATGTCTGGTTTTTCATTTTTTACCGGACACCACTGGACATACCTTTCAAGCATGCAACCAGAGCATCTTCGCACATCTTTAGGATACAACGCATTCTTTGCAGGCCATTGTGAGTTTACGACAACAAACCTCCCTGCATCCTGGGTTCGTACGCAGCTGTCTGACCTGATATAATGTCACCAAGCGTGGCCTGTTGCTCCTCAAAGGAAAGGCGCAGGCCCAGAATATCCTTAAAAAATCCCTCGCCCGTTTCAAGAAAAAGCGCCAATCCCATATAAGCGGCAAACAGCGTAAGTGCATGCTGTTCCGGAATATTTTCCCAATATCCGGCAATAGCTTTGAGTTTCTGCACATACTCACGCGATAAAACCTTTACATGCCCTTTCATTGCAGCGGTTGGCTTAAAACTCTCGGCAAGAAACAGGGAAACCAATTCCCGGTTCTCACGCGCAAATACACGGTATTCCTTGAAAAATCTGCTCAAAGCACCCAAAAACGCGGTCCGGGCCGAAAGCCCGAGCAAAAAACGGTCGAAGAATGCCGCGTTTAAAGTAAAATATTCAGCGAACAACTCATCTGCCATCCTTTTTTTTGAAGGAAAATAGTGATACATGCTCGCAGCACGCACCTCCGCGTCCTTAGCAATGGCGCGCATGGAGGTCCCAGTAAAACCGGAACGGGCAAAATGCGTCTTTGCCGCGGCCATAATACGGGCCCGCGTGCGCAATGCATCGCGTTTCCTTTCCACACCAGCCTCCTTCCTAACCTAACATACGTTCGGTTTATACTAACACTTGTTAGATAATAAAAAAGCCGTTCATCTGTCAATTGAAAAGCGCCCATGCGCCTCAAAAATACGCAACACCCTCAACCATCTTTCCAGATTCAATTAAAAAAAACCTTTTGCATGGATTCAGGAAAATTATATCTTTTCACACTTATGAAAATAAACATAGCTGTACTCGCAAAACAGGTTCCCGACACCCACAATATCACCGCCCAGGCGATGAAGGACGATGGGACCGTGAACCGGGCCGCTTTGCCGGCCATCTACAATCCTGAAGACCTGAACGCGCTCGAACTGGCCTTGTCGGTCAAAGAGCAGTTCGGGGCAACTGTCACCGTCATTACCATGGGCCCTCCCCGCGCAGCCGAGATCCTCAAGGAATCTCTGTATCGCGGGGCAGACCGGTGTGTGCTGCTCACGGACCGCGCCTTTGCGGGCGCCGACACGCTTGCCACGTCGTACACACTCGGTCTTGCCATCAAAAAACTCGGCAAGGTCGACATTGTCATGTGCGGCAGACAGGCCATTGACGGCGATACCGCGCAAATTGGCCCCCAGGTTGCCGAAAAAATCACCTACAACCAGATCACGTATGTTGAGGCAGTGCAGAAAATAGAAAAGGACACTATTACGCTCCATCGCAATCTGGGGCGCACGTCCGAAACTATTCGGACCAAGCTTCCGGTACTGCTTACGGTCACTGCCTCCGCAAACCAGCCGCGCAGCTTTGGGGCAAAATACCAGATGAAGTTCAAAAAGGCGCGCACTGTTCTCGACGTCACCGACGAGGTCCGCAATTCCACGGTTGCCGGCAGCTATGCCGACGACTATGTGCGGGACCTTATCAATAAAAAATGCGCTGACCTGAAAACTCGCGGCCTACTCATCGAGACCTGGACCGCCGCTGACCTCAAGGTCGACGCATCGTCCATTGGCCTTGCCGGGTCGCCTACCAAGGTCAAAAAAATCGAAAGCATTGTCCTCACCGCGCGAGAGATAAAAACCGTGCCACCCACGGACGACGGTATAAAAAGCCTTATCAAAGAACTCATCGAGGAGAAGACCTTTGTCTAATACGAAGAAAACCGGAAAGAAAAACCCCGGAAAAGACAGCGTCCTTGTCTATATCGAATCTCAGCACGGCGAAATCGCCCAGGTGAGCCTCGAACTCATTGGCAAGGCCCGCGAAATGGCGGACAAGCTCTCTGTTACAGTCACTGCGGTAGCCATAGGCTCGGGCCTCAAAAAGTTCGCCCAGCAGATCTTCTCATACGGCTGCGACACGCTCTACCTGCTCGAAGACAAACGCCTTGCCTACTACGAAACCATTCCCTACACCAAGGCTCTGGTGCAGGCCATTGGCCAAATCCAGCCGCAGATCGCGCTCTTTGGCGCGACTTCCATTGGCAGGGACATTGCTCCACGCGTGGCAAGCACTATTAAGGTTGGGCTCACGGCCGATTGCACCTCCCTCGAAATCGGCGACCACGAAGATCCCCGCACAAAAAAGACGTACCAGAACATCCTATACCAAATCCGGCCCGCATTTGGCGGCAACATTATCGCCACTATTGTTTCACCCGAACACAGACCCCAAATGGCTACAGTGCGCGAAGGCGTTATGAAACTCGGCATGCCGGACAAATCACGCAAAGGCGTTATCGTTCCCCTCAAGGTCAAATTCGCGGCAAAAGACTTTGTCAACCATGTCATCAAACGCGTAATAAGCCAGCGTAAAGTAAACCTTACTGCCGCGCACATCATTGTATCGGGCGGTGCTGGCGTTGGCAGCAGGGAAAACTTCAAGCTCATCTGGGACTTTGCAGAGGCCATTGGCGGTGTTGTCGGCGGATCGCGCGCTGCTGTTGACAATGGTTTTGTGGACCACGACCATCAGGTAGGCCAAACCGGTACTACAGTCAGACCAAAGCTATATATTGCCTGCGGCATCTCCGGCGCTATCCAGCACCGCGCTGGCATGGAACATGCTTCTAAAATAATCGCTATTAACAGTGATCCGAACGCCCCCATGCTCAAGATAGCCCACTACGGCATAGTCGGTGATCTCAATCAGGTCATTCCGAAAATGATCAAAGCGTACAAATCCAAAGGATAAAGGCGGAAAACCCATGGCAGATAATTTTTATACGGACAATCCAGACATAGAATACAATCTTGAACGTCTGAATCTGTGCAAAATCGCGGACCTTCTCGAAGGCGACTACGCTGAATCGCAAAAATACGATTATGCTCCTGCAAACGCGGACGACGCACGCGAAAACTACCTGAACGTCTGCAAAATCGCGGGCGAACTGTGCGGCGGCCCTGTGCTTGAACGTGCTCGCCAGATCGATGAAGAGGGCAACGAATGCAAGGATGGCGATGTCATCTACCACCCCCTGGTAAAAAAGAACATTGAAGACTTTGCCAAAGCGCAGCTCCTGGGCCTTTCACTTCCACGACGGTATGGCGGTGTCAACATGCCCCAGGTGGTCAAAGTGGCCATTCTTGAAATGGTTTCCCGTGTCGACGCAGCCCTCATGAATCTTGTTGGATTACAGGACATTGCCGAAACCGTGAATGAATTCGGTTCCGAAGAGCAGAAACAGACCTATGTCACCCCGCTTGCCATGGGAACGCACACCGCGGCCATGGTGCTTACCGAACCCGATTCCGGATCAGACCTCCAGTCTGTACGCCTTGTTGCCACCCCGCCTGCCGACGGCAACGACAGAGGCGTTTGGACAGTCAAAGGCGTCAAACGGTTCATTACTAATGGCTGTGGAAACGTGCTTCTCATACTCGCCCGTTCCGAGGAAAACACCAAAGACGGCCGCGGGCTCTCTATGTTCGTCTGCTTCAGGGACAAGTCAGTGCGTATCAGGCGCATTGAAAACAAACTGGGCATTCACGGATCTCCCACTTGTGAGATGACCTTTGACAACACCCCCTGTTACCTTGTGGGAAAGCGCAAACTCGGTCTTATCCGCTATGTCATGGCGCTCATGAACGGCGCCCGCATCGGCATTGCGGCCCAGGCGCTCGGCATTGGCGAAGCAGCCTACCGCGATGCGCGCGAATATGCCGAAAGCCGGGTCCAGTTCGGCAAACCAATTTCCCAGTTCCCGGCAGTATACGAAATGCTCACCAACATGAAAATCGCGGTTGAGGCTGGCCGCACGCTTCTGTACGAGACCGCTAAAGTGGTCGACCTGTTCAAGGTGAACGAACGCAGGGCCGATGAAATGAGGGCACAGGGCCAGCAGCCAAGCGCTGAAATGCTTGCGGATGTCCGGTACTACGACCGCCTTGCCGCAGTGCTTACTCCATTCTCAAAGTTCTTTAACACGGAAATGGCCAATCAAAACGCCTATCTGGGCATCCAGATCATGGGCGGTAGCGGTTTCATGAAAGACTACAACATGGAACGCTACTACCGCGATGCGCGCATCACTAATATTTATGAAGGTACCACGCAGCTTCAGGTGGTGGCGGCAATTGGCGGACTCATGGCCGGCTCCCTGAACAAAATTTTCGACGATTTCAGCGCCAAACAATTCGATGATAAATTCGAGGGTCAGGCCAACAAGGTCAAAGAGATTATTTCACAGCTCTACAAGGCCATTGAACACGTAAAAGCACAGAAAAATCAGCACTATACAGACTATGTTGCCCGCAAACTGGTTGAAATGGGGATGAACATTTATATCTCCATACTCTTCCTCGATTGCGCGCAGACCAATGCCCGCAAGGCAACCATTGCCGAGATCTGGATCAATGATGTTGAACTCAAGGCAAAGGGCCATTTCGAGTTCATCATGTCCGACCGCAACCAGGTCATCAACATGCACAAGGACATTATCGGGTAAACAGGAGAATACCTCGAAGAAAAGCAAATCCGCCGGTTCATCAGTCATAATAACGGGAAAACAGGAGAGAAAAATGAGGTATCAATTCCTTGCCGCGTTTGTATTCTCCGTCTTTATATTCCAGACACCATTCGGTTATTCAATAGATTCCTACTGGGGCCAGTGGCATGGACCTGCAAACGGCAATGCCTGCATACCCGAAGCGCCCAATCCAGATATTGAACTCAAATGGGCCATGAATCTACTCGACCCCAACGGGGACGGAAATCAGGCTGACAATCTCGGCTACACCGCCGCTGATGCATTTAAAGAGGGGACGCTGGTACGGGCGGACAGTCTGTGGATTTATCTCAAGATCAACCGCGACTATTCAGGTGCGGCCGACAAAACGCTCTGGAAAATCGATCCATCCGACGGTTCCTTTGCCTGGAACTCTACAAAGGCAAATGGCGAGGACGAAAGTACGCCCCGCGCCTTTCAGCTCTACAGAGACCCGCGGGGACATGCCGCCTTGCATGTGGCTTCCTTCTACGGCACATACTGGGACACGTATAATGCGGAAACACAGGCAGAAGAGAACTTTTTTCAGGATAGCCACTCCTGCAAAGGGTCACGCATACTCATGGGAAAATGGGCATGGAAGAACAATCGGTTCCGTCCCGACTATTCTCCCTCATATTATCACGGCGGTACGCTCCGTTTTTGGAACGGTATCGATTACAACACAATACAATATGCCGATTCCATTGCCGTCATGGACCATGCATGGGACTCCAGCCGTTGCCTGGTGGCGGTACTTTCTGGCTTTTCCACCAATCCGGCCCTTGCCTATGGCAAAGCGCGCTACCTGATGCTCGATACTGCCGGAAACGTGGTCCGCAACGATACCGTCTCGGGCGTCTATCTTCCCACCTGTCCCACAAATTGGACCAGCTATAATACCGATATTTTCATGCGCCTTGCTCTAAAAGGAGACTATCTCTACGCCATCGAACGGACAACCTCCGTAGAAAACCAGTTGGTTCGGAGACGGATAAGCATGGGCTGCATAAAAACAGATTCCATTGTCCTGGGTACATCCATAAACGACCGGGGAACATCGATCGCCCTTGACGATAACGCGATATATGTGCAGCGTTCCGGTGAAATAACCGCGTATTCGCTTGACCTCCGGACCGTACGGTGGAGCACGCCTACGCCAGTGCGTACTACCTATCATCAGACCATTCAGGTATTTGATTACAACCGCTTTCCCGGAAACCGCAATACACCCAGCCAGACTCTTGCCTGCAACGGGACATGGGTCTATTCCACAAACGACAGTTCGCTGCAGATCCACCGCGCTTCTAATGGAGAACTGGTGGATGAACATGTATTTGACGATCTGCCCGACTATCGTACGTACAACGGCGCTATTGTCTATGGCGTACCGGGCGATATCGTTCTTATGCCCGGATATGTCGTGGTTGTGTCCTGCCGGGACCATTCAAAAATATGGGTGTTCCATGAGGCGTCTTCGACAAGGAAAAAAGATACTGGAACCATTGATGACACACGAATTAATCTGGAGGCGCTACCGAATCCGTTCAATCCAGATCTTTCTATCCTGATACATGGCGGCAAAGCGTCCGTGACCATACATGATGTGAGGGGAAATCATCTGAAAACACTTTTTCCATCATCATCGGCGGGGAGCGGCAGTTATATGGACCAAAAATATTCCTGGAATGCCGCCGGACACCCCTCCGGTATATACATCATTAAAGCACGGATTGGCAGACAGACGGTATTAAAGCGGATAATGCTCGTGAAATAAGGAATATTCGCAAAATTCCTTCTCTCACGCTTTTGCCTGCTCAAGCATCTCACGCAGCGCCACAAGCAGGTTCTCCACAGTATAGGGCTTGGGAAGGAACCGGTATCCTTTTTTATGAATTATGTCGTAATGCGACCTGTCGTCCGTATAACCGCTGGTAAACAGTACTGCCGGCGCCAATTGCGTTGCGTGTATACATTCCTCCGCAAACGCTATGCCCGTGCCATCGGGGAGGACAATGTCGGAGATGACGGCCTTTATGACATTCGCCTTTTCCGTGTATATTTTCCTTGCATCGGCAACTGATCCTGCGGTTATCACCATGTAGCCGCTGGTTTCAAGCACCTGGACCGCAAGTTCCCTGACATCAGTCTGGTCCTCGATAACAAGCACCAGTTCACCCCTGCCTTTTAACTCTTTGGCCCTTTTGGCCTTGTCCGGGACACGCCGTGGTTCAATATTCTCTCCGGAAGCTGGAAAATATACTTTGAATGCAGTCCCTTTGCCTTCCTGGCTATCAACCGTTATCCATCCATTGTGCTGTTTTACAATGCCGTAAACCACCGAAAGTCCCAGTCCCGTACCCTTTCCGTCTTTTTTAGTGGTAAAAAACGGCTCAAAGATATGTTCCAAGTTTTGCGGAACAATGCCAGTGCCAGTATCGGCAATGGCCATGCATACAAAAAGGCCTGTGCGGGCAAAGGTATGCGTGTGGCAATACTCAACACCCACATTCTCGTTCGCTGTGCTTATTGTAATAGTCCCGCCGCTGGGCATGGCGTCCCGCGCATTGACAGCTAAATTCATTATCACCTGTTCAATAGTGCCTGCATCGCCGCTAACCGGTTTTAGGTCCTGTGGAAGTTCGGTCTTTACCCGCACATCCTCGCCAATGATGCGCTCAAGCATTTTGAGCAGTGAAGTCACGGTTTTGTTAAGGTCAAAAGCCCTGAATTCCATAGGTTGCTTCCGGCTGAATAACAAAAGCTGCCGGATTATATCTGCCGCGCGGTTGGCGTTCAGGGCTATTTGCTCCAGATCGTGCTTTAATGGGCTATCTTCCTTCAGACGGCCTAGCGCAAGGGACGAGTATCCATGTATGGCGGTCAGAACATTGTTAATGTCGTGTGCCACACCGCCCGCAAGTTGGCCAATGGCCTCCATTTTCTGCGATTGCCGCAACTGGGATTCCATGCTGATCTCTTTCGTGATGTCGCGCTTGACAGCCACATAACTGACGATGTTTCCAATAGCGTCGCGTACAGGCGAGATGTTCGCCTCTTCGGTATAATGGTCGCCATTTTTCTTCTTATTAACAAATCGCCCCTCCCATGTTCTGCCGTTTGATATGGCCTCCCAAAGTTTCCGATAAAAAACGTTGTCCTGCATGCCGCTTCTGAGAATGCGTGGATTTTGTCCAACAGCCTCCTCGCGCGTGTACCCCGTGATCCTTTCAAATGCGGGATTCACATATTGGATTGCCGCGGTGCTATCAGTAATGACCACCATTTCACCCGCCTGCGCGATTGCCGCAGCTAGACGCTCCCGTTCGATCTCGGCCCGCCGGCGCGCTGTGATGTCCCGGATGTTGCACTGGATCACCTTCTTGTTGTCCACAAGATAAACATTGCTGACGAACTCCACGTCCACACACCTGCCATCAGCGGTTTTCAGGGGCAAATGCTCATAGCGTATGTATTCCTGTTGCTGCAATTTCAGAAAATTATCCTGGTTGGCTATAATGTCCTTTAAAAATCCCAGTTCCCATACGGTCTTTCCAAGGAAATACTCCTTTGAATACCCCAGGATTTCGATCAGAAACGGATTGACATCCACGATCACGCCTGTATCAGCATCGAGAATCAGTATCCCGTCTTTTGCTGACTCAAAAAGACGACGGTACCGGACTTCTGAAACGCACCGCGCTTCCTCGGCCTGCTTGCGCTCGGTAATGTCCTGGATTGTGCCAAGAAACCGAAAAACACGGCCTTCCTCGTTCCGGACAGGCGTGCCTATCACAGTAAATGTTCTTTCCTCGCCTGATTCAGGCATGACCCGTACATCCACTTCGTACGGTTCGCCAGTGTCCAGTGACTTTTTGAAACACTCCCGCAAGAGAGTGGCTGTCTCCGGGGTATAATAGGCCGCTTCCTCCTCCTCTGTTGGCGGACCTTTTTCAAGGTCCCTGCCATATAACCTATATACCATGTCAGACCATATTATTGTCCGGGAACCGATGTCGTATTCCCAGTGGCCTATGCTGCCCAACCGCTGCGCTTCCTTGAGCTTCCGTTCTCTATCAAGAAGCGTTTGTTCAATCCTTTTCCGTTCAATCGAGTACCGGATCGAACGTGAAAGCACGTACGAGTCTATCCGCTGTTTATGCAAATAATCCTGCGCGCCCATACCAAGGGTCACAAGCGAGATTTCATCGTCTTCGCAGCCGGTGAGGACCACGATGGGAACCGAGGGCGTGCGTGTGGCCACCTTTGCCAGTGTGTTCAGGCCTTGGCTGTCGGGAAGGCCAAGATCGAGAAGTACAAGGTCCACCCCTCCCTGCGACAGGTGTTCGAGACCTATGGAGAGCCGGTCCGCATGGACAAGGTCGAGTTCGTCTGATTCGCCTATCAGTTCCTTGATGGCAGATGCATCGTCCGGGTTACCATCGATCAAAAGCAGGTTGAACCTTGATTTTACTTTTTCCATGAGTGCACGCCTTTTTCAAAACCTCATAACTGGTTTTTTTAATCTATCCTACGTTGAAAATACGCCATCTGAACAAGACTACCCAAGGTGCAGTTGCATCAAGATATCTGACAATAGCTATCCGCAGGCGATCGCAACGTCTTTTTCACGGTTTTTTTCCAGTATCAGATTGTCCCATTGCAGCGGCTGGAGGTCTTCCACAATTTTGAAGCTGTCTGGATCCATACACTCTATGCCCCAACCATATTTGATGTCCTTATCATCATAATATTGCCGGATTATCATGGCGCCAAAGCGGTCTTTTCTGATAACGTTTGGGTCGAGACTGGGCACGGTTTGGCCTTTTTCCCAGACTTTTTGGATGATTTCTTCAGACCAGGTCATGGTGTCCTCCTTTTCATGTGTTGTTTTCGTTCCTCGCGGAACTCTTCTTGGGTTTTTCAGTTTAACTGGTTTTTATAAACATACACCCCGTCACCGTTACCCTGGAATCGGATACCCCAGTTCTTGTTTGATCATCCAATAAACTTTAAGATATGCGGCATATCCTATCCACTGCACATTCCTCTTGGTCTCTAAAAACTTACGGACCCTGTCTTTGTCCGGATAAAGCCCGGCAATATATTCCATTTCCTGCTCATGTCCAATGCAAAAAAACCTCGTATCCTTTGATTTGTCTCTATTTTTGCACACGCTACAGACATCCATTTCACTTCCCCTCTTAATTTAAAAGAACCGGCCCCAACCGCGTGTCCATCCCTTCTGCATAGGGATAAATCCCAATACACAAGCACCTTTAAACGACTGGAGCCTGGTTCCACTATCACCAATAAATGTAATTCATTTTAAGGGCAAATGCAAGACAAAAAATGCAGTTTTCGTGTGTATTTTGCACACGCCTGAAAGACCACAAAAAGCTTGCTTTTTTTTCATTTTAAAGGTAATTTAACAGAGGGGATTCTTATGAAGAAACTATTCGAATACGCCAACTACCACGAATTTTTGAGCGACTGGTTTAAAGCGCATAAAACCGGCGAGAACCATTGCTCGTACCAAACCTTTGCCGAACGGGCGGGGTTTCAGGACAAAAGCTCCATACACGCCGTGGTCACCGGCAGACGCGACCTCTCCAAAAACGGCGTCTACAAGTTCATCAAGGCCCTCCAACTAAACAAAAAAGAAACGAAATACTTTAGAAACCTGGTGGGCTTTAACCAGGCAGGGGACCTTGCCACGCGAAAGTCTTATTTCGAACGCATGAACAGCATACGAACCGCGGGCGCAGGCGTGCAGGCGCGCATCATGCGCCAGGACCAATACGACTACTACGCTCAATGGTGGAACAGCGCAATCCGCTCCTACATTGGCATGCACCCGTTTAAAAACGATTTTAAATTACTGGCCAGGTCACTCTATCCCGCGATTAAACCAATGCAGGCAAAACGGTCAGTGCGGCTCCTTGAAAAGCTGGGGCTCATTAAAAAAGGCAAAACCGGCACATACGTTCTCACTGAAAAACACATTTCAACAGGCAAGGAAGTGGCTGGCCTTGGAGTGCTGGATTTTCACGACACCTGCACAAAGTTGGCGTGCGCGGCAATGGCCCACTTGCCCCGTTCCGAACGCCATGTCTCGGGAATGACGCTTGGTGTGTCCAGGAAATGTTATGAAAAAATCTCTGAAGAGATAATGAAATTCCAGCAAAAAATCAGAGGTATAGTGGACGCTGACAAGGGGTCGGACAGGGTATACCAGATGAACGTGTATATGGTCCCGTTCTCAAAACCTGGGAATTGGTCAAAAAGGAAAACCCAAGAATGAATAAAAAAACCATCGCACCAACAGTCCTGTGCCTTTGCGCTGCCAGCAGCCTGCTCCTGTGGCAATGCGGCCAACCTTCAGGCCCCGACGTGGCAGGCAACACGTCTGAGACCGGCAATGCGCTTGTGTCAGGATATGTATACAATTCAAACGGTTCCGCGGCACAAGGAGCTACAATCAGGTTTGTGGCAATTGACCATAATCCCTACGAGACTCATACCATTACAGACTCCACTTTCACGGACAGCACAGGATGGTATGGCATAAACACCCTTCCATTTGATACCTACAATGTGTTTGCCGCAGGGGTTAATGACAGCCTGGGCCTGCAGGACTCTGTGGCATTCACAGGCGACACCATACAGGTCCCGGAAAACACAATTAAGACGCCAGGTTCAATGGCCGGGTATATCAAACTGCTTGCCGGGGACGAACCAGACAAGATAATCGCCATTGCCATGGGGTCTAATACATTCTCGTTCATAACCACTAGCGCCCGATTCAGCTTTGCGGACCTGGCAGAAGGGCAATATAATGTGAAATTCCTCTCTCTTTTGCCTAAGTACAGTAATTTGGATACAGTATTTCATATTTTTGCGGGCGCGAATATTGATTTAGGAACAGATTCCATTGTAATACCATTGAAAATACCCATTCCAACAGGGTTTGCCGTTAAATATGACAGCATGACGCAGCGAGTAACGCTCTTGTGGAACAAAATGAACCCCGCAAAGGTGAGTGCCTACAATGTGTATCGTGAGCATGCTGGCAATGGTGATTCTCTGCTAACGCCAGTGGCAACAACAGACACCTTCTACGTGGACTCCAACGCCATTCAGGATGAGACCTATATCTATCGTGTGGCTTCAGTGAATGCAGGGGATGAAGAAGGGGTAAAAACGCGTGGAGACAGCGTGACAATTGTAAGCGCGTACAAATTCCTGCGAGTATTTGCAGCCACAGGCACGAATGACGGACAGGTTTCATTGCCCCAAGGAATCACTATAGATTCCATGAAAAATGTCTATGTTGTTGATTTAGGAAACTGGCGAATACAGAAATTCGACAGATCTGGCAACTTTCTAATGAAATTCGGCAGCCAAGGTAATACTAACGGGCAATTCAGCAGACCACAAGATATCGTAATAGACAAATGGGGTAAAATATACATTACCGACGCAGACCAAATGTGCGTCCATAAATTCAACAGTATTGGTTCATTCGTTACAAAATGGAGTACAAAAGGGCTACCATCTGGCATCGCAATTGATTATTCAGGTCGAATATATGTTGCTACACAATCAGATTCAAGTTTCATACAAGTATTTGATACTGGTGGAGTTAAGCTAAGTGAATGGAAGACACCCGTGGGCAATCTTGATATTGCGATTAAAGACCTTGATACTGTGTTCGTAAGCTCACGAGATAATAAGCTAACAACATATTTATCCAATGGTACCCTGATCCAGAGCTGGACAATTAATGGATTAGCAGATGGTTTCCGTTTTGCTATGGATAAAAACAACAATTTCTTTATCCCCTTCTGGTATACAAATGATTTTGTTCGTGTTTTTAATAAAGAAGAGAGACTTTTAGGACAATTCGGGAAATCAGGCGCACAAGTAGGGTATCTTTATTATCCAGTGACAGCATATGTGGATGGAAAAAATGTTTTCATTTGTGCAAATAATGGAATCCAAATATTTACTATTCCTTAAAATTAGGGACAAGTTCTTCACTTGTCCCCTGTTAGCATCTCATCTTCATTGATTTTCAATAAAGATCATGAGACCCGCCAGAATTATCTTTAAAGCAAAGTTTCCCGGAAGTTGAGTCAACATAAATAGAACAATATGGTGCGCTTGCAGCGGAAGAAACTTTAGGCTTTATATACCCATTGCTATCTACGACTTGCTGTCCCCCAACCTTTAAATCACCATTCACTTCAAGCTTTGCACCAGGCGAATTCGTGCCCACACCAACATCGCCGCCGCTTTCAACAAACACCCTTGCCGTGGCAGCTGTGCACAGGACTAGCGGTGCGCTTGTACCTGAATCAATCTCCAGCCATTTTGGCTTTCCAGCGCTTCCGCTGCCATACTTGGTCATAGCAGCCGCACCCTGATACGAAATCAACTGCACACCAGTGCCAGCGGAACTGCCGGAATCAGCATTCACAACCCCCACCCTTGTCACACTGTTCGCGACCTTTTGCACGTGGAGGGGATACGAAATACTGGTAACGCCAATACCCGCATTGCCGCCATTGGTCAGTGTAATGTCAGACGTGTTCGCGGTCTCTGTCACACTTGGATAATTAGCCATAATACTGCCTCCTTGAAAAAATGTTTATGGGTCCGAAGGAGTTTCCTTCGGAAAATGAAGCGGTTAACTATATTATAATACAAAAAATGATAAAATGCAAGTAGTTACTATGCATGTAATTGATTCTAGATAAAAGATCGGTTTTACTGACTATATAGCATTTTGTTTTCTCTTGGCATCCCTCCCTAAAAGGATTATTTTTTCCAGGAAAACAAAAACCGGCACAAAATCGGGAAATTATAAAGAACTGCAATCAACCACTAGAAACATGTTTACTGCATACGAGGTGTTGTCATGAATGAACAAATCCCAGCCACGCTGAAATCAAGCCCGGTCATTAAACGGCACACCTCAAACCCCATACTGTCTGCAAAAAATGTTCCGTACAAGGCGGCTCTTATTTTCAACGCCGGGATCGCCAAATTCAATGGGAAATACGTAATGGTTTTCCGCAACGACTACGGATCCATTCCAGAGCAACGATTGGATGGAACAAATATTGGTATCGCGTTCAGCAACGACGGCATCAGTTGGGATGTCGCACCAAAGCCCTGTTTTGACCTTGCCGATGGAGAGATAACCCGGGCATACGATCCCCGGCTTACCGTGATGGACGGCAGGTGCTATATGTGTTTTGCCGTGGATACCAACCATGGGGTGCGCGGAGGTATCGCCGTTACTGACGATTTCGAGCGCTTCGAAATATTGAGCCTATCAGTGCCTGACAATAGAAACATGGTCCTATTCCCGGAAAAAATAGGCGGAAACTATGTACGGCTCGAACGCCCCTTTCCGGTGTACAGCCGCGGAGGCAAGGACAGGTTCGATATCTGGATATCAGCATCGCCGGACCTGAAGTACTGGGGAGACTCACATCTATTGCTGGGTGTCGAACATGTCCCGTTTGCCAATGATAAGATCGGTCCTGGAGCGCCTCCCATAAAAACAAAGGCTGGATGGCTCACTATGTTTCACAGCGTGGATATTGATTCACGCCGAGGAAAAAATGGATGGGAAGATTCATGGAAAAAGAGATACTGCGCAGGCATCATGCTGCTTGATCTGAGTGACCCAAGCAAAGTAAGCGGCATATCCAAACAACCGCTCATTGCGCCCGAAGCGGATTATGAAACTAAAAACGGTTTCAGAAATGACGTTATTTTCCCCGGCGGCATGGTGCTCGAAGATTCGGGTGAGGTTAAAATATACTACGGTGCGGCCGATACCGTTGAATGCCTTGCAACGGCCCATGTTGACGACCTGATTGCGTTGTGTACAAAAGAAAGATAACCGTTAATAATACCATGGAATCATTAAAGGAACTATATCGAATCGGGCATGGGCCGTCAGCAAGCCATACCATGGGCCCGCGTACAGCCGCGGAGTTATTTCTTAAAAAGGCCCCCAATGCTTCAAGTTATCGGGTCACGCTGTATGGGAGTCTCGCGCTTACTGGCAAAGGCCACATGACCCATACGGTCATCAAAGACGTTTTCAGGTCCATACGCGTCAACATAAGCTGGAAACCAAAGATATTCCTCCCCCTTCATCCTAATGGCATGAAATTCGAGGCCCTAGACAAAAAAAACAAAGTATTTGCGCGAAGCACAGCATACAGTATTGGCGGTGGCGCAATCCGGGAAGAACAAGAGAAGCGGCCTGTCCCTGGTCCCTATAAACTAAAGACCTTGGGCGCTGTTGTTGCATGGGCGCAAAAGACCGGCAGGCCATTATGGGACTATGTCGATATTTCTGAAGGCCCCTCCATTTGGGCATACCTGTCAGAAATCTGGAAGGTCATGCGGGAAACCCTGGAAAATGGGTTACAGGAAGAAGGCGTATTGCCCGGCAGGCTAAAACTGGCGAGAAAAGCGCGCTCTTATTTCATGAAGGCGAAAAGCATGAGGCCTGATGTGCGAAAAAACGGGCTCATCTATGCGTATGCCTTGGCTGTTGCGGAGGAAAATGCCTCTGCCAGCAGGATCGTGACCGCGCCTACCTGCGGAGCGGCCGGCGTACTCCCCGCAGTACTCTATTATGTCAAAACCGTATGCGGTCTTTCGGAAAATAAAATTGTCCAAGCCCTTGCCACAGCCGGTATCATTGGCAATGTGGTCAAATCCAACGCATCAATCTCGGGTGCGGAAGTAGGGTGCCAAGGTGAGATCGGCACGGCCTGCGCCATGGCGGCGGGCGCTGTATGCCAACTCTACGGCGGGACATCGCACCAGATCGAATATGCCGCTGAAATGGGGCTTGAGCACCATCTGGGACTCACGTGCGACCCGGTCGCGGGCCTGGTCCAGATACCGTGCATTGAAAGGAATGCCTTTGCCGCTGTACGCGCGGTTGATTGCGCGGAATACGCGCTTCTTTCCGACGGCAGGCATTGCATCAGCTTTGACGATGTTGTGAAGGTCATGAAAAAAACAGGGACAGACCTGAAAGAACTTTATAAAGAAACATCCACAGGTGGTTTGGCATCTCTGGTATTGCACCATCTGAAATCCTGAAATATCCTATTTTTTTTAGAGGCGCGTATGGAACACTGTTTTGTATATATCACGGCAAAAGATAAGCGGCAGGCAAAAAGCATTGGCAAGACCCTCGTGCGCGAACGCCTTGCCGCATGCGCGAACATCATTGAAAAAATACACTCGTTCTACTGGTGGGAAGGCAAACTCCAGGAAAACGCTGAGGCGCTGCTTATCGTAAAAACCAGGAAAACCCTGGTAAAAAAGCTTGTTACCCGTGTGAAAAAGCTACACTCCTACTCCTGTCCGTGCGTTGTTGCCCTGCCCATAACCGAAGGGAACCCAGACTTTTTGAATTGGATTTCAGCCGAGACCAGGTAAATAGTATCTTTTAGAATCCATGGCAACCATCCATTCAACTGCGATCATTGATCCCGGGGCCGAACTAGATTCGACTGTCGATGTGGGACCCTATTGCATTGTTGGTCCCAAAGTGAAAATCGGCGCTGGCACACGCTTTATGTCTCACGTCCAAGTGGAAGGGCCCACAACTATCGGAAAAGACAACATGTTCTTTCCTTTTTCCTATATTGGTGCGGTCCCTGTCGACCTCAAATACCGGGGAGAAGAGAGCGAACTCATCATCGGCGATAATAATAACATCCGTGAATCAGTATCCCTGCACCGGGGAACAATAGGCGGAGGAAATATCACAAAAATCGGAAACAATTGTCTGATTATGGCGTATGTGCATGCGGGGCACGATACCATTATCGAAGACGAGGTCATTGTCGCGAATGCCACTCAAATCGCGGGTCATGTTCTTATTAAAAAAGGCGCCCGTGTGGGCGGTGTAAGCGCTATAACCCAATTTTGCGTCATTGGTGAGATGGCATATATAGGCGCCTCCTCCCTTATTCACAAGGACATTCCACCCTATGTGAGCGCAACGGGCAATCCGATAAAACCTTCAGGCATAAATAAAGTGGGGCTCGAACGAAAAGGGCATGGCGTTGAAACCATCAATGAACTGAAAAAAGCCTATAAAATAATCTACATGAAAAACCTGACTATTGCCGAGGCTGAAAAAGAGATAATGACGTCATGCGACATGTCCCTGGCCGAGCTTCAAAACATGGTCAATTTCATCAAGACCTCGCCAAACGGCATTGCCAGATAACACAACGGAAACGAGCGGCAGGCCTCTTATTCCAGTTTGAAAACAACTTTGTATTCATAGCGAATTTCAACAGGCTGGCCCTTGATACGCGGCGGCGGGAAGCGCCATTTTCGGATAACTCTTGAAGTTTCAAGCGCAAACTGCTGGTGACCGGCTGTTTTAGTGATGGAGAAGGACTTCACATACCCTTTGGGATCAATCGTGAGTTCCACAACCACATACCCTTCAATGTGCGCTTCACGGGCAATTGCCGGATAAAGCGGTTTGGGATTATACACAGGAGTAAAGTCAGTGTTATCAAGCTGCTTCGCGTCAACAAATCCCGTTTCCTCGATAGGAGAAACCGGCTGCGCCGTGGAAACGGATACGGCATCGTTTGGTGGAGCAGGTTCGGTCGCAGCAGGGGCGTATACCGGTTCGTCGGGTAACGGCTGAGGTTGCGCTTCCCTGGGTTCAGGCGGCCGTTCAATCGGTTTTTTCGGTGATGGCGGCCGGACGGCACGTAGTTTTTCAGCGCTGCCCTGCGGCAGCGTCACATCCTCCAGCGTGATGAAAGGGGCTTCGCTCAGTTTTCCCGGACGGTCCAGATTCAGGAAAATCAGGCAGAAAGCCAAGGGCAGAATCGCTGAAAATAGTGCTGACAGCGTCCAGCGGAACCTGTCGGACCGTACAATAGACTTCACCGTTTCTCCATAAATTGGGTTCCTATGGAAAAACGATGAAGGTTCTTCTCCCGGAGACGGTCCATAAGCGTAATAAGAGGTTCCACCTGTGAACGGCGGTCCGGCACAAGCACCACATTCAAGCGCGGGTTCTTCGATGATTCCAAAACAGCCGCACTCTCGACTTCCTCCAGGGTCCGGACGCCTCCATCGTACCAGTAACGGCCCTGATCATCGATGGAAACGATTAAAAGGTCTTTTTGCAGGGGTTGACTGGTCGCGGCGCGCGCCTTGTCCACTTTGATACCGCTCTCTTTGATGAAATTGGTTGTCACCGCAAAGAAAATCAGAAGTAGAAACACCATATCTATCAGCGGGGCCATGCTGATTTCCGGTTTCCGCAGTTCTCCGTCCATTACATCAAAGGCCTTTATCGCCATCAGATTTTTCCCCTATGTTCTTCAAGATATTCAAACAGATGGGTCAGCGACGCCTTCAGGACCGACACAATCGATGCGGAACGATTGGACAAAAAAACGTGAAAGAGAATAATGGGCACGGTCGCGACAAGTCCGGCTTGCGTAGTGATAAGCGCTTCCGCGATCCCATCCGCCATTGCCTGCGCATCGCCAGTCCCCTGCAGCGCAATGACCTTGAAGGTGGTGATCATGCCGGTGACCGTTCCCAGGAGCCCCAGCAGCGGCATCAACCCGGCCAATGTCGCGATAATGTTGAGATAATGGGTCAGGGCCGGCAATTCCTTCAAAAGCGCGGTATCGACCTTTTTCTCGAGTCGAGACAAGGGAAGTTCCGCACCCTCCAGCGCAACACTCAGTACGTTCTTGATAACTCCGGTCTCGCCCTGAAGAAAGGTCCGGGCGTCTTCAAGACCGCCGGTTGCAAGCGTTTCAGAAAAACGGTCCGCCAGACGCTTGCTTCTTGAAGCGGTCTGCCAGAAAAACATGAATCGTTCGCAGATAAGCAGTAATGCCCAGAAAGTGAACCCAACGATGGGAAACATGAATATCCCACCCTTGATAAAATATTCCCTCACAGCATCCATAATGTCTCCTCGCTTGAAATCCTTAAAATAAAAATTCGTTACCAGGCAAAATCCAGTCCCATAAAAAGTACCGGCACCGGAAAATTCATCTCAATCATCTTGATAGACCCGCTGTCCCGGTCGCGCAGAAAGGCGTTGGGCGTATTGAAGGCGTTCCATAGCTCCGTGTACCAGTGGCATTTGTGCCCGGCCAGCCTGAACGACTTGCTGATCCGGAAATCGAAACGGACATAGGCCGCGTAGCGTTCTTCGTTGTACGGCCCAATCCGGAATTCGTTTTCTCTCAGGAGAACATCGGTATAGGGCAGTCCGGTCATATACCGGACACGCAAGGCGATTTCATAGGCCCGGGGCAAACGGTAGTAATTGACCATTGAGAGCAGAAGCGATCTATCAAGCGGAAAGGGATGCGCCTTCCATCCCGATTCCCGGGAACGGAGGGACCGGGCGAGCGACATTGAGATCCAGCCGGACCAGAAATCAGCTGGATCATATCGCAGAAAATATTCGATTCCCTGGGCAAAGCCGGTCCCGTTATTGGTGAATGTAGAATAGTATTCTCCGGTATTGAGTTGCGCCAGGGTGAGCATTTTATTAAATTCATCGGGGTTGGCCTGCCGGAGGGCCTGAAGAAGTGAAAGTGTCTCCTGCCGGTACTGTTCTTCCAGGGAATCCGGCCAAAAATACTGCTGATCCAGAAGGTATGCAAGGACGACCTCTTCGTCAGAGAGGCCGGTCAGCGGTTTTTTCCGGATTTCCTCAGTGACGAGGTGATAATACTGCTTATGATACAGCGTCAATTCCTGTTTCAGCCATGGCAGAAATTCGTGCGTCCAGCCGACGCTGGCATGCCAGGCCTTTTCGGGCCTCAGGCGTTCAGACAGGGCGACGTGCGAAAAGTCGTAATTGTTTTGTGTGTAATGGCCAAGCCCCGCGTGCCATTCGTCCCGGGATGTGATAGAGTAGTGCGCGGAGACCCGCGGTGAAAATACAAAAGAGGTGTCGATCATCGATACTTCGCCGCGAAAACCGAGATTAAGCGTCAGCTTTGGAGAGGCGTCAAAGCGGTCAGACGCGAAGACAGCCCCATTGACATAGGCGTCATGTCCCTCATAGTTCAACTGGGTACGGGTTTCCAGGTCATTGAACGAGCCATACTGTTCAGCGCCTAAAAACGCGGTATCAATGGAAAATGGCGCGTACCCGGAGTCCCCGGTCACCGGGCCCCACATATCGCCATAATTGGTGCTTCCCCGGATGATCATTTCATGGAGATAGCGTGGAAGGTGCACGTGGTAATCCTGACGGGTATAGTCCGCCTGAAGACCGGAATGGAAAAGGTGGTTCCTGCGGCCCGAATAGATCCACGACTGGCTAAAATTGCCCTGGTCCAGTGTGACATCATATTGCTGACGGACAGTTTGAATCCCATTGATGCCGTTCATGCCGATGAGGTTATCAAAAAAGCGGATATTCCAGCCCCTCCGCTGCCAGGCAAGCGAGGTCCGGAATACGTTCTCCGCTCCGTATTGATGCTCAAACAGACCGTATAAAACAGAATACGCGTGCCGGTAAAACATGACAGTGTCCGGCTGAAATTCCGATTTGGTCCGTCTTGCATATTCTGAGTACATCCAGTTTCCTTCGGAATCTTGTCTCGAAAAATATGGGTCGTAGCCCCCCCAATTATAATAACGGTCAAACGCAGGTACAACATCTTCCATGGTGGTATCGGTACCATCGGAAAAATGGACCTGATAGGTAATAACGGATTCGGGATCCATGAGATAATAGCGGTCCGTGTTATATAACCCATTAACAAAAAGACGGGACTTGCCGGACAGCTTGAGGCCAATGCCCAGGGAAAAGTCGAGGTAATCCGGAAGGGACATGGACGCCTTGTAATAGTCCGCCTCCTCGGGAGAGTCCATCATCAGGTCCATCATCCGCTTCATCATCCAGTCCATATAGGACCCTTGGGTGGCGAGGTTGACGCCGATTTTTTCCGGGAGAATTGGGACATTCAGAAAAGCGTTGTACTGCAATAGATTGACGTCAAACGCCAGGTCAAACCCTTTTTCAGTCATGGGATTGCGGGCTTCCACCGCGGTGATTGCGGAAAGAGCGTTGTGGAACTGGGCCGGCATTTCATCCCGGTGGAGCGTCATCTTTTCCATGGCAGACGCGTTAAAAATGGACTTAAAACCGCCGAAATGATATGGTTGCAAAAGGGGGATGCCATCAAGCGCTACTCGCGTCTCGAGCACGTCGCCCCCGCGGACAACCGGCCGCGAGTTCAGGTCACTCGTGGCCGAGACCCCGGGCAGGGTCTGAAGGACGCGGACCGGATCATTCATGACCCCGGCCGACCGTTCGATTTCTTTCCGGCTTATTGGCACGCTTCCCGGCCTCGCAGTCACATGGAGCGGTTCGCGCGCCGCAGAAACCACTATTTCCCGTTTGACAGGCGTTCTGCCGGTATCTGATACTCGCAGGACAATAAAGGGATCCGGTTCCTCCTTTTTAAGAAACAGAGTCTGCGCCAAAGAACGGCAGCCGGGATGTTCGGCATTAAAATGATGCTCCCCGGACACGCTATCGACGATCTGAAACGAAGCCTTTTCAGTGAGCGGGACAGTGCGGCCATCATAAAAAAGACGCGCGTCCGGCAACGGCAATTCCGTGCGGTCTTCCACGACAAATCCGAGAATATGCCACAGCCCGCCCGTTCGCGATACTTCGGGCGCAACCCGCTCTCCGCTGGCCTTGGACGGGGCAACCCTCCGTTCCAGAGAGACCGACACGAACAAATTGGTTTTTTCCGGAACAAGCGACACTGTTTTTTCTTCGGCAACAAAGAGGTGCGATTTAATTTTAATCGTGTAGGTCCCGGCTTTCCGTACGGTAAAGGTGAACGCTCCTTCAGAATCGGGTTTCACACCTTGTTCACCTAATGTTATCAGGAGTCCGGAATCAGAAGGAGGCAATCCGTTCTCGCGTTCCACCACAAGGCCCGACACCGTCCACACGGAATCCGAGGTTACGGGAGAAGACTCGGCGGAAAAAGCTGCCGCACATGCCATGAACAGGAATAAATGCACGCTCATTTAAATTCCCATTGAAAACCAAGAGAGAAGCTCATGCCAACATTCCGAAGAGTATCGTAATCCGGGAATACGGCATTCATTTCAGGAATAATGTAGTCTGGGACAAAAGGAATTTCCCCGGTTGCAAGGGCGATGCCAGCCGTAGCCCTGCCTTTAAAAACCCTTTTTGACGAGTCAAACCGTCCAAGCCCCCCCACGGAATCGCTGGCAATGGGATCACGGCTATGCCCGAAAAAATCCGTGCCACCGGCAATGGCTCGAATATTAAAATACGGCGTTATAGGCCCATGCTCGTATCCCACGGCGTATTCGGCAAACCAGGTATTATCCACCCATTGCCCAATATCCCAACCCAGAGAAACATTATGATACATAACGCCGCTTTCAGTGACCCAGGGGTTGAAGCCAAACCGGCTGTCGAGTTCAAGAACAGCGGCATAGCCGGAATAAATAGCCACCGGCGCCTGGACCATCCAACCAATTTCAAGACCGTTTCCAAAGGGTCTTTTTTCAAGGACACCAAGGCGGTATTGGACGCTGAAAGACCTAATATTTTTCCGCTCCCATCCGGTGGATTTGTATGACGTCCAAGTATAGAACGTGTCTCGCATTGTGACAGGGCCAAAATTCTCCTCTGATATCGGAGTCACTCCAACCCCGCCGCCAAAACGGGAGACCCCGGGCTGCAGCAGCTTTCCCCGGTTAAAAGATTGGGTCGTAAACAGGCAGCCGCAGAACAGCGAAACAGCTGTTACCGCGATGGCCCGAATAATGCGGACATCCAATTAGTGGCCTTTGATTGCTGGGAAAAATACCCTTCACCGATAATTCCATATAATATATTAAGTGAACAGAATGAAAGAAAAGATAATTGGTTGATTATAGTCGAATTCATTGCGCATATAATATATATAGTTAAAAACTAAATGTTTCTTTCCACCACGACTACCAGCCGCTTCGCCGGTCCTTGATCTCAAAATTTTCCGCGGAAATACCGCGTTTCTTTTCTCTAACCTTACCGCGCTCATTAATTACAGCACCACTGCCGGGGTCGGTTTTTTGCTGAGCCTTTACCTGCAGTTTATCAATTGCATGTCTGGTTTTTTTGGGGCTTGGTTTCGCCTTTTTCTCGTCACCCAATACCAACGCGGTCATGAGTTTAGTGGACAAGCCGCACTATGGCGTGGCCTCAGCCATCCTGGGCACCATGCGACTCGCCGGCATGATGCTCTCCATGGGCGTACTAATGGTCATTTTTTCCTGTGTCATGGGAAGGACGCGCATTACACCGGAGTATTATCCCAGGTTTCTATACAGCATGCGCATTGGATTCACCTTTTTCACCGTGGTCTGTTCAGCCGGTGTCTTTGCCTCTCTGGCCAGGGGAAATGTCCATAAGCGCGAATAAGCTTGTCAACACCGGCGCAGCAGGCCTATGCAATGTCCCTCTTAGGTATTCTTAACCGGACACTCCTGATTTTTTTAACAATTTATTTCTCTTCTATCTTCTTGAGACTGCAATTCTATTTTTTATATCTTTTACATACAGAATTTAAGCAATAATAAATATTGATATAACAAGGAGTTACATCCATGAACGGAATGTTCACTGAAAGGGTCAAAAAAGTCATGCAACTGGCCCGCGAGGAGGCTGTGCGCCTGGGAAACGATTATGTAGGCACCGAGCACCTGCTACTGGGGCTCATTCGCGAAGGTGACGGCGTTGCCGTGGCGGTCCTGCAGAACCTGGGCATTGACATGAACGAACTAGCGAAAAATGTTGAAAAATCAGTAACCAGTTCGGGCGGCATGATGACCCTGGGGCAAATGCTTCCCTTCACCCCCCGCGCAAAAAAAGTCCTGGAGATAGCCGCGCAGGAAGCGCGCAACATGAGCCACAAATACATTGGGACGGAGCACCTGTTGCTGGCGCTCCTTTCCGACAAGGAATCCTCGTCAGCGAACGCCCTTGCCGCAATCAATATTGATTATGAAAAGGCCAAGGCAGAAATAGAGCGTATTCTCAAAGGCGGAGAAGAACTCCACGGCAGCGGCGAACCCGTTGGCGGCCAGGCAAAAAGCAAAACACCCTTTCTCGACCATTTTGGCAGGGACCTTACCGAACTTGCCCGCCAGAATGAGCTCGATCCGGTCATTGGACGCGAAAAAGAGATCGAACGGGTCATACAAATCCTCTCCAGACGAAAAAAGAACAACCCAGTGCTCATTGGTGAGCCGGGCGTTGGAAAAACAGCCATTGTCGAGGGCTTGGCCCAGCAGATTATCCTGAAAAAAATCCCCGAGGTCCTGGAAAACAAACGGGTCATCACACTCGACATGGCGACCATTGTGGCGGGCACCAAGTACCGGGGCCAGTTCGAAGAGCGGCTCAAAGCGCTTCTGCAAGAGCTGAACCGCGATAAAACCGTGATTATTTTCATAGACGAGCTGCACACCATTGTGGGCGCGGGCGGCTCTGAAGGCAGCCTCGACGCCTCCAACATCTTCAAACCCGCGCTGTCCCGCGGTGAAATTCAATGCATCGGCGCCACCACGCTCGACGAATACCGCAAGCACATTGAAAAGGACGGCGCCCTCGAACGCCGCTTCCAGACCATCATGGTCGATCCGCCTTCACAGGCCGAGACGATCCTGATAATCAAAGGGCTTAAGGGAAAATACGAAAAACACCACAAGGTCACATATACTGAAAAGGCCCTCGAGGCCACGGTCAAGCTCTCCGAACGATACCTCACCGACCGGTTCCTGCCGGACAAGGCCATTGATGTCATGGACGAGGCGGGCGCACGCATGCGGCTCACCTCGCTTGCCATTCCGCCTGAAATCCACGAGAAGGAGATGAAACTCGAGGAAACGATAAAACAGAAGGAACAGGCGGTTGAAAACCAGGAATTTGAAAAAGCCGCCGCCCTGCGCGACACACAGGAAACGGTCAAAAAAGAACTGACCGACGCAAAACAGAAATGGCGCGATAAAAAGTCGACCGAACAGCTTGTTGTCGACGACAACTTCATCTCTGAAGTGGTCGCCCGCATGACCGGTATCCCCCTTTCCCGGCTCGAACAGGAAGAGTCGGAAAAGCTCCTCAGACTCGAGGACAGCCTCAAGGAAAAAATCATCGGCCAGGAAAGCGCCATCAGCGCCATCGCAAAAGCCATCAGGCGGTCCCGCGCGGGCATGCGCGACTCCCGGCGGCCCATGGGCGTCTTCCTTTTCCTCGGGCCCACGGGCGTGGGAAAAACAGAATTGGCCCGCGTGCTTGCGCAAATGCTCTTCGAAAGCGACGACAACCTGGTACGCATCGATATGTCCGAATACATGGAAAAATTCGCCGTTTCCCGGCTTGTCGGCGCTCCTCCCGGATATGTGGGATACGACGAGGGCGGCCAGTTGACGGAAAAAGTTAGGAAAAAACCCTATTCCGTGGTCCTGCTGGACGAGATTGAAAAAGCCCACCCCGACGTTTTCAACATCCTTCTCCAAATTATGGACGCCGGCGTGCTCACCGACAGCTTCGGCAGGCATGTCAATTTCAAAAACGCCATCATCATCATGACCAGCAATGTGGGCACGCGCGACATCAGGAAAAACGCCTCTTTTGGTTTTGCCAAGGACGAATCCGGATCGCACCACGAGAAAATGGAATCCACGGTCCGCGACGAGATCAAAAAAATCTTCAACCCGGAATTCCTGAACCGGATCGACGAAACAATCATTTTTCACAACCTCGGCGAAAAAGAGCTTGGCCAGATCATTGAGATACTCATGAAGGAGGTTGAGGACCGGCTCAAGGAACGGAACATCAAGCTGGCGCTCGCCCAGACCGCAAAAGAGTTTATCGTGGAAAAGGGGACCGAACCAGGACTGGGCGCCCGGCCGCTCAAACGGGCCATTCAGCGCATGATCGAAGACCCGCTTTCGGAAGAGCTCATCAAAGGAAAATTCAAGGACGGCGCAATCATTAAAATAGGCCGTAAAGGAGACGAACTCACCTTTTCGGAGAAAAAGTCCGACACGTAATGAAACGTAAACGCGGACTGCTTTCGGTCGCTGTCCTGCTTGTATTCATCGTCGCGTTCTATCACAGTCTCAACCTCATACAGGTCAACGACACGATCAAACGGGCCATTCTCGCCCGCACAGCGCCCTATATCAAGGGCGAGGTTTCCATAGATTTCATCAGCCTCGGCCTCCACGGCCTCAACATCAGGAATGTCCAGTTGAAAAACAGGGAGGGGCTGAAAAGCATCTCCATCCGGAGCATCCGCATCATTCTCAACTATCGGAAACTCTTCTCTTCTGGTTTCGACTTCGTCAACAGCGTTGAACGCATTGAATTCCGCGAACCCAGGATCTACATTCCCTTTCCCGAGGCGAAAAAGAAAAGCGCCCCGGTTGCGCCAGCGGCGGCCAAACCGGCCGTTGCTCCCGGAAGCAAAGAAAACGCCTTTGCCGGATTCCCCATCGACGTATTCATCATCCGGCACGGCGAGGTACTTCTGGGTTCGGAGGAACAGCCCTTTCTCAATATTACCGGGATTAATGGAAATGTGTCCCTGGGAAAAGGGGACCTCTCATGTTTGTTGACCGGAGAATTCCTTCATACAAGGGAAAATGTCGCGATTTCAGGCTCAGTAGCCCCTGATTTTTCCTCTTTTAATTTCCGCATTGCTCTTTCCCGCGCTTCACTCGACAAACCCCTGGCTTTCCCGTCGGGACTTACAATAACCGGCGCACATCTCGATATGGACCTCTCCATAAGCCGGACTGTGGCGGAAAACCAGGGAGTGCTGGTCAATGGCGGTATAAATCTTGACAGTATTGACCTGGTCCTTCCAGGCGCGCTCCCGGTCTCCAATATAAGCGGTTATATTACGGTCCAAAACAACACTATCGCCTGCAACGAGCTCTCTGTTCGTTTCCTGGGAAGAACCGGGGTCCTTTCCGGTTCCGCCGGCAGTATTTTCGACCCGCAGCTCAACCTCCGCCTGTTCATTGATTCAGTCAATCTCGCTGACCAGACCATTGCCGGAAAGCTTCCCGCCCCCCTTTCTGGACAAGTTTCAGGGACCATTACCTGCATGGGAAAGCCCGATAGCCTGACCGTGACCGCCGATCTCTCCTCATCACAAATCTCTTTAGGACAGGCCACGCTTACCAACCCTCTGATAAAGGCCTCTCTGAAGAGTAACGCCATTGTCTTTGACCAGATAAAAGCCGCTCTGCTTGGGGGAAGCATCAATGCGCAGGGTACGTATTCATTCAATCCCGATTCCGGACTCGCCCTTTCTTTCCTGGCCCAAGACATCGATATCATACGCGCGGCTGAAAAAAACAAGGACGGGACAATCCGGTCCTCACGCTTCTCTATCAAGGGCGATTTCAATAAAAACCGTGACGGACCAAACTATTCCATTCTTGGCAAAGGGACCATTACGCGCTTCCCCAATCTTGGCGCCCTGACCGCTGAAATACAATCCAACGGGACCAATATTTTAATCAAGCTTTCTGATGTTGACAGAATCGCCACTATGCAGGGATTTATCAACAACGCCTATTCCAAAGGCCTTTTTAAGAAGAAACCCGATGTCATGGTCTCTCTGCGGGCAAAAAATCTGCACCCATGGCATTTCAGCGGCGAAAGACGGAAAACGCGTGAGGACAAGCCGGGCGATCTGTCGTTTGCGCTTTCCTCCGAACTGAAAGGAGACGCATCACTATTGTCGCTGACCGGCAGACTCAGGATCAATGGCGCTCTGTTAAGTGGCCCTGTCTCGTTCAATGGCACGGTCAAGAATTTCCTTACTAACCCCGATCTTACCGCTGTCTGCACATCCGACAGCCTGACCATTATGGGTATACTGGGGCCCCTATCGTGCCATATAGAACGGAAAAACAACCGCCTCTCCGCATCCTCCTTTTCCTTTACCCCTTCGGTCCACGGTCAGTTTTCAGACAATGGCGGCATCCTGGACGGGGGCCTTATATTCGACAACTGGAACCTTTCAGCCTACATCAACCGCGACACTGAAATCGCGCGGTTATTAAACCTGGGGGGCATTGTCAATGGCTCCCTTTCCCTGCATGGGACAAAGATGAATCCCTCTCTCGCAATCAAGGGTTCCCTCATCAATGGCAGACTGGGCAAGCTGACTGGTCTCACTGCGCGCATTCAGGCCTCCGGCAATGCCAACCGTTTTTCCTTTTCCGAACTGACAGTCGAAAACCAGGAACGCCGCTTCCTTTTTGCCGACAATTTCACCATGACAAAAGAAGGCATTACAGGAAAGGTGAAAATTGACCGCCTGAATCTAGGCTCCATTCTAGGACCTTCGCTAGGCCTTCGCGGACTTGTCTTTGTCAATTTTGACTGTTCCGCGGCGGGAAAATCCCAGCTGACCGCGGCCATTGACAGCTTTTCATACAAAAACTTCTCCCTTTCCTATTTCAAGGCCGACATGTACGAGAGCAACGGTACCGCGAACATCAAGGTCTTTTCATTCGGCAATGGAAACATCAGTTGTGAGGCTTCAGGTTTTTTTCCCTTCCCTTTCTCCTCGGCATTCGACAAATCATCAGACTCCGTCAATGTCCTGATACAGCTCAAGGGCGACATCCTCAAGGAGGTTGCGCAGCAAACCTCCCTGTTCAAAAACAAATTCGGCTCACGCACACAGGGACGCGGCATAGGGAAGCTTCACCTGGTCGGCAGGACCGGCGCACTCACCCTGGAGAACGGCTTTTTTGAAATCGGCGTTGATGGGAAAGCGGCTGTCTTCCCAGCGTATATTTTCCCCGACGAGATCTCGAAATTCAAATTGTATGCGGGTATCAACAACTCTGTAACCAGCCTGGACATTGAAGGTACCATCCAGGGGAAAGACCTAAAGATAACCAATGAACCAGCCGGCCAAAATGAAAAAAGCCTTGTGATTTCAGTGGTCAACCTCGATCTCGGCGTGCTCAAACTTACCACATCCGAGGGAGGAGTAGCGCTCAATGTTCCAGGCATTATTCCGGCCGGCGAGTACGGTGAATTTGAATTTTTAGACAAAAACGGTTCTCCTGGCCTCAAGATCACCGGGCCAATAAATCATCCACGCATAATAGGGAAAATGCGGGTCCACAATACCCGGTTTACCTTCCCCATGCTGATAGATATTGCCGCGGCAGAAGGAAGCGGGGGCAAGGATTTCATCGATTGGGACTGTACCATTATGGCGGGGAAAAACCTCCGGTATTATTACAATCATCGCCGTACCTCGCCCTTGCCCTTTATCGGAAAAGTGCTGCCGAAAAATATCAAGGACCAGATCGACCGCGGCGTCTACACGCTTATAACGTACCCCTTCTGCGAACTTACCCTCGATCGGTCATCCTGGCTCCACCTGGCAGGCATGCCCGGCCATAAAGATTTTAAGGTATCAGGCAAAATTTCCTCAAGACAGGGGACCGTGCATTATGCTGGTCTCAATTTCACGCAAGACATAGAGGCGGGTGTCGAATTCGACGAGCAAAACAATATCCCTATTCTTTGGGGATCGGCCACAACGATCCTTAGGACCGCCAACAAAAGTGATTTTGGCAAGGAAATCACCGTTACTTTATACATGAGAGATCCCAAGACCGGGGTGGAATACAAACGTGGTAAATTCAATGAATTCAGGATGGTTCCCTCGTCAAACATGACCATCAACGACGACGGCGAGCTTGTCGACGCCGAAACCGACGCATACCAGGAAATGTTCGGTAAAAATCCAGAGAAATCCGCCAAGGATCTGGCCATGACCGAAGGCAAAGCCATGTTCGGCAACCTTCTCAGCAGATATGTTTCAAATTACCTGGAACGGAAAATTCTCGCCTTTGGCCGGACAAACATCAACCCGCTTCTCGGATTCAACGCAACGCCCGATGTCATGCGCTTCCAAATTGAATCTGACCGGTTTTTTAATTATATTGATATGTCTCTATGGACCATGGAACAGTTCCGGAAAGACCTGATCCAGAACATGGAGTTCATTACCGGGAAGTACTTCTTTGGCGGAAGCGTGTTCTTTAATTATTCGAGCCAGGTTGACCTCAACGAAAACAACCAAGGCTTTGAAGTCGAACGGCTGCACCACCGGCTGGGGCTCGAACTCACTCCGTGGCGCTATCTGTACTTCAACATGGATTATGAGATCGGCGGCCTGTCCGGAGTCATAGGCGACGGTTTCAATGCGCGTGATTTCCGGTCAAACATCAGATTAAGGATACCGCTGACCAAAGTGTTCAACATCTTCATCCCTGAAGAAGAGAAAAAATGAAAACAAATAACCGCATTGTTTCCGTTGCATGCGCGCTGTGCGTCTGCACGGCCTCGCTTTTCGGACAAGAACAGACGCCAAGCCCTGCGCAGAAGAAGGTCTATGTGCGCGACGTGGCCGTAAAAGGCACTGTCAACACAAACGCGGGTCTCATCACCGCGAATTTCGCCCTGAAAAAAGGCGACCGTTATTCGGCAAAGGACGTCCAGGAATCCATCCATACTCTTTACAATCTGGGGCTTTTCGCCGACATATCGATTGAGGCGATCTCTCTTGAGAACGACTCATTCACCCTGGTCATCACCATGAAGGAGCACCCCATACTCGACAAAGTCCAGTTTTCCGGCAACGACGAAATTGATACTAAAGACCTTGAGGAAAAGGTCAATATTCTTTCAGGCACGGTCATTTCCCCGTCCGTTGTCCAAAAAGCAAAAAACCAGGTGGCCGACCTCTATACCGAGAAGGGCTTTCTACTCGCCGAAATCTCCCCTAAAACCTACGAATCAAAGGAGACGGGGAAGACCATTCTCGAGTTCGAGATCAAAGAGGGTAAAAAAGTCAAGGTCAAGGAGATCAGGATCAAGGGGGCCGTAGCGCTCAAGGAGAAAAAAATAAAAAAGGTGATAGAAAATACTAAGGAAGACCGGTGGTGGCGAAGCGGTGATTATAATGAAGATAAGTTCTTCGAAGACATGAAGCGCATTGAGGCCTACTACAACACCGAAGGGTTCCTCGACGCGAAAGTCCAGAACTGGGACGTCTCGTACAGCGACGACAAAAAAAACATGTACATCACCATCGATATTTTTGAGGGAACAAGGTATTTTCTGGGCAACGTCGTGTTCACGGGCAATGAAATCTTCGACGATAAGATCCTTATTCCCAAGATGACGCTAAAACGGGGCGATCTTTTCAATAACCAGGAATACGAAATATCCAAATTCAACCTGCAATCGCTCTATCGTGAAGACGGGTATCTCTACATCTCTCTGCAGGACGAAAAAACCTACCGCAAAGATACCGTGGACATCATTTTCAGGCTGAAAGAAGGCATGCCGGCCTACATCAACCGCGTCATCATCAATGGGAACACCAAAACCTGGGACAAGGTGGTCCGCCGCGAAATCGCATTGCACCCTGGCGACATTTACAGCCAGAGCCAGATGATGCTCAGCCAGCGGGACATTCTCCAGACAAACTATTTCGACCAGGCAACGCCCGATGTGCGTCCGAATGATGATGGAAGCATCGACCTGGTGATGAACGTGCAGGAGAAGGAAAGCGGCACAGGCCAGGTCTCGGCCAGCGCCGGCTATTCGCAACGCGACGGTTTTATCCTGGGCGCAAGCCTTTCAATGCCCAATTTCTCCATCACCCGCCCCTTTATGGAAGGTGCGGGCCAGTCGGTGGATCTGCAGCTCGAATATGGGAAATATTCAAAGCGATACGACGTGGGTTTTACCGAGCCCTGGTTCATGGATACCCCAACCCTTCTTGGGTTCCGCGGATTTTACTGGTGGCGCGACTGGCAATACAATGCCATCGAAGAACGGCGCAAAGGCGGTGAAATACGCGTGGGCAGAAGGCTGCGGTGGCCCGATCCCTATTTCAAGGTCTATTCAACGTATGATGTCAGTCTACGCGAATATCTCCAGGACGGCCTCATTATGGACGACGATTTTATTCAAGGAACCGTGATAAAAAACAGCGGTATTGAAAGCGCCTTATCGCTGACGCTTACCCGCAATTCGACGGACCTTCCCGACTTTCCCACCAAAGGGTCGGTTGTCGAATACAGCCCATCCATTTCCGGGTATTTCCTTGGCGGCGAATACAAGTACATCAAACATCGGTTCAGCGCCCAACTCTACCTCCCGGTCTTCTGGCAGTTCGTATACTCCCAGGCAATCAATTTCTCGCATCTCAACGGTAGTATCATAGGCAGATACGACCATTTCCTCGCAGGCGGTGTGAATTACGAAGGCGTTATCCGGGGTTATCCCGACCGTTCTTTCGGCGATCTGGTCATGGGTGAACATGTGGGATACAACCTCGCGGTTTTCTCATCCGAGCTGCGTTTTCCCATCATGGAACGAAGATTATATCTGGGCGTTTTTGCCGACTTTGGCAACACATGGGCCCAGCTGCGCGACATTAATTTTGCTGATCTAAAGACCGGTGTGGGCACGGGCGTAAAACTCCTGGTACCCATGCTGGGCCTCATCGGGTTTGACGTGGCCTGGGGTCTCAACGATTATCCCGAACCCGGCGTTGGCAGCGACTCATACGGGAATGTTGTCACCCACGAACAGAAAACAGGGGAAAAACCGCCCTATTTCGAGTTCCATTTCAGATTTGGAAAACCATTTTAAGGAGGTATCATATGAGACGTTTGAACATCGCGGTCCTGACCGGTATCGCGCTTCTCGCATTCTGCACGATCGTTCCGGCTAAAAACATGAAAATCGGCTTCATTAAATCCGATGAAGTGTTTAAAAAATTCAAGGGAACCGCCGAGGCTCAGGAAAAATACGACAAAGAAGTCGCCAAATGGGAACAAGACGCGGCCCAAAAAGAAAAACAGATCAAAGAGATCAAGGAGCAGATGGATAAACAGGGACTGCTCATGAGCGAAGCGAAAAAAAAGGAAAAAGAGGAGGAGATCAAACGGCTCTATGTTGAATACCAGGGGTTCGTGAACAAGGTCTTCGGCAACCAGGGGGAAGCCTTCAAGAAAAACGAGGAATACACCAAACCTATAGTCAAAAAGATCAATGAAATCCTTACAGAGATTGGGAAAAATGAGCAGTTCGATTTTATTTTCGACGCTACCGCCGGCGGCGTGGTCTTTGCCAACGACGCGTACGACCTTACGGACCGCATTGTCAAAGAACTGAACAAGGGCCTGTAATTGTGGCCCTGCTGTTGCGCCAACTGGCGGAAAAGATAGGCGCCCAATGCATGGGCGGAAACGGGGAACTCACTATTACGGGCCTCGCCCCGCTCAATGCGGCCTCCGCTTCGGAAGTCAGTTTTTTCTCAAACACAAAGTACCAGACAGACCTTAAAAACACCCGTGCAGCCGCTGTGATAATGGAAAAAGAGAGGTCTGAGTTGCCCTGCGCCAAGCTGATAATGAGAAATCCCTACTTGGGATGGGCGCTGGCAACCGCTCTGTTCAGGCCCGACCGTACGGCATTTGCGCGCCAGGGCATCCATCAGAGCGCCCGCGTGCATCCGGAAGCGCGCCTCGGACCCGATGTCCATGTGGGCCCGGGCGCATGCATCGGCGCCCGCACGACCATCGGCGCTCGCACAATCATCCACGCTGGCGCGGTCATAGAGGAACTCTGCGAGATAGGGAATGACTGCGAGATACATCCCAATGCGGTCATCCATCACCAGACCATTATCGGAAACAACTGCGTCATCTGGTCAGGCGCTGTCATCGGCTCGTATGGATTTGGCTACGCGGAAGACAACGCCAGGTTTATCACCATCCACCAGCTGGGAAAGGTCGTGATCCAAGACGATGTCGATATCGGGGCAAACTGCGCCATTGATCGCGGGGCCGTGGGTGACACCGTGATAAAACGGGGGACAAAGCTCGACAACATGGTCCATTGCGCGCATAATGTTGAGATCGGGGTTGATTGCGCCATTGCCGCGCAAACGGGAATTTCGGGCAGCGTGAAAATCGGCAACAGAGTCAAAATAGCCGGACAGGTCGGATTTGTCGGCCATATTGAGCTTGGCGACGACTCCTTTGTCGGCGCTAAAACCGGTGTTTCAAAAAATTTTCCGGCAAAAAGCATTCTTTCCGGATATCCTTCCCGCAATCTCATGGATGCCCGCCGGAGCGACGCCTGCCTTCATAAACTTCCCGAATTAATTAAAAAAGTGCGCGCGCTGGAAAACCTTGTCAAAAAACTTTCCGAGGAAAAAAAGACCTAACATACGATATTGCAAAAAAGGAACTATTCATGGAAATGCAGCATACCATCCGCTACCCGGTGTCAGTATCCGGCGTAGGATTGCACACGGGAAACACCACCACGGTAACCATAAAACCCATGCCCGAAAACACGGGCATTGTCTTTCAGCGCATGGACCTGAAAGACAAACCGCAGGTTGAGGCGGATATTGACTATGTAGTCTCACTCGACCGCGGTACCACCATCGGCCGCGACGACGTTAAGATCCATTCCATTGAGCACATTATGGCCGCGTTCCACGGCCTTAAAATCGACAATGTACTGATCGAACTCGACGGCGAGGAGGTGCCGCTTTGCGACGGCAGCGCCCTGGAATTTGTCGACGCGATAAAAAAAGCCGGGATTGAGGAGCAACACGAGGAACGGCGCTTCATCCATATCGAGAAACCGCTGCTGTACGAGGATAGCCACAAGGCCCTGTCGATTTTTCCCGCTGAAAATTTCCACCTCACCTTCATGATTGATTACAACCATCCAGCGTTAGGCGCCCAGCACACCACTATGTTCGACATGGCCGAAGAATTCGTGCGGGAATATGCTCCCGCGCGCACCTTCTGTTTCCTTTCCGAAATACTCGACCTTTACAACAAAGGTCTCATCAAGGGCGGCCGCATCAACAACGCCGTGGTAGTGCAGGACCAGAAACTGACCACCGAAACCGTGACCCAGCTGAAAAACCTCTTCACCATTTCCGAAAACATCTTTGAAGGAAAAAACGGGTTTCTCAACAATACCGAACTCCGGTATCCAAATGAATTGTGCCGTCACAAGGCCCTCGACCTCATCGGCGACATCTACCTCATCGGCGCTCCGCTCAAGGCCCATCTGCTTGCGGCGAGAAGCGGCCATGCCGCGAACATTGAGATGGCGCGCCGTATCCGCAAGGCCAACATCAGACCGCGCGCCAGCGGTACAGGCAAATATATCTACGACATAGAACAGATCAAGGCAATCCTCCCCCACCGGTATCCTTTCCTCATGGTTGACCGGGTGATCGAGATTGAAAAAGACAAACGGATTCTGGCCATGAAAAACCTGACCGTAAATGAACTCTTTTTCCAGGGGCATTATCCCAACTACCCGATCATGCCGGGCGTGCTCCAGATTGAGGCACTCGCGCAGACTGGCGGTCTGCTCATGCATAACACCATCGGCGATATGAAGGAGAAGGTTACCATTTTTATGGGTATTGACGAATGCCGCTTCCGCAGGCCTGTCAGGCCCGGCGATACCTTGTTCCTTGAGGTCGAATTAACGCGGTTCAGGGGCAAAGTCTGCCTTATGACCGGCCGGGCCATGGTGAACGGAGAAGTCACCTGCGAGGCCAAATTCATGATCTCGGTAATGGACAAACGGTAGGAACGCCCATGGCCATCCACAAAACAGCAATCATAGATCCGTCGGCTCATATCGGGAAAAATGTTTCGATTGGCCCTTATTCCATTATTGGCCCATCAGTTGCCATCGGCGACAACACGCGAATTGCCTCACATGCGCGGCTCGAATGCAATACCATGATCGGCCCCAACACGACCATTAGCATGGGCGCTGCCCTGGGCCTCGAACCCCAGGACGTACGCTATACGGGAGCTGAAACATGGCTCGAAATCGGCGCCAATGCCGTACTGCGCGAATATTGCACCATTTCACGGGGATCAACGGGAAAAACAGTGATCGGCGAAAACTTCACCCTTATGACATACGGTCACGTTGAACACGACTGTAGTATCGGCGACAACGTGGTCATTTCCAAGTCGGCCATCCTCATGGACGGCATATGCGTGGGCAATGGCGCCATCATCGGAAGCCTGACATTCATTAATCGGGGATGCCGGATCGGAGAACTCTGTTTCGTTGGCGGCGGCTTCAACGTAGTAAAAGATGTGCCTCCCTTCATCCTCGCAGGTGATGAACCCCTTCAAATGCTTGGCGTCAATACCGTCGCCCTGCGAAAAAAGGGCGTACCTGAAACCATTATCAATGCCATCACGCAGATCTATAAAAAAATCCAGGCTTCCAAAGATGACCTGCGGAACGTGGTCGATGACATTGCCGCGACTATTGAACATTCGCGGGAAATCGACGCGATCATCGCGTTTATCTCCGGAAACGGAAAAGGCATCGTATGAAACATCCGCTTGTTCAACCAGGCGAACAGGCGGCGATTGCCCATATTCAGGTATCGGTAAAAAAATCCGCCAAGACCCTCATCCCCTGCGGACAGAGACAAGTAATACGCAACAATAAGGGATACCTGGTACGGGACAATATTCCCTTCTTCTATATCCACTGGCACACATGGAACCGTTTTCATAAAAACCCCTTTGCCCAGTATATTGCGCGCATTCTATCGCATTATACGCTCATGAACGCCGCCCAAATCAACGGAGCTGAAGCGGCGCACGCAAAACCGGGCCGCATACCATTAAACGTATTGAACAATGCAACCGCTGCCTACAAACTCGGTTTTCTCGCGATTCCCCGTTCCGAATCGTATATTTTTATTTTACCTGATAGCGTTATAAAACGCCATCCTGAAGAACTTGCCCGCAACCATCGCGGCGAGGCCTTCAGCAAACCCTATCTCTACACCAATGTACCGCGCCTGGGTTCCCCATGGTTGAAAAAGCGGATTCGTGAAACACACCTTTCAATGGCGCTCTGGTGCCGCGCGCATCCGGCCATCATGGGTCCTCTGGTTTATGAAGAAATGCATTATAATTTCGGCGGATACAGTCCTTTGGAAGTCGAGGAATATAGGAAATTCCTCCGTACAAAATATGCAACAATCGCAGCGTTAAACCATGAATGGAAAAGTGCATATAGAACATTTTCAGAGATATCACCCCCGACCGCGGAAAGCGAAAACCAGGACATGCCGCTCTATGGGACCCGCTCAGGAGCGGATCCTTTTATCCTGGCAGCCACTGAAGAAAAAATAGAACTCTCTCCCAATGCCCTTAGCTTCTCACTTTTCAAAATCGCTATACTGCTCGAACGCCAGGAATGGATGTACCGGACAATCAAGGATATAGATCCTGACATGCCTGTTCTCGGTTATAAGACCGCCCGCGGCCCTCTCATGTGGTACAGCAACCAATGGGCCGATGTTTCAGGATACTGCGACATTACCAGCAGTCTCGCCATGCCGGGCATCAGTACCTTTGAAGCCGTACCCCAGCCTTCGATAGTGAGTCTCTGTGAATATTGGGAATGGCCGTCAGGGGGATGGCCGCACTATCCCTTTTACCGCGGCCCCTGGCAACGCAATAATTCGTGGACAGAAGACCTGTACAGCGTCCAAAAGGCCGCGTATGCGCGAATAGTCAAAGAGATTTTTGACGGCTCGAAATCAATCTTTATGGAAGATTATTCCGCTACGGCTCCCCATGGCGGATGCGAGTACCATTATTTTCACAGAAAAAAACACTATCGCGAATTGGACCAGCAAAAGAAATGCATTGGCTGGAACGACCAGCCGGTCGTATATACCCCTGATGAAAATAAGGAACCTGATGTTTCAATTGAACGTAAGACCCTTGAACTTGCCCGCGCCTACCAGCTCTGCTACCGGCTTGCGCCCCTTTTCTTGCCGGCAAAAAAGCCCAAAGCTGAGACCGGTATTCTGGCTACGTATGAAACACGCTTCACTCCAGGAGGAAAATGGGCGTTTCTCGAAGCTGTCCCTGCGCTTGTCGACCTACTCGACCGCATCCATGCGCCCTGCGAAGTGGTGACCGGTTACCAACGGGACGAAATAAACCGGTTCAAAGTCCTCTTTGTCACCTTTGCCGCAACCCTTCTCGACGCTGATCTTGCCAATAGGCTAAAAATATTCGTGCGCAAAGGCGGAACGCTGGTTTTTATTCAGGGGGCCGGCCGCTACGACCTGAACACTGCACGCGAAGGAAACCGTGAACCTCTGTTCGGGCTTGATACGTTTCTGTGCGCCAGGGCAGACCGCTCCATTGTCCCTAACTTTGAAAAACCAATTTTATTGAAAGATGGCTCAACGCTTCCCACCTATGAGTGGCCACCCCAATTTTCCGTTGGCCAAATACCCTGGATAGGGTCCCTGCCTCCCCACCGTTTTGAATCAACGGGTGTTTTATCACTTTTACCCGGCGGTTCGGTCATTGGCGCAATGGATGGTCATCCGGCAATAATTTCTGCGAACAAGGGCAGGACAATTTCAATGATCTGCCCGCAGCTACAGATAATTGACCGCCTCGCCGCTCCATTCGACGCAACATGGCGCGCCTTTTTCAACGCCATTCTTGTTCGGGCAGGAGTAAAAAAACCCGTGGAAATAAGTTCCAGCGCTAATACCCACCTTCTCGATCCGGCAATCCTTGAAGGCAACGGCTACTGGCTTGCGGCCGTGGTAAACTACGGGTCCCAGAAACAACACTGCAGGGTGCGCTTTTCTTTTTTACCAAAAGGAACATACGACATAACGGATGTCACAGGTGAAAAACCCATTATCGTGAAAGACAAAAAAGGACAAAAACGCCTGAAAATCGACAGAAACGGCAGAAAAACCAGGTTTGTGGCGGAAAGTGCAAACGCGTTTGTACTGAAAAGCCAGGGACTATCACTTGCGATCGGTCCACGAAAAGCCATGGTCCTCCTCGTTCGAAAAGCCGGAGAACCGGTTCTGGTAAACGCGCCTGTTTTCAGCATCCAGGCGCTCTGCAACAAGCCGGCGTATGTGGTAATCGATAAAACAACTAGTAAGCAATGCCACAAAGCCATTGAAAAACTTGAATGCGTTTTCAGAAACAGAAAAATACCCGCCCGATTCATGGCCCCCGAAGACATAAAGATGCGAAAGACCTCGTTCACTGTTGAACTCGACGGTGTAAGGCTCGAACTGTTCAGAAACCAGCCGTTGAAAACAAACCGGAACCTCATCATCATCGGGACAACGCGAAACAACCCGCTTGCCGCGCATATAGAGAAACCCGAGGTCTTTACCTATGACAAGGTGCTCGAAAAGGTAACGCGGTTGTATCCGGGCAAAGGCCGCGGCATTATCCAATTGGTGGAATCCATCAACTCTCCAGCCTACGATTCGACCGGCAAATGCAGGCATGCGCTCCTTGTCCAAGGAAGCGATACCGCGGGAACTATGCGGGCGATTGAAACACTCACCCGGCTTTTGACTTGACACTCGCCTGCCGCGTAAGCCATTTTTCTTTTGGGAATTTACAAAAAAAGGACCTTTTATGAAACAAAAAATGCCGCAAATACTTTCAATTATCTGGGCCATTCTCGGCCTGATAGTTATCTGTATAATCCTTGGACTGCTCGGCCTCGGGTTCTATTCGGGTAAAATGCGGCCGGGAATTTTCATTACCTTTTTCATTAACCTGACCTTTGTATTTTTTCTCTTCACGCTCCCCCTCTTTTATACGGTAATCAGAAAAATCTTTTCGTTCGCCCTGTTCAGAAAAAGCAAACTCTTCGATGAAATCGCTGCGGCAAAGCGGCTGGAGTCATGGAAAGAGGCCTTTTCAAAGATCGAAGATGACCGTATCGGACAGATAACGTCCGGGGATCGCTTTGGTCTGGCCATGCATCTGTACAACCATTTTCTACGCCAGGCAGTGCAAAATCTTTGTCTAACCGGGGAACAAAAAGCGCGGCTGGCCGACATTGCCGACTATTTTAACATGAACAACAATGACCTTATGATTATCCATCGCCAATGCGCTAGAACCGTGCGCACGGCTGTTTCCGCCGGAGTCGTTAAAACCGAGATGCTCTACGAACTTGGGGAATATATCGGACTTGCCCGAAAAGAGCTCAACCAGATAAAAAAAGATTGAAATTAATCTTTTGTCTTTTTCCCCCGTCCTGAAAGTATTTTTCAAGTAATTATCCTGAAATAAGTTATCCAGGAACGGGTATAATGGTTAGATTTTTGCATCATCTGTCATTTAGAATGAGAAAAAGTATCAACACCCGTTTTACACTCATTTTTTTCATCCTGTTCGGCGGCCTTTTTGTTGCTGGCGGAGTTTTGATCAACCGCTATCTTCAAAAAGAGATGGGCGACCTTCTTGCGAAAAGAATGATCTCGCTGTCTCAATCGATTTCCTCTGAATTATCAGGCGTGTACGCAGAGTACCTCCTTGAATCAGATCCAAAGAGCAGGTTTCTGCAAACGGTTACCGCAAAACTAAAGGAAAAGAAAGAAATCTTCTCCCTTACGGAATTAACTATTCTCACCATGGATGCGCGCGTCATCGTTTCAACCAATCCGGGAAAGAACTCACAAGAACCATATCGTTCACCAGGATTGCGTAAAGTCTTCCCCGGCGGCGATATGCAGCGGAATAAGATTTTCACCACCTCTCTCTACAACGTGCATGACGCACCCTGCATGTCTGTCTTCTTGCCCCTAAACAATCAAACAGGCGCTGCCAGGGCGGTTCTTGTTGTTGAAGCAAGTGCGGATTATTTTAAAATCCTCAGGCAGATACAACGCTCATTTTACGTCGCGGGTGTTGTCCTCATCATCCTGCTGCTTCTGTCTTCGTATTTAATAACACGATACATTACCCACCCCATCCGATCCCTTGAAAAGACAGCCGCCCAAATAGGAGCTGGCGGCCTTGGCATGCGGAGTTCCATTGACCGGGAAGACGAAATCGGCAATCTTGCGCGCTCCCTCAACAGGATGAGCGCCCAATTGCAGAGCGACCGTACACAGCTCGATGCAAAAATTGCTTCGCTTATGATCCTTGCGGGCGGAGTAGCCCACGAGATCCGGAACCCCCTCAATGGGATCAACTTATACATTGATCTCATGGAACGCAAGACAAACGACCCGAAGTTCACCGAGATCCTGAAAAAAATAAAGAATGAAATAAAACTTATCGAATTCATCATTGCCCAGCTTCTTGATTATACAAGGCCTGTTGAACTGAAATACGAACCAGTACCCATACAGTACCTTTTCGACCGTGTGCGGGCCTATTGCGCCCAAGCCAAAATTAATGCATCCATTGCCCCAGGTTTGAACATCTGGGTGGACAGTGTCAAATTCATCCAGGTGCTTACAAATGTGCTCCAAAACGCGGTCGATGCGGCAGGCGATACCGGCCGGGTCCTTTTCGTGGCAGAGAAAAAAAGGGACGAGATTGTCATGGAAATTCACAATACCGGTGAACCCATAAACGAAACCGATGCTGAGAAGTTTTTTGTCCCCTTCTTCACCACAAAACCCCGCGGTACAGGTTTGGGGCTTGCAATCTGCAGAAAACTCGTCGAATCTCATGGTGGCCAAATCCAGTTATCCAGGTCAAACCGTGAAGGGTTCGCGACCATGGTAAGAATAGTATTAAAAGGAGCCGCGCATGGCTGATATTATTATCGTCGACGATCAGGACAGCATCAGGGATACGCTGAAAAGCGCCTTTTCCGACTTGGGACACACGGTAAATACCTTTGCCACGGGTACACAGGCACTGGCAGCATTCCAGGAAAAGCCGGCGGACCTGGTCATAAGCGATGTCCGTATGCCTGAAATGGACGGTTTCAAACTGCTGCAAGCGATCAAAAACATTGATCCTTCTGTGAAATTCATCATGATGACCGCCTATAGTTCGATTGACGACGCTGTTGCCGCAATGAAACTCGGCGCACTCGACTATATCAGCAAGCCCTTTGATCTTATAGAGATAGAAACCAAAGTTAAAAAGCTCTTTACCACCAGTACTACCCCGCCGTTAAAAGCGTCCCAGTCAATTCTTGAACGGTATGACGGACATCCAAGCAGAAATGAGAACATGGTCTCAGTATATGAAATAGCCAAGAAAGCGTCGCAAAACAAATCCAATGTGCTTATCCGGGGTGACTCAGGCACTGGCAAGGAACTTATTGCAAAAGCCATTCATTTCAATGGCCGGGAGGCTGATGGAAAACCCTTTGTCAAAGTCAACTGCGCCGCGCTTGCCGAAGGTATCCTTGAAAGCGAGCTTTTCGGCCACGAAAGAGGCGCCTTTACCGGAGCAATGGGCCAACGCAAGGGAAAATTCGAGATCGCTGACAACGGGACTCTCTTTCTCGATGAAATCGGCGACATCCCTCTCAACACGCAGGTCAAACTGCTGCGCGTCCTCCAGGAAAGGGAGTTTGAGAGGGTTGGCGGCAATGAGACCATCAGTGTCACAGTACGGATTATCACCGCAACAAACAAGAACCTCGAAGAAATGATCTCTAACGGCACGTTCAGGGAAGACCTCTTCTATCGGCTCAATGTCATTCCCATTTACCTTCCCCCATTGCGCGAACGGCCCGAGGACATCCCTGATCTCATCACCTATTTCATCGGTAAAAACCAGGAGCACAACCCTGTAACAATCACCGGGTGCAGCCAGGACCTCATAGACACCCTTTGCTCATACCCGTGGCCTGGCAACATTCGTGAACTCGAGAATGTGATTGAACGCATGGTTGTTCTCTCGGACGACCCAATCCTCCGAAAGGAATTCCTTCCCTATGAGATCACGGCAAAATCAGGCGGCAAACAGGTGCAGGAGGCAAAAAACAGTTTTATCGACCGGACTTCAACCTATGAAAAAAACCTGATAGCGCAGGCGCTCCAAAAATGCAACTTCAAGCAGGTGGAGGCGGCACGGTCGCTGAAAATGGACCGCAGCACACTCAGGTATAAAATGAAAAAATATGGCCTTTTATAAAAACCAATCGTATATCCGCGTGTTTTTGCTCATCGCGATGCTTTTTGCCTATTCCTCCACTTGGGCGAATGATTCGCTTAACACCCGGATTGGCAATGATTCTGCCTACGATGTTTACGGGCTGGAAGCGCGACAGATATTCCTGCAAGACCGGCTGCAAAAGGATGAAAGCGAACGCGATTCTCTTATGGCAACGCTTGCCGCACTTGACATGGAAAACAACGGCCAGGACAATGACTGGGAGACTGGTTTTGGTCTGGAATCCAACCCGAAAAAAAGGGGATTTCCCAACCCACGGGCCATTGATCCGGCAAAGGAGAAACATCGGTCCGAACTCATCACCCGCATCGACGTCATCACCCCGCGTATCAAGGCGCTGGAAAAGGAGCTTAAAAAGAACAAACAATATATAAGGAAACAATTGAAAGGTGGTATTGAATGACGCGATGCGCATGGCTGCTGCCGCTCTTCATAGGTCTCCTCATCGGTCTCCCCCCCTGGGCAGAACTCAAATGGAAGCCCGATTTTTCCTGTGAAATAGGCTTAAAACACGACGCAAACATCATTCTCCCTGATTCCGTGACTGATATTTCCACGTTCATCAGCGAAGGAAGACTTTCCAGCGGACTTTTTGTCCAAAAAGACCGGTCAACCATGGTGAAGCTCAGCGCTTCTGCGGAAAACAAACAACTATTCGCAGTCTCCGAATACATCACCGTCCTTGGCGGTTCGCTCCAGCTAAAGCACCTTTTCTCACACCTGACCATGCTTAACCTCTCCGTGGACGGCGAACGGTATTTTTCCGACAATCCCTACTATACATCGGGATTCATCAGCTGCGGAGCAACCTGGGGCCGCTATTTCAACGCGGAAATGAACCTGGAGCTTTCCACGATCGCATCGCAGAAAACATTCCCCGACCTGTTCCGCACCGACCTCGACGACCGAACCAGGAAAAGCTTCTATTACGATTTCCGCCTTGTTGAAGCCGGGGCGCTTGTGAACAGGGCTCTGGGAAAAAAATTCACGGTTCGGCTTGATGCCAATGCGGGTTATAAGAATTTTTTCAACGACACGCACGATTCAGACTATGTTGGTTCAACCCAGATCATCAATTACATAGACATAAATACCGGCGATACAATCTATGATTACATACCGCTCTATCAGCAAAACATCCAACAACAGGATTGGATTATTTCTGGAGAGGGTTCCTGTACCTGGACACCCGCCCAAAACCTGTATATTATTTCCTCATTTCTGATCCGGCAGGTTCTCTCGAACGACCCATACTTTAATGCCAACCACCTTGCTCCAGCGGTCCGGGTTGAGTATAGCGTGAAGAAACTTGCCCTGAAATCTATTTTCAGTTACTATAAAGAAGTGTATCCTGACCGGGAGGCATATGCTGATGGAGAGGAAGAATCCAGCGTTTTTACAGGTCTTTCATGCGGTTACCGTATTACAAAGAGTATAAGAACTGGTGCGGGGATTTATTATAAGCAACTGGATTCATCGATTCCATTCTATTCATACTCAAAGACCATTACAACACTGAACTTTTCCTACTCTTTCTAAGATGGTCTGATTAAGCCTCACCACATTCAGATGAAAAATTAATCTTTTTTCACCCACATTTTTCATTCAAATCATTGAAAAACATCATCTTCCGAATAGGCATGCTTTTTGATGTACGATAGGTAGATAAGTAAAAACTCAAAAAGGAGGGTTATATGAAAAAACTTATCACAGTGATTTCGGGTCTTGCGGTTGGAGCAGTCATGGCAGCGAGCGTACCGGCTAATACTGAAGTTGATGCCACCCAGGCACAAACCCAGACATGGGAACAAAAGCAGGAAGCAATCAAGACGTGCGCTGCTGAGCAAACACGGATTCAAAACCAAATCAAGACGCTTACCCAGACAAAAGAAGCGGCTCAGACTGACGCTGAAAAAGCACAGTTGCAGGAACAGATCCAGCAAAAGGAAAGTGAACTTCTGCAGGCCCAGACACGTTACCAGTCCATGATCGCCAGTCAGACAAAATACAAATACGAATTTAAGGACATGAACGGTGACGGTGCCAATGACAATGTTGTCGGCGTAAACGATCCCACTGCCAAAGCCTATATGTACAAAAACGGCTATGGCTATGGTTATGGATTTGTCGATGAAAATGGTGATGGCATCAACGATTATTTCGTGGACGCAAACGGTGATGGCATCTGCGACCAAAACGCCGAAATGACCAAAACCCGCCTGCAGAGCCGTGAAAAGGTAAAAGGCAAATCACAGCACGGCAGCCATGGCTCAGAACAGGATAGAACCGGGAGCCGCGGTTCAAAATAACTATAACAGAAGTTGTCCTGATTACAAGTCAGAACAGAGGCGGGGAACATCCCCCGTCTCTGTTTTAATGCATTTTAAACACCTCAACAAAAGGAGCCTGTATGACGCTGAAAACAATTGCTGCCGCCGCAGTGTATGCCGCGCTGTTTTCTTTTCCGGCAATGGCCGCACCTGCGGTAGATAGTTCGGGCGCATTCACCGGAACCGTGTACGATTCGGCAGCGCAGATACCATTGGAAGGCGCGCTCGTGGTCTTGAGTCAGTATACTATCAATCCGTTGGAAATCGATACGTTCTTAACTGGCGCTGATGGAAAATTCAGCTTCACCAATCTGCTCACTGGCAGCAGAAACAAGTATACGATCTCCGTATCCGCCGATAGCTTTCGCAGTACCTTCAAATCCGACCTGGTACTTGCAAAGGACCAGACTGATACGATAAATTTCTTCCTTATTGAAACCGATTCAGTCATTATACCTCCGGTAGATAGCGGCATTATTGTCGGGACCGTGTATGATACCGTCACCAATGATCCCATCGCCGGCGCACTGGTCATTCTGAACCAGGGAACCGGGAGGGTGACGGTATTTGTCGATTCTATAAGGACCGATGCCAGCGGCAGCTATTCATTCGAAAACCTTTCTTTTGCCATACGGTTTATGGTTTCAGTATCCAAACAAGGGTATTTGCCTGGTGTCAGTGGAGGAACCTATCTTTATTCGTCCACGCCCATCGATACCATAGATTTTCATCTTATTCCCATGGACACATCCAACAGCTGGATCATCAGCGGAAAAATAACCGCAGATTCATCCACCGGAGAGACGCTCGAAAACGTGTCAGTAGTCTTTACGCAACGATATGGAACGGAGAACAAATATACCGGCACTACTGATGCCGCGGGTGTATACACCATAATGCTGCCAGCCCAGGAACTCGGATACACGGTAACAGCGTCACTCGACGGGTATATTCCGTTTGAACAGAACCATTCGGTCTCCGCGGATTCCAGCGAATTGGATATAGTACTCGTATGGGACGGCAATACCTCAATGGAGGTAGCCGCGGTAAATACAGGAAATACGACCCTGCAAACCTTTCCCAATCCGTGCAAGGATGTTTCGACTATATCCTTGCATATGGCAAAAGCCGGCCAGGTCAATGTCGCTGTATATGCGATTGATGGCACATTGATCTCCACGCTTGCCCATGGCGCAATGAATCCTGGGGCGTATTCCCTACCCCTGCAAACCAACCGCCTGGCAGCCGGTGTCTATGTAGTCAGGGTAAAAACCGGAGACATTCATCTGTCGCAAAAACTCTTGCTGACAAAATAAGACTTCATTACTCCTCACTTGCATTAACCCTATCGGAAGCATGGCACATGTTTCCGATAGGGTTCTCAATGAAAGATTAAAATTTATCCAAGAATGATTAATAGTAATCTTTTCTATAATATGCAGTTTACGTAAGCCATTAATAAATTATATTTTATCACAGAAAGATAAAAGGTATGCTTTTTGATATTTATTTATACAAGCAAAAAGGAGTTGATCATGCTGAAAAAAATAGCGCTCTCAGGCTTTTTGATAATCATTTCGGGCTTACTGCCTGTCTTCTCCCAGAATACTCCGGACGCTTCCAATACAAAAACCTTCGGGTATGTCATTGATGATAAAAACAACAACGGCATTACCGACATCTTTGAAACTGATTCACTTCCAAAAGCCGATTCCTCGGCAAACACGGTCAACCCAGGCCCTGTTGATGAAATAAGGCAACGGTGGGGCCATAGAAATCTTCATGGCCAGCATGGAAAGGAATTTGACCGGGGTGAATCCCCTCACGCCCATTGACCTAAATACTGTAACACTACAATGAACCTGCTGCTCATCCTGCTTATTGTCGTTTGCCCCCTTTTTTCACAAACCTATTGGCAAAACATCCGGTTGACCTATTCCGCTGAGTACAATGGCGAACCATCCATGGCGCTCAATGGTACGCAGGTTGGTATCGCCTATGAAGGTTATAATTTCGGCAACGATGAAATACTCCTCCTTGTCTCCAACGACAATGGGGCAACCTTTTCGCCACCAATCAGGGTATCGAACAACGACAGTGCTTCATGGAAGCCAAAAATTACGGCAACATCAACAGGATTTGATATTGTTTGGGAAGACAATAGGACGGGAAAACGGGAGGTATATTATGCTCGGTATTCCTCCGGAACCATGGGCCCTACCCTAAAAATAAGCAGTGGCAATGTCTATTCGGCCTTTCCCGCAATTACCGCGAATGGAAACGATATCTATTGTGTTTGGGAAGATTTCCGTGATGGGAATGACGAGATTTATTTACGGAAGTATGTTTCTGGCGTATGGTCTCCGGAAAAACGACTAACAACAGACGACAGCACCTCCTGGGGCGCGGACATTGCACGCGACCCAGTCACCGGAACTCTCCACGTTGTCTGGTTCGATTACCGGACAGGAAACGACGAGATATATATAATCAGTTCAAATGATGACGGCACAACATGGAGTTCTCCACGCAACCTGAGCAATGACGCGGCGAATTCCTGGGAACCCCGGATTGCGGCATATAATAATCGTATAGACGTTACCTGGTATTCCTGGCGAAGCGACTTTGTTTCGTACGAGGTCTGGTACGCAGGATTCAATGGCGAAACATGGACTGTTCCGGAAATAGTAAGCGATCCTTACGCTGACTCTAAATGCCCTTCCATTTCGTCTGACGCATTAGGAACCATTATTGCCTGGGAAGATTACTGCCAAGGAAACGATGAAATCTACGCGGCCTATAAACGCCACGATTCAACGACCTGGGGGAACAAACGTATCACCAACAACGATGCGGATTCCTATGGCGCTGATTGCGCGGCCAATGCTACAAATCTTTTGTTTACCTGGTTCGATTATCGTGATACTATTGACCAGATCTATTTTACGAAAGGTCTGATTACAGACATGACCTCTATAGAACAAGAGAGGGTGTCTCACCAAAAACCAGCTATTACCATCGGACCAAATCCATCGAACAATCTGATCTCTGTGAAAATTGCCGGACAACACGCGGCCGGAACCATTGAATTGTATGACTGCCGAGGCGCATTACACCATCGGTATTCCTGCACTGCCCAATCCCTGGCCGAGAGCGTCTTGTGGGACACATCCCGCCTGCCATCGGGCATGTATGTGGTTAAAATCCTCTTGGGCAAAACAGTCTGGACACGGCACGTGGCCCTGGTCAGGTAGTTTCACGAACCTTTGTTGACAAGACTTCTGTATTTTCCAGGCACAGCGCACTTCAGGACATAGTCGCGATACTGGCATTTGGGTATTTTTTCAATGACTGCGAGAAGCTCCTCGACTGTCAGATACCCCATATCAATTGCCGCTTCCTCGGGACATCCGAGTTTGAGCCCTTGGCGTTTTTCAATGATTTCAATGAAGTGTGCCGCCTGCATAAGGCTTTCACTGGTGCCGGTGTCAAGCCAGGCCACTCCCCTTCCCAGAGTTTCGACCGTAAGCGTACCACGCTCAAGATACACTCGGTTCACATCGGTAATTTCATATTCACCACGCGCTGATGGCTTTAGATTTTCGGCAATTGAAACCACTTCATTGTCGTATATATAGAATCCTGGTACCGCATAGTTTGATTTTGGCTGCTTCGGTTTTTCCTCTATATCTATAACCCGGCCCTGGCCATCAAACTGGACAACGCCGTACCGTTCGGGATCGTCGACATAATACCCGAAAATAGTTCCGCCGTTCTTGAAGGTCTTAAAAGCCTTACGAAACGTACTCAGCTTTCCATAAAATATATTGTCTCCCAGAATAAGGGTCACACTGTCTGTCCCAATGAATTTCTTTCCCAATACAAAGGCCTGCGCCAAACCATTGGGCTTCTCCTGAACAACGTAGGAAAAGCGTACGCCAAACTGGGAACCAGTGCCGAACAGTTTTTCGAACCGTGGAATATCTTCGGGTGTTGAAATAATCAGTATGTCACGGATACCCATGAGCATAAGCGTTGATACCGGATAATAGATCATGGGTTTGTCGTAGACCGCCTGAAGCTGTTTTGACACGATCTGCGAGAGCGGATAGAGACGCGTTCCCGAACCGCCCGCCAGAATTATTCCTTTCATGGTAGTACTCCTTTGAAAGTCTTTCTATGCAGCGCGCACGGGCCAAACTCCCTGATCTTTTCCAGATGCAGCGCTGTCCCATAGCCCTTGTGACGCAAAAACCCGTATTGCGGATACATAGTGTTCATTTCGCGCATATAGCGATCTCGCGATACCTTTGCAAGAATGGATGCCGCGGCAACTGACGCGGAACGCGCATCGCCCTTCACCAGCCATTGCTGTAAATTGTCAATTTCCGGTATGGTTTGGTTGCCATCGACCAACACAGGAAGATCTGAATCCAGGGCGCGGACAGCCTGGGCCATGGCCTGCAGCGCTGCCTTGAGGATATTTGTCCGGTCAATGACCTCAGCCTCAACAAATGCGACCGCGTGCCCCAAAGCCGCCTGGACGATTTTTTCGTAGAGTTCTTCGCGCTCGCTCTCGCCGATCTTCTTTGAATCACGGACACCGGCGATTTCCCGTTGAGGATCCAAAATAACGGCCCCTGCCACAACCGGTCCGGCGAGCGGGCCGCGGCCTGCCTCGTCCACGCCAATAAAACAACCGCCTATCGCGTTCCATAGGAAATGGTCGAATGCGCATGGTGAGATTTCGCGGGGTATGGCGGGGATACAATCAAAAAATGCGGCGGTTTGCATGTATATGTTCTTCTCCTTTTGCGTCTATGCCTTGAATCCTGCCAGTTCGACATACATCCCGATAAAAAGAATGACGTAGAACATAGGCACTCTGATGACAAGCCACCACCATTTGCTGAGACGGAGGGCCGCGTACGCTGTGAGCGCCGCGTGCCCGAAGATCCACCAGCCGAGATCACGCGAAAGAAGGGTCATCATCCTTTCAAACACCTCGCGGGAGACCTTTCCCCGTATCAAGACGTCGATCTGCGCACCAAGGTATTTCTCGGCCATGAAGGTGAGCAGGGGCTTGTCAAGAATAAAATAAAAAAAGAAAAATGATCCCGCAAAAAAAAGCCCAAGAATCGCGGGCTGAAGTTTGAAAAACAGGTCGTTTTTTGTCTTAATGGAGAATACGCCCATAACAATCACCAACGAAAACGAAAACACGGTAAGTTCGTCAAGCGAGCCGAACGAGACAATACTGAACACGCACTCGGCCGCGGCAAGCGCCATGGCGCTTATGATGGCAGCCCGTTTTGACGTAAAAGAATCAAGGACCACAAAGGCGATGACCGGCACAATGCCTATCCAGAAAAGGCTTGCGTCCATGCCGTTACTCCGCTATTTCAGGTTGGCGGTTGGTCCTGAACCTCTCTATTGTCTTTTCGATGAGTGTCCGGTCCTCATCAGTGGCGGCAAGGTCGAGACTGATGCGCAGACAGTCAAACGTTTCGTTGGTGCGGCCCTTCAGTCCAAGACAGAGACCCGCGTTGAACCAGGCCAGACTGCTATGGGGCTGTAGTACAACGCTGTTCAGAAAACAACCCAGGGCATCGTCAATATTTTCAAGTTTCAGATGTATCTGGCCCAAGCAAAACACTAGGTCATTGTCATTTGGCCGTATCTCCCTGCACGCGCGGAAACACTCGAGAGAAAGCGTATTGTCTTCGAGAGTATTAAAATAGACAAGACCAAGATTGAACAGGGAACTGTAATGATTCGGTTTCTCGGCCAGGGCCTCGCGATACCGGGAAACAGCGGCATCGTATTCCTTGTTCCGGTGAAAGGCATAGGCTTCATTGAACAATTCATCAGCACGCTGCTGGCCGATTTTCTCCCGGCCCGCGTTGAGCCATTCCTGAGACAATATGAACAACCTGCGGTAAAGGTCCCTATCCCCTTCGCCTGCGTACTGAGCGCGCATATTTTTAATATTCTCAGGCCGCTCGATCAGGGCGACAATCTTTGCCAGGTTCGCGTAGCCAAAAAGGATGAAGTTGGAAAAAAGTTCGTCCGCTGGCACCAGCCGGAACTCTTTAACCAGACGATCACATATATCGTTTATCTTTGGCCCGTAATCCTGTGAGAAAACATGGATAACAAGCCCTTTTTCTCTGTCCGTGTACAATAAATATTCATCGTAATGAAGTTTGGCGCCGCATTGGACGCAATCGAAAATATTCAGCTCGCCCTTGAAAAGCTTCTGTCTGAGCTCAGGCTCTTCGCTAACATCCGCGATTTTGCAGGTGAATACGTTTTGGGCAGCTGAGCACTCGGGACAGGTTATCGATACCCAGCCGTGACTGTTCTCCATTGTCAGATGGTCGCAAGCATCCCGAACAACAGGGTTACTTGGCATCCTGGCTTGGCGTGGGCTGCTCCTGGGTTACTCCGGGAATGGTGATAGGCGCGTTTTCGCCTTGATCCTGCTGCTGAGCAGCACCCTCGGGCCCTGTCTGCGGAGGAAGGGCCATTTGTTGGTCAAGTACCGCTGAAGCCGCATTGGATTCGAGCTTTTTGACTCTCTCAGCGCGCTTCTGCAAAGCGCTATTAGGGGCGCTATGCGCTCTATTACGACTCATGATATTGAGCACAATGCAAATGACCATAAAAAAAATCGCAAGCCATGTGGTCAGCTTGGTGAGAATGGTCGCGGCTTCGCGGCCTGAAAAAGGCATTGCCCCGCCTCCCATGCCGCCCAGAGACCCTGCAAGACCACCGCCTTTATCAGACTGCAGGAGAATAAAAACAACCAGAAAAACAGAAATCAGGATAAGAATTGCAAGTAAAACACCGTAAAACATGGTCGAACCCTTGGTTTAAGCCAGAACTATTCCCTTGAAATCATCGGCTTTGAGCGCGGCGCCGCCAATAAGACCACCGTCGATATCTTCCTGCTTCAGCAGTGCCGCTGCATTGTCGGCCTTCATGCTGCCGCCGTATTGGATCTGTATTTTAGAGGCTGTGTCTGCATCGTAGAGCGCTGAAAGCACCTTTTTCCTGATAAACGCGTGAACTTCCTGGGCCTGTTCCTTGGTCGCCACTTTACCCGTACCAATGGCCCAAACCGGCTCGTACGCAATGACAGTCTTGAGCGCGTCATCTTTGGAGAGCCCTTTATATGCGCCTTCGACATGGTCTTTTACCACGGCTTCGGTGCGGCCACCTTCACGTTCGGCCAACGTTTCGCCAACGCAAATAATTGGCAGCAGGCCGGCTTTTAAAACAGCCTTCACCTTTTTATTCACGGTTTCATTTGTTTCGTTGAAATAGGAGCGTTGTTCACTATGGCCAATAATAACATAGGTGACACCGGCGCTTTTTAGCATGTCGCACGACACTTTTCCCGTAAAGGCGCCCTTTTCTTCCCAGTGGACGTCCTGTGCGCCAAGAATGACATGGGAACCCTTGATGGCCTCGTTGACCGGGGCAAGACACACATAGGTGGGACAAATGACCGTGATTGCCTGGGCGCCCTTGGTAGCTGCCACAACCTCTTTGGCAAGTGTAACCGCCTCAGGGATGGTCTTATTCATTTTCCAGTTGCCGGCAATGATTTTTCTGCGCATGATAGCTCCTGATAAATTACGCGTCTGATAATGCTGCGACACCGGGTAGGGGTTTGCCTTCAAGAAATTCGAGAGACGCCCCGCCGCCGGTTGAAACATGGCTTACCTTTTTGCTGAGCCCGGCCTTTTTGATCGCTGACGCTGAATCGCCGCCGCCGATCACCGTGGTGGCGCCTTTGGCGGTTGCATCGGCCATGGCCTGCGCAATGGCAAAAGTGCCCTTTGACGAGGCCTCAATTTCAAACACGCCCATGGGCCCATTCCAAAGCACGGTTTTGGCTTCGCTGACCACTTGTGAAAAACGCCCTATAGTAACGGGGCCAATATCAATGCCCAACCATCCCTGAGGAATACCTTTTGCGTCAACCGTTTTTACGGCGCCAATGGTCCGCGTCTTGAAATCGAGTTTGTCTGTGACCAGCACATCGCTCTGAAGCATGAGCTTGTCCCCGGCTGTTGCCATGATCTGTTTTGCCAGGTCAACTTTGTCGTTCTCGCACAGGGACGCGCCAATCTCGAATCCGGCCGCCTTGGCAAAGGTGAAAGCCATACCGCCGCCGATTATCAACTTGTCGACCTTTGGAAGCAGATTGTTAATGACTGAAATCTTGTCGGAAACCTTGGCGCCGCCCAGAATGGCGACAAAAGGCCGTTTTGGATTTTCAACCGCGTGGCCAAGAAAATCGAGCTCTTTTTTCATAAGATAGCCGCAGGCGCGCTGGGGCAGAGTGACGCCTGTCATGGAACTGTGATCGCGGTGCGCGGTGCCAAAGGCATCGTTGACATAGATATCAGCAAGTTTGGTAAGACCGGCGCGAAAGGCCTTCACATCTTCTTCCTTGGCCTTCATTTTTGAGCCGTCGTCGAGTTTGACCTTGCCTTCTTCCTCGATGTGGAACCGCAGGTTTTCGAGAAGAATGACATCGCCCGGTTTCATGGCAGTACAGGCTTTTTCCACGTCAGGACCAACACAATCGTTCAGAAATTTCACGGGCCGTTTTATCAGCTCCTGCAGCTTTTCAGCAACTGGTTTGAGACTGAACTCAGGTTTGACCTTGCCGTCGGGGCGTCCCAGATGGCTCATGAGAATGAGGGCAGCACCCTTTTCGAGAAGGTAGTTGATTGTCGGAAGACTGGCTGCAATCCGCTTATCATCCTCGACTCTGCCGTCCTTGACCGGCACATTGAAATCAGTACGGACAATAACGCGTTTCCCTCTGACATCCAGGTCTTCGATAAACAGCTTTGCCATGATGTATGCGCCCCTTTTAGATTATTTCACAGACGCCATATGAACGATGAGATCAACACATTTGCAGGAATAACCCCATTCATTGTCGTACCATGAGACGACTTTAACAAAATTGTCATTGAGCGCGATTCCAGCCTTGGCGTCAAAGACCGAGGTGCACGATTCGCCGATAAAATCGGTGGAGACCACTTCGTCCTCAGTATATCCCATGATGCCTTTCATGGTTGTTTCAGAGGCTTTCTTCATGGCAGCTTTGATTTCCTCGTATTTGGCGGGCTTGGCCAGACGGCAGGTAAGATCGACCACTGAAACATCGGCAGTGGGAATACGAAAGGCCATGCCAGTAAGTTTGCCGTTGAGCTCGGGAATGACTTTGCCGACCGCTTTTGCCGCGCCAGTGCTGGAGGGGATGATATTGAAGGCTGCGCCGCGGCCGCCGCGCCAGTCCTTTTTTGAAGGACCATCAACGGTTTTCTGGGTGGCTGTGGTGGCATGGACAGTGGTCATGAGACCTTCGACAATGCCCCAGTTGTCGTTGAGCACCTTGGCCACCGGGGCCAGGCAGTTGGTTGTGCATGAAGCATTAGAAACTATGGTTTCGCCCTTGTATTTGTTGTTATTGACGCCCATGACGAACATAGGAGCATCTTTTGAAGGTGCGGAGATAACAACACGTTTTGCGCCTGCCTTGATATGGGCGCTGGCCTTTTCAATTTCCGTGAAGACGCCTGTTGATTCGAGCACGTATTCGGCGCCGCAGGAACCCCAGGGAATTTCATCGGCCTTCATGGCGGCAAAAACGCTGATGGGCTTGCCGTTTACCACGAACTTTCCGTCTTTTGCCTCTGCCGTGCCTTTGAAGCGGCCATGCACTGAATCGTATTTAAGCATATAAACCATGTATTCGAGATCGATAAAAGGGTCGTTTATACCGACAATTTCCACATTGGAATTTTTGACAGCAGCGCGGAAGAAGAGCCTGCCGATTCTGCCGAACCCGTTAATGCCTACTTTGATTGCCATGGAGGACTCCTATTTTTTAAATGGTTAAAGCTTTGTTTTCAAGGCCTAAGAATATAATTAATTACATCGCTGGAATTTAAAGGTTTTTCGTTAAAACAAAAGGCGCCCTCCGGGACTCGGAGAGCGCCGCTATCCTAAATATTACAATACCAAAATTATCCGAAGATTTCCTTACCGTGGCCGGCCGAACCGAGCACGTCCCTGTTTTTCTCGATAATCATCTGTTTGAGCTCATCGCGTGCCGGTCCAAGATATTTGCGCGGATCAAATTCGCCGGGTTTTTCCGCAAAGGTCTTGCGGATAAGGGCGGTCATGGCGAGACGGCCATCTGAATCAATGTTGATTTTGCACACAGCCGAACGCGCGGCCTTGCGAAGCTGCTCGGAGGGAATACCCACAGCGTCGTCAAGCTTACCGCCAAACTGGTTAATCATGTCGACAAACTTCATGACAACCGAGGAGGCGCCATGCAGGACAATGGGAAAACCCGGGATGCGCTTCTCGATCTCTTCAAGAATGTCGAACCGGAGCGGCGGGGGAACCAGGATACCCTGCTCATTACGCGTGCACTGAGCGGGTTTGAACTTGTACGCCCCATGCGAAGTGCCAATGGAAATGGCGAGCGAATCGACGCCCGTACCTTTCACAAACTTTTCCACATCTTCGGGCTGAGTATAAATGGCTTTGGCAGCCTGGACATCGTCTTCGATACCCGCCAGCACGCCCAATTCACCCTCGACCGTGACATTATATTTATGAGCGTATTCGACCACTTTGCGGGTCTCTTCAATGTTCTTCTCAAACGGATGGTGCGACCCGTCGATCATAACTGAGGAAAAACCGGTCTCTATGCACGATTTGCACAGTTCAAAGGTGTCGCCATGGTCGAGGTGCAGGGCGAACTTGAGCTTTGAGCCCATGCTCTTGATGACTTCAACCGCGCCCTGGGCCATCCAGCGGAGCAGGGTCTGGTTAGCGTATTTACGCGCTCCGGACGAGACCTGAAGAATAAAAGGCGAATCGGATTCGACACAGCCCATGACAATTGCCTGGAGCTGTTCCATGTTGTTGAAATTGTACGCGGGAATGGCGTATTTGCCTTCCATCGCATGCCTGAACATCTCCCGGGTGTTTACTAGTCCAATCTCCTTGTACAGCGCTTTCTTTGCCGCGGGTTTTGCTGGTTTTGCGGCCTTTGCGGGCGCCTTCCTGACGATTTTCTTTGCTTTTGCCTTTTTAGCCATTGTATGCTCCTTTGAAATAATCTTATCCCATGATCTTGTGTACAACCGGCGCAGCTATCCGGTCCATGATGGGCAATTCGCCTACCAGGGGTCTGACATAATTGCAGAAAGCGCTTGTGACCATGTTGTCGCCCTGAAGGAATTCGGCAGGCATGATCTTTGTTTTTGCGGCAACATCCTCAAGCTTCAGCAGCTCGTATTCGACCGCATAGTCGCCCACGCGCTTGATAGAAACCGAACCGTCGACGCTGTGCCATACTGAAAACTGAACAGCCTTCTCTCCCACTTCGCGTGCCTCGTTGGCATCGGTTTCGCTGATGCAGCCGAGGAAAGAGCGTTGGAGATATCCGAGCGTATCGGACCGAACGCGCTTAATTTTTGTTTTTGCCTTTATCAGATCAGATAGCAGGTCGCCCAATGCGCCTGTTCCGGAAAGCTGCACATTGCCATGCGCGTCTTTCTCCTCGCCCTTGAGAGAAGCGATGATTGGTTTGTGGTCTTTGTCTGAAACACCCTCGGAAACCGCAATAACGCAACGGCCATATTTGTCGTATACAGTCTGTACATCTTTGACGAATTTTTCAGTGTCGAAGACGCGTTCGGGAACGTAGATAAGATGCGGGCCGTCGTCAGAAAATTTCTTTCCCAGAATTGACGCTGCTGTGAGAAATCCCGCATGGCGTCCCATGACCACGCCGATATACACACCGGGAAGTGCTCTGTTGTCAAGATTGACACCGGCAAAGGCCTGTGCCACAAACTTAGCCGCAGATCCAAAACCCGGACAATGGTCGGTGCCTACAAGATCGTTGTCGATTGTTTTGGGAACATGAATACATCTGATGTCGTATCCAACTGCCTTTGCCTGCTGATTCACAATGCGGCAAGTATCGGAAGAATCGTTCCCGCCGATATAGAAAAAGTAGCGTATCTCGTGTGCTAGCAATACCTTAAACATCTTTTTGCAAAATTCTTCGTCGGGCTTATCCCTTGTGGAACCAAGAGCTGAAGCAGGGGTAAGTGCAACTTGTTCGAGATTATGGGTTGTGGCTTGGGTAAGGTCGATAAAATCTTCGTTGATAATACCTCTGACCCCGTGCTTCGCACCGTATATCTTCGTGATTTCAGGGAACTTACGAGCTTCGAGGACAACGCCGACCAGACTCTGGTTGATTACTGCAGTTGGGCCGCCGCCCTGGGCTACAAGCGCTTTGCCGCTCATTTTTGCCATGTGTCTTACTCCATTGTTGGGTTTGCAATGATTGTTTTATGTATGAGAGCAGATAAAATAATTATGGCCTTGAGGGCAGGTCAATAGGTATCAATTTATTAATTTATTCGCAATTTGCGGCCCAAGCCTCATGATTAATTCCGATTGATTAAGACTACCTTTTCCAAATTTCTCTAATTGGGCATCACACCAGATAGTTTGAACCGTATTTATCGGACAATGGGCTAAAACAGATTTGCGAAGGACACATAAGAAACCTGTGGGTTATAATTAACGGGGAAAACGAGTAAAGAATGTCAGACTTTTGTCACGTCACCATGGCCCATGAGAAGGTGCGGCACGCTGATATCTTCATCAATTTCGTCCCAGTGTATGCCCGTGCCACCGCCGCTTAATTCATATTTCATTCTGGCCGCTGGCGTGGCCTTCAATAAACGGGGAAAATACGGCAACGGAACGGCCAACTGTCTTCCATCATTCAGCAGCAGCCACATCTGTTCATTATCAAACCAGATCTTTGCAGCACTGGCTTCAAGCGCTAAAGTAGGCATACCATTTCTCCTTGATAATATCAGTCTTTCCCTCAACTATCTTTTCCAAAAGATTGAGCTCCTGCGCATTCATACCCCAGGAATTCGCTAGACTCACAACCGGCACCATCCAGAACTTTGCCCGTTGTGAACCCTTCCGAACATGCACATGACAAGGTTCCAGCGGCAACCCCTCATTTGAGAAGAAAAAAAACTTATATCCCTGTATCTCGAATAACTTTGGCATAATTGCTTATCTAAAAAATACGCTTTTCCTTGCCCTTTTTCCACTGTTTTTATCCTTTCAGACGCCATAACGCATTTAACCTTTCGCTAAGCACGATACAATATTGGTAGGGCAGGCTGCACGAGTTTCAAGACAAGGCCAAAAAATGTCCATTTTCCAACACCCAGTCCTATGAGAAAACGGGATTTTTTGGCCGATGTTTAGCAGGGAACGTAAATAAAAAGGCTCGTTATTACAAACTACTCTTCAGACCGGTATGTCCTCGTTTATCAGGTATTTTGCTGCAACCGCCTCAACCGTGCAATGTGCTGGCTTTCCGTTGAGCATATTGCGTAGAGCTTCAAGATCGGACTTCCACGCATTGTCACCTTCGGCAAGCAGACAAAAACGTCCGGCCGCAAATTCCGTGAAGACCTTGCCGTTCTGATAATAGTAGTGCGAATCGCTCCGTTCGGTCTCGTACGCATGCATAAAAGGCGGAATATCCTGAGGCCTGAACCATAGTTTGATTTCACGCTCAGAATCGACAGTGTTCGCAGAGGCATGGATAAGATTGTCGAGCCGTTCGCCAATGACTTTGCCTGACTCGTCTTTGAGTATCTGGATGGTACCCAGGGCCCTGATGCAGCCGGGTTTGGTATCGCGGGCAACATGAGGATTGGTGGGACCGCAGATATCGCGGATCTTTTTGATGGCATCGACCCCTTGATAGACAAAACCAATGACCCGCCGCTTTCCGGGCTGGTCGGGATAATGGACGCATCCGGTAATATATTCGAGCAATGAGGGGAAAAAGGGTTTGCCCTTGTGTTCGGCATAGTGTTCCTCGGCAAGCATGCGGCTCACATTGACAACCTTTGCCCCGGCAAAACAAAGACCCGTATGGAATTCGGAAAGCAAGGAAAGAACGTATCCAGTGAGCGAATTCTTCATTGCATCGGGTTTGATGAGTACGAGTGTCTGTTCAATGTCTTTGCCGTTCATGGGGATGCCTTTCTTGTAAGTAGTGCGGTTATGCCTGCCATTCCGGCGGGTTTTTTAGTTTGTAGAGGGTCTCGCCGGCCTTTTCGACATACAGGACACCCTGATCTTCTTTGTTGATATAGTCAGAAACACGGACTGACGCGGGGTCCAAATAACCCAGATGTATCCGTTTGCAGCGCTCTTCCGGTACCTTGGAAGACAAAACAACCGTGATCCGGGGCTTTTCGATCCCGTTTTCAAAAGTCCCGATACCACGAACATGGGTTGCATGCGCCATGACGCCCCGAGGTACGCCCGCAAAAAGGTCCATCTGCTTGGCAAAATAATCCCTGGTGTGATAGCCGATTGCATCGAGCACCTTGCCATGAGTATAGGAGATTTCCTCGACATGGGGCGCGTAGATGATAAGCGTGCCATTGTCCGCCACCACGGGTTCAAGCTTGTACATGCACTTGCCCGCGGTCCACAAGTCGTCGTACATCTTTGGCGCGCATGAAAGCACTGTGTTAAACGGTTTGTCCAGGTACCGGATGTGGAGTGTAGAGGAAAGATCGGCCGCCGCGCTCCATGCCTCGCGAGACTCGCCCGCAAAGAGCCCGTGAATGTCGCTCTTGTTTACGACATAACAGAAGGCGTGGATGGGTTGCTTGAGCATGGCGGCGCAAAGGTCCACGACCTCCCGCACCGGCGTGTTCTTTGTACCGATAATTTTCGGGTTGGTGATGAGCGCGCCCAGCCAATGGAAAAAATTGATGATTTCACTTTCGGCAATACCAGGAAAGAGGTATTTGTTTCCCCCGGAAAAGCCGACCACTTCATGCGGAAAGACCGGTCCGCAGACCGCCAGGATGTCGTATTCCAGGACTTTTTTATTTATCCGTATGGGAACTTCCTCGCTCATGAGACCTTGGGAAATCCGTTCAATCTCCCCTTTCCGGAGAAGACCGATCTGGCTGTTTTCAGACGGAGAGTCCCAGGCATGGTTGAAAATCCTATGCTTCCCGTATTTTCCCGTTCGTTCAGCTGCGGTGATGCCGAAATGATCTTCGATCATGGCGTCGCTCATGGCCGGATGCGTGCCCAAGGCTATGAGAAAATCGAGACGCGCGGCTTGTGGGCCAATATGATCGCAAAAAGCCCTGAACATGATAGGTACCGGACCGCTGCGCGTATGGTCGGGAAATATGGCAAGCACCTTTTTCCCCGCGTAACCATTTCCAGCGGCAACGCGCGCAAAGAGCATGGAAACCTCCGCTGGAGACACCGCGCTTTTTCCCGTCACACTGTTCAGCGCCATGATGGTCCTTCCGGCAAAGCGGTCTCAAACTCCCGCCTGAGGGTATCTTCGTACTCACCCTTGAAGGCATTGTCGAAAAAGCGTTCGAGTCCTTCTTCGAAAAGCCGTTTCCACGACATCTCTTCCTTGCCGGGAAGAATGGGGAAAAAGAGCGCCTCATTGTCAGTGGCCGCTTTGAGGTCGCCGATGGCGTCGCCGATCATGAGGATTTTTTCAGATGGATATTTATCGCGGGCTGCAAGGGCAATGTGTTCCGTTTTTGTCCCATGCTCCTGGCCAGCGATGACGCGAATGAACCGGTCGATCCCATGTTCCTGCCATTCGCGCGTGAGCGCCTCAATCGGCGTCTGGGAAACAACCATCATGTCCGCTTTGGACGCGGCTTTTTTCAGGCACTCGCGAACAAAGGGGAAAGGCGGCACTCCGTGTACCATGTCCGCAATGCGGGCATTGACGTCCTCGCTCCACATGAGCGCCTGTTTGAGCTCGGGATCATTGGTCGTCTGGACCACCTTTTTCAATGCGCCATTTCCCAGCCTCGTCTCTTCCTTGATCCATTTTCTGAGCCGTTTCAACTCGGGCACCTTTACCTTGCGCGCTTTAATCTCGGGTCGTTCGCGCAGAAGGTCGAGCATGCTGATAAGCGCTGGAAAACGGTTTTTCCCCCGTTCACGGGAATACAGGTTCACGAATTCAAATGCCTCACGCGCGTATTTTGACACTGCCTGCAGGCCAAAATATTTGATGACACTGGGACAAAAACACTCCTTGTGCTTTATCTCCATGGTATCAAAGGCGCATCCGTCGGAATCGATGCCAATGAAGAATTCCCGTGATGGTTTGAGTTTCTTTAAATCTTTCTGCGGATCGGCCATGCATTGGTCCCTTAAATATTAAAAGCCATATACGCGCCATCAATGGCGATATTTATGCCGGAAACAAACCCCGCCGCATTGTCCGAAGCCAGGAAAATGCACGCCCCGCTCAGTTCGTCCGGTTCGCCGAAACGGCCATAGGGCGTGTGGGCAATGACCGCTTTGCCCCGGGCAGTGAGGCTCCCGTCAGGATTGAGCAAAAGCGCCCTGTTTTGGTCGGCAATGAAAAAGCCGGGCGCAATGCTGTTCACCCGGATGCCGTGGGGCGCGAGTTCCTTGGCCATGTTCACTGTCTGATTGATGACCGCTGCTTTGGCCATTGAATATCCATAGACCTCTGAAAGCGGGTTTAAACCGGCCATTGAGGCGATATTGATGATGGCGCCTTTGACCTTGTTTTTGATCCAGTAGGAGGTAAAATGTTTTGAAGGGATGATACATCCGGCAAGCAGGTTCAGCTTGAGCACAAATTCTACGTCTTCTATCTTTGCCTCGGTCAAAAACGCCTTGCCTTTATTCCCTCCCGCGCCATTCAGAAGGATGTCGACTTTGCCGTACAATGAAACCGACTTCTCGAGCGCCTGTTTCACCGAGTCTTCGTTTAAAAGGTCCACCTTGACAGATGAAACGCGTGTGGGATCGCCGCAGGCTTGCGCGAGGACCTTGACCTTCTCATCGAGCCCTTCCTGCCGGATGTCCCAGAGTATGACATTCGCCCCTGCTTTCGCGAAAGCGCTGCCGATAATGCTGCATAAAACCCCGCCGCCGCCGGTAACTACTGCTGTTTTTCCGGCCAGACTGAACATGTCATTTAAATAATTCACACAACCTCCTGTTTCATGCTGTATAAGTCGATGAAGAGACAGAACCTCCCGTACCAGTCCAATTGGTATGGAAAAACTGGCCGCGCGGCTTGTCTACCCGTTCGTACGTATGCGCGCCAAAATAATCCCGCTGGGCCTGCAAAAGATTGGCAGGCAACCGGGCGCTACGGTAACTGTCGAAAAAAGCCAGGGCAGTGGAAAACACCGGTACAGGCACGCCAAGTTCGACAGCCGTCATCACAACCTTGCGCCATGAAGCCTGGCACGTTCCGATCACGCTCTCGAAATACTTGTCGAGCAAAAGGTTGCTCAGGTCAGGATTGGTGTCAAACGCTTCCTTGATTTTGCCCAGGAAAGCGCTGCGAATGATGCAGCCGCCGCGCCACATGAGTGCAATGGCGCCGTAATTGAGCTTCCATCCATATTCCCGGGCTGCTTCGCGCATGAGCATGAAGCCCTGCGCATAGGAAACAATCTTTGACGCGAGAAGCGCCTGGCGTATGTCTTCGACAAATTCCGTCTTGCTGCCTTTGAATTCCTTTGCTTTTGGGCCTTTGAGGATTTTTGACGCGTTGACGCGCTCTTCTTTCATGGCGGAAACGCACCGCGCGTAGACAGCCTCGGCAATGAGTGTCACGGGCATGCCCAGGTCGAGCGAGCTGACGCTGGTCCATTTGCCCGTGCCTTTTTGGCCTGCGGTGTCGAGTATCTTTTCCACAAGCGGCTGGCCATCGGCGTCTTTAAAGGCGAGAATGTCGCGTGTGATCTCGATCAGATAACTGTCCAATTCTCCCTTGTTCCATTCGGAAAACACTGTGTGCATTTGGCCGGCGGTCATGCCCAGACCCTCTTTCATGAGCTGATACGCCTCGCAGATGAGTTGCATATCGCCGTATTCGATCCCATTATGCGTCATTTTTACGTAGTGGCCCGCGCCGTTCTCGCCCACCCATTCACAGCATGGGGCGCCGTCGGGCGTTTTCGCGGATGTTGCCTGGAAAATATCTTTTACCAATGGCCATGCCTTGGGACTTCCGCCCGGCATGATCGATGGCCCCCTGCGCGCGCCTTCTTCACCGCCTGAAACGCCTGTTCCAATATACAGGAACCCCTTGCTCTCCAGGTATTTTGTGCGGCGGATAGTGTCAGGAAAATGGGAATTACCGCCGTCTATGATGCAATCGCCCGATTCGAGGTGGGGCAAAAGGAGTTCGATAAAGTCGTCCACCGCCTTGCCCGCCTTGACCATAAGCATAATTTTACGCGGCTTCTTAAGCATGCGTACCATCTCCTCGATCGAATGCGCGCCAAGGATTGTCTTCCGTCCCTTGGCCGCGTCGTTGAGGAATTCGTCGACCTTTGACACGGTCCGGTTGTAGGCGACAACCGTATACCCCTTGTCGTTCATGTTTAAAATAAGATTTTGGCCCATGACAGCCAGGCCGATGAGCGCCAGATCTCCTGTTGGTTCCATTGTGCTGACTCCTTGATTTTTGTTATGGTTCCATTTTGATTGTGCGGCCTTTGTGTTCGAAAATAATAACAAATAAATATAATCAATAATTTGATTTAATAAATAGATAAAATTATATTTTTCATTCTAAATCAACCCATATGGTAAAAATTTCACCATCAATCCTTTCCGCTGATTTTTCCCGGCTCGGGGAACAGATCCAGGAGGCTGAAAGGGCCAGCGCTGACTGCATCCACATTGATGTCATGGACGGCCATTTTGTGCCCAATATTACTATAGGCCCCGTGGTTGTCCAATGGATACGGAAAGTCACGAAGCTCCCGTTTCATACCCATCTTATGATAGAGAATCCGGAAAAATACATTCCCCGGTTCATAGACGCTGGCTCAGACCTTATCATAGTACACATAGAAACCTGTCCCAGCCTCCAAGCTGTTTTGGACCTTATCAAACAAAAGGGCGCAGAGGCAGGTATCTGCCTGAACCCTGGCACGCCAGCGGAACAGATCATTCCTTTTCTCGACAAAATTTCCCAAGTCCTGGTTATGACCGTAAACCCCGGATTCGGCGCACAGGCGTTTATGACTGATATGCTGCCCAAAATCGAAAGGATTGGCCGGGAAAAGCAGGGCCGCTCATTGGCATTCGACATTTCAGTAGATGGCGGCATTTATCCGGACACGGCCCCTCTGGTCTATCGCGCGGGAGCGCGCATACTGGTGGCTGGAAACGCGGTATTTGGCAAAGGCGATGCGGGAGAGAACATCAGAGCGTTGCGCGCGTCATGCGCGTGAGTGCGGTATCTTCCGCTGCAGAGTGCGCTTGATGGCGTCCTCCATGTCGCGTAGAAAAAAAGGCTTCTTCAGAATCTCAAGGTCGCGTTTTTGCTTAATGCGGATCAATTTGTCGGAATCAGCGTATCCAGTGACTACGATAATACGCGCCTCTGGATCATCGTCGAGTAATGCGTTGAAGACCTCTTCCCCGTCCATGACCGGCATGTTGATATCAAGGACAATAAAGAGAATTGACTGCTTGTATCTCCGGTAGAGCTCAATGCCGGCACAGCCGTTTTCAGCCTCAATGCATAAATAATTGAGCTCTTTGAAATATTCGCGGGTAAGATTCCGCACCGCTATGTCGTCCTCAATGAGCAAGACCGTGTTTTTTTTCGTACCATCGCGCAATTCCTTGACAAGACCGGCAAAACCCGTGGCCAGAAGGATTGAACGCACATGATCGTTCGCATTGGAAATACGAAGCTCGCCCCCGAAACCCCGCACCTTGTTCACCAGGGTGGTAAGAAAACCGGCAAAGCTTCCGGAAAGTTCGGTAACCTGCGCAAAGTTCATTTCAATATAACTCACGCCCTGCATAACAAGCTGATGGGCGGTTTCAAAAGTTTTCTGGCACTCTTTGATCGTAGTGATTTTTCCGGCTAAATCCAAAGTGAAAAAATCCGGTCCGGTTTGCATAATAATGAAAACCCTCCCTTGAGGTTACCGCAACTTAAGCGCTTTTTAATAATATAAATAAAATTAGCTAAAAAGTGCTTATTTTTTTATTCTTTTTGGTGTTAGGACTATCTGACAGGCCAATTATCCGGCTTTTGATGCCTGGTATTTTTTCTTCAGATTGCCCTGGGCATCGATAAAAAGGTCGTCTGATTTTTCAATTTGTCCGGGGATTTTTGAGCCCATAAAATGGTTGAGCAGGGTTACCAGGAGGTTTTTCAGGTTCCGGCGGTCGCAGATAACATCGATGAATCCGTGCTCGAGAACGAATTCAGCCCTCTGAAACCCCTTGGGAAGCTCCTGGCGTATTGTTTCGCGAATAACACGCGGTCCGGCAAATCCGATAAGCGCCCCTGGTTCGGCAATGTGTACATCGCCAAGCATGGCAAAACTAGCAGTGGTCCCACCAGTGGTGGGATGGGTAAGAACTGATATATAGGGCAACTTTTTTTCCGCATGAAGGGCAAGGGCGGCGCTTGTTTTCGCCATTTGCATGAGTGAGAGCGCCCCTTCCTGCATGCGCGCGCCTCCAGAAGATGAAATGATGATGAGCGGCAACTGTTCGGCTGTTGCACGGCGCACCAGACGGGTCACCTTTTCACCAACCACAGATCCCATGGAGCCGCCCATGTACCGGAAATCCATGACGCCAATAGCGACCGGCCGTTTTTCCATGGTTCCCAGGCCAGTGACAACAGCGTCCATGAGTCCCGACTTTTTCTGGTGCTCAATAATACGGTCGGCGTATCCCTTTTTGTCCTTGAATTTCAGTATATCGTTGGACCCCATGTCCCGGTCTATTTCCTTGAAGCTGTCCTGATCGATAAGAATGGCGCGGTATATTTCGGAATTGATCTGGAAATGCCATGAACAATTGGGACATATCCAGAGAATTTTTTCGACTTCCTTGCGGTAGATGATCTCTTTGCAGCTGTCGCATTTCAGCCAGAGATCGTCGTTGATTTCCTTTTTGGGCTGGAAAACAATGCCGCTCTTTGATTTTTTAAACCATTCCATTATGTATTATTAAAATATATAAAACCGTAATGGTTGTAAAGTTTTCTTTTCTTTAAACCTTTGTGATTCAGACAGTGCGATGACCGATGGTCGATTGTTGGCTGCTGTCACTGTGGGGGAGACGAGGTTCAGCGGGTCACAAGCCCGGGGTGTTCGTATTCAGTCGGGTTTAAGCATCGGGTGGGTG